>Ga0209311_1000133_pt1 | contig 82140 bp, 59 predicted proteins | sample AD_UKC045_MetaG_FD_184417 | JGI IMG/M metagenome (GOLD analysis project Ga0209311, IMG submission 184417) | Active sludge microbial communities of municipal wastewater-treating anaerobic digesters from USA - AD_UKC045_MetaG (SPAdes) (version 2) | ecosystem: Engineered > Bioreactor > Anaerobic >...
TGCAGACATGATAACAAAGCCGGTAAAATTACCAGTTAATATTTTAGCATCGATGCTTTATTCATATTCATAGTGATTTTTACTACATAGAATTTTATTATTTCTTTTTCTAATGTCCAAACTCGAGTGTAGAGACAAGGCATGCCTTGTCTCTACCGATTTATATTATCCGGATCGCGACGGAATTTATATCCCGGTGCGGGCAATGACCGTGGGTTTCCAATCCCTTACATAAATAAAGATGCACTGTCATGTCTTTTACAATCGAATAGGACTATTTAAAGTGAGGATTTACAATGCAGGAATATCAATATAAAGGCGCACAAGCCCTGTTGCAGTTGCATGAACGTTATTTACGCTCATTTTTACAAACCTGGCGGCGCGCCAGCGCGGCAAATATTATATTACCTCAAACCGATGATCCGAATTATCGCTCCCTGGCAACGCTACTGTACCATGTAATGAGGTGTTCACGCAATTATATGGTGTGGATTTGCGAAAAACTGGAACTACCTGACCCCGGCATCGACCCGGCTCCGGAGCCTGATGTTATTGAAGCGCAAGCGGATGATTACCTGGAACACCTGCTGAGCAGGTGGCGGCTGCCGCTTGCGAATGTGCCTGAAGATCGGTTTTATGACCGGGCGTACAAATCCCGCTGGGACGTAGAATATTGCATCGATGCCATGTTGGAACATGCCGTCATGCACCCCATACGCCATGATTATCAGTTAATAAAATTAATTAATAAAAATTGAACCTTGCCCATCCACCCTGAGTATAATAAAAAGCGCTTTCAGATTATGCCATTTACATCACATTATTATTGATGTAATGTTAATAAATAACTTAATTGTCAGAGGCTTACTATGAAATTAAAGACTACATTTTCTGGCATTGTGTTATTATTAATAATTTGCATTTTTTATCCCCTTTATGCGAATGACCGATTTGGTCAACAAATCATAATTCAGCAATCCGAATTATCCAGTCCAACCTCTATCGCTGTTTGTGACCTGGATACAGATGGTGACGGTGATGTGCTTGTCTCGTCCTGGTCTGATAACAAAATAACCTGGTTTGAGAATACCGACGCCAAGGGTACCTTTAAACAACAACAGGCAATTTCCGATTCGGTTACCCATGCCGATTATGCTAATTACATGGATGTAGATGGTGATGCTGATTTAGATGTACTGTCCCTTGCTCAAGAGGGCGGGAAATTAGCCTGGCACGAAAATCTTGACAATAAAGGATCATTCGGAACAAAACATGTAATTGCCGATAGCATTATTCATGTTATCGCCTGTGATCTGGATAATGATGGTGACCAGGACATTGTTACGCTGCGTAACAATACCCAACTCTTGTGGTTTGAAAATGAAACCAATAACTCCAGGTTCAACCGGGCAATTACAATTCGGGATTCGCTCATATATGCCTTTCAAGTAAGTATTGCCGACCTGGATGGAGATGGCGATGATGACATCATGGTAAGTAAAAATCAAGGTACAGATACCGCCTGGGAATGGTATGAAAATAAAAACAATGCAACACAATTCATTTATCATCATGTTCCAACAGCTATTCTGAATCAAAAGGATATTTATCAATACAGGATTTGCACATCCGATATTGATAATGATGGTGATACAGATATTGTCCTTGCCGCTTTTTACTATGAAGGTCAAAAACTGCCTGAAGATTTTGGATTATCATGGTTTGAAAATATTGATGGCAAAGGAGCCTTTTCAGCTCCCCATATCATATCCGACTATGAAGCAGATATCATATCGATCTATTCTACCGATATTGATGGAGATGGTGATCAGGATTTTGTTACATCCTGCGAATGGGGGATGATAGCCTGGTGGGAAAATATAGCCGGTGTTTTTAAACATCATGTTATTAACGACAAATCCACATCGGGACGGTTCGTAACCGCTTATGATCTGGATAATGACGGCGATCAGGATGTATTAGCTGCTACTTTGCTGGATGACAAAATAGCATGGTATGAAAACCTGGATGGAACGGGACAATTCAGCAGAGCAAAGCCTGTAAATATAACCTTGTCACAAGTACAATCTGTTTATCCGGCTGATCTCGATGGTGATGGCGATCTGGACGTTCTTTCCGGTTCTGCATGGGTAGCATGGAATGAAAACCTTGATGGGAAAGGTAATTTTAGAAAACAACGTGTAATTTATGACCAATCACCCGCTGAGGTACAAGTACTTGCCGCAGATTTGGATGGCGATAAAGCGCTGGATGTCGTTTCCGCATCAATTGGAGATAACCTTCTTGCCTGGTACCACAATGAGGATGGCAAGGGCGCATTTAGCGGGCCGCATGTCATTTCAACCACAGTGAATGGTCCGCCAACGATCTTTACAATAGATGTGGATAGTGATGGAGACATGGATGTGTTGACAGCTTCACGTTATAGTAATTTTATCCTGTGGTATGCCAATGATGGTGAAGGCAATTTTAGCGAACCGCAATTGGTCAGCGGCCTGGTTGATGCGCCAGCCTGTGTTTTCGCTGCCGATCTGGATAACGATGGAGACCCCGATGTGTTGTCCGCCTCGTTATATGATAACAAGATTGCCTGGTACGAGAACCTGAACGGTAAGGGTATTTTTGGTGCACAAAAAATAATTTCGATCGAAAGAAGCTTTGCCAGAGCCGTAAGCGCCGCCGATATTGATAAAGACGGCGACCTGGATGTGCTGTCCGCTTCATGGTGGGATTATACCATTGCCTGGTACGAAAATATGGATGGCGCGGGTACATTTGGTCCAGGACGCATTTTAAGCAGCGTCGAAGAATGGGCTTCGTCAGTTACCGCTGCCGATGTTGATCTGGATGGCGATATGGATGTATTATTTGCCGCCCAGGCTGAGAATATGATCGGTTGGTTCGAAAACCTGGACGGGAAAGGCAACTTTGGGGAACGACAAGTTATCACTCAAAACGCCGAAGGAGCGCATATGGTGGTAACAGCCGATCTGGATAATGATGGTGATCCGGATGTCCTGACCTCCTCAATACTGGATAATAAAGTGGCCTGGCATAAAAATTTGAGCATATCTACTGGAATATCTTCAGGTTCAGCAGCCTGTAAACAATTTGTACTAAATCAGAATTATCCTAATCCGTTTAACTCTGCCACGATCATCAATTATAATCTGCCCATTCGCAGTCATGTAAAATGTGTTGTATATAATATACAGGGACAACAAGTTGCATTATTGATTAACGAAATGCAGGAAGCGGGTGCGCATCATGTTATTTTCGATGCGACAACATTGCAAAGTGGAATTTACCTATACAAAATAACGGCTGATGATTTTACAGACAATGGCAAAATGTTGTTCCTAAAATAAAATTGCCGGCCGTATCAAAAGCTTTATAAGGAAGGGGGTTTTTAAATTATACTTAAAAGTATACTCTCCTGATTAAAAATTTTTAAATAATCAAGCAATGATGTTCCTCTCTAAAACCGCGAGTTAAAATCCTCCAAAACAAATCTATTGCATTTTATAATTTTTTGCTGTATATAAAAGGCAATAAATTGTTCATTAAATACACCGCTAGTCGATTAAACCAAACAATTATTGACCTATTATTACTATTCACACAATCTAAAGGAAATGCTATGAACAAGCAAACGATCTCGCGTCGTGTTTTTACCAAAAGTCTGCTTACAGCGGGCGCGGCAATGGGACTAGGCAGCGTTGCTTTAAAAGGCTGCGCTAAACCTGCAGTTTCCCAGGAAACACCCGTTGGTATTCAACTCTACACCGTGCGCGATTTGTTACAAACGGATTTCACCGGAACATTACGCCAGGTAGCCGCTATCGGTTATAAAGCATTAGAATTTGCCGGTTTTGGCTACCTCACTGCCGCAGAACTCAAAGCCCTGTTAACAGAACTTGGCGTGCAAACCTGCGGCGCGCATATCGGCATCGAGCAATTGGATGCCAACCTGAACGGCACCCTGGAATATAACCTGGAACTGGGTAATCCAAATATAATATGTCCCTACATGCCCAATACTTACCAGGATCAAAAAGCGGATGGATTTAAAGCCTTTGCGGAAAAACTGAACCTCTATGGCGAGTCTATCAAAAAAGCCGGAATGCAGTTTATATATCACAACCATGCGTTTGAATTTGAAAAGGTGGACGACAAATACCTGTATGATATCTTGATGGAGAATACCCAGCCGGAGTTGGTCAAACTGGAAGCAGATCTATACTGGGTGAAACGCGCCGGAATTGAACCCCTGGATTATATAAAAACCTACAGCAGCCGCCTGACCATGATCCACATGAAAGATATGGCTAACGATGCAGAGCAGAGTTTTGCCCCGGTGGGCACGGGCGTTATGGACTTTCCGCCGATCATTCTGGCCGCGCGTGAACTGGGTATTAAATGGTTCGTCGTCGAGCAAGATCGCTGCACAGGCTCGCCTATAGAAGCGATTACCACCAGTTACACCAATATGAAAGCGTTGTTAAAAGCATAACTAGTCTATATTAAGGCGGGGAAAGAATAAACAGTTCAAGCTCGCCCTGGGAGATGCTCCCCAGGGCGAACTGAATCAGGGGAAGATTAATCTTGACAACATTTTAAAGATCATTTAACCAGCAGCATTTTTACTGTATTGGTATAGTCTCCGGCTTGTATTTTACACAGGTATACGCCGCTTTGTAAATCCGCCGCCTCGAATGACACATTATGGTTACCGGCGTTTTGTACCTCATTAATCAGCTGTGCTACCTCCTGCCCCATTACATTATACACACTTAATTGCACATGGCTGCGCACCGGCAAAGTATAATTTATTGTTGTGGCCGGATTAAAGGGATTGGGATAATTTTGCAATAGTACAAATCCGGCAGGAGTTACCTCTTCTTTAACTGACGAGGGTTTAGTTTCACCGGTCAGCACCAGGGTCGTAATGGAACGCGCCGGTAAATTAAATGGCGAATTAGTATAATTCCCCACCTCTTCGCCAAATTCGGTTTCGGTAGTGCGCATCAGCAATCCACCGGCAGTTACAAAATCACCGGTTGACAGGGCGAGATCAGTTTCGGCAGAGGTGGATACATTAAGAACCACCACAACCAGCGAGTCCCCGCCGGTATTGGTGTACGCCGAGATGCGAAGATTGGTATCATCCACAGTTGCGCCAACGCGCTGCCAGCCGGGATAGATATATTTCGAATATTGCCGGAAGGCGTAGTAAGCCTCAGTCAGAATGTATCCTTCGGGCGTCGTCCAACTGCCCGAGCTCCAGGGATTTTCTATATTTACCAGGGCGTTACCGGGCCAAATCAGGTTCCAGTAACAATAACCGGACACGCCTTCGGTCACCAGGGCATTGTGCATGATCCAGGCAGTCTGAAACCAGCCGCCCTGGTCATATTCGGTTTGAAAAATTGGCTTGTCGCTGAAACTCTTGGCAATCGCGCGCATAGCGGTGTTAAAAGCATCCGGACTGTTAGAATCACCGCCATGGTACAAATGGTGCGCATAACCATATAATTGGTCATGATTGTAATATTTGGCATAATTTTGCATTAAATTATAACCGATTCCCAACACTTCCGGGCCGAGAATTTTGGGAGGCGCTTCAAGGACCTGTAACCGGTTATAAACGGCATCCAGGGCTTTGTCGTAACCCGCATAATCAGCGCTTTCTTTTTCTTTAAGAACGCAAGATTCCCAATCGGCTGTAAAACCGGGTTCGTTCTGAATACTGATATAATCGGCTGTAATGCCGATACCTTCAAAAGCATCCAGCGATTCAGCCCAGTAATCGGCAAAAGCCGCATAGGCAAATTGACCATCTTCTTTAATCAGGGTTCCGCCTTTTTCAGTTGAGTTATTGCTCTTTAAATCTGCTGGCGGCGACCAGGAAGAGATGAGGATTTTTACTTTATGATCGGATAACTCTTTAGATTGATCCACAATTTTCGCGAAATCAGGTGCAAAATTATTAGAATTATAACGCCAGTTATTTCTGAGGCGAAGAATGTCCAATCCCAGGTCGCAAAAGATAAAATCATAGATCTCACTCCTGTTGGGATGGTTAGTCAACCAACCTTCGTACCACGCTACCGAAGCCCCAAAACCTTCAATTGTCTGATGTTTTTCATGGACCTGAATATCCCCGGTGGCCGCAGATACCAGCGCCGGAAATACCAATAAACCAACAAATATAATGGAACCTAAAATACCCCTTGAATGTTTTAGAAATTTTAAATCCAAAATGATTGCTCCTATTGTTTAAAACAATTACCGGTTAACTATAGGTAAACAACACTTGACAAGTAAAAATGCGGTTCACAGTATTATTACCGTAAACCGCATCACGTATCATTTTAAGAAAATTCAAAAATTATTACTGTCTGCCATAATAAGGCGCGCCTGGAGCGCCCATGTCGATGCGTACCAGGGTTCTGGCTTCACCATCGAGCAGCATGTACAGGAAATTTCCTGTGCCCCATTCGATGTTTGCGGCATAGGTGGGTAAAATATCCTTGTACAAATAATCTATACTTCCATCCCTGCCAAGTATCATGATCGGTTGGCTATAATCCGTAGCAATCAACATATTACCATCTTGGGTAAATGTAAAGCCATAGGGTGTGGATGCGGCATAAGCGCCGGTAGTCGCCCAATCCAGCACCAGTTCACCGGCTGCAAGAGTACCGGCGGTATCATTAATTTTATGCTTCCAGATACCGGTGGTAACATCTCCATTACCCGGCCTGGTATGTGTAGCCAGAACATACACATAATCTTCAAACACACGAATGCCAAGAATATTATATAATGCGTAAACACCAACAGCTTTTTTATTTTTATTGGTATCAACAACAAACAAATCACTTTTACTGCCGCCAACATACATAATACCATGGCGGTCAAAATCTCCAAATGACACAGTTTTACCAATATCAACATATTCAATGTTTTCACCGCTGTTCAAATCTACCTGGTTGATTCTGCGATAATTCATCAATATATACAGTTTGTTACCAGGGCCTACAAATATTTCGGTAACATTTCGGGTAGATTCGCCCAAATTAGTTTTTATCCCGTCAGGCGTAATTTTATATATAGTTCTTGGTGTTGTTATATTTTGAACAATGTATACATTTTCAGCATTATCAACAGCAATACCGGCAATTGTGGGGTTGCCTAAAAAATCACCAAAATTACTCCACACCGAAGTAATTTTATATGGTGAATATTTTACAACCTGGACAGCATCACCAGAAGCTACTTTGATGACAGCGGAATCACTAATGATAGCTGGTCGGCGAACGGTTATTGAAGTAGTTGTGGAATTAAGCAGTTCCGCCTGGGTTTTATCGAAATAAACAAAGTTCCTGGCTGCTGTTGCAGAAAAGTTTTCACCATAAATAGTAATTTTTTGTACTCCCGGTCCGGCAATATTAGCCGGTTCGATGCGGGATATAACCGGCACCGGGGGATTGGTGTAATCATCATACCACAAGGGGGTTTTAACATCATATTCACACCCTGATAACAATATTACAAGGGATGCCAGCGACAGGATTCCCGTAATTACTCTCTTTATATTCATTCTTATTTTCCTCCGCAAATTAAAGGGTGAACCGCACTGTCATCCGCTTGACATTGTCAAACACGCCAAAGGGAGTGTAGGCATAATCAAAGGATATACCGGTATAGGACAGGCCGACGCCAAACGAAAAACCATCTTCATCATTGCTCGATACATAACCACCGCGCAACGATAACATATCCATAACCTGGTAATCAATTCCTACTTTTACCTGCTCCGGGTGCGAACGATAATGGCTCGCATCCACACACAGGTACAACGATTGCTTGTATGGCGCTTCCGCCAGAAAATCCATCAGGTTCATCGATATGCCCAGGTTGAATACCAACGGCAACTGGAATCCCTCTTCAACATACTTGATCTCTTGCGAAAAATTTCGCACCGACATACCAAATACCAAACTCTTGAAATTGGTCTTGAACTGCGTCCCAAAATCAAACGCCAGCGGCGTTAACTCGTTGGTTGCCTTTTCCAGCGTCGTATCCGTCGTCGTGATCACAGGAATCATGCTATCGCCCAAATCCTGGTTCACCCAACGCACCTGGCCGCCTACACAAAAACGATCCGTCAACTGATTGGCATAACCTACGCCTATTGCCAAAGCATTCAATTCAAAGGTCCCCGTATCCTCATAGCCGGCTTCGATCTTTTTGTTCACCCGCGTTCCAAAAAACTCGCCGTAATTCACACTCTGCGCGCTGAATCCCAATACCCCGTAGCGTCCCTGCGCCGGCTTGATCGCCAAACTGAACGTGTTGTGCGTTATGTCCGCTATCCACTCGTTCATGCTCGCCGTCATGTCGATAAACCCATCCATGTTCGCCATACCCGCCGGATTGAAAAATAACGCGCTCGAACCACTCTCCAGGCTCGTCATCGCATCGCCCAGCGCCGCCGCACGCGCATCCGACGTGACGCTCAAAAACTGAAATCCTGTCTGCGCCAGCTTTTGGTGTTCTGCGGCATATCCGTTCACAGTCAGCAGGTACCCGGTGAGCAGCGCTATTATCATGATTGTTTTTATTTTCATTGTCAAGCTCCTTACCTTATGACTACAAATTTACGATATACCGATTCGCCGGCCGGCGTCTCGAAATAGGCTATATAGATGCCGCTGACGATGATCTGACCCGAAGATGTCAAACTATCCCACAACTCGTCGCCCGATCCGTCATTATGCTCCCTTTCCCAGATCAGATCGCCGCGTTCCGTAAAGATCTTGATATTACATTCCGGCGGTAAACCGTAAAATGCAATCCGGTCGTACTGAAAATCATCGCCAAATTGCACCGCACGCGCGCGGAGGTCGTATGGATTGGGTACCACTCGGATATCGGCCAGGTTCTCATGCGCCGGACGACGTAGATAGGCCGGAACACTGGTTACAGTCCAGAATAACCCGCTTTTTAATGATTTACCATCTGTAAGCGCGCCGTTATCTTTGGACTGAATATAATAATAATAGTTGAAACCGCGTACAGCCGTAGTATCGTCAAAAGTATGTACAACGTTTGCCGCGCTACATTCAAAGATCTTTTTATATACGGTTTTGGGTTCCATTACATTACCTTCGGAACGATAAATTTCATAGCCGTTAAAATTGGGCCAGGTTGAAGCATTTTGATCCCAGCTAAGGCGGATGCGGTCGCCGCCGGATTTTACCGTAAAGAAAGTTGGCGGTGGTGGCGGAGCCGGCAATGTATAACCGGATTCATAATTATTGATAGCGTTGCGAAAAGTTTTTAAAATTGAATCCATACCGGTTTCAACCCATGCGCGTTTATAAGCGTTATGATCGTTGGCAACAAAGCCATCCGGCATTAACAATGTAGCAGTACGGTTACCTTTATAATATTGCAGCCATTTGCCGCCAACCTCGCGGTTTATTTCCCTGCCAAGGCCGGCAATGCCTTCGGCAAAAACAATATGTACGCTATCGCCAATTGCCATGTCATACGGTCCGTATCCCTGCCCCTGGCTGGTGCCACCGCCGACATTACGGTCAGAATCGACTTCCTGAAACTCCTGGGCGTACAAATAATTTGCCGCAATAAGTTGGGCATGACTCTGCGGGGGATGGCCCTCCGACATGAAGCGATAGCGCTGCTGCATAAAAATTTTGTCTATCTGGCTTACATCGGCGCTCCACACACCCTCATCCGAAGATACATACCAGGTAGTAGCCGGCTGATAGAGGTTATCGGCGCGATCACTAACAGCTTTATCTGCATGCAGAGTAACGCAGCCGGAATATTTGGCCGAACCCAGCACACCATCATCGAGTTGGTTGGGGCAGCCCCAATCTTCTTCAAAGGTAACAGGACGATCACTGTTGGGGCCATAAAAAGAATAAAATGCCCGCATTTTATAATATGGAGAATTGGGATCATTAAATACATCCGCCAGGGGATTGTTGCCAAACGCATGGTTGATGGTATTAGCGCCCCAACTGGTAGTATTAGCGCCCCAGCCCACACTGTACGAGCTTAGAGACTCACCGGAAAATGCATAACGATACATATAATAAAAATAGACATCTTCAAGCGCTTGTTCATAAACATCGCCCTTGCGGTTATAGATACCGGTATTTTTAAATACATAATCATAAATAAAATAGTTGCTGTGATCCGGCCGGCTAAATGCCATGATCTTTTTTGTGACGGACACACCAATAGAGGTATTAAACTTAATCACAATCATACGGTCACAGGGCAGGTCGGGCACAACTTCATCCAGCGTTTCATAGTTTGTTAAAACCGTGGCGTCCTGGTCATCAACAGTTACCGCCGGATGAACTTCTTTGCCATATACTTTGATGCTCTGTTCAAAAATCATATATTGTCGTTCAGTACATTCGCGCGGCCCAACTCCGACTACTTTATAATCCACCTTGTCTTTTACCAGCGGATCATAAAAATTTTTGCTGCCGATCCACATGCCTCTTTGACGCACAGTGGTTTGTTCAATAACCCCATACTGAGCCGGCCAGGAAAATTGATTACTGTTGCCATCGTAACCTTCACTTTCCGCTTCAGCGCCACGATCGGAAAAATAACTCTGCAATTCGCCAATCCGTAACCAGCGCCATTCCTGGGCATTAACGGTATTCGCATTGATTACAAATAGAAGGAACAATAAAACGAATAACTTGAAAGCTACATGCCGAAAATTAAGTTTTAATATATTCATAGGATTTTCCCGTTTTTTAATTCAAGTCGAAATACAAACGAATACCGTAAAAGATTTGCCTGGGGTTCAGGAACCAGAAGGTTGAGGCATTCGGCATATCAATATAGGCTTTATCATTTAATATTTTGGTAATAGCATCTTTATCCATTTCTACCCAGTTTTCATTTTTATATTGCAGATAAACTCCGGTAGTTCTTTCATAATAGACCAGGTAATCTTTGCCTGTTTCAGTTTGCCGGTTAATAGATTCCCGCGCTTCTATAGGTTGATAGGCAGCTCCGGGTTTCCGGTAATCGCCAATTTTATCTGTTCCGGGAATATTATCATAGGCTTCATTTTCAGGCAAATGCAAAGATGCACGATAATCGACATCCGCTGTATTGGTCAAACGCAGAGTATTGAACGCATTATTCATATCAACCAGGAATTGAACCTTGAATTTTTCAAATGTGAAAATTTTAGAAAAACGCAAAGTAGTGTTGAACCAGTCAATTGATTCGACATTATTAATAATACCGGAAGCATTTTTGGGATTATAGGTAATCCACGAGCCGTCTTGCCAATCCAGTAAGATATTGAAAAGATATCCACCAAGTAAATGTTGATTGGCAAATTTAGGGCCGAAATCTTCCGGGGTGAAAAAGCTCAGGTTGGCCCGTGCATAAGGCCGGGGAATGGGCCGCTGCTGGTACATATTGACGGTAGCCTCATCATACTTTTTCTGCAAGGATGGATCCTGGTACACCTCTCCTCTGCCAAAATTGCCGCTTGAATTGACCTGGTATGTGTAATTAACAAACCCGGACCACCATCTGCCGGTCGATTTACGCAGGGTCAATTCGAATCCACGAATATCTTCATAGGAATTACTGGTCGTTTTGTTATAGGTAATGCCGCCTATAGAATTAAATTCGGTGGTATTCTGCTGATCGGTGATATCTTTGTAAAAAGCAGCTAATTGTAATAAATAATTTTCCGCCAGCAAGTGATCATAACCCAGTTCATAAGAGATCGTCTTGGCTAAAATCAGGTTGGGGTCGCCGATCCTGGTTAATTCCCGATCAGCCGAACGGTCAACGCGGAACAGGGTTTCGTACTGCGGCATCTGTTTAAAATGGCCATAATTAAAATAGAGTTTGGAACTTTCGGTTATAGGATGCGAAATACCTAAACGGGGACTCAACTGCCACTGGGATTTGGAAGGCGAGGTTGAGAATACCCGGTTGGCATTGTACCGGGAACTAAAGAAATTCTGATCGTATGGATCCAAATCCCACCAATCAGTACGGGCGTCGCTGTAATCCAGCCGTAATCCGGCGTTCATGGTAAAGCCATTGGTTTCCAGTTTGTCCTGAATATAAAAGGCGGAACGGATCGGGAACACCCGCATTTGTACCCGGTTTGAATATGATTTACCCTGGGTTGCCGAAGCGATAACTCCATAATCAAAATTCAGGTCATTATAAACAAACTCAAAGCCGGCTTTAACCAGGTTACTAAAATTTACCTGTTTGGTAAAATCCGCTTTAAAAGTGGTAGAACTTACAGCCGTAAAGTCACGGGCTTTGGATGCATGTGATGTTGATCCGACAATAAATCCATCAACCGTTTCGGGGTAATAGCCAAAAGGATTTTCATCGCGGTAATAACCCGGTACAATTTCATAAAGTGTGCTGGTATTCCGGGTATAGGTAGGCCGGGTAAAATAATCACGGGTAAAATTTTCCAGTGACACTTCATAAAAAGTGGTCGGATTAAGAGTATGAGTCAACTTGGCAGCAAGAGAACGATGTTTAATATCGGTTAAACAAAAATCCCAATTGGAAAACATCGATTGCAAAGATGACCAGGCAACATCGGCAATATCACTGGGCCAGCGTGGATAATAGCCTGGCGCCCAGTTGGATTCCATTGTATATTGTTTGCCAATTAAACTGGAAACCCGCAGTTTCATTGATTCGGTAATATCACTCGTCAACTGCATTGTCCAGTCGTAATCCACATAATCGGGCCTTGTTAACGGGAACAATAGCATCTCCCGGTCGCGCCGGTAAGACGTATAAAAACGTAAACCACCCAGTTTGTTTGAGATAAAAGGAACCGGGCCGCCAAACCCACCGTCGATTTCATAATCCGGTTCATCATTGACCTGTTTCTTCCTGGTCTCGTACAGGAACACCCGTTGACAGGCCAGGGGTGTTAAATCATTATTTGGATCGCTATCTGTCATTAAAATATTGGAGATTTCGTTCCAGCCTTTAAAAACGGGGTATTGATCCTGGGTCGCTTCATCCCAGGCGCCTTTGCTGGTTCCTGCCCAACAGACAGCATCATCCAGGTAAGGTCGCAACCAATAAGAATTGGCATCAAGAACATCGGGGATGCCTTCGCCACGCCAATATTTAGGAGCCGGGGGACTCATTTTTACCGAAATACTGCCATTATAATGCTGCCGGCCCCCCTCTTTGGTAACCACATTGACAAGACCGGATTGCACCTGACCGTATTCAGCATTAAAACCACCTCGTTCGATATTAATTTCTTTAACTGAACTCAATGGAACTTTAGTTACCGGTTGGTTATTGCGGGGATCGCGCAAGGTTACACCGTCCAGCATAAAAAGAGCATCTTCAGCGCCGCCGCCGCGAATTGACAAACCACCCTGAATACCTGCTTGTAAGCCAATCACTCCATCTACGGTTGAAACAGGCAGTTCTTCAACTTCCTGAGAAGTAACGGAAACAACACTGGTTGCAACGTCCGGTTTTATCGTATTACGCTCAGCTACAACAATTACTTCCTGGCCCTCAATCGTTTCCATAGTCAATGAAAAAGCAACACGAGCGGTTTGATCGATACGCACCTGCACATCGCTCACGGTGATTTTTTCATAACCGATAACGGATACCTGGACATTATAAACGCCAGGGGGAACATGCAGAATTGTAAATTGACCGTTAATATCTGCAGCGGCGCCAAGATTTGTATCCTTAACCATAACATTGGCTCCGGGCAGCGCTTCGCCAGTTTCTTTATCAGTCACTGTTCCCGCAATTTTACCGGTTGTCCCGGCAAAAAGGAGACCAACACCCATCAGAGAGTATAGCAACAGCACGGTTAGAATGGTTAAAAGTCGTCTCATATTTCCCTACTCCTCAACAATGAACCTGTTACTTTTAAATTTTCGAAATTATATTTATTATCGAAACTTTGGTATGGTTAAACCTTTAAACAATATACACAGTAATTCAGTTGATGTCAAATAAAATCTGCTCTTATTTTAAACATTTTTTTTCAATTCAAAAAAAATTGATAAAAGCGGGTCAAGTAGATAATAAAGTAGCATCAAAATAATAAAGGGGTAGATAGATTCCCGGTGGTTTTAAACCGGGAATCTATCGGCTAAAAGAAAAATTGGTTTACAGACCATAATAAGGCGCGCCGACCATACCAATATTTATTCTTTGCACGCCCTGATGCTCTCCACCCAGTCGTTGATAAATATAGGTGCTATTGCCCCAGACTAGTTCGGTTGCGGTGGTAGTTAATATATCTTTATATAAAGCGGATATGTTACCATCTTTTACCCTCATTACAGGATTGACGTTCGATGTTGCAATCAGCATATCACCGGACTGTGAAAAGGCTAAATCATAATATTCAAAAGCGGCCCATGCCCCGGTTGTGGACCAGTCCAGAATCAGTTCGCTATTACCCAGTTCCCCAAAGGAAGAGGTTATAGGATTACGATAAACACCCGATGCAACAGTTGTATCTTTACCGACATTTGTTGCCAGTATATAAACATAACTTTCAAAAACACGTACAGCAAGAATATTAAAATTGGCATAATCGCCATCGGTAAAAGTTGCACCTGTATCTTTCCGAATAATATTAATACCGGTTTTTTCACCACCGCCATAAACATTGCCGTTTTGATCAATATCAAAGACATTGATTTTGCCTGTATATGTTCCGCATTCTTCAGCTTCAGCGGCGCCGGGGGCCAACCGATAAAGTTTTTTATAAGCGCTGCGCTGCAAATACAAAGTACCGTCGGCACCACAACGTATATCGGTTGTAGTATATGGCGCAACACCATAATCGCTGCGTGTTCCATCAGGGGTTATTTTTACAATTTGTTTAGAGCCAAATACAACATACAGATTTTCATTTTTATCTACTGTCATGGCTTTAATTTCTTCAGAAGCGACAAATACTCCAAAGGACTCATTAACCAGCGCTACTGGATAAGGTGAAAATTTTGCGGTCTCAATAGCGCCATTCACCGTGACCTGGACTTTTAAAGAATCCCCAAATGTATTCGGACGCAGTACTTTGATCGCAGTTGGCCCTGATTGCACAATTTCCGCCCTGGTCTTGCCAAAATAAACAAAATTTTCAGCCATATTATCGGAAAAATTTTGTCCGACAATATTTATTTCAAATACTCCGGGAGTTGCAGAGATCGGTTCAATGCCGGAGATCATTGGCGCCGCATTGCTGGTTGGTTTATTTTTCCACATAGCCGTAGGCCCATCGTATTCACAACCTGCCAGTACAAGCGACATCAGGCAACATATCAATATTATGCCTTGTAAATTTTTATAACTACTCATGGAAATCTCCTCAAAATTACATTCATTATTAATTTTACAAGGAAAACCGCACTGTCATCCGCTTGACATTATCAAACACGCCAAAGGGAGTGTAGGCATAATCAAAGGATATACCGGTATAGGACAGGCCGACGCCAAACGAAAAACCATCTTCATCATTGCTCGATACATAACCACCGCGCAACGATAACATATCCATAACCTGGTAATCAATTCCTACTTTTACCTGCTCCGGGTGCGAACGATAATGGCTCGCATCCACACACAGGTACAACGATTGCTTGTATGGCGCTTCCGCCAGAAAATCCATCAGGTTCATCGATATGCCCAGGTTGAATACCAACGGCAACTGGAATCCCTCTTCAACATACTTGATCTCTTGCGAAAAATTTCGCACCGACATACCAAATACCAAACTCTTGAAATTGGTCTTGAACTGCGTCCCAAAATCAAACGCCAGCGGCGTTAACTCGTTGGTTGCCTTTTCCAGCGTCGTATCCGTCGTCGTGATCACAGGAATCATGCTATCGCCCAAATCCTGGTTCACCCAACGCACCTGGCCGCCTACACAAAAACGATCCGTCAACTGATTGGCATAACCTACGCCTATTGCCAAAGCATTCAATTCAAAGGTCCCCGTATCCTCATAGCCGGCTTCGATCTTTTTGTTCACCCGCGTTCCAAAAAACTCGCCGTAATTCACACTCTGCGCGCTGAATCCCAATACCCCGTAGCGTCCCTGCGCCGGCTTGATCGCCAAACTGAACGTGTTGTGCGTTATGTCCGCTATCCACTCGTTCATGCTCGCCGTCATGTCGATAAACCCATCCATGTTCGCCATACCCGCCGGATTGAAAAATAACGCGCTCGAACCACTCTCCAGGCTCGTCATCGCATCGCCCAGCGCCGCCGCACGCGCATCCGACGTGACGCTCAAAAACTGAAATCCTGTCTGCGCCAGCTTTTGGTGTTCTGCGGCATATCCGTTCACAGTCAGCAGGTACCCGGTGAGCAGCGCTATTATCATGATTGTTTTTATTTTCATTGTCAAGCTCCTTACCTTATGACTACAAATTTACGATATACCGATTCGCCGGCCGGCGTCTCGAAATAGGCTATATAGATGCCGCTGACGATGATCTGACCCGAAGATGTCAAACTATCCCACAACTCGTCGCCCGATCCGTCATTATGCTCCCTTTCCCAGATCAGATCGCCGCGTTCCGTAAAGATCTTGATATTACATTCCGGCGGTAAACCGTAAAATGCAATCCGGTCGTACTGAAAATCATCGCCAAATTGCACCGCACGCGCGCGGAGGTCGTATGGATTGGGTACCACTCGGATATCGGCTAATTTATCATGAGCAGGTCGGCGCAAGTAGGCGGCTTTGCTGGTCAAAGTCCAGAACATACTGCTGACCAGTGGAGTACCGGGATTTACATCATTCAGAGCGCTGTTACCTTTGGATTGTATATAGTAGTAATAATTGAAACCGCGCACAGCCGAAGTGTCGTCAAAAGTATGCACAACATCCGCAGCGCTGCATTCAAAGATCTTTTTATATACGGTTTTGGGATCCATCACACTGCCTTCGGAACGATAGATCACATATCCTTCAAATCCGGGCGTTGTTGAAGCGTTATTAGCCCAGGTAAGACGAATACGGTCGCCGCCGGATTTAACAATGAATTCACTTGGGGGCGGCGGTGGTTGCGGAATATTATAACCACTGTTATAATTTCTTGCCGCATTTTCAAATGTTTTCATTATCGAATCGCGACCGGTTTGCACCCAGGCCTTTTTATAAGCGTCAAAATCTGTAGTTTGTGTATTATTGGGCATAAATAAAACAGGAGCATTAGCATTATGATTAGTCCATTGTAACCAGTTACCGCCAACCTCACGGTTCTTTTCGCGACTGAGGCCGGCAACGCCTTGCGCTAAAACAAATTGAATACTATCACCCCAGGCTAGTATATACGGGCCAAAACCCTGGGTGGCAATGGTTCCGCCAATATCGCCGCTGCTTTTGGTATACAGGTCGGCATACCCGGTTCCTACCAGTTGCGCCTGGGTTTGTTCGGCATGGCCTTTGGTCATTGCTTCATAACGCAATGACATGACTGTTTCGTCATATTCACTGCTGGCGCGTTTTGAGGCTACCGCATCAGCGCCAATATAATAGGTAGTGCGCGGTTGATAAGGATTATCACTATGGTCAGCGGCAGACTTGTCGGCATGTAACGTTATATGCCCGATATATTTTGCAGCAGCCATAACTCCATCATCCAGTTGGTTGGGGCAACCCCAGTCATCCGACACATTGCGTTCGGAATGAGGGCCATACCAGGCTATATTGGCGCGATATTTAAAATCGGCAGCCGCCGGGTTGGCGCCGATCACATCACAAACCATATTATAACCCCACGTGGTATTCCAGATACCCCATCCCTGACCATTAGCGGGCACAGATTCGCCGGACATGGCATAACGATCCATCAGGTAAAAATATACACCCTCAAGAGTTTGTTTTTGAATATTGCCCAAATCATTCGCATTAACAATACCGGTATTCTTTAAGGTGTATTCAAAGATATAATAGTTATCATGGTTTTGCTGGGTAAAAGCATAAACCTTTTTGGTGATCGTTACACCCATCAATGTATGATTTTTGAGTATTAATATACGGTCGGCGGGAATGGTATCATCCTCTTTATCCAACACATCATACAAATCATTAACAGTAGCTACTTCATCATCGACTACAACGCTCGGATGACGAGTTTTACCAATTAACTGAAAATCGCCAGGCAATGGATTAAAGACAACAAATTGTTGAAATGTAGTGGGTTTAGGTCCGATGTTAACCACCATCGGCGAATATTCCCGCTTCATTTTGGAATCGTAAAATTTTTCGCAGCCGATCATAACACCGCGTGAGCGCATGGTTGTTTGCCGCAACCCATACTCAGCTGGCCAGGAAAAATAGATACTTAAATCGTCATAGCCGCCTTCGGTTTCGGAACCCTGCTCCGAAAAAAAGGTATGCAGTGAATTAACCCGCAGCCATTTCATTTCGCCGGATTTCTGGGCATATAAAGATTGCGCCAGTCCAACAATCGTAATAACTGCCAGGAGGTGCAGCCACGATACTTTTATTTTAATGTTTGAATATTTCATAGGTTATCCTCACTCCTTTTGCACTATTTCAAATCGAATGTCAGACGAATGCCAAAGAATATTTGACGGGGATTAAAAAACGTAAAGGAAGTCATATTCGGCATATCGATATAAGCTTTATCGTCCAATATCTTTTTCAATCTTGTCTTGCCGACATCGACCCACTGGTCATTCACATATTCCACGTATTTACTGGTGCTTTTTTCATAATAAATTACGCCCGCATCGCCTTTGTCATTCTGATAATCGATCTGACCCCAAAGGAATATGGGTTGATATTTGATATTGTCCTCCCGGTAGGTGCCGATTTTATCGTCGCCGGGAATACTTTCATAAGTATCGCTTTCAGGGAGATGCAGACTTTTAACATAATCATTATAGTCATCGCCATACGCGCCAAAATTGCTTAACGACATTCTGCGGTAATTAAAGAGGTTTTCTATATCCACAAATCCCTGTACGCTGAATTTGCCGAAATCAATCGTTTTACCGAAACGTAAAACTGAATCGAAAAAGTCGACAGTTTTCACATTATTGCTAACCTTTAAAGACTGATTAGTCGCCGGATGGGTAGTCCAGGGACCGGCCTGCCAGTTTAACAATATATTAGCTGTATATCCACCGATGGGATATATACCGCCAACGACCGGGCCGAATTTATCCGGGGTATACAGGGTGAGGTTTAACCGGGCATAGGGGCTGGGGATCGGTCTCTCCTGGTAAAGATTGATCGTCGCTTCGTCATATAACTTTTGCTGTGTATAATCTTCATACACTCTGCCGCGGTCAAAATGACCGGACGTGGTGACCTGGTAAGTATAGTTAGCAAAAAAGCTCCACCACAAACCACGGTTTTTACGGAGTGTTAATTCAAAACCGCGGATATCTTCATAACTGTTACTGGTGGTTTTATTATACACAATTCCGCTTACCGAGGTATACTGGGTAGTATTTTGCTGATCGAAAATATCATGGTAAAAAGCCGCCATCTGCAATGTAAAATCATTGAACAGAATATGGTCGTAACCCAATTCATAAGAGACAGTTTTCGCCAGGGTGAGGTTCGGATCGCCGAAAAGCGACATACTCCGGTCCGAGGCGCGGCCAATGCGGAATAAATTTTCATAAGAGGGCATTTGCTTAAAATGACCATAATTGAAGAACAATTTGGAATTTTCAGTGATCGGATGCGAAATGCCGAGCCGCGGGCTCAGTTGCCATTGCGGCGTTGATTTAGCCATTGTAAAATCAAGATTCTCATTATATTTCGAAGAGAAGAATTTTTGATTATAAGGATCGACATCCCACCATTCCGTATTAGAGTTGCTGTAATCCAGACGCAATCCCAGGTTCATGATAAAACCCTTGGTTTCCAGCTTGTCCTGCACATACATGGCCGCTCGGATCGGAAAGACCCGCATTTGTACCCGCTGGAGATAATTATTTTTTTCAAAGTTTGCCATTTCGCCATAATCAAAATCGAGGTCATTATAAACAAACTCTGCCCCGGCTTTGACCAGATTATAATAGTTTACCTGGTTAGTCACATCCGCCTTGAAGGTAGTTGCGGAAACAACGGTATTATCACGCCGCTTGCAACTGGTACCGCCCAAAAGCATACCGGCAATACCGTTTTTACTGTCGTATAAATATCCGAATGGCGCCTCATCAACCCAATAATCCGGCACCACTTCATATAAAGTAGCAGTATCCCGTGCTTCCGGGGGACGAGAGTAATAATCGCGCCGGAAATGTTCCAGAGAGAGTTCGTAAAACATTTTGGGAGAAAGTGTATGGGTCAATTTGGCGGAAACGTTTTTATGGCCAATATCGGCCAGGCTGAAAAAGCCGGTGCCAAATAAAATACCGTCAGTGCCGCCTATTACACTTGCAATAGTATTCCCATCGCGTATATAATAACTTGACCAATTTTGTTGCATGGTATACATCTTGCCAACCATACCGGAAACCATCAGTTTCATAGAGGGTGTTATATCCGAGGTGACTTTCATGGTCCAATCATTATCAACATAGTCTTCCCGGGTGAGGGGGACAACCAGCATTTCCCGGTAACGACGGTAAGAAGTGAAAAAGCGCAAATCACCCAGATATTTACCAATCACCGGAACCGGGCCGCCAAATCCGGCGTCCACATTATAATCCGGCTGGTCATAAGCAGGCTGTTTGCGCGCTTCCCACAAGTATACCTGCTGGGCCGCCATTGGGGAAAGATCGTTATTGGGATTGTTATCCGTCATCAGTTCCTGGGATACGGCATTCCAACCCCGGAAAAACGGGTACTGTGCCTGGGTATAAACATCCCAGGCGCCGTTTTTAGTACCGGTCCAGCAAACATCATTATCCAGATATGGGCGCATCCACATCGAGTTACGGTCAAATGGGGAAATGCCAAAATGTTTTTTGCCGGGAGGGCTGTATTTGAATTCAATATTGCCGGCATAAGAAGCTTTACTGCCTTCACGGGTAACTACATTGATAATACCGGAACGCACTTGTCCATATTCTGCATTAAAACCACCGCGTTCAATAGAGATTTCCTTGATGGCACTAAGAGCCAAACCGGAAACCGGCTGGTTGTTGCGCGGATCGCGCAAGGTAACACCGTCCATTAAAAACAATGCTTCATCAGCGCCGCCGCCGCGAATTTCAAGGTAACCCTGCACACCAGCCTGTAACCCAACGACACTCTGAACACTGGCTACCGGCAGTTCCTGCACTTCATCCGCAGAAACCGCAACCACACTGGTCGAAACATCTTCGCGCAGGGCGTTTCTCTCCGCTACAATAGTAACGGCTTCGCCTTCAAGCACTTCCATTTTCATATCTACATTCAACCGGAAGGTTTGATCTATCAATACGCGAACATCATTAACAGTCATTTTGGAATAACCGATTACAGTAACATCAACTGTATAAGTACCTGGCGGGACATGTAATACAGTAAAATTACCGTTTATATCGGCAGCGCTTCCCAGGTTAGTGCCCCGAACGACAATATTTGCTCCCGGTAATGGATCGCCATTCTCTGCATCTGTGATGGTACCGGCAATTTTACCTGTGGTGCCGGCCCATAGAGAACAGACCAGAAACATTACCATAAACATAGCAAAAGATATGACAGAAAATCTTTTGTGTGTCATAGGTTTTCCTCGATTGTTGGTTTTATGATTAGGTTTTTTATTTGCTTATCTATTGTATAGTATATGTGTTGATATAAAATAAAAAACAACAGTGGTTCAGGGAATTGCCGTAAGATAAATTAACGTAAAATTTTCTTTGTGCTTGTCGACAGGATTAAGTTTGGGTCAGATCGCTATAATTAATTAGTATTGAACGACCGGTATATCAATTAAAAGATAACAGCTTTATACTAATTTATTATTAAATAAAAATATAATACTAATTATTGAGGATATAATAAAGTGAATAATAGTGAATTTAACCGTTTTTCACATGTTAAACTGGAACTCTAAAATTTTTCAGAAAAAACTTGTTTAATTGCTAAAATGTTATATAATATATCTCACAGAAAACAGTAATTATTTTTAAGATATTTTTTTCTAAATAAATTTAACATGTTAAAATTCAACTCGTTTTTTAACAAGTACGAACAATAATAAAAGAATCGTGTAGAGGTTTCCCGGTTCATATTTACTCAGGCAATGGAATGGTCCTAAATCTAGTATATGAAAAAATATGATAAATAACAATACAAAAAAAGAAATTTTAGATCGAATCATTAAAAGCGAGGAATTTGCCAATTCACAGGTATACCAGAAACTCTTGATTTACCTGGTCAATGCTTCGATAGAGAATCGATCTCTGAAAGAATATACGATCGCCCTGGAATTCTTTAATAAAGGGACAGATTATAATTCCACGCAGGACACAATTGTCCGGGTGCATATTTACAACTTGCGCAAAAAGCTGGAAAGTTATTACAACAAAGAAGGGAAAGCGGAAAAACTACGAATTCATATCCCCCGCGGCCATTATGAGATTAGTTTCTCACAAGCTAATTCACAAGGTGACAGCAGTACAATAAAACAATACAAAATAATTATTACCACTCTACTGGTTCTTCTTTTGCTTAGCAACGGTATTTTGCTCCAGTTGCTGAAGAAAAGTAATACAAACAGAGAACAATCACTATCACTTGTCAAACAGGCTATCTGGTCAGACTTTTTTACTTCGCCCAAAGAAAAGATGGTCGTGCTTGGCGATCATTTCTTCTTTGTACAGCATGCCATGTCTCCGACCGACCGTACACTTTTGCGCAGGGACGATATCAATTCATTGGAGGATTTCAATAATTATCGCAAAGATCATCCGGAACTTATTGACAGTTGGGAACTGCCATACCCGCTCTTTCCCAAAAACAGCATTTGGCCGTTTATTGATCTTTTATATGTTTTTAATAAACTGGATATTGATTATATACCCAAATATACATCCTCGGTTACAGCCACAGATATAAAAAATTACAATTCTATCTTTGTCGGCTCATTTCACACTCTCGGCGCCTTTGGGAAAATGTTCAGTAATTCAAATTTTTCATATACTGTTTATCCCAATAAATTAATTATCAAAGATAAAAACAGTAATGATTTTAAAGAATATATAGATAGAAGCAACCCCAATGACTACCATACGGATTATGGCATCGTCAGAAAAATACCCGGGCCGGACAAAACTATAATCTTCATTTTTACCAGTTTTCATGATACCGGAACAATCGGTATAATTAAATATTTTACCGACCCCAAAAGCCTGGCAGAACTGGAAGAATTGTTTATAAAAAAATATCACCACGTACCGGAATATTTTGAAATATTCTTTAAAGCCAGCGGTTATAACCGTACAGCTTATAAAACTGAAATCGATTCCGTTTATGAAATAAAACCGGAAACGCCCCTTTGGTAATAAAACTTGTCTACTCTATGGTTTTTTGAATAGTGATTTTACGGGTGCGTTTTTGCGTATACTGCCGGGCTTGTGGAAGCCATTCACGGGCTAAAGAATGTTCCGGGTTGATGGCAAGACATTTTTCCCAGGCATTGATTACCTGGTTCCACTGTCGTTGTTCCCAGTAAACTGACCCCAGGTAATACCAGGCATCAGCCTGATTCGGGTCAATTCTGGTAATGGCAAGAAAATCCTCTTTGGCAGCATCCCAGTTTGAAATATTTTTGTAACAAATACCCCGGTTATATAATGCATTTATATTTTGGGCATCGGCATTAAGCGCCTGGTCATATTCAGAAATGGCATTGCTAAAATCCTTTTCCTGCCGATACAGATCGCCGCAATGCAGATGAACAATCGATAATGCAGGTTTTAATTCCAGCGCTTTTTTATATTCAACTAGTGCTTGCTGAATATTTTGCATACGGCTAAAACAATAACCACAATAATAAAAAGACATTGCTATTATTTCAGGATCAGAACTCGCTTCAGAAACGCGTTTATAATCGGAAATTGCCGCTTCATATTCACCCAAATTACGGTTACAATGCGCCCTGTAATAATAACATTTAATATTATCCGGCGAAAACATGATAGCAGAATCATAATCGCGCAGAGCCCGAGTAAAATCACCTATATTTTGGTAACTATTGCCCCGGTTAAGAAAGGCCGGCCCATAAGTGGGATCAATACTTAAAGCAGTGGTATAGTCTATTATTGCAAGACTGTCATTATGCAGGCTTTGCAACACATTACCGCGATTATTTAAAGCCGTTGCCATTTTGCCATCCAGAAGAATGGCTTTACTGTAAAAAGCAATTTGCTCATCCGGATCAATAGATTCATACCCCCGTTTAAACCAGTATGCCGCTTTTAAAGTATCTGTTTCATAAATTGCACTATCGGAATCGACCGTATAATCACGGATTTGTTGCCGCATTAAAGCGCGGGAAGCCTGTGATTCTTTAACCCGCTCTAAAAATTCGCGATCCGGTTTTGCGCTGGTTTGATCTTGTACTTTATTCAGAATGTGTTGGGCCAGTTTTATATTTACCGGATCGGTCTCGGCATTTTTACGAAACGCCAGAGTATTGACCAGAACGCCCTTTTCAATAAAAATACCCCTGGCGCTGCGTTGAAACGGCGCATAACTATATTCCGAGCGGAGTACATCGGTTATTGCCAGCATGCCGGCAATTGCCTGCCAGCATTGTTTGCGAACAGATGCAGATTCAAGCTCCGGTAACAGATCGATCAATTCATTTAAACAAGCCGTTTTCAGGCGTCCGCATTGTTCCTGGTATTGGGTGATAATTAACAACCAGGATACTTTTTCTTTAAAAGTAAAATCACCATGTTTCTCAAATCTTTCCAGGGTCGAATTATAATCGTCAACAGCCTTTTTATCACCGTTATCAATTTCATTCTTAAGGGTTTGCAGCCGGGTAAAGTCTTCATCGTTGCGATAGAGTTTTTCCATTCTTTCCTGAACGGCAGCCAGGGTACGAAATCGCAATTCCCGGAAAGCAATCCCTATACTATCCTGCCAGGGGAATGCCGAAGCAAATAAGAACATACTGTCTAATGGCCAGGTTTTTTCAAGGCGATCAGTTAAACTTTCCAGACTGTAACCAGGGTTCAGCAGGTCATTTTTATGAATATAACGCTTGAATAATGCGGATAATTGTTGTGTGATCTGTGTATTTTGAGCTAATGTAAGCGAATCCAGGTCCACAGCCAATCGGGCCATTTCGGTCAGGGCATCCGGTCCGCCATCCCGGGTTGTTTTATTGAGTGCGCATGAAATAAGGGAAAAAACGGTTATTAAAATTTGTAATATATATCTATTCATAGATATAATTTATTACAACATTGGTTTAATAACAATAAAAATTAATCGGGGAAAAAAAAGGGAGTAATTCCTGTAACAGAATCACTCCCCGTAAATTTGATTAATTACTTAATTCCAGGGTAACAACAGATTTGGACGGTAAATTTATAACAAGAGAATTATCTTTAATTTTGAAATCCTTGAATGCCTGAATATTAACCTGCTCCGGTTTGCCGAAATCATTATAGGAATTCATAGCCGGGCCGGTAATAATTTCTCCGGCAGATTTGGCAAATTTAGCAGCGCCGCGCACATCTATCGATAATTCAATGTTTTTATTGGGATTCATATTTGCCAGGGAGATATGAACCTTACCCTGCGCATCGCGTGAAGCGGAAGCGCTGACTGCCGGAACTTGCTCTTTTTCGAATTTGTAATCCTCACATTGAATATCTAGAGGCAGCATGGTGGCGTCCTGGTGTACTTTAAACATTTTGAACACGTAAAAAGTGGGGGTTTTGACTATCTGGTTGTCTTTGGTCAACAGCATGGCTTGTAAAACATTAATGGTCTGAGCAATATTGGCCATTTTTACCCGGCGGCATTGATTGTTAAATATATTCAGATAGAGAGCCGCAGTTACCGCATCACGAACCGTGTTTTGCTGGTATAAAAAGCCGGGATTGGTGCCGGGTTCAACCCAAAACCAGTTGCCCCATTCGTCGGCAATCAAACCGATGCGATTGTTCGGATCAAATTCATCCATGATACTGCTGTGCTGCCGCAACCGTTCATCAACCACCCAGGTTACCTTCATGGTGTTGAACCAGTCATTTTCATTAAACTGAATGGCGGAACTCTTATCGTTCCAACCACGACAAAAAGAATAATAGTGAAAGGAGTAGCCCTGGATCAAATTGGGATACGCTTGTGTTTTTTGCATAACAGTGCGGGTCCAGGCAAAATCCGGGTCGGTGCCGCCACTGGCAACCTTGTATAACCTGCCAGCATTCATATAAGTGGCGTAACGCTTGAACTGATCGGCATAATATTCGGGAGTCATATTGCCGCCGCAGCCCCAGCTTTCATTACCTACCGCCCAGTATTTTACATTCCAAGGTTTTTCACGACCGTTCTTTTTACGTAATTCGGTCATCGGACTTACAGCATCCGAATTGATATATTCCACCCATTCGGCAGCTTCCTGAACTGTGCCACTGCCGACATTGACACAAATATAGGGTTCACATTCCAGCAATTCACAAAGATCTAGAAATTCGTGAGTACCAAAGCTGTTATCTTCAGTTACACCACCCCAATTGGTATTGATGATGGACGGACGATTGGCGCGGGGGCCGATACCATCTTTCCAATGGTATGTATCGGCAAAACAGCCGCCTGGCCAGCGGATGACCGGGGGTTTGATCTCGCGCATTGCTTCTAACACATCATTGCGAATACCACGGGTATTAGGTATCGGCGAGTCCTCTCCTACCCAGAAACCGCCATAAATACAATTACCAAGATGTTCGGCAAAGTGTCCATAAATATGCTTACTGATCTGTTCCTTGCCCAAATCGGCATTCACGATGATCCGGTTTGTGGTTTCACCGGCTAAGGCAACGGTAATAAACATTACAAAACATAACAGGGTAACTAGTTGCAAAAATTTGTTCATAACTCGACCTCATTTTTTAATACTTGATAATTATCTTTTATTACGTAAAAATGATATGGTTACTTTAAAAGCATCATTTTCTTTTGCTGCATAAAGGCGCCGGATTTAACACGGTAAATATATATTCCGCTGGCTAAACCGCTACAATCAAAAGCCAGGTGATGGACGCCGGCGCTTTGCCGGGCAAAAGTATTTTCATAAACCAATTCACCCAGCAAGTTAAAAACCTGCACAGTAACATCCCCGGCTGCCGGTAACGACCAGGTAATATTCGTTACCGGATTAAAAGGGTTTGGATAATTCTGCTCCAACTCAAATTTTGACGCCGGCTTGAGCAACGGAGCCTGAACATTATCAGGGTAATTACCATAATAATAATCGGTGCCGCTGTCAAATGCCTCAACTGAGAAAAAGTATTCAACGCCATGATTCAGGCTGTGTATGGCAACACTATCGGCGTCATAAACCATATAATTGTTATATAATTTAGTGGGAGCTGTGCCAAAACGAATAATATAGCCGTCGCTGTTTTCCACCGGATTCCAGCGGATAACGGCGTCGCGGCCATCGGCTTCGCTGCGCTCGACGGTGAAATCGGTGATGGGAGTGTACATCGCTTGTGCAGAGTTGCCGAAAACACGCAGATCACGAACTGCAAATTTACCCTCGCCCGGAGTGAATACATTAACGATGCGCACAAAACGGGCATCGACCGCCGGGTCAATCTCGGTGTAATAATGCGGAATATCCTGCAAATTTTCGCTTTTATCAATAATGGTTTGCCATTCCACACCGTCGTTCGAAACATCGACATGGTATTGTTCATAAACCTGAACCGTACGTCCCCGCACTAGTTTTGGAGTAGTGCCATGCTCGCCCAGGTTTACCTGGATCGCCTGAATATGGCACACCTTACCCAGATCAAGCTGCATCCATTCGCCGGCATTACCGGTTTCGGCGCACCAATATGTTTTAATATCATTATCGACGGCATTCTTCAAGCTGTATCCTTTTAATACCGAAGAACATTGCGCTTCTTTGAGACGGGAAAGCAGCATAAAACCGGCAAAATTATCGGTTTCCGGCGTTTCCTTCACACCCGGATAAAACTGGGGATAATCGCCAAAGGCGGTATTGGTATGAATGACATTGTCGGTGTCGAATCCCACCGGGTAAAGGCTAAGACGGCGTTCAAACATGTGTTTAATAGAAATCACCGAGGTAACGATCCGCCAGTAACGGCCTTCTTTATCCCGGAAGGTGCTGCCGTGTCCTGCACCGGTAATAAAACCGGTGGGTTTAAAAGAAAAAGGACTATAGCTGGCATAGCTATAAGGACCAAGCGGATCGGTAGCGGTATAAATACCATCGGCATAGGTTTTGAATTCAGTGCCCGGAGCAGCATATTGCAAATAATAGATGCCGTTATGTTTATTCATCCACGATCCCTCAATCCAGGGTTGTTCATCCAGCAAGTTATCGTCACCGCGTCTTTCCCAGCCATGCGTGGCGGCATTGTTGGTGACGATAGTATCTTGCGCGCCCTTTTCCACAAACAGGCTGTCCGGCCGCAGTTCAACAACCCAGGTAGGCGTTACATTGGACAAACCATGATACATAAAGACCCGGCCGTCATCGTCCAGGAACAGCGCCGGATCGCCATAACTTTTCAGTTTATCGCCTTTAATCCATACGCCGCCTTTGGGATCGGCAGATTTATATAATCGCCCGGCTACGCTGGCGGTGTAATACATGGTATCGCCGATTACAAATACTGCCGGAGCATAAGTTTCAATAATGGGCAGCGCAGATGTGGGAATAACCACGAAATTCCAGGAGCGCATATCGTTAGAATACCAGTAACCGCCGCTACGGGAAGCAAACAGGTAATAATCGTCTTTAAACAAAACGATAACCGGGTCGGCCGCTTCGCGGGCATCGGCAGCATCGCTCATAAACCGGTAGTTCAAATCCAGGGGATTACAAAAAGTCTCGGCGGAACCGGCCTGGGATATGTGCAGTGCGAGTATAAAACCTGCAAGTAAAACCAGGAATGTTATTTTATTGCGTTTTATAGTCATAATCTGCTCCTGATAAGTTGATTATTATAAATGAATTATTAAAAACGACAAGATACAATATCATGTATAATAAAAAAAACAATTATGATAAGCAAGTGTATTTTCGTAACATTAATGAAAAATGGTGATTTAGAATTCAAATGTGGTTATTCTACAATGATGTTTAGATTGTGGTTGTGAGTATTTCATGGATCATTTATCCACAAAACCGCCGGCAAATAATATTACACAAATAGAGCCATAACGGCTATGCGGGCCATAAGCAATACCGGTTACTTTGTAATCGGCATTAAAAATATTGGCGCGGTGCCCCCGGTCAGGAACGCCGTCATCGATCAGCAGGTCGATGATAATATCGCGGGCAGTTTCACTGCCATAAGAGATATTTTCGCCTATGGTGTGCTGCCAGGCGCCATAACGGGCCAAACGCTTGTCCGGGGTACTGCCGCCCTTGCCCTGGTGTCCGGTTTTGCCATTCCAGCCTTGCTCCTGCACATGATCGAGGGCGGCGCGGCTCATAGCAGTTGAAAGTGTCAGTGATGGGACTGCTGTGGTGGATTTTAAAAAGCGGATCGCCTCTTCCAGGGCTTGAGCGCCTTCTTTGGTTACCAGAGTGACCTGACCCGGCTTGGTCAGGTATTTACCCTTGTATAATGGCCGCAATTGTTCCAAATAAACGGCGTATTGCCGGGGATTCGTTCGTGCCGCGTTAATTTCCTGAAGAACATCGCCGGGTGATACTGCAGAATTATCGCTCATAGTGGGCGCTACCTGGTTGGCGGCGTGGTATGGTAAACAGGCTACCAATAAGAAGAGAAATAGCAGGAATAAAGATTTATACATAATTTATCCATTAATATATCTGAATGATCGTATCCAGCGGCGTTTTAAATGTATAGTCCGGGTAATTCCGCCATTTGAAAATTACCCGCACCGCGCTTTTTCCGTAAGGGTAGAGGAATTTAAAATCACCTTGAGAGTAGTTATAATAACGCGCTCCCAAAACTGTATCAGCTAATATTAGAGTTAAACAATTATCTTTAATTGCCACACTATCAATAAATTGGGCGCTAACCCGCGCATATAATTGTAATCGCAAAGTAAGGGTATCCTTTTCAAGCTGAAAATTTTCCAGTTGAACGCCATGGGCTAATGATTTACCCAGGGCGGGAACCTCGGTGTTCCAGGGATAGTGAGTAAAAGAGAGATAGCGTACCGGCTGCGGCGGCTCCCATTGCCCGACGCTCACCGGTTGGTATTGTTCATGGCAATAGACCAGCAAAAATACCGTACATAAAAGCAAACAGGCAAGTATAAAATTAGTTTTCATTTTCAACTACCTGTTAATTAATAGTATTGATGACATTATTATATTATTAATTGATCAGAATAAAAGTATCAACCTGGGTAATAAACTCATCGGAGTTTATATGCCACCATTTGAATATGACATGCAGATCGCCTTTATGTTTATACAGAAAGACAAAGTCATTTTCATAATCGCACATACACCGGCAGCCGTTCAGGGTATCGCTTAAAGCAATGATGATCGTGCCGTCCGCTACCGCTGCGCTATCGACAAAAGCCGGGCAACAATTGGCCGGGTAACGAAAACGCAGGATTAAGGTATCTTTATAAACGGTATATTCTTTCAAATAAAAATCATCGCTCAACGATTTATCCAGTCCCCTCTCATTGCCCTGGCAATTGCGGTTGATAAAAGAGAGGTAAACCGGTTTATCCAGGGTCGATAATCCCGCCTGAGTAGGCTCATCATCTTTGTTGCAGGAATTGAATATAAAACAGGTAATACATACAATCAGTAACAACAGATAAAAATATTTCATTCCATCCTCCTGAATGAATAAAAAGACCACAACTCCCGACTTTTTATTTCAACAGCTCTCATCAAATGATCACAATCGTTGTATCCAGCGCCGTAGAGAACTGTCCGGCTCGTAAATACCACCACTGAAAAACCAGATGCACATCGTCGTCGTATGGATAAAGGAAATTAAAATCATCAGTGTAATCACACATACAGTCGCAATTACCCAGCGAATCGGCAAGCGAGATAACAATATTACCCTTGCTCACCGCTGCGCTGTCGACAAAAGCGGGGCAGCAATTAGCGATAAAATGGAGTTGCAAAGTGAGAGTATCGCCTTTACGAAAATATTGCACCAATCGTGCATCATCGCTCATGGCTTTGTCCAGGCTGCCGGGATGCCCCTGGCATGGATTATCAACGAATGACAGATAGCGTGGTTCAGGATTTAAGGTATTGGGTTGAAGCGGATCGTGGTTATCCTTACAATAATAAACCGAGACTGTCAAACAAATGACAATTAATATTATTAATGGTTTCAGCATATACACCCTCACTAAACGGAAATGTACTCAATTATCCCTTGCTTTACCGACCTGGATTGTTGTATCCATATATGTTTCTGTAAACTCGTGATGTATATCCCACCATTTAAAGATGACCCGCACATTACCGTAATAGGGGTAAAAAAATTGATAATCATTTTCATATTCGCACATACACAGGGCGCCTCTGATTGTATCTGCAATTGCAATAACTATACTATCCGTACCGACAGTAGCATCGTTGACAAAACCAGGGTAACAGTTGGCGGAATAATGAATTCTCATTGTTAATGTATCGCCATTCTTGCAATGATCCATTATATATACATGACCGGTCAATGCTTTAGCCAGACTTGCCAGCTCCCCCTGGCATTGATTATCGGTAAAAGACAGAAATCGCAGCGAATCGTCATTATCGGGTACATACATGCCATGTTTGTCAAAGCAGGAAAGTAATACAATCCACATCACTACCACAAATAATACATAAAATCGTCTCATAATAATCCTCCCGGTTATAGAGTTTACAAGCCACTGATTGTCTGTTTATTGAATGTTTAGCAGGGTATCGATATGGGTCGTATAAACGGATTGGCCAATATCCCTGAGCCGGAAAATAACCCGCATAGCGCCGTTACCGTAATAGAGAAAAGTAAAATCATTTATAAAGTTGCACTCACAGTAACAACCGGCGTCGTTAGCATCAAGGGCAATGTCCACCGTGTTGCCAATAATAGTAACCTGATCGGCAAATTCGGGGCAACAATTGGCTTTATAAAGGATGTGTAAAGTGAGTTCATTATCATTTAGCTCATACCCCGTTACACGATAGTCGGTCGTTAACGTTTTGCCAAGGCCATACGTTTCCAGGCAATTGTTTTCAGTAAAGCGTATGTACTGGATATTGGCACCTCTGTGCAGATTATCCGTCGCATAGTCCTTTTTACAGGCAATCGTCAAAAAAGCGGCGATCAACGCTGCATACAAAATATAACGAAAAGCGCTCATAGCAACCTCCCCGTTAGAGTTAACGTTACCCGGAGGGCAAGTTATACCTGAAATACGTTAATCCTGGCACCCCGGATTTCTTAAATTATAATATTTTAAAATAATTTGCAAATAAAATTTTATTAATATGTATATTTTCGCATATTAAAGCATATAAAAACCAACAACTCGTTACTTTTACCGCCAGCGTTAAAAAGAATGGTTTTACAATATTTACAGATTTTGATGATATTTGAAAAAGGGAGAATTCCCGGTATACAATAATTTTTGAGCGAGACGGGCGATCCTGCTGAAAAACAGGTATACCGGGTATCAGCAGTAATTCAAAACTGATGCCAGGATTTTCAAGGCATTTCAAATAATTGTTAATCAATAATTTACATACAAGTGCGGAATTAAAAATAAAGAATACAACTACGCAAAAAAATCGCGGGTGCGCAAAATTTGCGTACCTGTCCCATTAATAGCTACTATTGTAATCGAAACCAAAAACCGCTGCCGAATTGTGGTTCATTGACTTGCAGGCGCAGCAACAAGACATTATCGCCAGGTAATAGCTCTATTGACGTTTCAAATTGATCCGGTATAATCCTGCCCCAGCCATCGGCCTCTCCCCTGCCGGGATCGGCCCAGCCGCGCGGTTTAGCGGTAACAACCAATTGACCGTTGCACCAGATCGACATCTGGTCGGTATAACTGTACTTACAGCGGCGGGTAACATTGTCCGCAGAATGTATAGTAGTGCGGGCATAAACAACTGCTTTGTCATTATTATCCGGAAAGAGCGCCGATATGTTGACAATGCCCCTGTCATCGGCGCTAACCTCGCACCAGCCTATTTCAGCTTCCGCCAGTTGTGGAATTTGGGATTGTGACCCAAAATCAATCGGCAGCAGAGATGACACATACCAGTTACGTAAAACTCCAACATCCCGGTATGGCTGCCAGTCATCAGCCAGCAGGGGGGTAACTTCCATGTTGTCGAGCTCTGTAACCACCAGGTTGCGGATATATGCGGAACCGCCATAACTAAAGAAACGGATGCCGCCGCCGGTAAACGGCAGGTCATAAATTGTATATACGGGCAGGGTATCACTATCAACATAGACATTAGCTAACCCCTCTCCCACATCCACCCGCAGCGAAATCCATTTGTTCTTTTTAAACACCGGACGGCGCTGGCTCAATGGCATCAGCTTCCACGCTGTATTGGCGGTATTCCAGCGCACAGCGGACTGGAGTATTTCCTGATGATCGGCAGCAGCATCGGAAAAGTGCATATTACTACAGGCGCCGTTATCCTGCACATGAAAATCCAGGCCGAAAAACCCCATTCCCAGACCGGCCGGCAACGCTTCGAGTTCAACGCGGTAACAACGCCAGGAACCATTCCCAACGTGCGGCATACTTTTAAGCGGTGGAATTTGCGGTTTAATATAATACACCATCCCGAATTCAGGATGCTTTACATAATCTGCCGGGGGCACAATCCACCCTTTATGTGTGTTGCCGTCTAATTTATCGGCGAACAGTATTTTACTTTCTTTCTGCGGCATATCCTTATCTATTCCATACAAGTTAATAGATTGAAATACAATATAAACTAATTGCCAGACGAATAAACCTTTATGCAACATCGTTTATCCTGTTTTAGACTAACCTGTCGATGCAAAAACCAAGTCAAAAAGGACGTGATTAAATATTTCTTATAACAAAATTTAATGCAATTGTCACTTTTAGTCAACTTTTTTAACTGGTTTTTTACAAATGAAATCCACGCTAAACGAGTTAAATACGTAAAATTTCATTATACAGCCGTATCAATGTCTGTAAAGACTGCTTTCCAGAGCGCTTTATAATAATGTCGTGCAGAAGATGCAATTGAATATAAGATCAGGATTATTTTTCTGAAATTTAGTATACGTTAACAAGTAACATGAAAAAGTGCGATAACCTTACCTTCGGTCTGGTTCCAGACAGTGATCGCCTCAGGGGTCGGCATAAGCCGGACAGTGCATTTATGCTGATGTAAAAATGCAGCTGCATCCCCAGCCAGTTGGGCTGCGCCATATTGACCACTGCCGATGATCAATTCATGAACGCCTTCACGGTAGATATACTTAATTTCATCACGTGAAATTGTGTGCGACGTTCCATAGATCTGTTTGGATAATTTTTTCTGACGCTTTTCCACAGCGCCGTCGGCCAGAATATACACATCGTATGGATAGGTGGTATTATTTATGGTGATATAACCAAATTCGGTCGAGTTGATATGAGGATGCATAACGCCTCCTTGTATTGGACAAAAGCAACTCACCCGTACAATCGCCTGGAATTATCCGTAATTATAATAATTACAATTTACAAACCGGATAGATTCATGGATTCAAAACAGCGTTGTCGGGTAATTAAAAAAGGGATAACAGTTATTTCCGTTTTAGTGCTTTTAATTCAAGAATTCCATCCTGCACCTCGTGGCGGGGTAGATTGCCTTTCACCAGTTGCGCGTCGGATTTTGTCAGTAAGCGCTGATAAAAGGCATTAAGGTGCGGTATTATAGAGGCGCGGTCGGTTTCCAGTAATTCAAAAAAGATATCCTCGGCACGGGCATAATTGCCGCACCATTCATAATACTCACACAACCGGCTTTTGTGTTCCGGCAGGTCTTCCTGGGCTAATAGGGCGGCTAACTGTTCCAGTTTATACTTGTATGGGCCGACAGGATAATCCCCGGCATTTTGCACAGCGTTAAAATAAAAGATAAACGCTTTGTAATAAAGATCCGTGATCATTGGCGAGTGCCCGTTTTTAAGCGCAAACACCTGCGCTTCTTCATTGATCAATTCCGCGGCGACCAAACACTTTTCCCAATACTGCCCTTCCACAGTTTCCAGGCGGGCTAACAGATCGCCGGCGCTCAAGGTAGTAGTAAAATCTGTTCCCCAGCCGAACATGGCTTTAAGGGCATTATCAATTTCCACCAAAGCCTGGTCATAATTGCGGATTTCCTTGTTGAACAGGATACGGGCCAGCACTGCAATCATTTGTTCAATCAGCCGCATTATGTAATCACGATGGATCATTCAAGCGCTCCGGGTTTATTAGTCGGTGAATTATCTTGATCGTTTATACTTGCCCATTAATTGCGCCTCGGCAAGAATGTGGCCTCTCATGGCATTCACCAGGTCTCGGTTGCTGCTGCCGGGAGCAAGTTTCAGGGTTGTATCCAACGCATACAGTTTGAAATAATAGCGGTGCGTACCGCCAGGCGGACAAGGACCGCCATAGCCGAATTTGCGAAAGTCATTTATGCCCTGGCTGGCACCATTTACTAACACTTTATCATGAGGAACATTCTCGGATAAATTTTGTGTTTGTGGGGGAATATTAAACAACACCCAATGTACCCAGATACCGGCGGGGGCGTCTGGATCGTCTACTATTAATGCCAAGGTTTTGGTATTGACAGGAGCGCCCTCCCAAGCCAGCGACGGAGAGACGTTCACACCATCACAGGTAAATTTGGATGGAATCATCCCTCCTTCTGTAAATGCAGCGCTTGATAATTTCATATAAACTCCTGAATTTTATTATCTATAACAATAATAAATAATATAATAATTTACAAATTTTTAATTCAGGATTTTTTTAATCAGGTGTAACGGCAACAAGATAAATGTCTGTTAAAGCCCGACTGGAAGAGTAATACAAATTTATTACCTGGAAATAAACCAGCATTAATTAATCTTTCCCTGACTCAACAATCTCCTGATTTCATCGCCCAGTTGCGCGGCCAATATGGCAGTAAACTTATTCGCACCCTGCAGGTTAAAATGATTAAATCCCAGCCACAGTTCCGGCGGATAAAGTCGGGGATCATAATTATTAAAGCTTATCACAGGTCGGTCAATGATCTCATTTATTTCCTCCAAAACCGGTTCCCTGCCTAATGTACAGGCATTATAAACATCGGAATTGGGTAATTCGATATATAAAACCGGTATCCCCTGGGCGGCGCAGTATTCATGATATGATACAAGAGCATGGCGGTTCAAACCAGCCCGATGTTGACGCAGAGAGTCCGGTATAACCCCGACTTGAGTAACATAAACAAAACCTTTGTGAATTTGAAAATCCCGCTCTCCCCGATCAACCATATATTTAATAACATGTTCCAGAGTATTGCGATAACGGAACAGGGTTATTCTATTATATAATTCAAGGGATAACTCTCTTTTCACCTTGTGCTGCTTTAAATATTGCGCATAAGCCTTTTTTATTTCCGGCTCCAGGCTGAGATAAACTGTTGGCCGTAACCGGTCGCTCTGCGCTTCATCATTGACAAACATGCCAATTATGATCAGGCGGGGTTTGCTATTGTGAATTAAATAATGCCGCAGAAACATTTCACATTCGACCATCGAAGCCCCGCCGACTGCAAAATTATAACTATTTGAACCAAGCAGGGAATCGAGTACCTGAGGATTGATGCCCTGCATGGCAATGGAATTACCCATAATCATCACATCGTAATTCTGATCGCGCATTTCCATGATCTGCCGGACTTTGGGTTCATTGGGATCAACAGCAAAAGCAGCATACTCTAACGCTTTGCCGGATAAATAAATGATCGCCGCCAATAAGCCGATGTATATTAACAATCGTTTGATCATATCCTGTATCAAGACGGGTTCAGCCCGCTTTACCTTCCTTGTTGTATATAATAAAAAATGCCGAATGTTTAAAATTTAATATTATTTGCTTAAAACTGAAAATAAATAAATTCCGAACTGGTCGCCTGGCCGAATAAAATGATCATGATCACCAGGCTATAATCAAACGCCCAGCGGTACCAGCGTTGTGTATGGTATATCTGGCGGACGGAATTGAACTGATAACCAAATTCGATGCTAAAAATTACCAGGGCAATAAAAACTGTAACCAGAAAACGATAGGGTCCTAAAATGAATGCCGGCATGAAAACAGGCTGCAGGGAACTCTGGATAATGATCAATGCATCATGCATGCTGGCGGCGCGGAAAAAGATCCAACTGAAACAGACAACAATAAAAGTATAGAAAATAGCCAGTATCCCGGAAGATTTTAAAATATTGACATTGAACCGGGTTGCCAGCGCCTCCAGGGAATTGAAAAAGCCATGAATGAACCCCCATAACAGGAAGGTCCAATTGGCGCCATGCCAAAAGCCGGAAACAACAAAAGTGATCAACAGGTTGCGCTGCCATTTTGCCAGGCTGCCGCGATTGCCGCCTAAGGGGATATACACATAATCACGGAACCAGGTGGAAAGCGATATGTGCCAACGGCTCCAGAATTCCTTGATCGACCTGGAAAAATAAGGCATGCGGAAATTGGTCATCAGGGTGAATCCAAAATAGCGGGCGGTGCCGATGGCAATATCGGAGTAACCGCTAAAATCACAATAAATCTGAATGGCAAAGAAAATTACCGCAAAAAAGATGGTCATGCCCTGGTAGTGACCAGGATTGTTAAACACCTGTTCTATATAGGGTGACATGTTATCGGCTACCACCACTTTTTTAAACAAACCCCAGAGGATTTTACGGCTGCCAAAGATCAAATCCTGGCTATTGATATGCCGTTTCTTAAAAAACTGCGGTAACAGGTTTGAGGCGCGTTCTATAGGCCCGGCCACCAGTTGCGGGAAAAAGCTGACAAACGCTAAAAAAGCGATAATATCGCGCGTCGGCTCCATTCTTTTACGATAAACATCAATAGTATAACTGAGGGTTTGAAACGTATAAAAACTAATACCAACGGGCAGGATAATTTTCAAGGTAGACAAATTCATGTGTACGCCCAACGTTTGCCAGGCGCTGTTCCATGATTCGACAAAAAAGTTAAAATATTTGAATGTACCCAATAATCCCAGGTTAATTAACAAGCTCACCAACAGCAAAAATTTTCTTTTTGCGGTCTGTTCCGTATGCTGTAATCGTCTGCCGATAAAGTAATCGACCAGGGAACTGAATATCACCAGGGATAAAAACCGCCAGTCCCACCAGCCATAAAAAACATAACTGGCAACCAGTACCAGAAAATTTTGCATGCGCAAATGCCGGTTGGTAACAAACCAGTACAAAATAAATACAATAGGTAAAAATATAAAGAATGTGCTGGAATTAAATAACATAATAGCCTGTATGCGTTAAAATAATATTAAATTCATTTATTGCCTGACCGGTAAAAATATCTGTCTAACAGGTATATTAAACCGGGAAAAGAATAGAATTAATCCCGTTGCGGGATTTATTATAGATATTTTTTATCGAGACAATAATTAAACATATAATTATCAATAATTTATCAGATGCAAGCAAAGAGGAGCCTGATTTACATTTCAAGTCAAACAAATATGTTACTTCCGATTATCAAAAAGTATGCCGTGGAAATTAATGGCTGGATTTCCTGTGTTTGGCTTTAACCGGGCGGGGTTTATGGGTTAGATCTTTGAACTGGAACAATACGCCAATTATTACCAGTACGGCAAAGATGATGACTTGATATTGCGCCGGGAAAATATCGGTATCAACAATGGCATACGCGCCAATGACGGCGGACAGGATGATCAGGGCATATTCAAATGTGACTGAAAGCAGGATCATGGCGATTATTCCGCCAATCAGCGCCGGCAGCCACAGGTTGTGCATATTGCCCAGGCCAAACATCAGCAGCAGGGATTGGGTGCAATACCAGCCGGCGACAAACCCAAATATGAGGACTGCAAAGTGCTGCAGAAACAGAGCAAGCAGCGCCCCGACGATACCGAATCCTACCCCCAACAATAATTCCAGTAAGGGATTGTTAAAATTGAAAAAATTACCGGCAGCGCTGAATCCCGCTAAAAAACCCACCAGCGCCACAAACAACCAAAAGAACCGGCGCCCTAAAAACAATAACAATATCCCGGCGAACAAGGATAGAAATAACATCAGGGTCTCCATATAAAAATTACTTGAAAATATTAGGTTAATCAATATACAGCTTTTTTAAATAACATCAAATATCGACTGAAATGAATTTACAACAATTGTAAATACTCCTCTTTTCCGGAGCGGCTGAGCAATCCCGTAACCAGGTGATAAAATGCAAACAGTTCCAGCGAGAACGGTATATATCCCAGGTAGCCCAACAACGGCATTTCGAATATACGCCAAAAACTGACAAACGGCACATGGTACACCCATTTCGGCCAGGAATAGAAATTCCACATTTCCCAGAACCAGCCGCACAGCAGGCAGCCCGTCCACAAAGACAAAACCGGCCGCCAGTTGTCCTGCGCAGTAAAGGACAGTATGCTGCGATGATGCAGCCAATTGTTCACCGGTTCTAAAATGAACCAAACGGACAGCCAGACCAGCACAAAAAAATAACGCGGCCACAACAATAGTAACGCCAGCATAACCCAGCCGGAAATGAAAAATCCGGTCAACACCCGTTGCGATGGGGTAACGCGAGGGCCGGGCCGCAGCTTTTGCAGCCATTTAAAAGTGGAAGCCAGTTCCGCCGTGCCGAACACCGCGGGAATGACCGTGGAAAAGCTGAGAGTGGCAAACAGGGCGTATTGCCAGTCCGCAAAAAACTCTCTACCCTCGTACAGCCAGTTCATGGTGCGGGCGTTGATGAGTTCGAACAACCACCATGCCGGGGCCGAGACCAGAAACAGTCCCACATACTTTTTTCTGCTGCGTCTGTACAGCGACGAGCCCTTGCGCAGGAACACCAGGGCATCGACTGCCAGGCAAAAGCCCAGCCACAGTGGAAAGAAAAACAGGTGCGAGCGCAGACCCGGCAGCAGCCAGTTACCCAGCCAGCCGCAGAATATCAGCGCCAGACCATACCAGCCGCGTATGGGGAAAGATTTTAACGAATTTACTTTCATCGTTTTTCCGGTGTAATATTGCTAGTGGTAATATTTAAAATTGGGGGGTGAAAGTCAAGGAAAAGTTGGTTAGTTGTCAGTTGTCAGCTATCAGTTGTCAGCTTGTTATAATGACTTTATAATAGTTAGATTAAAAAGGTAAAAAGTGAAAAGGTGGAACAATTACATATTTATTTGGCAAACAAGGCATACAAACAAAAACCCCTGCCATGGCAAGGGTTTTTGTTGTCTCATCTTCACTCCCCCTCATTTACTCTTAAATCCCGCAAATTCTCCTGATATTCGCTTCGATCTGTTTACGGGTATACAGATCGTTCAACAGGTTGGTTTCGGATTGCAGTAACGAGACCTGCGAATCCATCAGATCGAGAATGGAAGAGAGTCCCGCCGCATATTGCTGCGACACCACTTTATAATCCTGACGCGCCGAAGCGAGACTGGTTTCGTGGATGGCGATCAACTTGTTTTGCGTTTCCAGGGATTTGTAGCGGTTGGACAGTTCCTCATCCATATCGCGCAGGTAGGCTTCATAATCGAGTTGCGCCTCCTGCAGGCTCAGTTTGCTCTGCTGAATATTCTGATGCTTGGAAAAACCGTCGAATATATCCATGCTCACCCGCAGGCTGACGTTGTCACTGGAAGTGGACGGCCCGCCCATCATGCCGTTCTGCTTATTATAAGAATACGAACCGGACAGCGATGGCAGGTATGCTTCCCTGGAAATATTGAGCGCTACTTTTTGCACATCGACCTGGTTTTTTATACGTTGTACCGAAGGATTTTTTTCCAGCATCATAGTATAGGCAGTTTCAAAATCAGGAACATCTACCTGGTGAACGGCAACGGGCGTAACATCAAACTCAAAATTCGGATCGCGTCCCATTAAAATATTCAGAGACCGTTTGGCCGAAGCCAGGCTTTCCATTTCGCGGACATATTGGGTTTCAAACGAACCGCGCTGCACTTGCGATTTGAGCAAGTCCGATTCCCGCCTAAAGCCGACTTTGACCATTTCGCTCATTTTTCTAATCTGTTCATCCGAGAGCTTGATATTAGCCAGGTAAACGCCAATCAGCGTATCGGAAGAGAGGATTTGAAAATAGATATTTTCCACCGTATAGCGCAACTGGTCTTCCTGGTTACCGAGCGAATATTTTGAGGACAGTTCCTGGCGGCGGGCCAGCTTGATGCGGGAATACATGCCGGGGTTATAGAACTGCTGACTCACGCTGGCGCCCATCGACCAGTTCCAGTCATCCTGCATATCGGAAACGACCGGGCCGCTGTTGGACGTGGAAGCGTTAGCCGAAACTCCCGGCGACAGCGATGACCACGCTTTGTTGGTGGAAATTTCCGATTGCCGCAAGGCGAACTCGCTTTTCTTGAGATCTGGGTTATTTGCCATAGCCAGTTGCACACATTGCTCCAGGCTCAGGGTTTCGGTCATGCCAATTGTAGTCATAACAAATGTAAACAACAGTGTTAATATCTTTTTCATATTTTCCTCAAAAATCCATATAAACCGGTAATAAAAAAATTTTATTCATAGCGCAGCGCTTCGATAGGATTGAGTTTCGATGCTTTAACAGCCGGGTAAAAACCGAAAAATATCCCTACCGCGCCGGAAAAAGTAAATGAAATGATCACAATGACCGGCTGGATGAGGGTATTGATCGAAGTCCAGCTATTCAGGATAATAGCAATGACCACCGAGAGCAAGATGCCGATAATACCGCCCGATAAAGACAACACCACCGATTCGAGCAAAAATTGGGTGAGAATATCGTGACTGCGCGCGCCCACCGACATGCGAATGCCGATTTCGCGGGTGCGTTCGGTAACCGATACCAGCATAATATTCATAATACCGATGCCGCCGACGATGAGTGAAACCGCGGCTACCGCGCCCAGCAGCATGGTCATGATGCGGGAGGTCTCGGAAGCCATTTCCGTAATCTCGGTCTGGTTAGCGACCATAAAGTCATCTTCCTCGCCGTAATCGATTTTATGTTCACGGCGCAGAATAACAGAAATTTCTTCCTGGGCTTTGTCTATCGACTCCAGGGTAGTGGAACTGGCGTTGATAGAGTTGATAAACCGGTCGCCTTTGAGCCGGTATAATACGGTGAGGGATGGAGCATAAGCAATATCATCCTGATCCTGGCCGCGTCCATCCTGCCCTTTTTCCCTGAGAACGCCAATCACTGTAAAGGGTGTATTACGGATGCGGATTTTTTGTCCAATCGGGTCCATATCGCCAAAAATATTTTCCACAACTGTTTGACCGAGAACAACAACTTTTTTACAGGTGCGATTATCTTTTTCCGTAAAGAACTCACCGGATTTCAGTTCCAGGCCGCGAATATCGAGGTATTCCGGATCGACGCCCTGGATCTGGCAACTCCAGTTATTACCGTTGCCGATAATCTGTCCCGACGCCATAACTACAGCCGAAACCGACTTTATTTGGGTAGCTTCTTCACGAATGGCTTTAACGTCATCCATAGTAAAGCGGTTAAAACTGCCGGCGCCACGACTCACCCCGCCTCTTTGGCTAAAAGACGGAAAGACAATGATCATATTACTGCCCATAGAACTGATTTCATCGGCTATTCTTTTTTGCGAACCGGCGCCGATGCCAACCATAACAATAACCGCGCTGACGCCAATAATAATGCCAAGTGAGGTCAGCAGGCTACGCATACGGTTTTTCATAATGCTTTTAAAAGAAGCTTTTAACAGATTTTTAATTTGCTTCATCATCAGCGTCCTCCTTTAGCGTTGCCAGCACCGTTTTGGCATCGAGCCGTTGCTCCACCGGGTGGTCTTTGCGGATACGCCCGTCCCGCATTTCAACAATTCTTTTTGCATACGTAGAAATATCTTCCTCATGAGTAACCAGGATAATCGTAATACCCTGGTCATTCAATTCCTGAAACACCGACATCACCTCTACCGAGGTATGACTATCTAGGTTGCCGGTGGGTTCATCGGCCAAAATAATACTCGGCTTGTTGACCAGGGCGCGGGCAATAGCCACGCGCTGCTGCTGCCCACCGGACAGTTGATTAGGAACGCTCGTCAAACGATGTCCCAAACCAACAATTTCCAGGGCATCCCTGGCAGCTTGCTGATGATTTTTAATACGGTGCGTCCGGTCATAAAAAAGCGGTAATTCTACATTTTCCAGGGCGGTAGTGCGGGGCAGTAGATTAAAGCCCTGGAAGACAAAGCCGATTTTCTGGTTACGAATATTGGCATACTCATCTCTGGGCATCGAACTGACGTCGATGCCGTCAAGATAATAGCGCCCCGAAGTAGGTTCATCCAGGCAGCCGATTAAATTCATCAGGGTGGATTTGCCGGAACCGGATGCGCCCATAATCGCAATAAACTCACCGGAATTTACGGTCAAATCCACTCCGCGTAAAGCATGAACCTGGATTTCGCCAACATGATAGGTCTTTTTTATTTCTTTAATTTCAATGACTGGTTTCATTCTAATTTTCTACTCTCAAGTGTACACCTGCATTTTAGATTAATTTTCCTGAATTATTCTGCCTGTATCTAAAATGGTCTAAAGCCACGGGGCGGGCCAGGCATACGTGTATTTTGTGATGAAAAAGTCGGTTCTGTAGAGGTAATGGCGGAAATGATTTGCATTCCCGGTTCAATTTGCATACCGGGCATTAAAGGTGATATTTCAACATTTTTCCCATCATTGGAACCGGTTTTCACCGGCATGGATTGTAACTCTTTATCCTTGTCAAAATACCAAAGAAAAGCAAAATTACTGTTACCATTTCCATTGCCGTTCATCATTCCCATTCCGGCGCCCATACCGGGCATTCCGCTCCCCATCATACCGCCGCCCATCGTCCGGCCGCCAGCGCCGTTTGTGCCCCTGGCCTGACCTCCGGGAGCGCCGGTCGAATCCTTCATATTGCCAAAACGTTTCTGCATGTTGGCGAACATGGACTCCATCATTTTAACGGTCGGTTGCAAGCGGGTGGCAGCAAGCGGCGCCAGCAGAACGTCTTTCTTTAATTCCACAATAAATACAAGCGAGGCTGTCATTCCCGGTAACAACAATCCATCCGGGTTCTCTGCATCGACAACAACAGTATAATTGACAACGTTCTGCACCTCTTCCGGTTGCAGCCAAACCTGACGCACGACGCCGGTAAATTTCTTTTTATCATGCGCCTGAACTTCAAACTCGACGCTTTGTCCAACTTTAATCAGGCCAATTTCACTTTCATCGATCAGGGCATGGATTTCCATTTTCGACAAATCTTCGGCAATCAGGAACATTTCGGGCGTCTGAAAACTTGAAGCCACGGTTTGACCTTCCTCGACCTCCCGGTAAATGACCGTACCGTTTATCGGTGAACGGATAAAAGCATAACGCATGTTTTGCTCCGCCCGTTTCAGATTGTTATTCGAAGACATTAACGAAGCCTGCGCCGATTGATAAGAACTCTTTGCCTGGATATATTCCAGTTCGGAAAGCAGATTTTGTTTGTACAACTGCTCGGTACGCTCAAAATTATATTTAGCCTGATCGTACTGCGCCTGGCTGCTGAGAAGATTTGCCTTGGCATCCCGAACCTGTACTGATAAAATGGTGGTATCGATAACAGCCATAAGTTGATTTTTGGTCACCCGGTCATTAAAATCAACATAAATTTTATCGATAATTCCCGAAACCTGGGTACCGACCTGAACCGTTGTTACCGGCTCGATTGTTCCCGTAGCATCAACCGTATTTTCAATATCGCCGCGGGTTATTTCTGCATAGGTATAGGTCGTTTCATTCTTTTTATCTTTTTTAAGGAAAAACAATCCTACAGCTATTATAGCTAAAAGAATGACAATGGGAATGATAATTTTCTTTAAGAACTTCAATGCTAACTCCTGTCTTGACAAAATCGCAATCGAACTATTTACTCTTGTTATAAAATACGGTTGAATTCATTTCTCCGCCATCCATCGAGGGGAAAGTAGAATTTAATTTCAACACCGCACCGTCGTTTTCCAGCGTCCATACTTCTTTAATTTTCATTTCCATTTCATTGCCATCCCAGTTCATCAAAACAGTGGAATTGATTGTCAATATTTTACCATCTTCCGACCAGGTGGCTATTGTGGTTCTGTGGCCAAAATCAGTGTCGGCTTCGGTTTTAATGCCGTCAAGCGTCATTTTTTCAGTCATGGTAAAATCACCCATCATCGGGTTGGACATGAACCGGTCGACACTTAAAGCGTTTTCTTCCTGTTTAATAACCAGTTTCTGAGCTGCCATGCCTGGGCCATCAGTTTGCGGGAGTTTGGATTCATCGAGAACCCACGTCGCTGTAAAATCTGCGGTTTTGCCGGCAAAAAGAATTCCGGCAGTCAAAATGACCAGAGCTAAGCTGATGACAAGGATAGTTTGCTTATTCATGATAAGTTCCTTTCGTTTTAATTCTTGGTTGTTAGACTATTGTCAACACTGATTTATTCCTTAAAATTTTTATTTTAAACAGGTTTTTTCGTAACTTGATAGTGATTCCTGTTTTCCCCAAGGGCCGCCCGAGGTTTGCTTAATGGACAGGATTCTGCCGTCTCCCCCGATAGTCCAAACTTCGGATGATTCCATTTTCATGGCCCGGTCGCCCTGGCCGATAGACATGGAAGATTTAATGAACAAGGTATCGCCCAGCGCCGACCAGCGCGCAGTCAAACTACGCGGCGCGCCCATAAAGCCGCTATTGGATATGGATTCCGAGCCGTCAAACTTTATTGTTTCCATAGTAATAGTATCATCGTCGTACTCGACCATCGTGGCGCGTTCGGCAGTCAACTCGACGGTACTTTGGGTTATAGTCAGTTTATACGGTGAAAAACCGGCGCCCATGGTTCCAAATTTACTTTTTTCTTCATTTAACAGCCATTGCCCGGAAAAATCGGCCATTTTAAAAACTGCCGGCTTGATCCACAATTGCTCCGGCTCCTTAAAACCACACGCCTGGTGATAAGCTGCGGCAGCATCCCAATAAGACTGCTTTTCCACGACCAGCATACGCGGATCTTGCAATAACTTGATATGTTCCTGTTTGTTTGTATTACGCACCATACCTGCCCATATAACCCAGTAAGACCAGCGCGGTTGCGCTTGTAAAATTTCCAGGCTGGGCGGATTGCCAACTTCACCCAACACCATCGGTTTACCGTTAGAGAGTTTGTTCAAACTGTCATAATAAGCCTGGTTAAAATCGCTGCCGTAAACATCCAAGGCCAATACATCCACATACTTTTCACCGGGGAAAAAGTTCGCAAAATTCATTTGCGGCTTGTCTTTGTTGGGACGGTCAACACTCCACACCCAGATTAAATTGGATAGTTTATGATGTTCCACAAGACGTTTGTATAATTGTATATATAACTTTTTGGTGGCAAGTTCACCAACGCGTCCACCCCACCAGAACCAGTCGCCATTCATTTCATGATACGGACGCCATAGTACCGGTACATGTGCTTTTTCCAGTTGCTTTAAAAACCCCGCAATAGTATCTACTTGTTTACACCATTGTTTATTTATAGCGGTACCGGGGGTTAACAGTTCTTTGAACTGCTCATCTGTTAACCTGCCCTGCACGCTTGCCAGGCTGCCGGTTGATGCGCTGCCCGGCACAGGCTGAAAGGTAACCGGTTCATCAGCAGTTGGGGGCACGGCATGCCAGCATAAAGCGACCAGCGCCCCGGCCTGGTGCTGTTTTATCGCTTCCTTTACAATATCGGGACGTACCAGGTATGAGTCTTTATCTCCATCAGCGGCAAAGCCAAAATCCGAACTGAATATAACCGGATTTTTACCCAGATAGCGTCCATAAAACTCGCTGTTTTTAGATTTGGTAGCGGGAAAATTGTGCTGCCCGGTCAATGTATACTTGCCGGAGATATCGTAAAAGAATTTCAGCAAGGCCGTTGCTTCTGCCGAGGCGTTGGGAGTAACCGGTTTGATAATATCTGTAGTCGCAATAAGCGCTGACGTCAACAACAACATTGCAAAAACAAGGATATATTTGAAATTCATTTTTTCTCTCATAGAATTGATAAATCATCAAAACAAAACCCGGTTTCCCGGACGAGGACCATAACTGGGAAAACCGGGTTTGTTTTGTATGCGATTTATGTCTTTATCTAGTTATTATTTTGCAGTTCTTTTCAAAATCAATTCACTTTCATCGCCAAAACCGGAATACTTCATGACAATTGTATCATTTACAAGCTTGCATTTATGCGAAATGGTCATACCACCGGCATCGGCATCGAAAGAAAACTCGCTGCCGGAAATTTTTGTATTGGTCAGGGGTATTTCACCCATCGGGCTTTCAACAGTACCGCTTAAACTGCCATTTTCCACTTTAAAAGTGAAAAATATATCTGTACCACCACCATCAGGACCGGCCATTGCGCCGCCCCAGCGGCCATTTATATCTGCCGCACCGGCGCCGGTATTGCCGACTCGCTCACAAGTAAATTCCATGGCAAATTGCACGGCGCTGATTGTTAGCTTGTCTCCTGCAATAGTCCCGGTATGGCTGATTGTCATTCCGCCGCCATCAGTATCAAAAGAGAAGGACGAACCTTCAACTTTGCCGTTACTGATTGGGGCTTCGCCCATCGGGCCGCTCACTGTACCTGTCATGGTATTGCCATCAACTTTAAAAGTAAATACCAACTCCATGGCGCCGTCGGGCCCCTCAATTTTTCCTTTCCAGGCGCCATCCAATTCGGATGCAAAACCAGCAGTAACAAACATCAATGCAGCAATCAACACATATTGCATAATTCGTTTCATTGGTTTTTCCTTCCTTTACATGTTTATTAGTATACAGTGCAAATATTTAAAATAATTGTCGATAATAAACGCATTGCCGGATGTATGCTCCTTAAATACTTGTTGTGTCGAATTTTAACCATCTCCTGTTTTCATATTCAGGAATAAACAGCACCGGCAATGTCGCAACAACAGCATTTGCTTGTACTTTTACAAGCAGTTAAAAAATAGATAATGTTTGTAACAGCTATTACTTTTTTTGAACCAATGCAGTTATTATTTAAACCAATAATCACTAATAGTGAATCAATAATAATCCGAATATTATTCATAATTTCGGTTTGTTGATTAAGGGAAATAACAGCTTGGTTTATTTTACTTTGGGATTCATGAGAAAATGTTTAAATTTTCATATATAACAATTTTTTAAAGATCGCATTATCGGTGCTCATATTAGCTGTGCATCAAAGAAAAAAACCATGCTAAATATAAAAATATTAAAACGTATTTCACTGCATTTTTTATTCTGGCTGATCATATCGGGGATCAATGTCGGTTTTACATTCTTTTTTATGCCTCTAAAAATAGTCATTTTCTCTGCAATTTTTATGTTGTTTTTCCAGGTACTGGTCTTTTATATTAATTCGCTGGTATTGTTTCCGCGTTTTTTTTCTCTTTCCAACAATACCCGTTTCTTTGCGGTTAGCACAGCTTTTATAATACTAGTTACAGTTTGCCAAACCTGGGTGGATTATCAATACTTTTCCAAACTGTTAATGCCCCAGTTCCCATTGAATATTCAACAACTCATGATGATTCTGATGCGTTATTTTTTCTGGTTGTTGTTTATCGATATAGTCAGCACGCTGTTCAGGATGCAGGGGCGTATACGTCAACAGGCAGAACAGACCCAACAGATCATAGCCGAAAAACTGAATACGGAACTAAAGTTATTAAAAGCGCAAATCAATCCCCATTTCATTTTTAACGCGCTGAATAATATTTATTCACTCACTTATATGAAATCTCCCAAGGCGCCGGCCAGTGTGTTGAAACTGTCGCAGATGCTTCGCTATGTCATAGAGGAATGTGCCAACGAAAAAGTAACCTTAAAGTCCGAAATTGAATATATTGAAAGTTATATTGCCTTTCAGCAAATGAAATCACCTCTGGAACAAAATATCACCTTTGATTACAGTCATGCCGAGCAGGAAATTTTGATAGCTCCCATGTTGTTTATACCGTTTATTGAGAACAGTTGCAAATACAGCAAGGTCGAAGAAAATCCAGATGCCTTTATTAAAATAAATCTGTCTACCGGGCCGGATGAACTCTTGTTCTCGATAACCAACTCTATACCTGTTACCGGGCGTCACAAACCCGGCGCCGGCACCGGTATCGAAAACGTTAAAAAACGGTTAGAGATCATTTTCCCGCAAAAATATGCTCTGGATATCCGGGAAGAATCCAATGAATTTAAGGTTAAATTAACTCTGACATTAAAATGAAAATACGCTGCGCAATTATCGATGACGAGTTTCTGGCTCGCCAATATTTAAAAGATTATGTCGGGAAAATTCCCTTTCTGGAACTGGCCGGAGATTTCAATTCTCCGCTCAAAGCGATAGAACTGCTGAAAAATAATGAAATCGATCTTTTATTTCTTGATATTCAAATGCCGGACATCAGTGGTATTGACTTTATCAGATCGCTGGAACATAAACCCTATATCATATTGACTACTGCATATAAAGAGTACGCCCTGGAAGGCTATGAACTGAACGTAACCGATTACCTGCTTAAACCGTTCCCGTTTGAACGCTTTGTCAAGGCGGTGAACAAGGTAATGGAACTGATCGAGAAAAAGCGACCGGTAAATGAATCAGTTACCACGCCTGTTGAATTGCCGCACCAACCACAGTTGCATGACGACTGCCTGATGGTGCGGGCGGATCGCAAGTATTACCTGATCAACTATGACGACCTTATCTATATCGAGGGGCAAAAAGCGTACGTAACATTCTATACCAAAACCCAACAGATCACCGCACTGGCCTCGTTAAAGGAACTTGAAGAGCGGCTGCCCAAAGACCGCTTTGTGCGTATACACAAATCCTATATTGTAGCTATTAAAAAAATCCACTCCCTGGAAGGCAATTCCCTGGAAATCGCCCGTAAAATTTTACCCATTGGCAAGAACTATGCAGACGGACTGGATAAAGCGCTGGGATTGAAAAAGTAGTAATCAGCTATCAGTTATCAGCCATCAGCTATCAGTTATCAACATTGAGAATTAGAATGGGTTAACACCTGATTTGAAAAAATAAAAGTCAAACGAGAAACAGGATAGATACTTTAACAAAATTTTAATAAACTAACTACCGGGGAATATAACCAGAGTATTTTAATTGCAGAAATTGTTAATAATACCTATTTTACCAAATAAAGTAAAAACGCAAATATTGTTTCTTTTTGATATATGAGAAACGGATAACAGTTCCGGTCTGTGTTATGAACCATTTACAGGAGTAAAACATGGGAAAAAGCATCATTATTGTCGGCGCGGGAATTGCCGGTTTATCGACCGGCGTTTATGCTCGCATGAATGGTTATAAAACCACTATCCTGGAAATGCACAAAAAACCCGGCGGTCTGTGTACCGCCTGGAAACGTCAGGGTTATACATTCGATATCAGCATGCACATGCTCACCGGCTCCAAAGGCGGGCCGATACACAAAATGTGGCAGGAACTGGGCGTGGTTAAGGACCGGGCATTTCACTATCATAATGAAATGGTACGCATCGAGAGCGGCGACAAACACCTGAATTTTTGCACCGATCCCAAACGCCTGCTTGAACAAATGCTGGCCTTGTCCCCCGCCGACGCCAAACTCAGCAAAGAGTTCGTCCGCCTGATTGCCGGCCGGGATATGATGAACGCCATGCCGTTAAAACCATCCGAGATGACCAACTTTTTCGATACCCTTAAAATGTTATGGAACGTATTGCCGCTGTTAGGCACTTTCCGCAAGTACGGCAACAAGACCATTCAGGAATTCGCAGAACAATTCCAGAACCCCTTTTTGCGCACTGCCGTACGGTTTATGATCGATTCGCCGGGCTGGCCGATGCGGCGGTTCCCCATGGCCGGACTGGCCGGATTCATCAATTCTTCAGTGCGCGGCGCCGGGGCGCCCCTGGGCGGCTCGCTGCAAGTTTGCAAAGGTATAGCCGATTACATGCAAAAACTCGGCGGTGAAATCCAATATAAAAGTAAAGTTAAAGATGTGATCATCGAAAACGACCAGGCTGTCGGCGTGCGCCTGGAGGACGGCAGTGAGTACCGCGCCGACATTGTAGTGTGGGCGGGCGACGGCCATACGCTGATTTTTGACATTCTCTGCGGCCGTTACATGAATGATGAAATCAGAGATATGTACAACACCTGGCTGCCGGTTCTGCCTATGGTGCATGTGGCGATTGGCGTTAATCGGGATATGTCCCAGGAACCGCATCGCATGATCTGGGAACTGCAAAAGCCCATTACCATAGCGGGACAGGAGCACAAGTGGCTGTGTTTCCTGCATCACGGTTTCGATCCGAGTATGGCCCCGGTGGGCAAATCGGCAGTAGAAGTATGGTACGCCACCCAATACGCTTACTGGCAGGAACTGGCGCAGGATCGCCCCCGCTACGAGGCGGAAAAGCAGCGCATTGCCGATTTTACCGTTGCCGAACTGGACAAGCACTGGCCGGGCTTTGCCGCGCAGGTCGAGGTTGTGGATGTGCCAACCCCGCATACGTATGTCCGCTATACCGGCAACTGGCAGGGCTCGCCGGACGGCTGGTACATTACCCCGGAAAACATGCAAAAGCAGACCGTGTTGCACAGCCTGCCGGGTCTTACCAATTTCCACATGGTGGGCCAATGGACCCGTCCCTTTGCCGGGACGGTAACCTCCGCTCTCTCCGGTCGGCAGCTTGTACAATTGCTGTGCAAGCGCGATAAGAGAAAATTTGTAACGACTATTGCATAACAAACATTTATAAATTTTTGTTATTAATTGCCCCCACAGGAACAAAATACACAGGAAACTCCGGTTTCGTTAATATAATTTTAATTAAATATTAGCAATGATTTGCAGAAAGAATGATAATGAATTACAAAATTAAATTTCTCCTTCCAGTATATGCTCTGATGTTAATAATCTCAACTAGTCATGCTGCCGCTAACAATCATTTTGGAGATTTATTATCTAAAACAGACGATGCAAACAAGTATCGCAAGTTACAGTCATCCCAACTTGTACGTTGTAACAACAATGGCGTTATAACGGAAATAGACCTGTCCCAGGACACTGCTGTTGATGTAATTGTGCAATTGAAAAATCCGGCGGCTTTATCATTAAAAAAAAACAGCCGGAGCAGTTCAATGATGCAGATAAACGCTGAACAATCGTCCGTTGAAGCGCAAATTCAAGATATTTATAACAACATGGCAACGCAGTATACCAATGTTACTCTACAAACACCGAAAATAAAATTCAGATATCAGCGCTGCTTTAATGGAATTGCACTCACAGTTCCCCGGTGTATGCTTAATGAAATACAAAAGCTGGATAAAGTCCGAAACCTGTATTACGACAAAGAAGTGAAAGCGATTGAACAAAGCGGTTCAGGCGCTCCTAACCTTACTGATTTGCACAAACGCACAGATTTATCAGGTAACAACATTATTATTGGCATTCTCGATACGGGTATTGATTATACTAACCCCGCTCTTGGCGGGGGTATGGGTAAAGATTATAAGGTGATTGGCGGGTATGATTTTATCAATCTGGATACTGATCCAATCGACGATCACGGGCATGGAACTCATGTAGCCGGTATTGCTGCCGGCGTTGGCGATGACTGGCATGGAGTTGCTCCCGCCGCAAAATTGATGGCTTTTAAAGTATTGGATGTTAATGGAAGCGGCAGCTACTCGACATTAATTGCCGGTATAGAAGCTGCCGTCGATCCAGATGACGATCCTGCAACAGACGATGCGGTTGATGTAATCAATATGAGCATGGGCGGCTCCGGTTCTCCTGATGATCCGCTTTGCCAGGCGGTGAATAATGCTGTTAAAATGGGTGTGATTTGCGTTGTTGCTGCCGGTAACGATGGAATGAACGGTTATCAAAGCGTTGGTTCGCCCGCTTCTGCCGATTACGCGATTACCGTTGGCGCATGCGAGTTAGAATCAATGCAACTTGCTTATTTTTCCTCAAAAGGCCCAACCGCAAATAATGAACACATAAAACCGGATGTCTTGGCGCCTGGATTAAACATTAAATCGAGTGTTCTGAACTGGCAAGTAGATATAATGTCCGGCACATCAATGGCTTCGCCCTATATCGCCGGTATCGCCGCTCTTCTTGTGCAAGCTCATCCCGACTGGTCACCGCAGGATATAAAAAGCATAATTTGTGGAACTGCCCGGGAAATTGAAAATTATGTATATGAACAGGGATGTGGAATTATTGATTTTACAAAAGCGCAAAAAACCAACACAACGCTTTCCCCAAGCGAGCTTGGTTTAGGCATTACCGATTTTTCAAATGCCAATTTCACTACCGGCAAGTATTTTACACTTAAAAATTTCAACCCCAATACCCAAAATTATTCTATTACGTTGAGACACAATCTGGACCTTAATATTAATGTTTCACTTGAGAAAACAGCTCTCGCCCTGGAACCCGGCGCGTCGGATTCTGTTTTATTTACGATGAGCTTCAATCCCAATAATGTTCCCCAATTTAGCTCTTTTCCAAGCAACTTTGAGGGCTGGATTGATATCACATCCGAAAACGACACCTTATCAATGCCGTTTTCGCTTCTTCATATACCAACATTAAAAGTAACTTTTTCAGAACTACCAATGGAAATGAGAATTATAAAAATTCCCAAAAACCGGGAAGATAATTTTTCTCAATCATTTTATGCTATAGATTCCGATTTATCACTAAATTTGCCAACCGGTTTATATTACCTGCTTACAACTTTTAAAACAACCGACAAACTTACCTTTGTTATTAAAAAAATTGCCGTACCGGATACCGGTTATGTTAGTATTTCTCCAGCAGAAGCAATATATAAATGCGGATTTTACAATGTACCAAACATTGAAGAATTTGACATGATGAACACATGGTCGATGTTTGCACTTGATTTTGAGGGCCTCGGCTTCAATATTACTTATTCGTATGAAGTGATCGGTTCAAATATTGTCTATTTTTCCAAGGTTGAACAGGCAGAAGAGTTTTTCGTTTCATGTCAGGGTATGGCAATGAATGATAATAAAATTTATTATGACGCTGTTGAAAATAACGCTGTTGATGATAATCTTTCTATTATTATAGATGAAAATTCTATGAAATATATTGATTATCATATAAACCCACCTGCCTATTTACCGGATAACCTTGACCTGCTTAATTTACGTTATAGTATTGTCGATCCGGATCAATATTCTGTATATGAAGAATATACCGATTATCCTTTATATGTACCTTATGATCCGGCAATTGCATACAGGATTTATTATTATCCACAGCCGGAAAACACATTTTATCGGTTAAAGTTAGAATTAGCCCATACACCGGGAGGAATGGTTGCTTATGGGAATCCACCTACCGATGATACAGTATGGCATTCCGGCGCGATTGCATTTCATGAAAATTCAATTTCTATTGTACATATTGAAAATGACCAGGGATTTATTAAATATTTGCCCATGGCAGAAAATTACAATTACTTTGGCCCGGGTATCGCTCCCGCTTTCCCCAAAAAACAAATTGCTTTAAATGGTAAATTCCTGGAAATTCCATTGAACGAATTCTATTATCAAGCGGGAGATTATTATGTAAACAGCTCTAACACTATAAATTCATATCAACTCTACTATCAATCCGAACTTTATAAATCCGGTTCTTTAAATAAATCCCGGCTAACTCTTGGCACGGAAGGTCTCTATAAAGCAATAGTTGTTTATAAAGATGTTATAACTCTTGGCGAAGCCACCGGCGATATTCAGTTAACTACCCAGTTCGATAATACCGAATCGGACTCTACGCCGCCCAATATTGCTAATTTTCAATTGCTTACCAATAATACACTCATCAATCCCGATATACAGCCCGAAAATGTTGTCGCCAAAGTTCAGTTTAGCGACGATGACGAACTGGCGCAGGTTGGCATGCAATGCAGAGCTTCCGGTTCCGGGGCATGGATTGATTTAGCTACTACCAATGTCGATGGCTGGTTTCAAGCCGAACTGGATGAATCGCTTTTCGCGAATAATGTCGATCTCAATCTGACTGCGGTTGATAAAACCGGTAATATGACCGAATATGCCATGCTTCCGGCTTTTATTAACCAGGCGGCTACCAGGATTTCGAATCTAGTTATTTCCCCGGAACTGGTTCATCCTGCTGAAGAGATAACGCTTACCGCTAAAATAATGGATCGTGATGGAATTACCGGCGTTTCGGCTCTATTTAAAAATACCGCCGGAGAACTTTTAGGAACTGTGACGCTTTTCGACGATGGAGCACATAACGATGGCGCAAGTGGAGATAATGTTTATTCAGCCACATGGATTGCTCCCGATGCGGAAATTGATGTTTCTGTGGATTTTAAAGTGATCGACCATTTAGGCGCGGAACAAACTTTTTCGCAAATTACACACTTTACAACACACCTCACGCCGGTTTTAAAATTAAATGCCAATGAAATGACCTGTAAACCGGGCAAGGCGCTTGGCGATATTACAATTGTGAATACCGGCAACGCCGCAGCAACCAATATCGGAATACAGGTCAAAGGGCGAACTACAAAAATTTTTGATTCCGAATATGAAATTGACTCAATTCTTCCCAATGAAACAGCGGCGTTTAATGTAAACATTGCAACGCCTTCTGTTTTTATAGAAAAAGACACTTGTCATTTAAAAGTTGTTCTATCATACAATAATATTGAAACTAGTGAATTATTGGATGTGGCGATAAAAGGAACATATATTAACGAATTAGGAGTTAAACCGAAAAATAATGTTCCAGGCGGCAAGATCGTGCTTGATGTTACAGGCTACGACTATAATGGTTTTAAAGAATCGAAAATAATTATTTATAATGCTAAAAATAATACAATTGTCGATTCGTTAATCTTGACCCAAACAGGCTCCGGCAATATTTATACTACTTTTCAGGGAGAATGGACTACGCTACCAGAGCCCGCCGATTATAAAATACGTACTAGTGTAGAAAACAATTTAGGATATATTGATATCGATTCAACGTCCCTGGCCTTTACTACTAAATCATTTTCGATAAAAGATAACGAAATTCTGCTTCTGGGCAATTCGCAGTTCGATTCCAGTTTGACAGTGTTTCAAAATCTATGTAAGCAAAGTGGGCAACCAACTGTTTTATGGGATTTCTATTATCGCGAAGACTGCGATTACATGAAACTTGATGATTGTCGGATAAAAGACTTTACCATTTGGCGTCCTTCCGCTGAAAGCATCAACACAGCGGAAATAACGCCCGATTATTTATTGCGGTATAAAATAAAACGTTTTTTAGACAAAGGTGGAAATATCCTGGTCACCGGCGCAGGTTTTATTGAAAAGCTTTCCAGATTTGATAATAGTATATTGTCTCAATATTTTTGCGCCAGTTATATAAAGTCGTCTACTAATGTTACTCAATTAACCGGAGATAGTTCGGATGAGATATTCTCAGGAATAACGCTAAATATTAAGCAAGGCGCACAAGTCGAATTCTTAAAATTAAAGAAAAATGCTACTCCGATATTAACAGATGCACAGGGAAATATAGCCGGAGTGGTTGTTGCGCGGAATGATTATAAAGCGGTTTTACTTGGATTTGATATTACAGATATTGCCGATACTCAAGGACAATTGGCCATTCTTCAAAAATGTAAGGATTGGCTCACGGGTTCAGCTTCCAATATTGCCAATACCGGTGCGCTTCCCAAAGAATTTGCAATTTTACCCAATTATCCCAATCCTTTTAATCCAACGACGTCTATACAATACCAATTGCCTGAAGCGTCGCGAACTACTATCAAAATCTATGATTTGTTGGGCCGTGAAGTTGCGACGCTGTTAGATAATAATTTAATGCAGGCAGGAACTCATTCTATTAAATGGAGTGGTACGGACAAAACCGGGCGCAAAACATCGAGCGGAATTTATTTATGCAGGTTTACCGCCGGCAATTATAAATCAGTAATAAAAATGACGTTAATAAAATAGTTTCTGATTGTTACTTGTGTTGCTCGCTTTATAATTTGTTTGGTTGAGGTTAATCCGGTTTAATTAATTTGAGAGAGTTTTATGAAAAAAATCCTTATACTTATTGCAGTCCTGGTAATACTCATCGCCGGGTACATTATGGTCGAATTTATGCGTCTTGCGCAGGTTTCACAAGGCATTCCAATTGAAAAAAGCGGCGCTGAAAAGAGCGCCATGCTGGTCATCGACATTCAAAAGGATCTGACGCAGGCGGACGGCAAAGCGCCGCTCAACATTGCCATGACCGATAATATGATCGAAAATGTTAATATACTTGTCGACACTTGCCGTAACAAAGGCATACTCGTTGTGTATGTAAGACATGAGTACGATAAACTGGTTTTCAATCTTCTCTTAAATGACACAGTGAAAAAAGGTTCGCCCGGCAGCGAGATAGACGAGCGGGTTGCCATTATAAATGATAACATTTTCACCAAACATTTCATGGATGCGTTCTCGAATCCGGCTATGGAAAAGCTGCTACGCGATAATAATATCAGTCATTTATATATAACCGGACTCGATGCGCAATACTGTGTAGATAAAACCGTTCAATCGGCCCTGAACCGCAAGTATGCCGTTACGGTAGTATCGGACGCCATAGCCGGTAAAACAGATGCGGTTGTGGCGAAAAAACTAGCCGAATTTAAGACGCTGGGCGCCACAATCGAATCAACCGAACAGGTATTTGTGAGTACAAAATGACTCTCTTTCATTCCTGAACGTCCGAATGCAATTGACGCATATCAAGTGATTGATTATCACTATATAAAAGGACCTACTGATGAATTTCACAAAACTATTCCTGGCGACGGTTTTACTGGTGGTTACTTTCACTAGTTGTGTCAGTACAAACACTACACCTACTATCGAAGGCTTGTGGATATCTACCGAAGCAACAACATCTCAGTTTGGCCCGGGTGTACAAAAAGTTGCTTTGCTCATCAAAAGAGATAGTACCAAAACTCTTACAGCCCGAGCTCTGTTTTTATGGAATGATGTGTTAAAAATGGAATGGAAGTTTATTAATGTACAATATGATAGTATCGCAAAAAGAATTACTGTGCTCGATTCGGATTTGGACACTTTAAAATGCACCCTGGATGTTAGAAATGAAATACTAGTAGGCATTCTCCAGGATAATACTGAAGAGCCGTTAAATTTTGTTCGCGCCGACGAAAATATTATTGGTTTATTTCACCCGCGCATTCCCGATGCTAATGGACAAATTATCTATAGATATAATCAACCGGAACAAATTGATGACTATTTGCTAACGGATTCTATATTTAAATATGCACAAGATTCATTGGCAGTTTACAACCTGCTGGAAAGGATTTTGAAACAAGAATTTGGGCGGCTGGAATCACTATTAATCATCAAAGACGGGAATCTGGTACTTGAAGAGTATTTTTACGGCTATAACCAAACCAAACTGCACCGCATTAACTCTTGCACCAAAAGTGTTACATCCTTGCTGTTGGGAATCGCTTTGCACCGTAATAATAAAACTAATATCGATCAATCGGTTTTTAACTTTTTCTCGCAATATGATTCTTTAAAAACACCGGAAAAAGAGCACATCACCCTGCACCATATTTTAACTATGACGGCGGGATTTAGCGAGGAAGAAGGTGATGAAGAACCCGATCCTGATAATTTTATACAAAACATACTTGCAAGTCCGATGGCAACAAAGCCGGGAGAAAAATTCAGATACAGCGGTAAATGCAGCAATCTTCTCGGCGGGTTAATATATACCCTTGAAAACCGGCAGGCTGATGAATTTGCCCAAGATGTTCTGTTTAACAAACTCGGTATTACGGAATTTGCCTGGGAAAAAGAAAATGGTGTAATTATTTGTGACCACGGTCTGGAATTGTATCCGCGAGATATGGCTAAAATCGGTTTGCTGGTTTTAAACGACGGGGTTTGGAACGGTGAACAAATCGTGCCGAAAGAATGGATCGTAGCATCCACGAAACCATATATTGCCGAAAGCCCGTTTTTTGACTATGGATACCAATGGTGGTACAGATCAAAACGCAACCAATGCTGGTGGCATGATCCGGTACATGGGGGCAAGAGCGAACACGATATGTTTTTAGCGCTTGGCGCCGGCGGACAGTATATTATGGTCATAAGAGATCTGAATATGGTCATCGTAACTACAGCATCCGATTATAATGACGATGGCATAGATCATATCAAAGTACCAATGGTTATAGAAGAAATTGCACCAATGTTTGAAAAGGACTGATTAAAGCGCAAAAAGATATGATAGTGGTATATCATTTTTATCGATTTCCAACTTGAATCTGAAAGGAAACTTGTGTCGTCAATATCGCTTGAAACTGTTTCAACATAGCCTCCTCCCCACTTGTCATTTCAAGCGCAGCGAGAAAACTTGCCTTACAATATTTGCAAAAAATGATTCCTCGACGTTACACATCCCGAAATGACAAAAAGTAAGTGGCGTACACCTGTGCGAATAACCTGGTAAAAATAAGCAAACAACGAATTCGAACATTTCTATTTATATGATAACGTTGCGGAGAGGTGGACTATACTTTATAGCATCCACCCCGCTTGTCATTTCGAGCGTAGCGAGAAATCTTGCCTTACAATATTTACAATAAATGATACTTCGTCGCTATGCTCCTCAGTATGATATAAAGTAAGTGGCGTACACACCTGTGCGAATAACCTGATAAAACAAGCAAATGACGAATTCGAACATTTCTATGTTTATAACTACGTTGTGGAGAGGTGGACTAGACATTATTAATCATTTTTACCATTCCTTAAAATCATATTTTTTTATTGCACATTTATGCGAAATTGTTTTAATTAACATGTTATCATTATTGGTATGGGACTTTTGGGCGGCTCATTTGTTTTTACAAATATTCACTTTTTCAGTTACGGGTATGCGCAGTTTTATTGATTATTTGCAAAGAAGAATAATTTAAAATGTCCGGCATGGCAATTTAAAGGCAGGTGAATATGAAAATAAAAACAAGGATTTTCATTGTAATCGTTGTCGTTATAATTCTCATTGTTGCTTTTACAGCTAGCTATATTAAATTCAGAAGCGATCTTCAAGCCGGCGTCACAAAAATCCATGATCTACAATCACAACTGTACGCCTCCCAATATGGCGATGTGGAATACGTTTTGGCAGGAACCGGGCCAACGGTATTGATTTCGCATGGCGTCATCGGCGGCATCGACCAGGGCATGGGACTTGCCGACCTGTATTTGGGGCAAGGGTATCGCTTTCTGTATATCTCCAGGTTCGGCTACCTCAAATCCGCAATGCCGGTCGAACCATCGGCAAAATTGCAAGCAAAAGTGTATAACGAGTTGTTGAATTTTCTGCAAATTGATAGCGTATTTATTATGGGCAATTCGGCCGGCGGCCCGGCTGCGCTCCATTTTGCACTCGACTATCCGGCTAAATGCAGCGGCTTGATCCTGGTTTCCTCAGCCGTTCCCGGCAATACTAAAGCGCTGCCGCCGCAAGTTTTTATGAAGGCGGTGTTCGGCTCCGATTACCTGTATTGGTGCACCGTAAAATTCTTCGGCGCAAGTATGATGAAAATGTTTATTCCAGAATCCATTTTAAAGACGCTCGCCCCGGCGGAAAAAAAGCAGGTGATGGATACGGTATTTTTATCCGGTTTGCCGATTACGCAACGGACCAAAGGTATTTTGTTCGATACCTATATTTCCAATCCGTCCATAGATGACGACATTCCTTTCGAACAGATCATCATACCAACGCTGATCATCCACGCCATCGACGATCCTGCTCCGCCCATTGCCGGGGCGGGGCTGCTGGCAGCAAAAATACCGCGCTGCGAACTCGTTAGGTTTGAAACCGGCGGCCATCTCATTTTGCATCATGAAGATGAAATAAAGCGGATAATCAGTGATTTTGTCAGGCAATAGGGTTAGATGGAGTTATAAAGAATGAGGTTGTAAAATGGGCAAAAGAATAACAAGAGTAGAAGTACAACTCGACTCAAAAGGCATTAAAACCTTGCCCCTGGCGGAAATCAAAGCCATTCTGCGCGGGGCCGATGACCTCATCATGTCCGGGGGACGAAATCTGCTCGCCAAAATATTAAAGGGCTCTAAAGATAAAAAGGTGATAGAGCTTAAATTGGATCACAGTCCTGTTTACGGCTATTTTAAAGAAGAATCCATTGACACAATTACCGCCAAAATAGACTGGCTAATTCTAAATCATTACCTGGCCATAGAATACGATTATCGCCTGCCGCTTTTGGTTTTTGCGCCCAAAGGATGGCAAATCGAAATGGACACCAGAACAGATGAGTTTATCCAGGAATTTGACGCTATGCTCAACGAGGGCCGCTCCAGCTTTGATATGACCTATTTGAAAGACAGGGACAGAAACATGATCCTCTTGTTGTTAGATAAATTAAAAGCTACCAAAGACAAACGTTATATCCCGATATTAAAAGCCTGGTATGAAATCGATTATAATAAAGTACGACAACGAATAAATAGCGTGATTCAAGCTCTCAATGATGGGAAATAGATAAATGGCAGAGTAGCGTGTTGCCTCATAATAAAGTTTTTGTTTGCGAATGAGGACGAAAATATGTACTTTTCGCAAACAATAACTTTTGAAAATATGGGTATATTAAATGCATAGCATCTATACCCATTAATATAATCCTTGTAAGAAATAAATTCTCTCCCTTTTTCATTAAAATCATATTTTTTTCTTGCATATTTGCTGGAAATTATATTAATTATAATATTTATTTTGATATATTAAGGATTTTTAAACTGAAAGCTTTTACTTCTAAACATTTTTATTTATTATTATACACTGATCATTAAAAAGACAATAATAATTTACATACATAATCAAATATGTAAAAGTATTCTTAGACTTATTAATGATATACAACAGTAAAGTTCTAATATGACATACTTATCATGTTATTGTAATAAGAAAAGTTGGTTAATAAATCTCCTCGCATAAAGCTTTGAGTTATCGAAGTAATTTAGTTTTATAACCGAAGCAAGTTTCAGGGAACTAGGCCTGAAGAGAACAAACTTCTTTTATATAATGTACACACGAAAATTGATAGAAAATAAAACTAACATATTCTTGAGTTATGCACGCGAGGACGAAAACTTAGTAGAGAGAACCTTTACGAGTCTTCAGACTGCAGGTTATACACCCTGGATGGATAAACACAATCTCATTCCGGGACAGAGATGGAGTGGAGCTATCATGACCGCATTAAAGAATGCTGATTTTGTACTTGTCTTTCTTAGCTCGCGTTCTGTTTCAAAACGTGGTTTTCTACGAAAAGAAATAAGGATTGCTTTATCACTCTGGCATGAAAAGCTCGAAGATGATATCTATTTAATTCCTGTACGCTTAGAACCGTGCCAAATTCCCCAACCGCTTAAGGGTTTCCAGTATGTTGATCTTTTTAAAGAAGCAGGATTGGAAAAACTTATAAGATCTCTTGAAGAAGGTATCAAACTCTATCACAAGGAAACGAATACAACCCGTCTACTTGATATTGAACCAATTAACACACTACCTGAAAGCATTCGTGAACAAATCGCTTGGGGTGTTGGAAAAACAATAAATGAGCTTACTAATACTGATCTTCTAAAAATCACGAACTTAGATTTTCCCCTCTCGACCATTTCCGAATCGGAATTACAATATCTTAATCGTTTCCCTGCTCTTAAAAGACTCAACCTTCTTGATACCCCTATCAACGATTCTATACTTCAATATATTGGGGAACTTATTAGTCTCGAAGCTCTTGTTCTTAGTACACCTATGAATTCTAACTTTGAGCAGGCTATACAAATAACTGACGAGGGTTTGAAGTACCTTGGTTGTCTTCCATTACTTCGCTTGTTACGGTTAGATGGGTATAAGATCACTGGCCGCGGTTTGAATAATTTGATAGGCCTTAAACTTCTCACATCGTTGAGTCTTAACGATACCAGAATTGTCGACGATGATCTAAATCTGTTAAGTAACTTCCCTGATCTAAATCATCTCTCGTTGAACTCTACTGCTATTAGTGACAAAGGGATGTTGTTTCTTGCAAGCATCCCAAGTCTTTATAATCTCGAATTGACATACTCACAAATCACTGATAAAGGGTTAAAATACCTAATTAATTGCAAATTCCTTCGTTCACTCGATTTGCGTGGAAATCAGATTTCCGATCAAAGTTTAAAATATCTAATAAGAATAAATTCTCTTAAAAATGTATTAGTGGTAAATACAAAAGTCACTGAGAAAGGGGTTGCTATAATGCGCAATCAACGACCGGATCTGTTTGTTGCCAGAACTTATAGTGAACTTCCAGAAATACCATCATACTAATTATTTTAAATCAATGAAATAAAAATTAATAGAATATCAAAAACACATCACTTCAACTATCAAGGTGGAGGGTATGAAGAAAGACAATAATTTTGAGATACTAAATGTAGCAGAAATGATGGTAAAAGTAACTATTCTTATGCTTCGGCAGTCTCTTTAAAAGAAGATAAATTTTCGTTGTGTGCGTTTCTCGCTCTTAAGCACCAATTAGGAATATGGATGCCTATGAATTCCAAATCCTGTTTTACAAATTAAAGAATTTATTGCAAGCCTGTTATAATCAGGAGATTGGAACAAGGAGCAAAGATGCGAACAGTGGTGTATTTATGTAGATTTCATTCTTTATTACACTTGCAAAGTGAGAGGCACAGGACCAGCGGATTGATCTCGTTGACGTCAATAATGCCATAAAGTGGTTTGGTGTGAAAGCCAACAGGAGATTGAATAGCAAAAATGAAGGTAATTCTCTAGATAATAAGGAGATTAAAAAACAGGGATTAATAGTTTGTAGTAGATTAAAAAATAAATCGACATAGAATCCGAATGTTATATAGTTTAAATTGAAAAATGGGAGTTATTATTTATGCAAGTCACAAGAAATGTAATTATTATTTCAGATATAAGTAATTGGATGGATGAAAAACAACTTTTAATAAATACTAAATATCAAAGATCAAAAGGGCTATGGCCTCCTAATGCACGGTCTTATTTCATTGACACAATTCTAAATGGATTCCCTTTTCCCAAAATAACAATAAGACAAACAGTAGATCTAAGAACAAGGAAATCAATTAGAGAAATAATTGATGGGCAACAAAGACTTACTACAATAAATGATTTCATTCATGATAGAATAAAATTAACAAAAGTTAGTGATAAATTTGTTGGCTGTAATTTTAGTGATTTAGATGATGAATTAAAAAAAGAGTTTTTATCTTATGAAATTTCTGTAGATACTGTTATTGCCGGTACAGAGGATGAAGTATTAGAAATTTTTCGACGAATAAACTCATATACACTCCCCCTTAATGAAGCAGAAAAAAGGCATGCAACTTTTCAAGGAGAATTTAAATGGTTTATATTAAAAATTATTAATTTGTATTCACCATTATTCGAAGCATACAATATTTTAAATACCAGACAACTTTCTAGAATGGAGGATACAGAATTAATAGCAGAACTATGTCAAATTATCGATACAGGTATTATTACTCGTTCTAAATCAAAAATTGATGATTTGTACAAAAAATATAATATAAAATTTGACAATCAAGCTGAACTTCTAAAAAAGTTATCGGATACTATAGATTTTATAAAAGTAAATCTTAATACTATCTGTGATGCGAGAGTTCTAAAAATGTATTCATTTTACTCATTATTTTCTGCGCTTATTTATAATAAATGGGGGCTTCAAAATATAAATCCTAATGAAATTGATGGACTTGAACCAACTGGTGAATATGCGTTGAATTCAGATATTGCTACCCAAAATATTTTAGAGTTATTTAATGCTGTAGATATTGATGATATTAATGGTAGATACAGACAATTTGTAAGAGCAAATAAAAGAGCAACTGGTAATAAAGAATCTCGTATTATTAGACATAAATGGATTGTTGCGGCTTTGCAAAATAAAATGGATGAGTTAAGTTAATTAAATGTATTCAATCGCAAAACAATATTCAAAGATTTATAGTACATCACAAAAAAGTCTTGATTACTTTAAGCTTTGCAATGAAAATTCTCAAAAAAATTTTATTTTTGCATCTGGTGTGATCAATTTTCTTTGGCAAAGTTGGAATAGATTTTGGCGGAATTTCTGGCTTGCTTACCTGCTAGGTGGCGAAGATTTGAAAAAACAGCAAATAATTTCCGTTCCAAGCTTTTCTGGTAAGAATGAATTTGAAGCAATTCATTATATCCTCTATTTAATTGGAAAACGCAAAACGCCTAGTGGAATGATTAGTGCAAGTTACCAAGAACCAACTTGGGGAGATGTTGATTGTATCACAAAAATCTCAACAAACCTATCTGAACCAGGCACTGATGTAGATATAATTAAAATACAGGTTTTAAATGCACTCAGTGTTTTAGGTGACACACCAAGACATCTCCAAATAGTACGGAATACAAGTATTCATTTGAATTGGGAAAATATCACAAATCTTCATAATCGAGTTTTGCCATTTTATGCAATTTCAAATATTAACTATCCTACAGAAATATTATACTCAAAAGAAATAAGAACTAGCAAAATTGCAATTCAGCATTGGGTAGATGATTTATTAGCTGTAGTATCATTAATTTATATATAGTATCAAACAACAAGATATTTTTATTGATTGTCTCGGCCGTTCATTCTTAATTCCATTCCATTCTATCAGTAATAGAAATTAACAGCTATATCTGTTTCCTATTTCAATACATGCTAGTTCATACTCCCCTCTCATTTCTCTTTCCTCTCTCCTTTTTTTCAACTATATTTATCTCCGAATTCCCATAAAACAATAATATAAATTAAGCAACAATTACTATTCTGCAAAACCCGGATTTTACGGTATGCAAAATGAATATTAAAATCAAAATTCAAGGTTACTTTCAATGCGGCAAAGTAAAATAGCAAAAAAGATCGGAGCGGCGCTCATGGTACTAGTGGGCATAATCATAATCCTGTTCATCGCGTTATTTGTATGGCTCATCATCAACAGTCCCGGCAAGCCGCAACCGTTCGTCGATGCGCAGGGCAATATCATAGCAAACAGCATTGCGGAAAAAGGCTATATCGATGTAAACGGCGGCAAGCTGGGATTTTTCATCAAAGGGCGGGATATTAACAATCCCGTATTGCTCTACCTGCATGGCGGCATGCCGGATTATTTCCTCACGCAGCAATACCCAACCGGACTTGACAGCATTTTTACGGTGGTGTGGTGGGAGCAGCGCGGCGCGGGCATGTCCTGCAAGGCCGGCGGCAAAGACCGCAAGGTAACCATCGACGACCTGGTGAGCGATACTAAAGCCATGACTGATTATTTACGCAGCCGCTTTGCGCAGGACAAAATTTATTTAATGGCGCATTCCGGCGGCACCTACCTCGGCGTTAAGGTCATTGCCCGCTACCCGGAACTGTATACGGCCTATATCGGCGTGGCGCAAATCACCTATCAAAAGCTGTCCGAAAAACTGGCGTACGATTATATTCTGGAACAGTATGCACAAGATAGCGGTAAACAGAAATACTATGAAATATTCAAGAGCCACCCGGTTGTTATAACGGAACCGGTTCCCATAGAATACACCAGGATAAGAGACCTGGCGATGCACGACCTCGGCATCGGCACCATGCACAATATGAAGAATGTCGTTACCGGCCTGTTTATCCCCTCATTGCTTTTCAAAGAATACAGCTTGGCCGATAAAATCAACTTGTGGAAAGGCAAAGCCGGTTCGGGTATCAGCATTATGTGGAACGAAATGATGCAGCACGATCTGGCGCAGGAGAATACCACCTTTGCCATTCCCGTGTATATTTTACATGGAACTTTTGATTATACTTGTTCGTACCAATTATCCAAACAGTATTTTGACAAAATCAGCGCTCCTGCAAAAGGATTCTATTCTTTCAGCAACTCGGCGCACAGTCCCATTTTTGAAGAGCCGGGCGAATGTATCAAGGTGATAAAGGAGAATATTCTCAACAGGTAAATCGTTCAAAATCTTGCAAGCTATTTGTTTAAATATAAATCCATAAACTCTTATAGTTGCTCTAAAATGTATATCATATAAAGGAGGATATACCATGTCTGTAAAAATAGGTATCAACGGTTTCGGCCGCATCGGCCGGCAGGTATTCAAAGCTATTCAGGAACGCTATCCCAAAACTTTGCAAGTTGTGGCGATTAACGACCTGTTCGACATAAAAACCAACGCCTCGCTGCTTAAATTCGATTCCAATTATGGCAGGTTTAATGCGGATATTAAAATCGATGGCGCCGACCTGGTTGTAGACGGCAAAAAGATCAAAGTATTTGCGGAAAAAGACCCGGGCGCTCTACCCTGGAAAGACCTCGGTGTGGATATTGTCATCGAATCGACCGGCATTTTCACCGACGCGATTGGCGACCCGGCCAAAGCTAAAGCCGGCGCTAATGTCCACATTACTAAAGGCGGCGCGAAAAAGGTCATCATCTCCGCTCCGGCCAAAAATGAAGATGTTACCCTGGTTCTGGGCGTGAATGACAACAAATACGATCCCAAAAAACATCATATCATTTCCAACGCATCCTGTACCACCAACTGCCTTGCCCCGGTTGCCAAGGTCGTGCACGACAATTTCCGCATTGTCGCCGGCGTCATGACTACCATCCACTCCTACACCAACGACCAGATGATTTTGGATCAGGGCCACAAAAAAGAGATGCGGCGCGCTCGCGCGGCGGCGTTGAATATGATCCCCACCACCAGCGGCGCCACCAAGGCGTTGGGTCTGGTTATTCCCGAACTCGCCGGCAAGTTCGACGGCTTTTCCCTGCGCGTGCCCACACCAACCGTTTCCGTAGTGGACTTTTCCATAACCGTTGAAAAAGCCACCACCAAAGATGCGCTGAACGCCGCATTCACCAAAGCGGCAAACAATGAATTAAAGGGCATTCTGGCGGTAACCACCGGCGATTATGGCGATCCGATTGTTTCAATGGATTTCAAGGGCGATGAGCATTCCGCCATAGTCGACCTGCCTACCAACATGGTGTGCGGCGGCAATCTCGTCAAAGTGATTGCCTGGTACGACAATGAATGGGGTTATTCATGCCGCACCGCCGATTTGGCGGAAAGAATTGCCAAAGCGTTGTAATCCTAAAATTCTAAACATAAATTATACTTGAAGCGACCCGCGTCTCAAAAAGCGCGGGTCGTGTTGTTTTAGTAAAAAACCACCTGACAATTTAAAAAAGTTACTAAAACCCTTTTCAGCGCTGCAATCATTATATCATCTACTTTTTGCATTCGTTCTAATTGTGAAATTTTCTTATATTTGTAGCAAGTGTTAGTTCGTTTTAATGATGAGTATAATATAAAAGGTGAAGTTATGAAAAAGCGATTATTGGGTAAAAGCGGACTTGAAGTTTCGGCCCTCGGCCTGGGCTGCATGGGCATGAGTTTTTCTTATGGTCCGGCTCATGACAAAAAAGAGATGATCTCGTTGATCCGCACGGCCGTGGAATGGGGCGTAACGTTTTTCGATACCGCCGAAGTATATGGGCCGTATATAAACGAAGAACTGGTTGGCGAAGCGCTGGCGCCGCTGCGCGACCGGGTGGTGATCGCCACCAAATTCGGCTTTAAAATCGATCCCAGCGGCCAGCGGCAGTGGATTGGCCTGGATAGCCGCCCCGAACACATCCGTGCAGTGGCGGAAGCCTCGCTCAAACGCCTGCGCACCGACACAATCGACCTGTTCTATCAGCACCGGGTCGATCCCGCAGTGCCCATCGAAGATGTGGCCGGAACGGTAAAAGACCTGATTAAAGAAGGCAAAGTCAAGCATTTTGGCCTTTCGGAAGCGGGCGTAGATGCCATAAGCCGGGCGCATGTCGTGCAGCCGGTAACGGCGTTGCAAAGCGAATACTCGCTATGGTGGCGCGATGTGGAAACGGCAATTCTGCCCAAGCTCGAAGAACTGGGCATCGGCTTTGTGCCGTTCAGTCCATTGGGGCGGGGATTTTTAACCGGCAAGATCGACGACAAGACCACGTTCGACAAATCCGATTTCCGCAATACCGTGCCACGGTTTACACCCGAAAACCGCCAAGCCAACCAGGTGGTGGTCGATTTGCTGACGAGCATTGGCCAGCGTAAAAACGCCACTCCCGCGCAAATTGCCCTGGCCTGGCTGCTGGCGCAAAAACCGTGGATCGTCCCTATTCCCGGCACCACAAAGCTGGAACGTTTGGATGAGAACCTCGGCGCCGTGTCGTTGGAACTCTCCCCGGCAGAGCTTGCCGAAATCGAATCGGCTATTAACAAGATCACCATCCAGGGCTCCAGGTACCCGGATAGTGTGTCAAAACTGGTTAATCGCTGATCTGAAAGACTAAATTCCGACTGTGTAAAACCGGATTCAAACTTGAAACAGGAGTGACGACATTATGAAAAAAACCGGCTTCCTTTTGTTAATTTGTCTCATAATTTTAATCGGTTGTAATAAAGCAGGTCAATTCGAATTGCCGGCCGATTGGGAAAGGCAATGGCAAACCACGCTGGACAGCCGGATACAGGCGGAGATCGACCGGTTAAATATCGTCATCGATCCGCGTATTGAATTGCTATCTGTTGTGCAACTCCTGGCTGAGGAAAAGTCCGGGCAGGAATTTGGTACCAAACTTGACTATTCCTATTCCAGGGATGTCCTCGCGTATTTCCAGCCATTTATCGATCACCCGGCAGTTCAGAAACTGGCGGCGCTACGTCAACTTGGTTTTAGCCATGACGCATTGCCCAAACTCGTACTGCATGCCTCGGCGCCGCCGGAACTGCAACTGATATGCCCCCTTGAACTGTACCTTATCCGGGAAACCGGCGGTAACAAAAATGTAGAGACTTTTTTCCAGTTTCTCCGGGATTTTGCCGTTCAGTCCGATTTTACCGGTTTTTTCAATGCCCACAAAGAGCTATACACTACTATTGTACGGAATGAAGCAGGTATCATTAGCGATAATGATTATGTAAAAGTGTTGGAAACCTTTTACGGTGAAATCCGCAACAGCTATAATATCATTCTGGTGCCGTTGTATGATGGACATGGATTCGGGATATATGTAAACCTGGCGAACGGGCTGCAAGATATTTATGCGGTATGCGGCTTTAGCCGTCTCCAGGGCGGGCTTCCATCGCTCGGCGTGGCAAAGGCCTACAGTTATTTGGTATTTCATGAATTGAGCCATCCGTTTATTGATTTGTCCATCGGTGGATTCCAGCAACGGATTGACAGGTATGCATCTCTATATACTCCGATCAGCGCTAACATGAGAAAACAGGCTTACGGCACATGGTCTTCGTGCGTCGAAGAGCACCTGGTCAGGGTGGTCACCGAGCGGCTGGTTTATCGCGATTATCCGGAAGAAATGAGCGCCGCGCTGGAAAGTGATAAACGGCTTGGCTTTGCTTATGTGGGAGCATTAAGCGACCGGATCGCCCTGTATGAACAGAACAGGAAAAAATATCCGCGCTTTAAGGATTTTTACCCGGAGATTGTTAAAGTTTTTAAAGAACTGGACGCAAGCGATTTGAACGCCAACTTTTATGCAACGCCGTTTTCAGGTTCGGTCAATACACTGTTCTCCGACGGTGGTCCGATTGTGTTTATTATGCCGACAAACGAACCGGATCGAAATTTAGCCACTGAAATGAATAACGTCCTCAATACTTTGCGTAACAACGATGCGTATTTTCATAACATGGAAATAATGCCGGACAGCCTTGCCCTGCAAAGGGACCTTGCCAATCACTGGATTTTTGCGATTGGCCCGCCGCAAGAGAACAAATGGCTTGCCCAATTTATACAGCGCATTCCGGTTAAAATAGAAACGGATAAAATAATAGCCGACAGTGTATATTATGGAAATAACCTGGTTTTTATGACCACGTGGCCGCATCCGCAAAACGAACAAAAAGGCGTGCAAATACTCACGGGCCAAAATTTACAATCTATTTGGATGTTGATGAACAAGCGGGAGGAAATTAATTCGCAAATAAAGGATGCCGGTATCAATTGGTTTATTGCCGATGGTTTGCTTATATTGAATACTGGTACTTATAACAAAATAAACGGGGTGTGGAGTTTTTAAAGGTATTCTTATATCATAAAAAATGGCAGTTCGCAGGTATGACACTTTCCACGGTTTACAGGCGGCAGGTTATTCAATTGCCCTGCAAACAGCATTTCGGAAATCTCCTAACAACTGGATTTTGAAAACCCCTCTGCTATTCCCGGCTGTACAAAAAGCTGGTCTGCTTGAGTGCCCGAAGGTGAAATGTGAAATGTGAAATGGCATAAAGGGGTTATTGCCACCCAGGAGGGCTATCCTGTCTCGCGGCGATAGACCGCACCCGGCAACCATTCTCATGATGCCGCGGTAATGGTTGGTTACTTTTGTAGAGGGTGAAAGTGCGGGGATTAGTAGCGCTCAAAAAAAAGTATGGATTATAAATCCACTTATAAAATTACTGTTTTATTAATCGACCCCATCCTTTACCGCCTGTAAAACATATTTACTGCTTGCATTTACCCCTATTTTTTTATATAATTAACGACATAATGAAAAATCTTAATTGTTGCATTATCAGGGTATTATAATTCACGATGACCCCTTGTCTTTATTTCAAACAAAATAACTGTAATGGCAGTAAGGGGTACAAAAATTACTTGTAATTACCAGGAAACACTAAAAAAATCAATTGGCAAGCAGATCATCCAATAAATCATGGTTCAGGTAAATGAGCGATAACACAAAAATATCTATCCGCTTTTTTGACGACCGACAAGTGCGCGCCGTATGGGACGAGCAAAACGCCAGGTGGTGGTTTAGCGTGGTCGATGTTGTCGGTATTTTGAACCAGGAAGCCGATTATACCAAAGTGCGCAACTATTGGAAATATCTGAAAACAAAACTCAAAAATGAAAAAAATGAGTTGGTGAGCGCCACTAACCAACTGAAATTACCTGCGCCTGACGGCAAAAAATACCTCACCGACACCCTGGATAGTGATGGTATTATTGCTTTGGCAAAACATTTCCCGAACAACCGGGCCATGAAATTTTTAGACTGGTTTGTATATAGTGACAACAGCCTCGACGGCCAAAGCAAGAAAAAAGCCTACACACTTTTTGAAAGTACTTTGATCGATGAAATCGAGGTTGGTACAGTCAAAGGGTTACAACAAATTCACGCTTTTTTGTTCGGCGGCTTGTATGATTTTGCCGGGCAGATCAGGCAAAAGAACATTTCCAAAGGCGGTTTCCAATTTGCCGCTGCCCTTTATTTGGACGCCACGTTAAAACATATAGAAGCAATGCCTGAAAATACCTTTGAGGAAATTGTAGAAAAATATGTGGAAATGAACGTTGCCCACCCTTTCATGGAAGGCAACGGCAGAAGCGCCCGGATATGGCTGGATTTGATATTGAAAAAACGCCTGAAAAAATGTGTGGACTGGAGTAAAATAGGTAAAACAGATTATTTGAACGCCATGGTAAAAAGTACCGTAAACAGCAGTGAACTAAAAATACTGCTGAAAAACGCCCTGACCGACAAAATACAGAACCGTGAAATTTATCTGAAAGGAATTGATTATTCCTATTACTATGAGGAAAATTGAAATACAGGAAAAAATGAGTTGGTGAGCGCCACTAACCAACTGAAATTAGCTGCGCCTGACGACCAAAATAAAATAACTGCGTGACCGGAAGCGGAGATTTCCGACCACTCTCGTTCAGGAGCAGGAGAAGAGAAAACAAGGGGAAAACAGACGGTATATTGAAAGCGATAGTGAGCAACCAAAAGGGTTAAGATGAAATCAGAAGAAATCAAAAATTTATTTAGTTTATTTGAATCCGCAGCGAGTGAATTTAAAGGCATTGAATGCTGGAGCGCTCGTGAATTACAAAAGTTGTTAGGATATAGTAAATGGGAAAACTTTGAAAAAGTAATTTCCAAAGCAAAAGAATCCTGTGCAAATGTTGACGAGGAAATTTCCAATCACTTTCCTGACGTCAGGAAGGTGATCGAAGCTGGAAAAGGCGCTCTACATGAAATTGACGATATACTACTTACCCGTTACGCCTGTTATCTAATCGCTCAAAATGGAGACAGCAGAAAAGAAGGTTATGCAAGACACTCAAAGAATGAAGAAGAAAGAGAAATAACGGCAACGTTAAAACCATATCCAAAATATAATACCGTATACTATGACTATGCCTCTGAATTGCCCGATGGCTGAAAGCCCGCGCCCGGCGGCCATTTTCGTGACGCCGCGGAAAAGGTTGATTGCTAAAGTAGTTGGCGGGGTAAAAAGGTAAAAAATGAGTTGGTGAGCGCCACTAACCAGCTGAAATTATCTGCGCCTGACGATAAAAAAATAAAATAACTGCCTGACAGGAAGCGGAGATTTCTGGCCACTCTCGTTACTGATCAGGAGATGAGAAACGAGGGGACAAAGCCTCGGTCGTGTGCCGTAACTTGCATATCTCCCGCCAAACTTGGTACCGCTGGGAAAAAGTATTCCGTACTGCTATTGACAGCATTGGGGGTTATTAAAAAGGGTAAGATGACAAATTATTGGGGGAAATTTCAATTTTCTTTAAAAAATTTTACATTTCACACATTTTTTTCTTGCATATTTCTGTATAATTGTATTAATTATCAAATCAATCTAAAGTTGATATGGGATTTTTGGGACGGATAGATTTTCTATAAATATATATAAATTTTTTGTTATTTAATATTTGGCACTGATTGTAATTGTCAGTACACAATCAGGGTTATTATTAATCATTACGAACATTACCTCACTTTTTCCTTTTATTGGAACACAAAAATTTGAATATTAGCATGATTTACACTCACATGCTAAACTAAGGTGATAAAGGTATTTACAATCCTATTGACATTATGTTGCAATGAAATTCAGTTATGTTGTACAAGTCGTATAACATAAAATCAAAGCCATCGTATTTTAATAACAAATATATAATTTTAAAAGTTTTGAAATATATTGTATTGTTTTTATTATGTGTCATGTTTATGCTTTCAATATTTAGTTATCAAACTCGTTTAATACTATGTTATACCTATCTATTATGAATGCAATGATAGTTGAGTATATCTAATTAAATTTATCAATTTGTATTAGCTTTCGCTGAATGTACTACAACAATCGAACGTTTTTCATAAAAACTATGAGGGTGTATTTATGAAGTTTTTAGCATTTTTCGTTATTCTAATTATTGGTGGAATGTTATATGGTTTGCATCTTCTTATTGAAAAAATCGTTGATATCACTAGACTTCAACACATTGAAGGAAGAAAAAAGCACATAATAATACTATGCATATGGATTGCTTCAGCAGTTGTTCTATTCATGCCTGATGGTGTCATTTCACAAATCAAATTGCTTGGTATCGGGGGTCATTTTTCACCGACTGGCTCAATAATTGCTATATTGGCAATATATGGTATCAACTATCTCCGTGTATTGGTTCACTTTGCTAGTTCTGGTAGATATTTTAAACCTACTTTTCAAGGGGCTATATGGAGTGTTGCAAGTTCTTTATTACTTGTTCTATTCTATGCTACGAGGGAGCAAGCTTTCTGGACGTTTTTTGATTGATAGCAATATCAAATCATTTTGTCCATATATCACAAAATTGGTACTAAAGAATTTAAACCCAAAAAATAGTAAGAATCGCAATTTCAATGCAGACTTTAAAGAGTTAAATCAAAAATTTTTTTGCGCAAACTAAGAAAAGACGATCAAATCATAATTATAAAAATTGTACATTCCTTGTCTTTTAAATTTATGTTAATAGGATTAGTTAATGTTTTATTAATGTTAGCTATTTATTTATCATTTCACCCCTTTGTTATCGCTGGTTTAGTACTGTTCGTCTTTGTGTTAGGACTGATGGTATAACATCTGTATCCAGTTGAATGAAGGGCGTTTCGGTGTTTTTAGTTATGTAATGCTTATTTTTGAAATTGAGAATTGGGCGTAAACTCAAAAACTACATAATATTTTATTTCCAAAATTGATAAATTAAAAATTGGGATGAAAGTTATAGAAGTGGAGAAAAATATGAGTTTAAACACTAGTTTGAAGGGACGTCTTAGAAATACAAATTTACCAAAGACAAATATTTTATTCCCCTTATTTGAAGCCGTAATTAATTCAATCCACGCAATTGATGAGAGAATTGAAAAACAACACGATATCGATATTGGAGAAGGTTATATAAAGATTAAAGTTAAACGCTCTACTCAATTAAATGCCGAAAACTCAGTAAAACCAAAAATTGTAGGTTTTGAAATTGTTGATAATGGTATTGGATTTAATGAAGACAATTTTAACTCTTTTCAAACCCTTGATTCTGATTATAAAATTAAATTGGGTGGACGTGGAGTTGGACGATTACTTTGGTTAAAAGCTTTTAAAAAAGTAAACATTATAAGCATATTCAAGGAAAATTATAATATACAGAAACGTTCATTTGATTTTAATATTCAAAACGATCTACATAATCATAATCTAATTGATTCAAAAAGCAGTGTAATTGAAACCACTGTTAATTTAGAATTTTTTAATAAAGAATATGAAAAATATTTACCAAAAGCAGCCATTAAAATTGCACACGCTTTATTAGAGCATTGTTTGTGGTATTTTTTACGGAGTGGAGGAGCCCCAGACATTACAGTCATGGATGTTGACGAAACTATTTTATTGAATAAAGAATATGAGTCTTTTATGTTTAATGCATCCGAGTCGATACCATATAAAATAAAATCCAGAAATTTTGAGTTAATGAATATAAAACTAAGATCTACTTTCCAAAATAAGCATTCTGTAATCTATAGTGCCGCTAATAGGGTAGTCAGAGAAGAATCTTTAGTTGGTAAAATTCCAGGTTTATTTGGTGTTTTAAAAGATGGAGATGAAAGTTTTTGTTATTTATGCTTTGTAACTTCGGAATATTTAACTGAAAGTGTTAATTCAGAAAGAATTGGTTTTAACATTTCTGAATCAATTGATGATCTATTTGTTGATGAAGAAATCTCTTTTTCTGAAATACGCAATGAAACTATTAAACATATTACTAAATACTTAGAAAAATTTTTAATTGAAAACAAACAAATCGGACTTAAAAAATTAACAGACTTCGTAGCTAATAAAGCACCTAGGTTTAGACCAATTTTATCTCGAATTCCTGAGAATGAAAAGATTGTAGACCCTAATATTACCGACAAAGAACTTGAGCTAAAGCTCCATACACACCTTATGGTATTCGAGAATGAACTTCTTACAGAAGGTCATGATTTAATGAAGCCACATTGTTTTGAGAATGATGAAGAATATTCTAGACGCATTGAGGAATACTTATTAAAAGTTAGCGATATAAAAAAATCTGATTTAGCAAACTATGTTGCACATCGAAAAGTTATTCTTGACTTATTAGAAAAATCAATCCAAATAAAGAAAGATGGAAAATACTTAAATGAAGAAGTCCTCCATAAACTCATTATGCCTATGCAAAAAAATAGTAATGAACTAATGTTTGATGATAGTAATTTATGGTTGGTTGATGAAAGATTAGCTTTTCATAATTATTTAGCTTCGGATAAAAGTATTAAATCAATGCCTATAACAAATTCTGAAGAAAAAAAAGAACCTGATTTATTAGCTTTAAATATTTATGAGAATCCATTATTAGTAAATGAAGGTCAATCCTTACCTTTAGCATCAATAACTGTAATTGAAATAAAAAAACCAATGCGTAATGATGCAAAACAAGGAGAAGATAAAGATCCAATTGAACAAGCATTAGGATATCTTAAAAGAGTTAGAAATGGAGGGGCAAAAACTGAATTAGGGCGACAAATACCTGATTCAAGTAATATTCCTGGTTTTTGTTATATTATTTCTGATATAACTGATACAATAAAAGAACGTTGTGAAATTCTTGACCTGACAGTATCTGCAGATAAACTAGGATATTTTGGTTATCATAAAACATATAATGCTTATATTGAAGTTTTATCGTTTGATAGATTATTAAATATGGCAAAAGAACGTAATCGCTCATTTTTTGATAAATTAGGTTTACCGTCAATATAAATTTTTTGCACAAATGAAATTACAGACAAGATAATAATATTGAAAATGACACCGAGTGATTCGCAAATAATTTTAATGCATATTTTATACTCACTACTTTTATATGGAGTAATGAATTTCAAAGTTGCTTATAAACAGCTTTACGATCTTGCGCCTAAAACCGGTACAGGAGATGTTATTGTCAGTGTTCAAGCATTGGAGCCGTTGTTAGTGCCTCCCATCACATCTGAGAATCATCTGCTTGTGCAAAAAATCGAAACCCTGGTGGATGAGATCATCCAAACAAAAGCAGCGAATAAAGACGCCGATGCCCGGGAAAAAGAGATCGACGCCCTGGTTTACCAATTATATGATTTAACGGAAGAAGAAATTGCGATTATTGAAAGAGGATAATGTTATACAATGCACAAAACCCATAACGATGAATAGTAAACAAATTAAGGGGTGTAACTATGTATTTTATGTATGTGGACGAGAGTGGTGATCCCGGGGTTTTAAGTGAAATCCAAGGTAATGAGAATTCAAAACATTTTATATTATCCGGTCTCATTATAAACGAACAAGATTGGAATCTATGTTTTCAGAGGTTAAAAGAGTTAAGGCGGGAAATAAAGAAGCAATATGGATTAGGTATACGTGAAGAAATACATGCGTCTGAATTAATCCGAATACAAAAAATAGAATCATATAAAAAAATTTTTAAAGTAAAACGAATTGATTTAATGCGTTACTACATTTCATGTATTCCGATAATATTCAGTAAAAGTAAAATTATCAATGTATGTATTGATAAAGGAAAAACACCGAGTGGGAGTTATAAAAATTACGCAGAATTAGCCTGGAACAGATTGTTGCAAAGATATGATAACTATTTAAAACATGAAAAATCCAGCGGTATAGTAATAACTGATCAAACAGATGAAAATCTGGTAAGGTATTTATTACGGAAAATGAGAGTTTTCAATCCCATACCCTCAAAATTTGGTGGAATAGTACAATGTATTACAGATAATATTGTTGAAGATCCATTTATCAGGAATTCACAACATTCCTATTTTATTCAAACAACAGATATAATTGCACATTGTTTATACAGGCAGGAATATCCAAAGGGTAGTCTAAAAAAATATAATATTCAAAGCTTTTTTAAATTACTTGAACCCATTATATTAAAAGAAGCAAGTCCCATAGATAAATTCGGCATTGTACGAAAATAAAAAACCCCGGTATAAAACCGGGGATTTGTCGTGGCCCGTTTGATTCATTTGGAACCAACAGGTCACATTCGTATAACATTGAATAGCAATGTTTTTATTTCAGTATGAAATTATAGTAATAACTAACCATCTTTTATATATAAAAAAATAATAAAAAAAAATTAAAAAGTAAAGTCTTTTTTATATAACGGATCAAATTTTAACAACAAGGTCAATTTCACTGCTGATCATTCACTATGTTTTTATAGAACAAGAGTAAATTCTGTCAGCGTTAAATATTCATTTTCAACAGAGTTTAAAAGGCAATTCCCAATCCAAACAGGCTTTTGGTTTCAAAAAAGCCGCTGATTCATACGGGTTCAGCGTCAAAACCTTTTTATATTCCTTACCTTGGGTAAAGAACATAATAAATATAGCCAAAAAAATAAAAAATGCAAGTATTTTTTAAAATATTAAACTGCACCCACTTGCTGTTTATTAAATAAAGGAAACCATCCCCCCAAAAACCCTTTGCATTCAAAACAAAAATCCTTAAATTATAGCCATGCCCCTGTAGCTCAGCTGGATAGAGCAGTGGTTTCCTAAACCATTGGTCGGAGGTTCAAATCCTCTCAGGGGTACTCTCCGTTACCGGTCACATTAAGGCGTTTCCGCAGGTAACGGATTCATTTTTAACCCGATTTGAACCGGTTCAAGAATATGGCTCAAAAACCCTCCATCACCCTCATACAAGGCGATATTACCACCCTGGCGGTGGACGCCCTCGTCAATGCCGCCAACGAACACCTGCAACACGGCGGCGGCGTGGCCGGGGCTATCAGTCGCAGGGGCGGACCGGAAATACAGCAAGCCAGCAACGAGTGGGTGGCAAAACACGGCAGGGTCGTCACCGGCAGCGCGGCTATTACACCGGCAGGTCAGCTCAAGGCCAAATACGTCATCCACGCCGTCGGCCCGGTTATGGGCAGCGGTAACGAAGACGCCAAACTGCGCAGCGCTACCCTCGCCTCTCTGCGCCTGGCGGAGGAATATAAACTGAGCAGCATCGCCTTTCCGGCCATCAGTACCGGCATATTCGGCTACCCGGTGGAACGCTGCGCGCAGGTCATGCTCGGCGCGGTGACGGAATACCTGTCCGGCCCAACCGGCATACGGCAGGTGATCTTTTGCCTGTACGATCAACTTACTTTTAATATTTTCACAACTACATATAATAATATAGGGAGCAAGTAAAGATGAAAAAACTCGCACTACTCGTCCTGTTAGCGGCGCTGCTGCTGTTCGGCGGCTGCGCGCCCAAAGCCACAGTCCCGAACAAAGTCGATTTCGTGCAGTCCGGCAGCACCCAGATCGACGTGATGATCGACGGCAAATGCGCCACCTCGTTCATGTATTCCGACACCCTCACCAAACCGATCCTGTTCCCGCTCACCTCGCCCAGCGGCATCGTGGTGACGCGCGGCTTTCCCCTGCTCAAGGTCGAGGGCGAAAGCATGGATCATCCGCACCATACCGGGCTGTTCTTCACCTACGATGAAGTGAACGGTAGCGGTTTCTGGAACAACACCACTTATCCCCCGCAGATCCGCCTCGAAAAGATCGTCAAGATGCAGGGCGGCGATACGGGGACGCTGAGTGTGATCCTGCGCTGGTACGATCACAACAACCAGCCGCTGCTGCAGGAAGACCGCACCATGCTCTTTAGCGCGCACAAAAACGCATATAACCTTGATTTTAGCGCCACCCTCACCGCGCTCGATACCACCGTGGTGTTTACCGATACCAAAGAGGGCATGTTCGCCATCCGCGTGGCCGAGTGGCTGAAAGAACAGGATACGGGCAGCAGGTACCGCAGCTCCACCGGCAAAGAAACGGAAAAGGATATTTGGGGAACCCGCGCCGAATGGGTGACCCTGCAAGGCAAAAAAGACAATCAAACCGTGGGCATTGCCATATTCAACCATCCGCAGAGCGTGAATTATCCCACCTGGTGGCACGCGCGGGCGTATGGCTTGTTCTCTGCCAACCCGCTAGGCCAGGCGGTATTCCAAAAAGGCCGCGGCGAGGAAGAACCCGCGCCCTATAACCTCACCCTGGAGCCGGGCAAAAGCGCGCTGTTCCGGTTCCTGGTGTACATATATGAAGGTCCGCGCAGCAACGAGGAATTACAGGAACAATTTAACGCTTTTGCGGGCAAGTAATAGTTTGGCGGGGCAAGCGCAAGTTTGTCCCGCATAATGCTCACCAAGTGTGCGCCAAACCCTGCATTCGATCATTCATACACATTTTATACAATTCTGTTACAAAGAAGTATCAATCAAACCAGCATTCAAGCCGAAAAGTATTCCCTGAAAAAATTTTCTGTTCAAGTAAATACCTAATTAAAAACACTTGACAATTAATATTTTTTTAGTTAAAATAAATTGTTAACGTTAACACTAACGTTAACAATAGTCATCTAACCTCAATATAAATCATTAATTAAAGGCTCGAAGCGAAAATAACTGACTCACGGATACAAGAGACGGTAGTGCTCTTTGAAATATGAAAAATTTTTGTTAAAATAACTTGACTATTTGAAAAATATTAGCTAATATCCATTGTTACCGGTAACAATTTATATCGCAGGTAATTACGAAACGACACATACCTGAATGCTTTGTAGCGTAAAGTTGACACCCCTTTTATCATAAAATCAAAACATGCACTTGCCAGATTTTAATATACTTGTTACTTAAAAAGATTTAAAGTACTTTATATACACAGGTTTTCAATAATTATTGCAAATAAATAAACGCCATCAAAAATGGTTAAAGGAGATCAAGGGTAATTATGAAGAGTTCACAGCAAAAACCGATCGCTCTCCTCACATTCGTACTTTTACTGTTTTGTGCAAGTACTTTACTCAATGCACAAACGACCGGGAAAATTTCCGGTAAAGTATTGG
>Ga0209311_1000138_pt1 | contig 79446 bp, 71 predicted proteins | sample AD_UKC045_MetaG_FD_184417 | JGI IMG/M metagenome (GOLD analysis project Ga0209311, IMG submission 184417) | Active sludge microbial communities of municipal wastewater-treating anaerobic digesters from USA - AD_UKC045_MetaG (SPAdes) (version 2) | ecosystem: Engineered > Bioreactor > Anaerobic >...
TGCAGACATGATAACAAAGCCGGTAAAATTACCAGTTAATATTTTAGCATCGATGCTTTATTCATATTCATAGTGATTTTTACTACATAGAATTTTATTATTTCTTTTTCTAATGTCCAAACTCGAGGCCACGACATTCATGTCGTGGTATTATGAAAAAATAGTAATGACTTTAGTCAAATAAACATTATTAGGCTAAAGCCTGGTTGTGGGCGTTGGAATTCCACGATCTAAAGATCGTGGCAATGATGGATTATCTCATAGAACCGGTCCCCGGGTAGAGGCCGCGAATCCGCATGCGGGCGAGCTGTCCCGCACGCGGGATATCGGGGGGCGGTTCGGCAATGCATGTAAATCCATGTCCCCCGGTGGGCGTCTCGATACGTCCGCTCTCGCTATGGCCGCTCATTTTTTCATTCCAATTGTTGTATTGATAAAATCATATTATTCATGAGGGCGTCCCACCGGGACGCCCCGACCGGCCTGGTTGACGACCGCTTTTTCTGTTTATAGTCCCGCCTCAACGATCGCCCTGGATCGCAGATCCGACACAGGCGGATATCACAATCCAGGGTGGACAGTACATTGGGATTTCCAATCCCACAACTGGATAGAATCCTGTTTCTATTTTGAGACCTGAACAATGATGTCCAGGGCCAGTATCCTAGTTGCCAATGAGCACGGGCAGGGGAGATCAATCTTTAATATATGAAAACACCAGCCCGGTTTTAATTTTGATTGTTTTGTTTTTATCTATTCCGTCAAAGTTATTTGTTGCTTTTTCTACATGGAGTAAATAACCGATTGATACAGGCTTGAATTCTTTGGCAAATACCAGCGAAGCGGAAACAAACCAAAAATTATCACGAATTATCCCATGATGAAAATCTTCCTCAAATACCCCTTCCGATGTATAACCATATCCCAATTGCGGCAAAAGTTTATAGCCTGAGGGGAAATGAAAACTTTTACCAATCAATAATTCATTGACATGAAAAGTATATATAGTTTTTTTATCGTATATATCTGTTCCTCCCCAGGTATCGACCGAGGTTAATTTATTAAAATAGTGATAACCTTTTTCTAATTTTATATGTATATCAATGTTATCATTAATATTTATTGGTACAGAAAAGCCTAACAGGTGTCCTGTCGGAGCACCGTTAAATATATTTTCAACTCCATAATAATGGTAAGAAATGTCTTTGTTTGGTAAGTTATTGATCCCGAAATGGACGTTGAAAATGTCTTTGGCGTTAGCAGAACACCCAAGTGTGATAACCAGTAGAAAAAATAATTTACGCATAGCGCCCTCCAAATTTTTTATTAACTTGATCGCCCTGGATTTCCAAATCCAGGGTGTAGATTGAGATGGGATTTCCAATCCTATCTAATTTCATAAGACCCAGTGAACAACAACACAGCCCACTGCTTTGCCGAAAGAAAAATGCAGACCGAAATCAGCTTTGATGCTAATAAAGCACGGGATGGAATCCCGCTTTTACTTTGGGCCCGGACAATGATGTCCAGGGCCATCTTAAAATATAATAAATGCACTATTCTTATATCTCCCACACCGCCCAGGCAAAGTAATCATCACATCGTATGCCATTTAAATAATCTTTTTCTACAAAAAAGCAAGTAAAATTTACACTTTTCCGCAAAAATTCCCCCTCAAATATAATCCCCCAAAACCCGCTATTTCACCAACTCGATCACATCTTCTTTATTCGGGATGAGGCACAAAAACGCAAATGGTTCGTCGCCGAGGGTGGTGTACGAGTGCGCTACTCCGGCGGGGATGAACACGGCGTCATCCTTTTGCGCGGTAAAGGTCTCGTCGCCGATGACGACCCTGGCGCGGCCCTGCAATACGTACTGCTCATGCTCCACCGTGTTGGTGTGCATTGGCATGGAGCCGCCCGGCTGGATGGTAAACTTGCGCATGGCAAAATGCGGCGCCTGCTGGGCGCCGATCAACACCTGGCGGGTGGTCAACTTGCCGGCTTTAACTTCTTCCGCAGCGATATTTTTACTGGCTTGAATGCTCATGATTTTTTACTCCTGTAATTGAATTATTACATGAACTGAATTCCGGTTACCAACCTGACTTTTTTTCATAATTTTACTTCTTATTCAGAGAAGCATTTATTTTTTTAACGCAGGAGCTTTAGGGATAATTTCTTCTGAAAGTGTATTTTTAACATAATTCATTTTTTTGCTTTTCTCAGCGTCCTCTGCGTCTCTGCGTTAAATCTTTTAATGTTATAATCTTCAAGTTCTAACTTTATATCTCTTATCTGGAACCTGCTCCTTATTTAATTCTATTATTTATTTAGCAATCAGGATGCTTTTGAACGCAGAGGCGCAGAGATCGCAGAGGAAAAATTTATTCCGGTAAATTATTGACAATACGTTCAATTCCATCACGTAAAACTACAACATGAAAATTAATTAGCAAACCTAAATGCTTTTTACTCAGCCGTAAATATGTTAATAGTTTAGCTCTGTCGATAGGATTTGTTGTTTCTTTTGCTTTCAAATCAACAATTACTTTTTCTTCAACCAGTAAATCCAGACGTAAATCTGTACCAAGTATTATCCCTTTAAAAGGAATCGGGACACTCTGTTGGCGAAGAAATCGTATTCCCCTTAATGTCAACTCATGACAAAGCGCTTCTTCATAAACAGATTCCAGTAATCCGGGACCTAAAATACGATGTACCTCAATAGCCGCACCGATAATTTTCTCCGATATTTCATTCTCATGCATACTAGTCAACTCCTTTCTTCGCGTCCTCTACGTGCTATCTTGGCATTTACAGGGAACCGAGGGTGAGGTTAATTGCTTTAATATCAAATATTCACAACACGACAGCTGTTTTTATTATTGATAACGATGTTAATGTCAAAACTCCCCCGGCAGCGGGGGGCCGCCGAGTTCTTGCCGTAATATCTCTATGAACCTGGCGGCGGCGTGTTTTTCGCGCCAGGGCGCATGACCGCATTTTTCCAGTAAAATAAAGCGGAAATTGACCAGCGCCGCAGTCAGGGGATCGCGAACTCCTTCGACCGGGTGCGGATCGTAATCGCCATGGATGGCAACCACCGGGCACTGAATCCGTTGCGCCAGCGGCAGCAGCATCCCGTCGCTGCGCAGCGCCGAGGCCTGTTTCCACACCTGTTTATAAATGGCATAATTATAATCGACAAGATCGGTAATCCCCGGTTCGTTGGCCAGCAGGTCATAGGCGTCGATCTGGCCGTACAACATGCCCAGCCAGGCAAAGATTTGATCTTTTTCTTTTATAAGGGGACTGGCTAACTGGCGGTGCAGCGCATTCAGTTCCGCGCGCCCGGCATCATCCAGACGCGACAGGCGTTTTTCCGAGATTTCAGTAGCGTAATGCGCACTGAACGGCGGACAACTGATGAGCACCAGCTTTTTCACCAAATAGGGATATTCCGCCGCCGTCAGGAAGGCCAGCCATGCGCCCCATGAAAAGCCAACCAGGGTTACAGGCGGCTCACCATAACGGGTCAACACGGACTGTAATTCCTGCACCTGACCGGTGAGGGTATCTGCGGTTTGCAGGGGTTCCAGAACGCCATAGTCGCCAAGATTCCGCGCTACCGGCGCCATTTCCCCGGCAGCGCCGGGGCCGCCGTGCAATAGGGCTATGCGATAGGGGGCAGGACCGTATTTGCGAAGGTTTGTCATACTTTATTTTCTTCTCATCCCGGAGGCCAGCCCATTAAACGGCCGCCCAGCAGGTGACAATGAATGTGGAATACGGTTTGCCCGGCATCCTTGTTGCAGTTTAATACCAGCCGATAGCCGGGATTTTGCAGGTTATTATCTTTAGCAATCGCCTGCGCCGCCAGTACAATTTTACCGACCAATTGCGCGTCTTCCGGCTTGATATCGTTCAGCGTGGCAATGTGCTGTTTAGGGATAATAATGATATGCACCGGCGCCTGCGGATTAATATCCCTGAACGCGATCACATCCTCATTCTCATAAACGATTGCGGATGGGATCTGTTTTGCGGCGATCTTGCAAAAAATGCAATCCATAGAAACTCCTGAAATAAAGTAGGTGGAGAAAAGAACAGATGTAAATAATAAATGATAGCTTGATTGACCTGAAAATGTACCAATTCGCGCTGTCAAATGCCATAAAAAAAGAGACAGACTTGATTATTCCAGTTCCCGCGCCATGTCCAGAATTTTGATTGCCGCTACCAGTCCCGCTGTTTCGCTGCGCAGCCGGCGCGGACCGAGATTCATCGGCAGGGCGCCAAACTGCAGGGCGCGGGCAAATTCTTCCGCTGTAAAACCACCCTCCGGGCCGATGAACAGTGTTACCCTGGTCGCTGAAGCAATTCGTTTATCCAAATCTGTGCGCGTTTCGGCGTGGCTCTCATGGGCAATGATCAATAAATCCCTGGTGTACAACTCCAGGGCGGCGGTGAAATCGAGCGGCGGTAAAATATCCGGACAGCGGCTGCGGCCGCATTGTTTCATAGCCACCAGCGCTTTTTTCCCCCAGCGATTACCGCGCGCTTCCGGCGATACGATCGAGCGCGCCGTGATAACCGGTTGAAATGCAGAGATGCCAATCTCGGTGCCTTTTTCAACCACCAGGTCGAAGTTGCTGCCTTTGGGCACTGCCTGCGCCAGGGTGAGGTATAGTTTGGGTTCACCGGCGTTAAGCTGCTGTTCATAAATACCGGCGACCAGTTCTTTACTGCTCATGGAAATAATCTTGCCGCTGTATAAATTGCCCTGACCATCCACCGCCTCAATGGCATCGCCGGTTTTCATACGCAGCACCCGCGCCGCATGGATAAATTCTTCGCCATCGAGTACAAAACGGTCATTATGAACATTATCCGGCTGAACATAAAATTGTTGAAAGTGAGCGCGCGTCAAAATGCCACCCCCATGTCCGCAATGAATTGCGCTTGGTAATCGGAATTAAAGGCGCATTCCAGGCGCAGCACCTGGATATATGGCAGGTGCAAATGCAGACCGGCGCCAAAGCCGGAGAGCAGTATAGCGCCGGTCAATTTTTCACCCCGCAGCCAGGCTGCACCGGTATCGTAAAACAGACCGCCGCTCAATCCAAAAGGCAGGTTGCTGCTATAATGGCCCAGATCGCCGGTTATCGGACTGAGATCGTAATACCTGATCTTTATGAGCGGGAACCGTAATTCCACACTGCCAAGAAAACGGTTATCGCCTTCGCTGATAGTGAAAAATTCACCGCGAACCCGCGTACCGTAACCGATAAAGATACGGTCATAAACCGGAACCCGGTTATGGGCAAGATCGCACATCACCCTGTATGCCAGGGAAACCTGTTTATACACCGGGTGATACAAACGCACATCAGCCCCATAGCGGTAGTAGTTGATCTCCGTTTTGTAACGGTAATGGCTGACATACAGATCGAACAGGCCGCCCTTTTTGGGGTATTCGTACAGATCGCGGCGATCATAACGAAAAGCAAACCGGGCTGAAGGGAGATGGTCAGTGGCATTACCGGAATGGGTGACGGCTTTGTATTGCAGCGGAACAGTAACTTGCCGGTAAGCTAGAGTTGACGAGGCGTAAATATGGTAACCCCATCTTTTGCCCAGGGTGACGCTTGCTGCACGGTGCTTTTCATTAAAATCATCCAGGTAACTGCTCTTGTTGCGGATTTGATATGAATAAGCGCTGACCTGGTAATTAAACTGGTGTTTACCACCAAACCAGGGGTTGATATAAGTAAATTGTATACCGGGATCATATCCCAGCCAAAAAGCCGCAATGATGTTGTGACTCAGTCCCCGGAAATTTTGGTGAATGATACCGGCGCCATAAGATACTTTACTCCAGTCCCGGTCATTGATATACAGAATAGGATAGGGGAATACGTACCACCGTTCCGCAACGATAATATTTAGTATAATGCCCTGTGCTGTGAAATCGGGAACAATTTCCACACGGGTAAATAATTGTAAATTTTGAATACGTTCACGGTCTTCATTAAGACGTTCCGGGTCGAATTCATCGCCGATAGCGGTTTTCATTTCGCGGAGGATGATCTGCTCTTTGGTTTTGGTATTACCGCTGATAATAATATCAATGATCTGCAGGGAATCGGATTCGGCTTGCAGCGGTAAAAATTCCTGGCTGAGCAGGGGGGCGCTCGATATGCAAATGAACAAGAGGATAAACAACAGATTTTTTTTACAGGTATTCATCTGATCCTAAACTTTGGTGAGAAATCGCAGCGTGATACGCCAGTCATCCTGATCGTGCAATATTTGCCGGGCAAAGTCGATGCGGAAAATACCGTCGGCAAGAATTAGGGACAAGCCCGCATCTGTTAAAATATCATGAGTATTCAAACCCTCGAAAAGAGAGCGCTTGACATTTTGCGAATGCCAGGCATCGCCGCATTCTACAAAAATAGCCACCGAAGCAGCTTCGCCGGTCGGGATTCTTTCCAGGGGTAATATCCGCGACAATTCCCCGGCAAAATCCCAGGTGATCCGCGCATAAACCAGGTTTTGTCCGGTCCGGTAAAATTCCGGATAGGCGCATAATGTGCCAATACCGCCAATCGACAACAGGTGCTGCGGCGCCAGGCTGCCTTGCCTGAATCCTGCCTGGGCATTTAAGACCAGTTTTTGCTTGCGGAAAGTGGGAATATAATGCGCGCTGGTTAAAAAGAAACCGGCGGTGTGGAAATCTCCCATGGTCTTTTCGACTATACCTTCGAAATATACCCCCCGTGAGGGGAAAAACAGGTTGTCGCGGCTGTCCACCAGGAACATGAACCGCACGCTTCTTTCCCGTCCTTCGACAATTGCGGGATTGGGGCGGAATTTTTTGTTGCCGACATATAGAGTGCCGGCAAAATTGGTGTTTACCGGCATACTGATATAATCATATTCTGCATATTCTATGCGGGAATGATGCACCCCGAATATCCGGTTCTCGCATAATACCTTCCAACCCTCGCGGGTGTAATAGTTGTAAAAATCTTCGCGCAATAAAACCCCGGCAACGGAATTTTCAAACCTGCCGATCTTCCAGTTGTCACGGGTGGTCGTTTCCCGGAAATAATCAGCCTTAAACAGAAAATCCTGGTTGGTAAAAGTGAACCAGTGCTGCATAGCCAAATCATATTGCCAATTACGGTATTTGATACCATAAGCGCCCTGAATAGTGGTAATGACCGGCCAGAATTTTTGATGCCGGACAAAAGCCCCGCCCTGCAGAACCACACCTTCAACCCGGTTAAAATGGGGGCGTGAAAAAAAATCAACTACCTGGAATTCCGTCAGGGGATCATCATCGATCTTGTTATATCCGAACTGCGCCCGGGAATCGGCAATAAACAAAACCAGGAACGCTGCGGTCAATAACAGGTGAAGGTAAGGCGCCCGGTTTTGCAAAAATTGTTCAAGGTTATTTTTTATTGTCGACACGTTGGAATTTGCCCGTAATTAAAACAGACCAGGTATTTTCTGTCAGGTTATAAACACTATCCGTAATTATAAACTGTTAAATTAAAAGACAATTACTCTGCTTTATTATGGCCAGGTATGAAGTATTTTCCATGCCATTTATCGGTTAACATGGTTTTTACCGACATGGCCCTTGCCAGACAACCGGTTTTCAGCTCAATAAACTGTGGTTTGTAAGCTGCTGGTTTACAGGTTATGCAGCACTTTATACAGGATCACTTCGCTGCCATGATCGTGGAACTGGTATTTTACATCGTCCATAAGGGTTTTAACTATGAATATGCCCCGTCCGCTGTCCTTGAAAATATTTTCCGGTTCCACCGGGTTGGCTATATCATCGGGAATAAAACCCTGACCTTCATCACGTATATGAATTCTGATAAATTTGTCTGAATAGATAAATTTGATAAAAACTTTTTTGTGTTTGTTTTTTTTGTTCCCATGGATAATAGCATTGGCAACAACTTCGGTAACGGCAATTCCCAGGTTATCACGATCATCTTCTTTCAGGCCGAGTTTTTTGGCCAGCTTGTCCGTTTCCATTTCCACTTTATGGATTTGTACCGGATCACTGGGAATGACCATTTCCAGAACATGTTCTTTATGCAAACTCACAAAGCCTTTTAACTTTTTCCAATTCATGGGAAAGCGGTCCTGTTTAGTAAAATGTCATTTTACACGGCGATGCCTGGATAATTATTTTGCATTATGTTTTTACTTAATATAATAAAAAATCTTAAATATCCATTAAAGAAAGTTAAGAGTTTTATATAAAAAATGCCATACCTAACTTGGATTTTTAAAAAACCCAGTTCAATAATAGTTGAATATTATTGATATAGTATTTTTCACCATCCTGAGGTTTAACTCTGTAACGAATGGCATCGAATACAAACCGCAGCCGGGGCGTTGGTGAATAGAACAATCGCAATACCGGGCCCTGGCTGGTGTAAACCCCGGTGGCGGTTTTCTTTTCCAGGCCGGTGCTGTTCAGCTCATGCCGCCATTCCTGACGGAAAAAGCATGAATAACCCGGGCCAATACGAAAGCCGGGAGTGGGTTGATAATTCCAGATAAAGTGAATCCACTGGTTACGCCGGGTTGCCAATACCCGTTCCGTCCACTCATCCCATGAAAGCTGGCCGTTTTCTTCCAGTTGCAGGCGATAGTCAAAAGACAGGGTGGAATTATGGGTTACCTGGAATTGCAGAGAATCGTCCATCGAGAATTTACGAAACACAAAACTCTTGGTTTGGACGCTTTTATCTTCAAAATCATAATCGACATAATTTGCCAGCACTTCAAAAGCCTGGGTGAATTTGAATGTTTTTACCGGGGTATAATTAACAGAAGGCCGCAGCAGGAAAATACGATTCCAGTTGTTATCGGCGCTACGTTCGCCAAAGATATAAACAAGATGATATAAATTAACGCTCGCCTGCAATTCTCCCCGCAGAACCGGACTAAAACGATGCACGCCGATCAGTCGGGAGTTGAAGCGTAATTCATCGCGGTCGTCAAAATTGCTGGTATCCGGAGTATCGTATTGAAATTTACTGATGGAAATATAGCTGTACAGGGAATCTTTTTTTGTTACCGGCGTACTGAGACCGGCGACCATCATCAGGCGGCTGCTTTCATTATCCGGGGTAATAAATGCCGTACGCCCTGAAAAAGGCGAACTGGTATCTGTATCGATATCGTATGATTGTTTTTGCGTCCACCAGGACAATTGCAGTTGTGATTTAAGTCGGTTGCGGCGCAGGTAAAAAAGCGCATCCTGGCTTAGCCGTTGATCGCTGCGGTTGCGCCGTTTCTCTTCAATATTATCCACACTGGATAATATTTGGACATCCTTGAAATACAGGCCGCTGTTCAATTGTATATTCAGGTTTCGGGATATATTGTAGAATAAAACATTATCGAGTCCTTTAACATTTTCCCGCAGGCTTTCAATATTGCCACTCGTGGAAGTGTAATTATCCCGCCGTTGGTTGGTGGTCAATAACCGCAGGGAATCGGAAGTGCCTGGAGCAAATTCCCGGTACATAGTGTATTGTATATTCAGGTCTTTGTTTTGCCGTTGTGAAAATTGATCCTGCCCCAGCAGAACATTTAAATTGTTTTCATATTTTTCCCACGCGAATTTCTCGGCCGAGGCTTCAAAATAATAGTTATATCCCTTATCATCGCGGCTAAAGCGTGAATCCCATTTCGGCCCGGCTTGAGCAAAAAAACGCAGGTTGGGCAGAGGCGTATATTCGATACCGAAATTGCCATGATGGGTGCGGATATCGTTGTTAAAACCGGATTGCCTGTCCATGAATAAAAGTGAGGAAAGTCTGGAATGAAGGGTAACCGTGGGCAGCAGGGAATAACCCAGTTTAAAATTTAAATTTTGGTCATCTTTCCATTTATCATTGTCCGAGGATAATTTTAGCATGGATGAAGTGAATTTCTCGTTCAACAGCACCTGCCAGCGGTTGTTGATGACCTGCATGGTAGTGAAATTATAATTCCAGATATAGGTATTAAATTCCTGCCTGAAACCAATTTCATTGTTATTCCCCGGCATAGCGGTAATGGGGCCGGAGTCCTCAGGTTCGGAATACGCCGCAGCAAATAATATAAAAATTAAAACAAGAGCATGTCTCTGGAACAGTTTATTAATTTTAATACCGGTCAATTATATCACCATGCCTAATTATTTTTGAATCCGGTCATCAGGTTTTATATAATAAAAATGCCAAGCGCTAAAAGTGCATTGGCATTGGTATATCAATAATATAAACCTTGACTATAATAACAGAAATATTCAATTAATGCAAATTACACTCCGGCAACGAACCGTTCATCTGACCCTGATAACCACCTCATCCGCGGCCGCCATTCCCAGTTTTCTGGCTTCCAGTTCCAGGCGGTTCAGATCAATGGGCTCGGTAAGACGTTGTATTTCGGACCTGGTATAATCATTGCGTTGTTTCGCCAGATCGATTTGTTTTTGTATTTGCCTGCTTTCCTGTTTCAGGCTGTACAACTTGATAAATCCGGTTTTTCCAAAAATAAAAGAAAAAATAATGCAGATAAATATTTCCCAAAACAGGCATACCGGTTTGAGACATGGTTTTGTAAATTTTACTAATTTGCTCAAATTGCTCATGTGCAATGCCTTTATTGACATAAAAACGGTAAGCACCTCAAAGCCGGGTAGGGCTTTGAGGTGGATACAATTATAGTCCTTTTATTATGGACAAACCTGCGAATTTGGCAATTTCGCCCAGGTTTTCTTCAATGCGCAATAGCTGGTTGTATTTGCAAATTCGGTCGGTGCGGCATGCCGAGCCGGTTTTGATCTGGCCGGCATTGGTGGCAACCACGATGTCGGATATGGTGCTGTCTTCAGTTTCGCCGGATCTGTGTGAAACAACTGCCGTATAACCGGCGGTTTTCGCCATTTCAATAGCATCCAGGGTTTCGGTCAGGGTGCCGATTTGGTTCACTTTAATCAATATCGAGTTGGCAATACTCTTTTTAATACCCTGTTGCAGGCGTTTGGTATTGGTTACAAACAGGTCGTCGCCAACAATCTGGATTTTTTTGCCCAGTTTTTTGGTCATTAAATCCCAGCCGTCCCAATCATCTTCCGCCATACCATCTTCAATGGATTTAATGGGGTATTTGGCTACCAGGTCGGCATAATAATCAACCATCTCGGCGGGCGTTAACTCTCTGTTTTCGGAGGCAAGGATATATTTATTTTTTTCTTTATCAAAGAATTCACTGGAAGCGGGGTCGAGGGCGATAAATATTTCTTCACCGGCTTTATACCCGGCTTTTTCAATCGCCTGCATAATAACCTGCAAAGCTTCTTCGTTGGATTTCAGGTTCGGCGCAAAACCGCCTTCATCGCCAACCGCAGTATTGTAACCTTTGCCTTTTAATACGGATTTCAGATTATGGAAAATTTCCACGCCCATGCGCAGGGATTCGGCAAAGCAAGGTGCGCCGGCCGGTTGGACCATAAATTCCTGCAGATCGACATTATTATCGGCATGGCTGCCGCCATTGAGGATATTCATCATCGGCACCGGCAATACTTTGGCATTGGTGCCGCCAATATACTGGTAAAGCGGTAAACCCATAACTTCGGCAGCCGCTTTGCAGACGGCCAGTGAAACACCTAAAATAGCATTGGCGCCCAGTTTACCTTTATTGGGGGTGCCATCCAGATCGATCATGATCTTATCGATCAATACCTGGTCGGTGGCATCTTCGCCGATAATTTCGGGTTTGATAATTTCATTAACATTTTCAACCGCTTTTTGAACGCCTTTACCCATGTAACGATTGGCTTCTTTATCACGCAATTCAACGGCTTCATGTTCGCCGGTAGAAGCGCCTGATGGAACCGCAGCCCGTCCAATTACGCCGCTTTCGAGCGCTACATCAACTTCAATGGTCGGATTGCCGCGTGAATCCAGAATTTCCCGTGCAAATACATCTACTATCGTGGTCATTTTTCCTCCTGAATCATTTCAAACAGCTTGATATATGTTGAATATTTATTTTAAAATATAATATAATATGTTTTTTTAAAAAGAAAAATAATTATTTATAATACGATTGAGCGTATAACTAACAGGAAAAGAATGCTGCTCACTGCGCAAAACAAATTGACCATATCGTTATTGATCCATATATACCCGCCAATATGAACTGCCGGTTGCTGACAATGCCGGGTTTTTTCGGTAATTTTATTGCATACCTGGCACCGGTATTTTGCCTGGACGGTAGCGCCTAAAAAACTGTCCACAAAGCTGGCAAGTAAGCCGGCCAGCATAATTATAACAAATTCTTTATTGTCAATAATCCTTACCGAACTAGGCGGAGCGGTCAGCCAGCCGGTAATAACCAGCAGTAGCGAGCCGGCTGCGGCTCCTGCTGTTCCTATGAGGGTTATACCGCCGGAGGTTCCGGGAGGAACTGTTTTAAAATTAAGTATGGATACCGGTTTGGTCCGGGACAAGACGCCAATTTCCGTTGCCCAGGTATCTGCGGTAACCGCGGCGAGAGCGCCGAGAAAGAAAATGTAAAAAATATCCAGGTGATAATAATTCCAGGTCAAAACCAGCGCCCCGGCCAGACCGCCGTTGGCAAGCACCTGCCATAAATCTCTTTTACCGGTTTTTTCAAATATTGTGATCAGCTTTTGTTTATGGCCCTTGCCGATATTGGAAATCACGCTCGAAGTGATAAAAAAGGTCAGAATGGGTATTGTAAAAGCGAGGCGGCCGATGCCAAACACCACAACTCCCAGTAAAAACGCGCCAATCGCGCCGCCGGTATCCAGGAATTTGAACCGAAACGACATAATTGCCGCCAGCAGGGAAAGGATAATTCCCAGGGTGAAAAACAAGGCGTCGCCTGGCGTATGGTGAAAAAGATAGTGCATGGTAAAAGCGGCGCCCAGGGGAACAGTGAGGTTATCGGAACCATGCAGCGAAATAACCTCGCATGCGGTTGCGATGATCGCAACCAGGACCGCATACCAGATGACTTGCAGCGCCGTTAGCTGGATGGGTGTAAATTGCGGCAACGCCAGGGAACAGAGCGCTACTATCATAAATGTCGATACTAACATGGTTAACGACCCCTGCACGGATTTGGCTTCAAAACCAAATTCCAGGTGAATGGGATGTTTTACTCTTTCTCCAACCAGGGAAGCGAGGGCATCGGCAATGGCCATGATTAACATGGCCGTGACCAGGATCAGTTTGTCGTTATCCCATAATAAAACCACCAGGATAACAAAGGAAAGCGGGTAAAAGACAGTGCCATACGAGTGTCGTTTGGTGCCGTGCATCCCCCTGAAAAGATTTTTGCGAATGGCTACAAAATCGAGGATGGTGAACAACGTGCCCAGGATCAGCATCGGCCACATCGATTGCAGCGCAAATGGGGTCAGCGAAACCAGAATCCCTGTGAATACATGCACAAATTTACGCGACGCCTCGGGCTGCCAATGAAATAATTTCCTGAATATTTCTGCAATCAATACCAGGGAAAACAACGCGATGAAAAATAACCCAAGGTAAGTCCAGTCAGATTTAATCATTGATCCTGTCTCTTGTTTGGAGTAACGTACCTGTTGATTGTGAGTGACACATTTCAGCAATGTAGCATGTGACCCCGGTTTTGTAATCGGGAACCGTTTTGCGGGCGAACAAGGTCATAGTATCAACTCCGGCCTGTTTTGACAAAATGCAAAAAAACTATTATTTTACTTGACAGAGAATCGCTTGTGGTACTCGCGGCAATTTTTCCCCAAGTTATCCACATTTGTATTTGGATTAATTTGGGCATCTGGTTTCAATTTTGTAAGTACAATCCAATATCTGCTTAATATTTCAGCATTAACATGAAATTTACACTAGAAATCTACTCGTTAATTTTTGCGTATTGATTTGTTAAATATTTGTTTATTAATAACTTGTAATATTATAAAAATGTTTTCTAAGTTACTAATTTTCAAGCTAGTTATCTCTAAATTTTTTTTAAATGAAATTGACTGTCTGTTTGTGCTTGTAATTTTAATATGAAAAATTGTTGGTAACTTTTTCACAAGTTATCCACATTGGATAACTTACTATATTTTTTGAAAATTATCTAAAATTTCCAACCGGCAGGTCAGTCATGTTTTTTTTCTTTAAAATAATCTATAACACGTTGCAGGATTTCATCCAGTTGTACGCGCGGTTTATATCCGATCGCGTTGTATGCTTTGCTTAAATCCGGTTTGCGGATGCGCATATCTTCAAAGCCTTCTTCGTACGCTTCATCGTATGGAATGTAGACGATTTGTGATGCAGAACCGGTCATGGCTATAATCTTTGCCGCCAGGTCTTTGATGGTTATACCGACATCATTACCAATATTATAAACCTGGCCGACGGCTTGCGGGGTTGCCATTAATTTTATGGCTGCCATAACAACATCATCCACATAGGTAAAACAACGATATTGGTTGCCATCGCCGTAGACGGTGAGAGGTTTACCCTTTAACGCTTGCTGAACGAATCTCGGTATTACCATACCATAACGCCCGGTCTGGCGCGGGCCCACGGTGTTGAACAGACGCATGATCACCGTTTCCAGGTTACGTTCCTTGTAATAAGCCAGGGCCAGGAATTCATCGATGGCTTTGGAGCAGGAATAACTCCAGCGGCTTTTGGTGGTAGGACCGAGTACCCGATCCGCATCCTCTTTAAAGGGAACGGCTTCGCTTTTACCATATATTTCCGAAGTAGACGTAATTAACACTTTACGCAAATAACGATTCGCCAAACGCAGCACCACATCGGTACCCAGGATATTGCGTTCGATCGTTGCGACCGGACTTTTTACGATCAACTCTACGCCGACCGCCGCCGCCAGGTGATATATAACATCGCATTCACTCACCAGGCGATCCATGACCGTTTCATTCAGTACCGTTTCGATAACAAGACTAAAGTTGTTATTATTACGCAGATGGTTTATATTTTCCAGCCGGCCGGTGGACAGATCATCGATTACGCACACTTTATCGCCACAAGCCAGTAATTTCTCCGCCAGGTGCGAACCGATAAATCCGGCCCCGCCCGTTATTAAAACTCTCACATTAACCTCCTGTTCACCATATCAATTAAAACTAGCAGTTATTTTACAGCTTTTTTATTATTGCGGCGGCCGATCATGATTAGCTGGGTGATCAGAATGTACATGATCACTGCCTGAACAAGAATGATGATGCAGCCGGCCAGGGACAAATATGGCAGCAGAATTGCGGCGCTGCCGATACAAAAACAAACCAGGTAAATAAATATCACCGCGGCCCGGTGTCCCATACCCAGGTCCAGCAGCCGGTGCGAGAAATGGCATTTATCGCCAATAAATAAAGGTCTTCCTTCCCGCCACCGGATAAACATTACAGAAAAAGTATCATATAGCGGAATACTAAGAATCAAGATCGGCATTAAAACCGGGATAATGCCGACGCTGGTATGAACCACATAAGAACCCATAACCGTCAGCGAGCCAAACATAAAACCGAGGAATAAACTGCCGCTGTCGCCCATAAATAATTTGGACGGGTGAAAATTATAAAGCAGAAAACCCAAACAGGCGCCGGCCAGGGCCATTAAGATAAAAGCAAAAAATACCTGTCCCTGTAACACGGCAACGGTAAAAAATACAAACGCGGCGATTATTGAAACCCCGGCGGTCAAGCCATCCATATTATCCAGCAGGTTGAATCCGTTGGTGATACCCACTATCCAGATGGTGGTTATGATAATATCCAGCGCTTGTCCGGGCATGAAATCGGTGCGCACCCCGAATATCGCTACCAGCAGGGCGACCAGGAACTGGATGAAAAATTTGAGTTTATAGGACAATTTTTCTTTGAAAATATCATCCAGCAGACCCAGTAAATGGATCAAAAATCCGCCGCCGAGGATGACGATCAGGCGCGGCAGCACATTATTCAGCAACGGAAAGATCCTGACGATGGATTGCAAATGCTGTTGAACGAATGGCTGGGTGAATAATAAATAGAAGCCGATTATATTGCCGACAATCGTTATAAAAAAACCGCCGAAAATTCCAACTCCGCCCATCAGCGGTTTGGCGGAAAGATGTACTTTACGCTGGCCGGGTTTATCAACCACATTCCATTTTAATGCCGCTTTGATGATTAGTGGTATCAGCAGGGCTGAAATGACAAAGGCTTGCGTAAAGACCAGGCCATATAGTAAATATCTCAATCCTGAGCACTCCTTTTATTTTGTAACAAACTGGTTAAAATCTGTTCCAGTTCCAGGGCTTTTTGTTTGCGGGAATAGTGTTTTACCACCATAGCGCGACCGGCTTGTCCCATTTGTTTGCATAATGCCGGGTCTGTTTTCAGGCGCAAAATCGCCTGCGCCATTTGGTCGGTATTTTCCGGTTCCACGAAAATACCGGCACCGGCGGTTTCCAGAACGAGGCGTGCTTCGCCGTCCACACTCAAAATAACCGGTCTTTCACAGGCCAGGCAATCGAACATTTTAGACGGAAGGGCGCCGAGGAACAGGTTGTTTTTCTTCAACGGCACCAGGCAGCAATCCGCCGCGGAAATATAGTCCGGAATTGCTTCCCTGGCTACTTCGTTCATCAGGGTCAGGTTGGTCAATGCTTTATCTTGCTGTAATTTTTGCACACTAGCCTTGACCGGTCCTTCGCCGATAAATACAAAATGAATTTCTGGATTTGTTGTAAATTTTTCCACCAGGGTAACCAGTTGTTCCATACCCTGGGCTATGCCAAAGATACCGGCATATAAAACCACAAACTTGTCCTGCCACCCCAGGGTGGTTTTCAGCGCCGGGCCGCGGTTGCAGAACAAGTCCGTATTGGCGCCATTTTGCACCAGGTGAACCCCGCTATAACCGCGCCGGGCGAGTCGCGCTTTGATACCGCCGGTAACAGCGACAATCGCGGCGGCCTGGCGGTAATAATAATTTTCCAGCTTTTCCGCCCATTTGATCATCCGGGGATTGGAGAGTTCGCCCAGTTCCACTGCCGATTCCGGCCACAGATCGCGGACTTCAAATACAAATTTGGCATTTTTCAGCCGGCTCAGCCATAATCCGGCCACGCCGACAAAGAAAGGCGGCGAGGTAGTATATACAATATCGAATGGCCCTTTGATAAACGAGCCGAACAAACTTGCCGAAAGCATAAAACTCAGATACAAACCCATGCGGGTGAAAAAATTTTTATTCGGCCGGGCGTAAACCCAGGTGCGGAATATGTGTATACCCTGCCATACACTGTGTTCCACCAGTTTGCCCTTGTATCGGGGGGGAATTATGCCTTTGGGGTGATTGGGGAACTCGGTCAGGACGACCACCTCGTGACCAAGTTTAGCCAGATTGGTAACCATTTCAACGGCGCGGGTTTGCGTAGCGCCGATCTCCGGCGGAAAGTACTGGGAGATATAGAGAATTCTCATACTTGTTTCACGCCTCCGGGTTTGAAATAAGAACCGGCCAGGATTGCCGCATAGATTGCATAGGAGATGCTTGTGGACATGGCGGAACCCGGCAAACCCAGTTTGGGAATAAGCAGAATGTTTAAAATGATATTAACCGCCAGGGCTATGAGCGGCGCAATGACTGTGATCCGTGGAAAACCGCGCGCCCACAAGGCGATATTAATAATTTTTGCCCCGGTCATCAGCACAGCGCCGGGTAGCAGCCACATCAGGGCAGGCGCCGAGGCGGAGAAATCTTTTTTAAAGAGCAAGATAATTAAATCCCGCCCAAAAAACATCATGGACAGGGAAAATAAAATACTGATTGACAAGACAAATGTCAATACTTTGAGAGTCAATGCCCGGTTTTTTACCTGGTTATCGCCGGTAATTTTGGGAAAGATCACATTTCCGGAGGTGTTGGCTAGTTTTTGCAATAGCTCGGCGATCAGCACGGCGATAGAATACAAACCGGCCGCCCCGACGCCGAGAAAGATATTAATAAGAATAATGTCGATGCGAAACAGTAAAAACAGGGAAATATGCGATACTGTGGCTTTAGCGCCGGCATCCCAGCTCTGCCGGGCTATTTGTTTGTTGGTAGCAAAGCCTTTTTCCTGTTTCCTGAACTGGATGACAATAGCAATTAATACGATCAGTATCGACCAGGTATAATTCAACAGAACGGCGGCGGAGGTGACGACGCCAAACTTTAGTATCAATAAATTGGCGACAAGATATATCAGAAAGGGCAGGGCCAGGAAAATGTTGTAACGGTTATAATCCTGCCGGCCCAGAAAGATAGCGCTAATGCTGCGTACTGCCATCAGGAACGGCACAACCGAGAAAGAGATAAAAACCAGGGTGTGCGACAAACCGGGGAATAACAGCCGTACCAACGGGTAACCTAGCAGTCCCACCGCCAATAAAATTATGGCCATTACACTGTTATAAACAACCAGGTTGCCGAACAGCGATGGCACATTGCGTTTATCTTTGCTGGTAAGATAAGTGTTGGCGCGGCACAACCCGTCGCCAAACACCAGGCTGAGTATGGTAACAATGGTCATACCGAGCGAGTATTCGCCCCGGCCCTCGACTCCCAGTGAACGGGTGATTATTATACTATTGATAAAACCGACAATGATGACAACGCCTTCGGCTAGAAAGCTGGTGGTAAATATGCGCAGCAAGGACATGTGTGGTTGATTGATTCCTGTTTAAACAGAGTTCTGTTATATAAAGTATTAAATTTACTGGATTTTTTTGGCAATTCAAAATTATTTGTGCCCCCGGCAACGATTAACTGTCGACCCAAACACAGGAGATAGACGGCGGGAAGCCCCTGCAAAAAGTAGGGGCAAAGCATTTTGATCGGGGCTGTATCAAAAGCCTTTATTGTTCTATTTTTTTCAGGAAATGATTACCTGGAAAATGTGGCACACCTTAATGCAAATTCCACAAAAACAAAGCGATATTCCAATGTATAGATTGAAAGTTTATAGCGAAAAAATTGCGCAGGTGTACTACACTTTCCCGATCAAGACCTTTTGATACAGCCCCGTAAAAGAGACAGGAGCTGCGCCCCTGTAATGGCCCGGGAAGGCCAAGCCTTCCCGGTATTTCCGCACCAGGGTACAACCCCGGCGCGATCAGAATTTCTTTATAGCAGACTCGTGCCCCAGGTGGACCACACTGAATTGCCGCCGGGCCGCAGGCCCGACCTACTCAATTCCTATAACAGATCGAACCGGGTTTCACAACCCGGTTCGTACAATGATATGGGATTTCCAATCCCGTGCATTTATGACGCGCTAAACGAGCCGGCACAACCTTGTTTTATTACCAGGGTTAGAAACCCTGGTCCATTTCCCGCACCGGGATGGGAATCCCGGCGCGATCAAGGCTACAAGATGGGTAGACACGCAGGTCTGCCCATACTGAACAGCTAGCGCAACAGCAGCATTTTTCTGGTCAATTGCTGCTTATCGGTTGACAACCGATAGAAATAGACGCCCGAAGGAACCGGCAAGCCCGCGGAATCGCGGCCATTCCAGGAAAGGTGGTGAATCCCGGCGGCCCTGGCGTCGTTAAGCAATGTGGTTACCTGCTGGCCTAGACTGTTATAAACTTCAACCTGCACCCGTTCCGCTTGTGGCAGAGCAAAGGAAATGACCGTTTCCGGGTTAAAAGGATTGGGATGATTCTGAAGCAATGCCAGGGTAACCGGTAAACCGGTCGGTTTATTTGTGTCGATACCGGTCAATATGGAATCAACAGCGATCAGTATATCATCGATATACCAGCCGTCATAAACATCGGCGGCGTCGCTTTTCAGGTTGAAACGAACCTGCACTGACTGATTACCCGGCTGGCAGTAAGACGTTAAATCGACAACGCTGCGCTGCCAGTCCCACGAGGATTCGCCGGTAAAAGCGGCCAGGGTGCGCCAAGCGTTGTTATTATTGCGGGCCTGCACCAGCGCGCTGTCGCCATTGGCCAGAATGGAGATATGATAAAATTCCAAAAAGGCGCTTTGCCGTCCGGCCAGGTTCAAGGTCTGCTCCAGGGTGAGAATATTTTCCGCATTACTTTCATAATAAGCTATGGGACTGTCGGTGATGCTGAAATCACCGCTATGCGCCCAGAAATAAGGCTGCCAACTGTTACCGGTATGCCAGTTACGTATAATGCTTTCAAAACCTTCCCGGTAGGCAACGTGTTGTGAATAAATGTTGAGCGAAAAAGAAGCACTACCGGCCGGTAAACCATTGATAAAAAACCGGGCGGTCAGATCTACCGCTCCCAGGCCGCAGGTGGAATCGACCCGGATAGTAAAATGGGTAATTCCCGCAGTTTTGGTTTGCAGGTAGGCCATACTGCCATAATCAACTGATTTATTCACAATATCGATATTAAAATCATGCGATGTTAATTCAACAGAGAGATTGGGCACGGCGCTGCCGGAGCTTTTAATATGCAAATCCAGATCAAAGCCTTCCCCGGCTTCCGGGTTGCCGTCGCCGTCGCCTGCAGCTTCGTCATCTATGGTATAATCAACAATTGTAAAAGGCTGGTACGTGGAAAGCTGATCTTTGTTCAGTATTTTATTGGCCGGGTCGATAGTAACCTGCCCCACGGTAACCGGTAAACGCACCTGTAAACTGTGCGCCGGCCCGTTCATCATAAAAGCCAGGGTCGTATCGTATTCCCCATATCGGACGCCGATTTCAAGCGGCATAGTAAATAACAATGAATCTTCGCGGGCCTGTTTTACGACCACATTCAGTACATAATCACCTTCGCCGGTGGGCACACAGGACCATGAATGATCGTACAGCGGGTAACCGGGGCCATAGATCCATTCGTTGAAAAACCAGTCCAAATCCTGCGCGCTAATTTCTTCCACAACATTGATAAAATCCGGGGTAGTAACGCTGCTGTGTGCAAACCGTTGTCCGTATTCCAACAGAGTGGCAAAGAATAAACTGTCGCCGATGACATTGCGCAGCATGTGCAAAACGCAGCCGGCTTTTTCATACGAATGCACCCCCCACATCACCTGCGGATCATAGATCGGGAAATCGCCTTCGGTATTGAGACCACTGAAATAAGCGCTCATGTGTCCCCGCACCTGCTCATCGTACCTGTCCTTGCCGTGATATTTTTCCATGAACAACGCTTCGGCGTAGGTGGCAAAGCCCTCGTTCAGCCAAATATCGCGCCAGTCGCCCGGCGATAACCAGTCCCCCCACCAGTGATGCGCCAGTTCATGGGCAATAAGATCGTCATACGTGTGTGAAGCCGAGACGACGTATTCCGGGTAGGCGATACAGGTTTGGTGTTCCATTGCGCCTTCCGGCGTAACTGCATAGCCGACTTTATCGTAGGGGTAAGCGCCGAACAATTCCGAATAAATAGTAACCATGGCCGGCACCCTGTCGAAATGCACAACCGATTTGGCTGAATCCTTGTGAGTTGCATAGATCACTACCGGCAAGGTATCGTTAACGGTGGTTTCGATGAGCGCATAATCGCGCATGGCGAGGCAAACCAGGTAGGTGGCCATGGGATGCTCCTCTACCCAACGGAATGTGGCGGTGGAATCGGCGCCGTTAAACTGTTGCGCGTTTTCCACCAGGCGGCCATTGGAGGCGAGGTACTTGTCATGAGGGACGGTAAAGGTCATGTCGAAAGTGGCCTTGTCCCATGGCACATCATGACAGGGCAGCCAGTGGCGGGTCATAGAGATATATGACGTATTCAACCCCGCGCCCAGAGTAAAAGCATTATTATCACCATAGAAATAAAAGCCGCCCCAGCTCTGCGCGCCGGGTTCGGCAACCGGACGGCCATGATAATATATGGTTGTGTGCAGGGTTTCCGCAGCCGCATAAACTTTATCCAGGGTTACTTGCACTATACGGCCAATTTGAATAAAGGGTAAGGACTGAGCGCCGGAAAAAACGCTATCGACGGTCAAGGCAACCAGATCAAGTTCCAGTTGTTCGAGTCCTGAAACCAGGCTGGCGGCGTCGATAGCGACTTTGCCGAAAACCTGCTGCTGTTCAGGGTCGATACCGAGTTCCAGCCGGTAATGCAGGGCATCCCAGGTATCGGTGGCCGGAGCGATCAGTTTGTTCACAACCGGATGTCGCGACTGTTTTTCCAACTGGCGAACAGTCAGGGTGTCGCTGTTTACCGCCGACATTGTTTGTCCGGTAATACACAAAACCAGGCATAACAGCGCAAGGACAGGCTTTTTCATCTTTATTCCTGTTTTTAGGTAGTAAAATTAATCCATATCCAATTCATGACTTGAGCCGTATTCGGGAATAACCACGTCCCAATTGAACCGGCTGCGGATCTTTTCCGCGAGTGAAGCCGAAGCCTCGGGCTCGCCATGCACAATAAAAGTCTTTTTCGGTGGGCGGTTAAAGCCCATCAACCAGGCGAGGATCTCGTTGTAATCGGCATGACCTGAATAGCCGGTGATCTTTTCAATATGGGCTTTGATGGGAATCTCCTGACCATGAATTTTAACGGTCGGATTACCTTGCTCAATCGTACGTCCGCGGGTACCTTCCGCCTGGTAACCGATTAGCAGAATAGTATTTTTGGGATTTGGCAACCTGATTTCCAGGTGATGCAGAATACGACCGCCGGTGGCCATGCCGCTGGCGGATAGTATAATAGCGTTTTTGGAAATCTCGTTGATCATCATAGATTGTTCGCGGGTGCGGGCAATGTGCAAATTCTTTGGTTGAAAAATATCCTTATCGCTTAATGTTAGAATACGGGAAGGCAGGTTGAAATCCGCCTGGTGTTTATCAAACACATCGGTAGTTTTGATTGCCATCGGTGAATCGACGTATACCGGCAGCGCCGGAATTTTTCCCGCTTCTTCCAGTTCGCGCAACACATACAGCAGCGTTTGGGTTCTACCGACCGCAAAGGAGGGGATCACCAGCACGCCGCCGCGTTCTACGCTGGCATTTACAACCCGTGCAAGTTCTACGGCAGGATCGCCGTCATCGTGCAAGCGGTCGCCATAGGTGGATTCGAGCACCAGGTAATCGACATTAAAAACCTGGGTGGGGTCGCGCAACACGGTGCTACGGGGCCGGCCCATATCGCCGCTGAACAAAATCTTGCGGGTATTGCTGCTGTCGCTGGTTTTAAATTCCACAAACGATGAACCGAGTATATGCCCGGCATCCTTGAATTTTACGCGGATGCCATCTTCAATGAAATAATCTTCACCATAGAATTTCGGTTGGAACAGGGTGAGAGCTTGTTCAGCGTCGGCAGTTGTAAATAGCGGCAGGGCGGGACTGTGTTTGGAATAGCCTTTTTTGTTTGCCCAAAACGCGTCTTCTTCCTGCAGGTGTGCGCTGTCCATGAGCAGTATATTACATAAATCGCGGGTGGCGTGGGTACAGTGCACCGGGCCGCGATAGCCGTCCTTAACCAGGCGGGGGAAAAAACCGCTGTGATCGATATGGGCATGGGTTAAAAAGACCCGGTTAATTTCCTTTACGGGGACCGGAAAGGGTTCCCAGTTTTTCTGGCGGTTTTCCTTCTTACCCTGGAACATACCGCAATCGACAAGATAGTTGTTATTATTCAATTGTAAAAAATGACGGGAGCCAGTTACCGTGCCGGTGGCGCCATAGAATGTGAGTTGTGACATAATCTTTCTCCGTTTTAAAGTTTTAGCATATTAAGGTTTTTTGAGGACATTTTCCAGTAAAAAATTTTCTGTCTGGTATTCAAGTACGAACCCGGTTAATTTATCCGGTGTTAAAAAAGTGGTTAATTCAAGAAAAAATTTAATCTACAAGTAAATTTATAGTGGATTTTGTCGGGGAAAAATCGTAATATAAATATTTGGTAATAATATGAAAATGTGAATCCTAGCGATAACTGTAATAAATCCGGTTAATCATCTACAGGAGTAAGAAAATATGGCTGGTGAAAATTTTGTAATTGGTATTGATTATGGAACAGATTCCGTGCGTTCAATTATTGTTGACGCCGCTGACGGTCGGGAAATTGCCAGTGCGGTTCATTATTATCAACGCTGGAAAAGCGGCAAGTATTGTGACGCACAAAAAAATCAATTCCGGCAACACCCGTTGGATTATATTGAAGGTTTGGAAGTCACTGTTAAAAAAGCATTAGCAGATTCGCCCGCAGGTACTGCCGCTCGCGTGCGCGGTATTACAATCGATACTACCGGTTCCACACCGGTCGCTGTCGATAAAAACGGCGTACCCCTGGCGCTGACTCCGGACTTTGAAGGTGATCCCGATGCCATGTTTGTACTGTGGAAGGACCATACCGCCGTACAGGAAGCCGCAGAAATCAATCAGGTTGCCAAAACCTGGGGCGGAGTCGATTATACCCAATTTGTTGGTGGCATTTATTCTTCCGAGTGGTTCTGGGCAAAAATTTTGCATGTCCTGCGGAGTAATAAAAAGGTCCGTGAGGCAGCATTTTCCTGGGTGGAACATTGCGACTGGATACCGGCGCTGCTGACCGGTGATCAAAATCCGTTAACCCTGAAACGCAGCCGTTGCGCCGCTGGTCATAAAGCTTTATGGCATGAATCCTTTGACGGCCTGCCGTCGGAAGAATTTCTTGTCGCTCTTGATCCGTTATTAAAAGGCTTGCGTGCCAGGTTGTTTCGTGAAACCTTTACATGCGATGTGGCGGCCGGCAAGTTATCGGCAGAATGGGCCAAACGGCTGGGGCTACATACGGATGTTGTCGTCGGAGCCGGCGCGTTCGACGCTCACCTGGGCGCCCTGGGTGGCGAGATCACGCCTTATTTCCTCAGTAAAGTCATCGGCACCTCCACCTGTGATATGCTGGTAGCGCCTTTGGCAGATATGGGCGATAAATTGGTGCACGGTATTTGCGGCCAGGTTGACGGCTCCATCATCCCCGGTATGCTGGGTATGGAAGCCGGGCAATCCGCTTTTGGCGATATCTATGCCTGGTTCAGGAACCTGTTGCTGTGGCCGGTGGAAACACTCGTTCAACAATCAACCGTTATCGGTCGGGACGTTAAAGACCGGCTGCTTGCCGAAACCGGCGAGAAGATCATTCCCGAACTTTCAAAACTGGCTGAACGTATACCGCCGTCAGAGTCTGCCATTGTCGCATTGGACTGGATGAACGGACGCAGAACCCCGGACGCCAACCAGATGCTCAAAGGCGCTATTACCGGTTTGAACCTGGGTTCCGATGCCCCCAAGATCTTTCGCGCCCTGGTTGAAGCTACGGCTTTTGGCGCTAAAAAGATCGTCGACCGGTTCCTTTCCGAAGGCGTGGAAATCAAAGGCGTTATTGCTCTGGGCGGCATTCCGAAAAAGTCGCCATTTATCATGCAGGTATTGGCCGATGTTTTGAATATGCCGATCCGCGTGGCGCGGTGTGAACAAGCCGTAGCCCTGGGCAGCGCCATGGCAGCCGCCACCGCTGCGGGATTGTATAAAACCATTGAAAAAGCCCAGCACGCTATGGGCAACGGTTTTGAAAAAGAGTATCGACCAAAACCGGATAACGTCGGTCATTATGATAAATTGTATAAACAATATTCCGGACTGGGCAGTTTTATTGAAACAAACATGTAAAGTGAGGCGAGTCATATAATGAGTGATTACCAGGAATTAAAAGAACTGGCGTGGAAAAGCAACCTCGAACTACCAAAGCATGGACTGGTTAAATTTACGTTTGGAAACGTGAGCGCCATTGACCGCAGTAAGGGAGTTATAGCTATCAAGCCTAGCGGCGTTCCTTATGAAAAATTAACAGTTGATGATATGGTGGTTGTCGATTTGCAGAATAATATTGTACAAGGCAAGCTGCGGCCTTCATCGGATACCAAAACCCATTTGGAACTGTACAGGAATTTTAAAGAGATAGGTGGAGTCTGTCATACTCATTCCACCTTTGCCACCGCCTGGGCACAGGCCATAAAACCCATTCCGATTTTCGGCACTACCCACGCCGATCATTTGACCGACAATGTGCCCTGTACGCCCGAGTTAGCGGATGTGCTGGTCGGAGGAGATTATGAACAGGAAATCGGGCGGTTGATTTTGCAGGTATTTGAATTTCTATCGTACCAGGATGCCGAAATGGTACTGGTGGCATCGCACGGGCCGTTTACCTGGGGCAGTACAGCGGAAAAGGCGGTATATAACAGCGTTATTCTGGAGGAACTGGCCAAGATGGCAATGTTAACCTTGTCCATCAATCCGGAGACCCCGCGTTTAAAAAATGCACTGATCAACAAACACTATCAGCGCAAACATGGCAGAAATGCCTATTATGGTCAAAATTCACATGTTTATTAAACTAGAATATTTACCGAGATCATTTCAAGGAGTAGGATTATGAAGAATATTCCGGAAGTAAAATTGGGTGTGATCGCTGTTAGTCGTGATTGCTTTCCAATTGAATTGTCACAAAAACGGCGTGCGGCGGTTGTGCAGGCCTGTAATAAAAAGGCTATACCGGTTGTCGAATTGAAAACAACAATTGAAAATGAAAAAGATGTTTTAAAAGCTCAACAGGAGATCAAGAACAGCAATATTAATGCGCTGCTTGTTTATCTTGGTAATTTTGGCCCGGAAGGTCCGGAAACCATTCTGGCGCAACAATTCGATGGCCCGGTAATGTTTGCGGCAGCGGCTGAAGAAACCGGCAATGATCTGATCAATGGCCGCGGCGACGCTTATTGCGGTATGCTGAATGCCTCCTATAATATTGGCCTGCGTAAATTACGCCCCTATATCCCGGAATATCCGGTTGGTACCGCGGATGAGGTAGCGGAAATGATTCGCGTTTTTATGCCCACTGCCCGTATTATGTTGGGTTTGAAAAAACTGAAAATTTTTGCCTTTGGGCCCCGTCCCCAGGATTTTCTCGCCTGCAATGCGCCGATCAAGGCGTTGTATGATCTGGGTGTAGAGATCATGGAAAACAGCGAACTGGATCTGTACGATATATACCAGTCCGCCAAAGGCAACCCCAATGTTAAAGCCATTGCCGCTGATATGGCTAAAGAACTTGGCGTCGGCAACAAATACCCGGATATACTGGATAAACTTGCGCAATACGAAGCGGGGCTGGCTGATTTTATGGAAAAGAATCTGGGCGCTTCCCAATATGGCGTTTTTGCCAACAAGTGCTGGCCGGCATTTGAAAAATTCTTTGGATTTGTGCCCTGTTACGTCAACTCGCGGTTTGCATCGCGCGGTATTCCAATATCGTGCGAAGTGGATATCTATGGCGCGTTAAGTGAATATATTGCCGCCTGCGCCACCCAAATGCCGCCCACGCTGCTGGATATTAATAATACCGTACCTTATGATATGTTTAAAGAAGCCGGCGCCCTGGTAGCCGATTATAAACCCAACGACCTGTTCATGGGCTTTCATTGCGGTAACACACCTGCGGCTTGTATGGTTAGTCCGGCCATGAAATACCAGTTGATCATGCATCGTTTAATGGAGCCGGGGCAGGATCCGAATATTACCCGCGGCACCCTCGAAGGTCAAATCCGTCCTGGCGATATTACCATTTTCCGTCTGCAATCAACGGCGGAAACCGAGTTAAAGGCATACCTGGCGGAAGGTCAGGTGCTTGATCTGAACCCGAAATCTTTTGGCGGCATCGGTGTATTTGCCATACCGGAAATGGGCCGTTTCTATCGCCATGTGCTGGTCGAAAAACGCTTCCCGCATCATACGGCCATTGCGTTCCAGCATTGCGGCAAAGCCCTGTTTGAAGCTCTCAAAATGATGGGCGTGCCGGATATTTCTTTCAATTTACCCAAAGGTTTGTATTACAAAAGCGAGAACCCGTTTTAAATATTCTAAAATGAAAGTAGTTAATGACGCGGTTATCCTGCCACGGATAACCGCGTTTAAATTCAAGTGCTCTGTTTATCCCCAGAAATTATTATTCTAGTGTTGAGGTTTGCTCATGGACAGGCTTTTCCGACTGGCGTTATTGATACTAATTATAAATTCTTTTCTGTTTGCCGGCGATCAACCGGCGAATACCGCGCAAGCAGCAGCTTTTACCTCCTCAAACCTGCCTGTTGTGGTGATCACTACCGAAAAGGGACAGGGCATTCCCGATGAGCCGAAAATAACCGCGCGACTGGGTATAATCTATAACGGCGAAGGCCGGCGTAATAACCTGTCCGATCCTTACAATTATTACGACGGTGTGATTGGCATTGAAGTGCGCGGCAATGCCTCGCAGTATTTATTTGACAAAAAGCCCTGGACCTTTGAAACCAGGGATGAGAACGGCGATAATCTGAATGTCGAACTTTTGGAAATGCCGAAGGAAAACGACTGGATTCTAAACGCCGCTTATATCGACAAGACTTTTATTCGCGACCCGCTGGCGTATCACATGTCCCGGATCATGGGCCGCTGGGCCAGCCGCACCATGCATTGTGAAGTGGTGTTGAATGGTGTTTACCAGGGCTTGTATATTTTAATGGAATCCATAAAACCGGATAAAAACCGGCTCAATATTGCCAAAATGGACTCGACCGATATCAACGGTGAAAATGTGACCGGCGGCTATATCTATGAAGTCGCCCAGGGAGAAGAAACTTTTGGCGAACGTCGTTGCTTTAAATATCCCAAAGCGCAAGATATCCGTCCGGAACAGGTTGCCTATATTAAAAAGTATGACGATGATTTTCGCCGGGTCATGCGCCGCTCCGACTATAACGATCCTGTTAAAGGCTATCCCGCCTGGATCGATGTGGATTCATTTATTGATGAAATTCTCGTTCAGGAAGCCTGCCGTAATTCCGACGCCTATGGCTGGAGCAGCCATTTCTACAAAGACCGTTCCGGCAAGTTGTGCGCCGGGCCGGCATGGGATTTTGACCAGGCGCTTTCCAATTCCACCTTTAATAACGGCTGGGAAACCACCCATTGGATCATCGAAAATAATTATCCCGAATTTTTGTGGGATCACCCGGAATTCTGGAAAAAATTGTTTAACGATTACGAGTTCAAATGCCGGCTGGCCGGGCGCTGGTTTGCCTTGCGGCGCGGGCCCTGGCAAACGAGCGAATTGCTGCAATATGTTGATAGCCTGGCTACGGTTCTGAACGAAGCGCAGCAACGCAATTTCGAGAAATGGCCCATACTGGGTGTGGAAATCTGGCGTAGTACACCCGGCGTAGAAGAACGCAACACCTATAAAAAAGAAGTGGATTATATGAAAACGTGGTTTGTGCAGCGCCTGACGTGGATGGATGAGCAACTCGAAGAGTTTGATACCGCCGTTTACGATAAAGAACCGCTACGGTTGACAAGTGATTATGCCCTGGCCGTGTACCCGAATCCCTTTCGTTCGCATACCACCCTCAGTTACACATTACCGGCGTCGGCAGTATGCCGAGTTGGCGTTTATAATGTGCTGGGACAGGAAATATTCACCTCTGCGGAACAACAGTTACCCGCCGGGCCACGCCGGGTCATCTGGAACGGATACGACAAGTTGAACCGTCCGGTTGCCAGCGGCATTTATTTTTATGTGCTGTTTGTTGATAATCTAATTGCCGCCCGCTACAAAATGTTGAAATTTTGAGCCGCCGTCGTCGCGCATAAACCGGCTGCCGCCGTGAAAAACCAACGGATATACCATGCAAGCAGCAGTTTTGACAGGTATTCGAAAAATTGCACTGTGCACCATAGCGGCTCCGCCGCCGCTGCAGGCGCACGAGGTATTGCTACGGGTGATGACCGCCGGGGTGTGCGGCTCGGATCGCCATTATTTTACCGCCGGCAGAATAGGGGAGCAGGCAGTTACTTTTCCTTTTATCATTGGTCATGAATGCGCCGCGCTGGTGGAACAGACCGGGGCGGCGGTAACACAGTTGCGCACCGGCGACCGGGTAGCGGTCGATCCGGCGGTTAGCTGCGGCGATTGCGACCAGTGCCGGGCCGGGCGTCCCCATACCTGCCGCAACCTGTTGTTCCTGGGGTGTCCGGGACAATTACCGGGCTGTTTTGCCGAATATATCGTCATGCCGGAGCGGAATTGTTATCCTTTACCCGCGCATGTCAGCTATGCGCAGGGCGTGCTGGCCGAACCCCTGGCTATTGCGATCTATGCCCTCGATTTTATGGACCCACGCCCCGGTCAATCTATTGCCATTCTCGGCGCCGGGCCGATCGGTTTGTGCGTGCTGGCGGCGGCGCAGGCGCGGGGTATGGAGCAAATTTATGTAACCGATATTGTTAACGAGCGGATCAAGGCTGCACAACAGGCCGGGGCGGTGTGGACGGGCAATCCCCATATAATTGATATTGTGCAGGAATTATTACATCAGGGCGTTCAGCCGGATGCGGTTTTTGAATGCTGCGGCAGCGGGGAGGCGCTGCAACAGGCTATACAAATTTTAAAGCCCGGCGGCAAGCTCATCATCATCGGCATACCGAACGAAGCGCGCATCGCTTTTAATATTCATACCCTGCGCCGCAAAGAGATCACTATAATCAATGTGCGCCGCCAGAACAAAACCACTGCGGCGGCGGTGCAGTTACTGGCCCAGGGCCGGGTCAACCTGGATTTTTTGCTAACGCACCGCTTCCCCCTGGCGGAAGCGCAAGCGGCGTTAGACCAGGTGAGCGACTATAAAGACGGGGTGATCAAGGCGATTATTGATGTGAATAGCTCCCGGTAGATAGCTATCAGTTGTCAGCTATCAGCTAACAGTTCAAATCCATCAAACGGAATGATAAAATTCAGATTTCGGGTTGCTGAATTCGTACAGCCAAAACCGGTTCTTCCGGTAAAATTAAAATCATGTGAAAGTTGTCATTACACCCCTGGGATAATAATATTATACGCGCAATCTAGGGTATAATAGTGTGAAAATAAGTCTTATTTCGCCAGTCAATGAATTAGATAAAAATTTTGTTTAATATTAATATTGAATGAGTACCTCAATTGTTATTACAAATCTTGTAAAAAAGCTTCTTAACCTTTCAGCGATTCTACATGTTCACGCAGCCATTTGACAAGAGTTGGATAATTGAAATGTCCCGTATTAAATAAATTTATAAAAAATTTAAATGCTTCTTCATTGTCACAGCTAATAAAGTAACCGTTAATCCTTAAAAATGTATCTGTTGCAAAAAAAGCAATACGTTTATTACCATCTAAAAACGGGTGATTCATTGCAAGACTTTCCATTAGCGCCGCAGCTTCTTCATATATATCATTATAATATCCACTTTGAGGACGCATCACTGCCGATTCTAAATTATCAATATCTCTTATTCCCGGCGAGCCGCCAAATTCATCAAACAGTTTTTGATGAATAAATAATATTTCCTGAACAGTTAAATATCTTTTCATTGCGCCAGCAATTCACCGAGTTTTCTGTTTTTTCGAATGCTTGCTTTTAAATGGGTAATTAATTCCGGGTCCATGCTCTCCTCCCCGGTATGAATAACATTTTCAGGGAGTTTTAGTTCGAATGGAAAACCTTTGTATTCTTCAATTAAACTATAAAAGATATTTATTGCTTCGGAATGATTCAAGCCCATTTTTTTTAATATCTTGGCGACATTTTCTTTCTTTTGGGGACTTATAACAGCTCTTACTGTCGATGTTTTATTCATAACAAAAAATCCTTAAATTGGTGAACCATTATAATAATATAGCCATATTATGGCTATATGTCAATATGATAAATTATATAACTTTAATTGTACATTAGTCAGCAGGGAATAGGAGTATCTCCGGAAGTACTGTGTCAGGTAAAGTAGATTTGTTGTGGCGTGAAAGGTCATTGCACACCACAATAGATTTTTAGAATACCAAAGTCGTAATCCCTTTGGGCGGGGCCGAGCCTTTCAGCACCCGGTCGTCCACCCACATCTGGTAAATGCGCTCCGCGTCGCTGAGGTTAAGTATAACCACCGCTACCGTGTCGTCGGGATTGATGAATGCCGTGGCAATAAAATCATCGCTGTTGGAGGTACAGGCAATACGTTTGGCGCCGGTCTTGATGAACCGCGAAAAATGTCCGTAATAATAATAGGGCGGATTAAAAGAGAGCTCGCCGGTTTGGGTATCGATCTCTACGATGCTGCCGCCGCCCAGGCCACCCGCATGACGCGGCGCCTTGTTCTCATCCATCAGCATGTTCCAAAAGGTCCAGCCGACAGTCCAGTTATTCAGATCCATGATCATGTTCCTGGCAATGTTCACGCCGGTACGCCAGTCGCCGCCCATACCGGCTTCGGTATACAGCAGCTTTTTATCCGGAAAAGCGTCGTGCACCATGCGCACATTGTCGAAATGATCGCCCACATAATAGTGGAATGCCGTGCCCCATACATACTGCGCAGCTTGAGGATCGTCGTAAACCACTTCAGCGCGCTGGTACATGATGCCGCGGTTGTGATCCCAGATCATCAGTTTCAAATCGCCCAGGCCGCTTTTCTTTAATGTCGGCCCAAGATAATCGCGCACAAAATCGCGCTCTTCCGCAGCAGTAAATACACACGATTCCCATACCTGCACAGCCATCGGTTCGTTTTGCACGGTGAGTCCCCAAATGGGAATGCCCTCTTGTTGATATGCTTTCACATATTTTACAAAATAATCGGCCCAGGTTTGAAAATACTCCGGTTTCAGCTTGCCGCCGTGTTTCATTTCACCGTTGGTTTTCATCCACGGCGGGGGACTCCAGGGCGAGGCGTAAATTTTCAACTTGCCGCCAGTGGCTGCCAGGGCCTTTTTTATAAGCGGCAGCCGGTATTTACGGTCATGCTCGATGGAGAAATGTTTCAGTTCCTTGTCCCCGGTCACGTCATCGTATGTGTACATTTCATCGGAATAATCGCAGCTATGGATCGTGGTGCGGCACAGGGTATAGCCGTTGCCTTCAACAGGGTCGAAACAGGCGGTAATGAATTCATCCTGTTGTGCGGGTGTCAGTTTGGCAAAGTTGATGGCCGTAGCATCGGTGAATGCCCCGCCAAAGCCTTCGATGGTTTGAAAGGTTTTGTCCAGATCGATCATGATCGTCGGATAGTTTTCATCGGGCTGCTCCAGCGGTTCAAAGGCGCGAAAGCCGTGATCGGCTAACCGGTCATCACCGCTTTGTGAGGTTATATAAACGCGGGCTTCTTTAAAATCGTTGGTTTTTGCAGTTCCCTGGTTAAAGAGGAAGAAAAACAGTAAACAAATTCCTAGTAATCCTGCGAGAAATCTTGAACCGTGTATTGGCGATGTTTTCATGCAAACCTCCGGAAATTAAGAATATTGCCGTATAGATTAAACCGGCGAGTTAATTTTTAACAGTGGGTCTATCCAGTTTGAAACGCACCCCGAACATCGAGGTGATGACCAGAGGCGCGCCGGGAATGACAGACCATTGCAGTTCGGCGGTATCATTGAGCCGGTGTAGAAATTCCAGTTCAAGCGCCGTTGCATAAAACCGATATTGCCAGCCTTTATAAATACGGTCGCCATAAAATTCATCCTCCTCGTATTCCGCAAACCTGTGCCAGTCCCGCCTGAAACTGAAAATGGGGCCGATTCCCACGTTCAGCCGATTGCGGCCTTTGAAGAATTGTATTCTGGGACCGGCATGGAGGCAACCCGCCGTCAGGAATGCACAATCTTTGTAGAGTGTTGTCGTGAACCGGAAAAAGAATCTATTATTGAAGCGGTAATCAAGATTTGCTGCCGCGCCTACCGACAGAACCAGGTAGGCTTTTTTATCGAGTTTCAATGGATACACCTGTGGGGCATTCCCGCCATCGGGATGCCAGGTGAGACCCAGGTATTGCACCGAAACCAGCCAGGGGGAATCGGCGCCGGTCGTTTCTATCCTGGTTTGCGACCAGGCCGCCGGGGGACATAACAATGCGAACAGCAGGAGCAGCGCCGGTTTGAAATAATGTTTATTGATCAGCATTTGTTCATATAGCCTTTCATTATCACGATATTGGTAAATGGTTACAAAACCAAGCCGAACTCTATATAAAACCACGGATTCACAAACGAGCGCCATTTGCTACATAATATATTAACAGGGAAAACGCGTACAAACACTTTAAATAATCAAAGACTGGCTTGAAATGTTTTATTTAACTTATAATTAGTCAATTTTCCATGCAATATGCAAGAGAAATTTTTATGGCAAAAGACTACCCCTGGTGGTATTAATATCACTATTGCCGGATACATTCGGCGAGAAATGTTCCCCGGTATTCAGCCCTGATTATGGTTTCTGGGCGGCAATGAAATAACCGGCGATTCTGTCATAAAAATAATCGGTTTCAAGAATTCGAAATCCGGCGCGGATTGTCAAATCATCCAGTTCCGGACTTTTATACCTGGTGATATGTAACGGTATTATGCCCAGTTTGGTAAGCAGAAAAACCAGGCTAAAAGAAGTTTTCATCCCCAAAGCCATTTCAGCGCCGAGGCAAGGTGTGGATGTGATGAGCGTTCCTCCCGGTTTTAATAACTCTTTGCACCGGAGCATCACTTTATCGGGATTTTCCAAACCATGTAATACATTAAAAGCCAGAATGATGTTGAACGATTCTTTTTTATATCTCTCATCAAAAAGAGTTGCCTGTTCAAAGTGGATGTTGTTGATTTTGCGATGCTCGGCTTTGATTTTTGCCAACCCGAGCATTTTATCAGAAATATCAATTGCCTGGATTCTTTGCACCCGGTCGGCTATTTCACAGCACACTTTACCGGTGCCGCAGGCAAAATCCATGACAATAGCGTCCTTGTGCAGATATTTTTGGGTATTGGCAATCATTCTGGCATAGCCCCGGGCAAAAGGCTCTTCATTCTTATCAAAGTTTTTTGCCGTATAGTCCCAAAATTTTTTTGATCTGTCCATTTTCCCTCTGTGTGTTAAGGTATAAGGTCGCATTTTATGTATATAAGCGGAGAGGCTCAGCACAAGCATAACAGGCTAAACCCTGTGCTGTTTTTCGTTGCCGGTATCCACATGCACTTGCTGAGAATAGCTTGTTAACACTTCCAGAATATTCGCACAACCTCCCTTACAAATAAACGCGGCATGGTCATCAACAGTTGCAAATTTTTGACCGGTAATTTTGGAACACTCAAATTCATAACCGGAACTTGACAGAAATTTTTCTACAAGCTGTTGCGCCGTTATGCTTTTATATTCTACTTTAACACCCATTTGGCTGTTTTGCAACTCCCCGAGCCAAATAGCCGCGCCTAACGCCCCGCAGGCGCCGCCGCATAGACCGATGCCGCCCGCCAGTCCCGCAGCCATCACTGTGTGCAGGGGAGAGGCGCCCAGCCTTTGCGCCAACACAGCCGCACAACTGACCGGGGCGGCTGGCGCCTGTATATCACCGTCGGTCAATACGATATTAATCTGCTCACCGGCTTGCGGAGCATATTTTGCCGCCATGCAATAACATTTTATAGCGCCGCCCTGAAGGAAAAAATAGGTCAGCATCCGGTTTATTGTGGAGGAATTATTAATATGGGTTATATCATAACAATCAATTGTGTGGTAACAGCCGCGGAAGGTTTCGGCTGCTTTCTGCGCGGCAAGTATAGCCCTGGATTCCGCCTGTGCTCCCGCGTCATAAAGCCGATACGCCTGCGCGCCGGCGGCCAGCGCCGCGCCCCAGATCATCCCGCATTGATAGCCGTTCTGCATAATACCGCCCGCCAGCGGGGTGGTGGCATGTTCCTCCAACGGCAACGGCTGCCCAAAGGCGCGATCGAGTACGTTACATAGCGTTTCAGAACACGTACCAACCTTTATAAAGGTACGGACAGTTTGTAAAGCTGAGATGCTGTTTTTCATTAATACGAAATTGGTTATATGGATAGTATTATGTGATTTACGAATCTATTAAGGAAAAGGTTTCAGGTATAATGAAAATCCATCCCCGCAATCAGACCCGGGCGAGGAATTCCAGGCTTTCCGGATAGTCATAATTTGCAAACTGGTTTTGCAGGGATACTTCACTTTCCCGATCCATACCTTTGGATAAAGTTATGGAGTGTTAAATGTTTTTCAAAATACCGGGAAACCCTATGATGATATATAATGCTTTAATATAAACCCGATATTTTTTTTTCGCCGCTTTACAGGTCCGGCCTGCACAATTACTTGACCAGCATCATTTTATTGATCTGATAAAAACCATTCGCCGCTAGCTTGCAGAAATAAATTCCTGAACCGTAATGGCTGCCATACCAATATACTGAATAAGAGCCGGCAGGAGATGACGAATTGACCAGTGTCTCCACGAGTTCGCCATTTATATTGTAAATGGCAAGCGTTACAAATGCCGGTATGGATAATTCGTATTGTATAGTTGTAACCGGATTAAAAGGATTTGGCATGTTTTGCAACAACCTGAATGCTTGTACTGTGTTATCCGCTGGTTCTTTAATCTTTGACGGCGTTTTCCCGGTACTTAAAAAAACATTGTCAATATATACATCACTGATTGCACCGCCAATATCAAAGCCGAACCGCGCGGCAATGTCCGTTGCATCCTGCATGGTAAAAGTAAGCGTATATGTTTGTTTTTTATTGGAGAGACGAACAAGGTCATTGCCGCTATAAACAGTCCAGGGGTCGGCATTTTTTCCAACAAAAGCAAAAATATCTCTGGAAGTGGAGGCGTAAGCGTCAAAGGACAAGGTATATCCTTTGCCATTTTCAATGCTGACCCCGGCTTGTCCCACATGTACATCCCAGGTGTTTACGCCGCCATTGCGGATGGTGACTTTTAATTCGCCATTTTCTACAGCGAAACTGGCATCGGCAGGCAGGAACGTATTGGTATTCCAGCTATCCAGACCGGCTGAAAAATCGGCATTGATTACCTGGTTTGTATTCGAGGTTTGTGGACCTATAAGTGAAAAATCATCCAGGTAGAATTTGCCAGTATTACCGCCGGCATCCACATTAAATGAGACCGGCACATTGGCAGGCGCTGTAAAGTTCATATCGAATTGCTGCCAGGTATCCGTAACGGATATGGTCTTACTCACATACAAGTAATTGTTCGCTGTATTGATAATAGCTATATTCACATTGGCCGGGACGCCGTCCTTTCGCGCCCAGAGACCGGCGGAGTAATTTTTTCCGGAATTTACGTAAATACTCCGTTGGGCGATCTGCACATCCCAGGGATTCACACCGGGTGTTTTGATTTCAGCCAGGTAACAGGAATTACCGGAATGCGGATTATCGGTTGTTAAAGAAAAAGAGTTTTCATTAGGTTGTGGGGTAACATATTGCCAATATTTAACGCCCTTTTCAAATCCCGGGTTTTTTACAAGATTATCCGATACTGTAACGGTGCTGTTAATAGTTACTGTACCATCACCGGTCGTCACCTCCACCGTTACATCGCCGCCAAATAACCCCCAATCGACAGATATTTGCCGGGTATTCTGTCCGGCAGTGATTTGCGCTCCGTTGGGAACAGTCCAGGAGTAACTGGCCCCGGCAGGACCTGGAATTGTGTAATGAATATTTTTACTGTTTGCAACGACATAGTCTTCCCCTGCAATGACCAGGTCGCTGGTATTTTGGTAGACTCGCACATAATCCACCTGCATAACGCCGGGAAACACTGTAGAAGCATCGGGATTACCGGCCCAACCGCCGCCGACGCCTATAGCCAGTAACAGATAGAATGGCTGGTCAAACGGCCATCCCCGGAAACCGCTATGATCGTTGCTATAGGTATAGTATTTTTCCTCATCGACGTAAAAATCAATTTTTTCCGGCGTCCATTCCACGGCATAGATATGAAATGCAGTTTCCGAGTCCGATATTTTAATGCTGCTGCCGGCCGGCGTCATTGACCCGGTATAATAACTGTATTGCCAGCAATGGCAGGTACCGAAAATTCTGTCCTGGTTGGTCGGGTGTTCCATAATGTCGATTTCCCCGCAAGTGGGCCAGTATCCATATAATTCGTCCTCGGCCAGCATCCAGAATGCCGGGACAAAGCCCGTCGTTTGCGGCAATTTCATTCGGGCTTCTATCCGGCCATAGCGCCAATAAAATTTGTTTTGGGTTTTAAGTAGCGCCGATGTGTAATTATATCCCTGATAGGATTCTTCATGAGCGAAAATATTCAGCATGCCATCCACAATTTGAGCATTTTCAACTCGATCTGTATAATAATGCAGGGTTTCATAGGTTGGCCCGGTTTCAAAGCCCCAGGTGTTCTGATCAATTGCCGGGTCTGCAAATTCATCGGCCCAAACCAATTGCCAATCCTGAGCGAATATTCTATTGGGAAAAAATATCAGGACAAGAATGAATACAACCTTTGCCGGCAATATGCACATTAACGAGGATTTCATGGCATATCCTCCCAAATTGTATAATACCAAAAAAAGTGATTACCTTTTTCCTGGTTTACTAACAATTTTTTGATGAATAAAATTCAGAAATTTATTTTTCACCTGTGCTGGGAAAAATAAAAAATATATGATTATCATCTAAAGATTATAATAATACCCGCAAAGGTTGTAACCTGTTGTTTATTCAGGAAGATATTCAAAAGTATCAATCACCTGAGTATTTAATGATCTCGCCCTGGTTAGTTAACGCCCAGCCATGACTCCTGTCGATAAAGAATAAATCCCTTATAAACCCTTCATTTTGTGATTTGTATTGTTCACTCCAGGTTTTCCCGCCATCACAGGTATTATATATGGTTACCGGGTCGGTCATCCATCCCTGCAGGGCATCGGCAAAGTAGAGATCATCGAACGACATCCCCGACAGTGAGCATAAGGATTGCCAGGTTGCACCGGCGTTATGGGTGATATATACAACGACGCTGTCATGGATCGCTGAACTCAGAGCCCAATCTTCAACAAACCAGCCGGTATTTTCATTTATAAAGAAAACACTCCCGGTCCAGTGCGCCGGAAGATCCACAGTTTGCCAGGAACTACCGCCGTCGCCGGATTTTTGTATATTATTATCAAATGTTTTCATAGCAAAGGCTATCGGTTTATATTTGAAATTCACAAACGAATATCCCCACTCATCAAAATCATAGACCAATTGCCAGCTACTACCGGCGTTCTCAGAACAAAAGATCTCGCCATGATTGGATATAAAATAGATGTTCCGGTCGTTATCCGCATGAATACTGCTAAACAGAGTCGCGCTGTCGCTTGCAATTGTTACCGGCGTCCAGGTCTCGCCGCCGTCGCCGGTTTTCAGCAGTGTTTTGTTATAACCGGCAACGAAACCTTTATTGCTATCTCTAAAGTAAATTGAATACAACCTGTCATGGACGCCGCTTTCCTGGTTAACCCAGTTATAACCGCCATTAATGGTTTTTTTAATAACGCCGTTTTCCCCGAATATCCAGCCTGTTGTAGAATTGAAAAAATAAATACCGTTAAAACCGGCGCCGGCATTGGCAATCACATGCCATGACCCTGTAACAGGCTGATTGGATAAAGGCGATTTTTCTTTTTCACAACCGCCGGTTGCCAGCATTATAAAGGCAATAACAAGGAACACTGGATTCAGTTTTTTCATCTTGAAATCTCCTTTCCTCTCCCCGCACAATTGCGGTTTTGAAATAGTTAGATCATACAAGAAAAAGTATTTACTCTAAACTGCCTGTTATGGCATACCAATTACTACCGATTATCAAGAAAATCGTTGCAAATATAAATGATCGCCCGTGTGATAATAAAGAACCGTCAATTCCTCTTTTGCCTGGTTTGTCGGCAAATTTTAATTTACTGTTCCACTATCGTAATAATTAAATAAATATTTGCCACATTTGCAAGGGGAAAATGAATATTTCGGGAAAATTTCAGGTATTCTGAAAAGAGATAATTTATAAAATAATTGAGGCCAGGACTTGGTTAAATCCGTAAATAAGCAGAATAAATACGGGAAAGGATAGTAATTTGCTATTGTTCCTGTTCCTGTTCTAATCCCCGCAAATACATAAATATTCCCTTTTTATAAAAAGAGGCAAAATCAATTTTAAAATCTTGCATTCCATATTGCTCAAGCGTTTGCAGCTGCATGGCATTGTATTGGGTCATTGGCCAGGCGCCAGCCAGCAGCGCCTGGTGAAAGAGAATAAAGTCATGGCATTGGAATGCGTCAAGCGCGGGGAGGGCTTGTTGCAATACCGGGATCACAGCCCCGATCCGCTCGTGCAGGGCAAGCTTGGTGCGTCTGTAAATTTCCGGCGAAAGGTTTTTTTCCAGGGAGAGCGCCAGCAGCGGCGCCAACTCCAGCAATCGCTTTTGCCGGCACAGGATTGCGGTCCATTTTGCAGCAAAGGATTCCGGTGTTTCCGGTCGGGTAAAAGCCACGGTCACATGCTGCGCCCAGGTATCAATATCGGCCATGAACAGCGCCAGAAAAATCTCTTCCCGGGTTTTAAAATAACGGTACAGGTTTGAGCGGGTAAATTTCGCTTCCCTGGCGATCATTAACATGGTTACATGCTCATACGGCACGTTATGAAAAACCCGTCCGGCCGCATCGAGGATCGCGTTTACCCGCTGCCCGATCTGTTCATCGTTCCTGGCACGCTGCCAACTGCACTTGCACATGGATTTATACCGCCACTTTGATCAATTTATCAAACCAGCGATCACATAGAATTCGCCGCATAAACAAAAGTGTGCCGGCAAAACTCCCGGCGGCGTAGCGGGTTTTGGGTTTACGCGCCGTAACCGCTTTTACAATGACCCGTGCAATAACGGCGGGACCGGTAAAATTTTGATTGGCGTACCTTTTTTCCAAGCCTTTAGCCATCTTGTTGGCTGCACCTGCATAAGCGCCGTTTCCGGAGGTCTTGAGCAGGTTTTCCGCAGCTATGGAGCCCCATTCGGTAATGATGACCCCCGGTTCGATGATGATCACATCGATGCCGAACTCGGCCGTTTCTACCCGCAGACAATCGGACCAGCCTTCCAGGGCATGTTTGGTGGCATGATACCAGCCGCCAAAGCCGGTATATATTTTGCCGCCTATGGATGAAATACTGACAATCTTTCCATAACGGTTTTGCCGCATTGCCGGTAGAACCAGTTGCGTTATGCGCGCCAGGCCGAAAACATTCACTTCAAACTGGCGGCGGGCTTCGGCGAGCGGCACCTCCTCGATGGCGCCATAAGAGCCATAACCGGCGTTATTAATGAGAATATCAATTGCGCCTTCTTTTTCAAGAATTGTATTAATAGTGGTGACGATTGATTTTTCATCGGTTACATCCATTTTTACAATATGAGCGCCTGATGCTTCAATATCTTGCATGATCTCTACCCGGCGCGCGGCTGCATATACTTTGACCCCGGCTTTTAGCAGCAGTTCCACTGTTGCTTTACCAATTCCCGATGATGCGCCGGTTACCAGCGCGGTTTTCCCTTGCAGCGATGCCATTTGTATCTCCTTCATGTTATATAAAAGACATTGTGTCTCTAATATAAGGAACATTGTGTCTCTTGTCAAGAGATATTTTCTGATGGCGCTGTGTAATACGGATTTTTTTAGGGGCAAAGCACTGCTTAAATTATTATCATGCCTGTAATATTACTTGCCGTTCTTTAATAAAGCTACATCTTCAATGGCATCGTCAATGGTCACAATATCCGGGCGGAAGCTGCTGTTATCAAGCACAGCGCTTGCAAAAGCGTCATACGATGTTTCATCCAGATCTTTTACCGTCCAATTTTTAGTTTTTCCTTCTTTGCTGGCAGTGATCACCAGTTTACCGTTCTCCCACGCCTGGGTAAGCCGCCAGCCCTGGTCGGTTATCATGTAAAAAATGTCGATGTGTTCACGGGCATTGCCCAATGGATCAAACACCTCCAGGTCGGCCGCCCAGGTAATAAACAGATGCGCCGAGCCATTGTCAACGAAATCGACCTTCATAAACTCGGTATCGTTACATTTGAGATTAGCATGAGCATAATTGTCGGAGAAAAAAGTTGTTTTGGTAACCGGGCGTCCCATAAGGTATTTGGCCAGGTTCAGATTATGGATCATGGCGTCCATGAATGGCCCGCCGTTCCTGGCCGGATCGGTCGCCCAGTCATTCCAGGTTGGATAATGATGCAGCCAGTCCTGTTTGTAAAGCGCCAGCTTGCCGATTTCCCCGCCGCCCAAAATTGCTTTCAACTGTTGGGCGCCGGCGTTGCCGGTTCTGCCATAAAAAACTCCGCACCGTACTTGATTGCCGATAGCTTTTTTTATCGCCGCACACTCTAACACCGTTGGGGCAAGCGGTTTGGTCAGGATTATATGTTTGCCCGCCCGGGCAGCTTTTTCAACCAGTGGTAACCGCGCCCAGGGTGGAACGAAAATGCAGACAATATCTACCTGCTGGTCGGCAAAAATCGCCTCTGCCGAATCGGTAATCTCGCCGCCAATTTGGGATTGCAATTTGACAGCCTGCTCTGTACGGAGATCATAAAGGCTTTTCACCAGCACGTGTTTACTTTTGACGATAGGCGCAGCTTCCCAGCGTTGCACCAGGTCGCCACAGCCGATTATACCCATGTTCAATTGTTTAACCATTTTTTCCTCCCTTGTAGGCGTTGATTACCGTATCCAGAAATTTGTTGTTCTCTTCCCTGATGACCATGCGTTGTGCATCGGCTTCGAACCATTCGATAGTATGTCTGATCCCGATCTTGAATGGAATGGTAGCTACATAGCCCGGCACAAAAGTTTTGATTTTTGAATTATCAAAGATCGCGCTTACCGCTTTGTCGCCAAATAAATTGCCCCGCATCCAGCCTTGTCCGATCTTGTCGGCAACCTCGCAAATAAAATCTGAAGGAATGTGCACTAGATTAGCCTCGACGCCAATGACATCAGCAAACGTCTGGTAGATCTGGTTCCAGGTAAGCAGTTCATCCGAGGTGATATGAAAAGCGTGACCGATAGCCTGTTGATGCCCCAGCAAACCGACAAAACCTTTGGCAAAATCCCGGGCATGAGTTATAGTCCACAGGGAAGAACCGTCGCCGTGAACGATAATCGGTTTGCCTTTTTTCATGCGGTCGATGATCGTATAGTCGTCCCAACTACCAATGGCTACCGGGATAACCGTGTCAAAAGTTAGAGAAGGGCGGACGATGGTAATGGGAAAGCCCTCATCACGATAAGCGCGGTTCAGACGTTCTTCGCAGGCAATTTTATCGCGGGAATAATCCCAGTAAGGATTTGCCAACGGCGTCGATTCCGTAATAACCGGATGAGATAACGGTTTCTGATAGGCTGATGCAGAACTGATGAAAATATATTGAGCGGTTTTACCGGCAAACAATTGAATATCCCTGTTGATATCTGCTTCTTTAAAAGCTATCCAGTTAACCACAACATCCCACTTTTGCTCGCCAAGTACTTTTTTTATCATCTCCGGTTTTGAGATATCGCCGACGATTGTATTAACATCCGGAATATCCACTTTTCTGTTGCCGCGGTTCAGCAAATACAGATCAATACCCCGGCTGACCGCCAGGCGGCTGACGGCGGAACTAATGTTACCTGTGCCGCCTATAAATAATACTTTCATTGGTCTTCTCCTTCGTTTTCTATAATATATTGTCTGTGATTATTTTTTACATGATACAGGGATGGAGCAATACGTACTATTTTGGGCACCGCCGCTGATGCACCGGCGCAATCGATCAGCAGTTTTGCGGCCTGTTGTCCAAGCGATTCCCAATCGATGCCGACAACTGTTGTTTCAAAATCCGGAAAAAACAATTTCCCGGTGAGAATATCTTGTACCGGTTTTAACGACCAGTCCTCAAAATGAACAATATCCAGGTTCCTGATAAAAGCCGGCATCTCTAATTCACCAGGTAACGGATATAACAATGACAGGCTGATGAAACTGTTATCGATAAATAGTGCTGTCGGCGGGTCGTTCAACCCTGAAAACTCTTTAACCAGCTGCCTGACCGGAGCCCAGCCTTTCTCTCCCTGGGTGGCCCTCAGCGATTTTACCAATTGCTCATCAAACAGTATATCGTTATCCGCCAGGGCGGTTTGGTAGCCGGCAAATTTTTTATTGGAATTGATTGCCGCTAATCCTGCCAACCACCTGACGATCGCTATCCGCTTATGACCTTTATTGAGCAGATGTTTGGTCGCTGTATAGGCGCCAATAAAGCTATCCAGAACGACCGCGTTATAGTTATTATTCTCCGTGTCATAGCCAATTTGAACAATGGGTATTTGGGCTTGGTGAAACATTTTACAGGCCTGGTTTAAAAATGGGGCATCGGTATTGAGCAAAACCCCGCCCGGTTTATGGTGAATAATCGTTTCAAGCTGTTCTATCGTCGGCGAGGAACTTATAAATTCAACATGCAGGATTAAACGTTGTTCTTCAAAAACCCTTTGAATGCCGCAAAGCTGTTCCAGTACGTTTTGGGTCTTGCCGGCCTTTTCAATTCTTGGCAGATCAACAATAAAATAAAAAGGATTTCTGGCGTATTTGGGGCGATATTCATTTTCTTCCAAAAGAGCCAGGATCTGGTTGCGTCGCTGTTCGGAAATCCGTCCTTTACCGTTGAGTACCTGCGACACCATGGCCGGCGATACATTAACTTGAGCGGCAACTTGTTTAAGCGATAACCGATTTGATTTCCTGTACATAATCTTTCCTTTATAAAACATTTTGATAAATTTAAGATAAATTATTTACCAGTCAAGTTCTTTTTTATATAGATGTAAAACATGGCTCATGATGCAATTTATGCATGATACTCATTTATTTGATTTTAATGATTTTAAATATTAACATGATCAATTTTATAATTATTAAAACTTATTGCCAGTGAATTAGGTGATTAATTTAAAATTAATATTTTATCATATTGTATCCTCATTTTTGATCTCCTGATGAGGAACGAGAGCGGTCAGGAAGCTCCGATTCCTTTAAGCAGTTATTTTAATATGATCTTTGCATTTCAAAGCAGAGATTTTGTACAAGCGGGTTCACAATCGCGACAGACTGTGTGAAAACACCTGTAAAAGCCAGATGGTTAGCGCTTGCATGTTGCACTGATTCAACCGGAGTTGGAGTACAGTCCCTTTATGGACTGTGGGCTGCCGCAGGCAGCCTCGAAGTATTTTATTGCTTTAATAAAACATATAGTTGCCAAATATTTTGTTTATATGTAATGTTCGGTAAGCTTTTCTTATTACTGATGATATTCGAACCTTCGGCCCGACGCATCGCAATAAGGCGATGCACTCCACTTTTTTCAACAATATTTTTAGTTTTCACATAGTCTGGGGAGATTGGAAACCGGAAGCAATGTAATGTTATTAAAAAATTGGCTAACTTATATTTTATACTGCAAGGCAATAATTAAAGCTTTCACTTTACAGGATGAAAAGGGTTTTCGGTCATCATAATTCAGAAATTATCAATCGGTTGGGAACTTTTCATCGGCATGATAGTGTTTAAGGTAGACAATTAATATAAAATCAAATCGAGAAAAAATGCCGTTCGCCTTTTTTTGTCGTCAAGGGGAAATTTTTATACACGAAAGAATAATCACCCTGCCCATAGGTCACCCAAAGTTAGCTGCACAAAAAATACAGAAATCTCCCGGAACCAAGCTGTTTAAAATAAAATCAGTCAAGACGTATCCCATCGATTATGCGGATGCAACACGGGTTGTTTCGACTGAGTTGTATGAGAATGTCATTCCCATACTTTCCGAACCTGCGCAATATATGGCTGATTACCCTGTGATTCTTCACGGCTATTTATACTGGCGCGACGACATACTAATGCCATTATTTCCATTTTACACACGTTATGGCAGTGAAATAGTCGGCAATGAATGTGATATCAACAAGTGTTGTCCGAAGGCTACTGTAGTACCGGGGTTGGTAATACATGGCATCGGTGAAACAATACTGATCCAAATGCGACAAGCTGATTGCATTAATGTGGTATATTGTTATAACTAACTGGAATATTAATAATTTAAAATGGACAGCTTGTTTACTTTTTCAGTTTTACACATACTGAATATAACTCAATTTATGAACTCATGACCACAAAACGAGAACATGGCTCGATTGCGACACTAAATTACATTAACAGGAGGCTGCATGAAGAATCAATTATCACGTCGTAAATTTCTAAAAAATGCTACGTTGGCGCTGGGCGCCGCTGCCATGACCAATCCGCTTGTCACTGGATTGGCTGGGGTAGCAGGGAAGAACAACATTTTAAACTCCATTGAAAACCGGCAAGATCTGCCCCAGGTATTATTTACTCCAGATATTAGTTCGAATGGGTTGTTAAATATTTATTCGCAGCTCACCTTAAATAGACAATTAACCGGCAAAGTAGCCGTCAAGTTGCATTCTGGCGAGCCTGGTGGTCACTATTACCCTGACCCGAACCTTATTAAAGACCTGGTGCAAACGGTTAACGGGACGATTGTCGAGTGTAATACGGCCTATGGCGGAGGCCGCTCGTCAGCGACAGCACACAAAAAAGTGTTAGCTGATCATGGCTTTACCGCTATTGCATCCACAGATGTCATGGATGAAGAAGGTTCTATAAGCCTGCCATTTCCAAATGGCAAAAATATCACAGAGGATCTTGTCGGTTCGCATTTTACAAATTACGATTCTTTCCTGATTCTTTCCCATTTCAAGGGCCATGCCATGGGAGGTTTTGGCGGCGCAATAAAAAATATGTCCATTGGTATTGCCTCCAAATCTGGCAAGTGTTGGATCCATACGGCCGGTAAAAGCAAGACAAGCATGTGGGGTGGCGCACAGGATCCCTTTCTGGAATCTATGGCGGAAGCCGCCGGGGCTGTAATAAATAGTTTGCAAGATCGGGTTTTGTATATCAGTCTCATGAATAACTTGTCTATTGATTGCGATTGTGATAGCAGTCCCGCTAAACCGGAACTGGAAGATATAGGAATTCTTGCCTCACTTGATCCGGTGGCATTGGATAAAGCCTGTGTCGACCTGATCTATGCGTCCGATCCGCAAAAAAGCGCCTCTTTACGACAACGTATGGAGTCATTACATGGCATTCATACTCTCGATCATGCTGTTACACTCGGATTGGGTAGTCAGAATTATCAATTAATTGAGCTTACTCCATCGTCTGTAGAGACTTATAAAAATCATGGTATTGCCGCTAATTTTACATTAAATTCAGCATACCCTAATCCGTTTAATTCCGGTACAACACTTTCTTATTCCCTGAACTCGGCTGCATTTGTCGACTTGTCTATCTATAATGTCAATGGGCAATTGGTTGATCAAATTTGCCGGGAAAATCAAACTTCCGGGTACCATTCATATAAATGGAGTCCCAGGACAACGAGCACAAGTATGTATTTTATTAAATTAACTGTGGACAATTATACCGATACAAAGCGTTGTATTTGTTTAAAATAATGCAAAGCAATAAAGTTGCAGTTATACTGTATACAGGTTAATATTGAGGTCATCAATTATAAACGAATGACCTCAATAAAAATCCGGTTCATATATTTTAGGTAACAATTGTTTAATGATAGATGGAATTAATAATACCGGCTAAAAACTAGTCCTCAACTATTATTTCGGGAACGGCTGATCCGTAACCAGCGCCTGCCAGGCTTTGGCAATGCGCTCCGTCGGTAGCCAGGTGGTGGGATGGTTCGGGATTTCGTTGTCGCCGATTTCTGTAATCATCCCGGTTTTGAGATCGCCCAGGTAACCGGATTTTTGGTCTATAGCCCGTAACGGCAGCGCCTCTGACGACCCGGCGTTGGCAGAGAGACGCAGGGGCAGGACTTCGGCAAAAAATATCAGGCTCATTTCCAGCGAGCGGCTAATTTCATGACCGGCTTCCGGTTCCTGCGCCAGCGCCCACAACGCTCCGGCGCGGCGGTTGATGGCAAACAGGCCTTTGATCGTATCGTTACGAAACTCAATGTCTTTACCACCGATGAACAACATGCCCGGCACATTCCGCGCCGCTTTGGACAGTAGCGCTGAATAATAGATGCCGCCCTTGTTAACGACAAAGGCGATAACCCGCTCCGGCTGCCACGCTACGAACTCGTAATTAAACTCACCGCCGGCGGACATGCCCCACAACAGCAGCGGCGCAGTGGCCAATTCGACATGCCCGGATTGTTTGGCAAAGGAGGTCAGCGCATCCAGTAAAGCCTGACCGGAGCCTTGCGAGACATCGGCGTATTCCTCGATAAAGCCCTGCTCGTGTGGTTTGTCTGTAAAATAACAGCCCACCAGCGCCAGGGTGTGTTGGACGGCAAAAGTTTGCCACACGGAATCCTCCACCATTGGCCTGCCATCGCCATTGGAGCCGGTTAAAAGGATGATGGTGCCGTGTAGCGGTCCGGTGTTATTGGCATACCACAAGCGAAATTCGGCTTTGTCATAGTTGGCGCCCGGCGGCGCTGAATACTCAAAAGTAACGCCCCTGATTGGCTGAGAGTGCTCAACAGGGAAAAGAACCCCGGCATACACTAAGCACAGGATTATAATTATATTGAATTTTATAACGGTCATATTTTTCTATTACGGCAATGAGTCAGGTATTTATTCAAGACAAGCCGGCAGCATACCCAGAAACGGCAGACAGAGATCATAATTTAGCTGATAATAATTTGCACCGAGGTTTATTTTTTCATAATACTCATCCCGGTGATCTTGATAATATTTTTCCGAGGGAATTTTCCAAAATTTTTCGCCCAGGATTTGACATAAAAACCATTTTTCCAACAAACGCCCGCCGCGGCCGTTACCGTCCAGGAACGGGTGAATATGTGCAAACATTAAATGCAGGAGGGATGCGTGATAAAAAGCCTCTGCAACGGTTAGCTCCGCATTTATTAAAAAGTCTATCCCTGCAAATAATTCCTGCATTTTTGCTACAATAAATTCAGGTTCAATAGCTTGATATACCTGACCCCTGTGACTCAATACCTGTTCATGCTCAATCCGATACCGACCGCGCTGACTTTTAATGAGCAAGGTTTTGGAATATAAAGCATGACATTCCAGAAAGGTGGTTTCATCCAGTTTATTCAATTGTGCGTATTCGTAAGCCTTGAAAAGATGATCTATCTCGGTAACTTCTATCGGCGGTCGGGATTTTTGTGGTATGCGTTTGTAATTGATAAAAGTATCAAGATCAACCATATTATCTTCAATATTTGCCGAATAAACTGCTGAGGATTGTGTAGCGTATCCAAGCTCCATTTTTTGTTCATTAGACATAAAGTCGCGAACCAGATTCCCGATTTTATGACCAATGAGCTTTTGATACTCTGCAAGATATTTTTTATCTGTGACTTGCATATTCATCGTCCTGTTTTAATGTTAACCGGTGTTCTGTCTAATAAAACAATTTACTAGCTGTTTTCTGTTTAGAATAACCGCGCCTGACGAACAAATATTCAATTATATACTATATGTAATAAAGTTTGTGGAGACAAGCAAGAAGTATTTTACAATTTCCCTGAAGAAACCTGCCATTCTGTTTCCGAAAGAGCGCGCGGGGGAGATATCTTGTCCTGATAAAAAAGTTTTTTACAAAAACAAACAGTATTTCTCCCTGCGGCCGCAAGGGCATACCGGAATAGACCGGACGATAGGTATGCCCTGTAAATTAACGTTTACTTTTTATCATCCCTTGGTAATAAATTCCAGTATCTCTTTACCAAAAGCCAGGCATTCATCGCGTTTGAGATTGTCGTAATCTTCCATGCCGGCCATCATTTGCGCGGTTTGCGGGTCCATCAGGGCTTTGGTGATCCTGCCCAGGAACACATGTTTGGGGACGCTATTGACCCCGCAGAGCTTGGCCAAATGATTGTCGATTAATGCGGTGATCTGTTCCGGGCCGATCGGCTGCTTCATGTTGCCGCACACCGCAAACACGCCCCGCACCTTGCTGCTTAATGCCGCCTGGTTTTTATTCAGATACTCCTGCAGTTCCGGCGAGGTTGCCGCCATGCGAATGGCGCCGCCGACAATGATTTGCTCGAATCCCGTCAAGTCCGGATTCTCGCGGACGTCAAAAACATTGGCAATGCCGCCCATGCCCTCGCATATCCACACTGCGGCGTCGCGGGCGCTGCCGCACCAGGTGCTGTAGAGCACGGCGATTTTTTTGTCCGACGGCGCGGGATAGTACTTGAGCGCCCAGGCGTTTTTTATCAGGGCCAGAGTTCCCACTCCGGTCAATCCTGCTTTGAAAAACTGTCTTCTGTCCATTTTTACTCTTCTCCCTTGATGAGTGTTATTATTACTACATTCCGGGGTGCAGATGAGTTGCTCATTGCGCCCCGGCGGTTTGCAGCAGATCTTTTATATATTGAATCGTTTTATCCGGGTGATCCTGGTGGATGTAATGGCTGCCGGTTAATTCAACATGTTTCGAGTTCTTGTGGCCTTTAATTATTTTTTTATGATATTTGTACCATTCCCAGGCAGAGGCCGAAATCAGGATAACGGGTATCTGCTCCGGTATTTTAAGATTACGCATATATTCCATATTCGGCAAAAATTCTTCCCATTCCTGTTGCTGTCCCCTGGGACGGCTTCGGTAAACCTCGTCGCCGCCTTTTTTGTATTCCTGTAATTCTTTAGCAGACATTTGATACCACCATGCCTCTGCGGCGGGATCGAGCAGTAACAGACCTTTTACCTGTTCAGGATGTTGGCTGATGTAATATCGGGTTATGAATCCGCCCAAAGAATGACCGACAAAAACGTATGGAGGGTGAATATTTTCATAGTTCAACAGATCGTGCAATTCCTTTACATGGTTGGGCAAGGTGCGCGGCGTTGTTGCTGAATCGGATTTGCCGATGCCGGGCCGGTCATACAGGAAAACCTTGGCGATTTTGGCAATCGAGTCCGGAATGCTCTGCCAGTTTTCGATGCTGTCGGACATGCCGCTTTCAAATACTACCGTAATATTGCCTTGCCCCATTTCTTTGACGCGGTATTTTTGGCTATCGACAGTTACGTACTTTTCATGGGCATAAAGCCAGGATGCTATAACTAAAAGCGCAAGTAAACATGTTCGTTTCATAGAGCCCCTTTATAAAAAACATATCTCAGGTTTGAGGAAATTTCCCAATAACCGGAATTGAACCCATGCCGACATTTGCTGATTATCGGGAGTAAATTTAAAAGTGCTTAAGCCGCTACTGCTATTTGACAATAACCGTCACCCTGAAAGTCTTTTCCGGCGGGTTATCCGGCTCAAACGGGCGGTGATAGATAAACTGCAGGTCATTTTGCCCTTTGCCAACGGCGGTAAAGCGGAACGTGAACATACCGGGCGAGCCGACATAACCGGGTTCGGTATGATCTGCATGATACTCATAATCCCCGTTTTGGCGGATTACGGTGGAATCGGCCATCTGCGCTTCCCACAAATAACCGGTGGTGGGATTTCCTCGCAGATTAACTGTAAAGGTATCTCCCTTGTGCAATTGTACGGAACTGCCGTTCTTTTCTTCGGTTACAACCAGGCTATTATTCAGATTTTGTTTACAGGCAATAAAAAACGCCGGCAGAATGGTAATGACTAGCAACAGGCGCAGCATTAAAATATCATTTCTGTTTTACAGAGTTTTCATACCTAAAAAGTCCATGGCACAATATTGGTCCAAACATGTGTGGCTACAAAATAACCATACAACAGCAGAATGATCACCGCTTCGATGCGGTTGAGTTTGGCGCGGGTGGTGATGAATATTTGCACGATAATTCCCGCCAGGATCAGAAAAGTTATATCGATGTTAATGACGCGGGCGTCGGCAATGGCGAGGGGGCGGATCAGGCAGCAGACGCCCAAAATGCCCATGGCGGTGAAAATGTTGGAAGAATAGATCTCGCCCATGCTGATCTCGGCTTTTTTCCTGAATGTGGCCGATACCGCTATTGCCATCTCCGGCAGCGAGGTACCGAATGCGAACAGGATGGCGCCGAGCAGCAGGTCGGGCATGCCCAGGTGTTGAGCCAGGGCCTGACCGTGATCGAGGCTGAATTTGGCGCCGAACACCACACCCGCTATTGCCGCGCCTTCAATAACCAGCGCGCGCCACAGCGGGGTTTTGATGGCTGCGTGCGGCTCGTCATGACCCCCGGCGCGCATATCGCGCAGTACCGAAATGACATAGGGCACATACAGTCCGATCAGGATCAATCCATCAATGCGGCTCAGTTCCATATCCAATGCCAGCAGCAGAATAACCACAGTTGATAATATCATCCAACTGCTTTCGCGGTCGCGGATTTCCTGGCGCATGTTGATCGGCGCAATCAATGCGCAGATCGCGGTGACCAGGGTGAGGGTGACGAAATTAGAACCGACTATGTTCCCAAGTGCAATTTCCGCGTTGCCGTTATATGCCGAGATCGCCGAAACGGACAGCTCGGGCAGTGAGGAGAAAACGCTCACCCCTAATATGGTTACCGTCAGTTCATTGACGCCCAACCGCCGGGCAATGACCGGTATATTGCGAACAACCAGTTCCGAGCACAGCCATAACAGCGCAATGCCGATGATAAATAAAAGCAGATGAACGACCATGCAGGACTCCTGTTGCGTATAGTTACCGGTTATTTATCATGTAATTGGTTTGGTTTTTTGTGTACAAGAACCCGACGAACTCTAAAAGATCTTTGCTGAGGGCCATCTGGTTTTAATAATATAGGAATATAATAACAAATAATACAAATTTCAAATAAACTTGTTTTGAATCAGTCGAACCGGCCATTTACATTTATATAAAGGTTATGACTTTTTACCGTTATCGGTATGGCGCTTATTTTTTCCCACGGACTTGTTTTATTGCCGCTTTAATATCCTTTTTTGTGAGACCTGCTTGTTTTGCTTGTTCGCGGGCCTGACGCAGTAACACTCCAATTTTAAACGTTTCATATCCCTCGTCAAATCGTTTTGCAAAATCCGGACTGGCATTTTTGCGTTTTTGAATAAATTTATCCAAATCATCCAAAATTATCTCTCTTTGGAATTACTCTATGCCGGCATTGGCATAGAAAAACTCCGATCATAGTTTATCATATTCTTCCGGTTCAACATCCGGTATGTGTGCTATCGCTTTTGCAAATTTATCAACATTTGCTCGTTGCGCGCGTTTTTCCATAATGACTTTTGTGGCGCATGCCGATTCATATTCGGCAATGGCTTTTAATTCGCTTTGCTTCTCATAATGGGCCAGAACACGTTTTACACGCTTTTCATCCCACCCTTTGGGTTATTTGCTTTGATGTATTTTTTTCATGATATTGATAAATGCAGTTTTTTACCAACTGCATCCAGGTAACTCTTTAATGTTGAAAGGCGCATATCTTCGGAATGGTTTTCTATCCTGGATATGGCGGACTTTTTTGTATTGAGTTTTTGCGCCAGTTCCTCCTGGGTTATGCCGGCTTGCTCGCGGGCCTGACGCAGTAATACGCCAATTTTAAACGTTTCATATCCTTCGTCAAATCGTTTTGCAAAATCCGGACTGGCATTTTTTCGTTTTTGAATATATTTATCCAAATCATCCATTTTATTTCCTTTCAAGGTAATCTTTTTTACGCTGCTGTGCGATTTGTATCTCTTTTCCCGGCGTCTTTTGGCTTTTCTTAACAAAGGCATTGGTTAATACCAGGAATTTATTTTTTACAAAAAACCCCAATATGCGAATGCTTTTATTTCCGGCATTGATTCTAATCTCCCAAAGATCATCGGTGTTGACCAATTTTTTAAAATATTCTTTGGGAACCATAGTCAATTCTTTGATTATTTTGAATACCCATAATACTTTTTCTATTTGCTTGTCATTTAGAGAATCAAGAAATTCTTCAACAGGACAATGCCCGTTTACTGTACGATAGAATATTATTTCTCTCATAGCACAAGTTAACAAATATGTGAACAATATGCAAGAAATTTTTGAACACAAAATCACAAAGAATAATAACCCACTTGGTGTCTTTGTGGCTTGGTGGCTGATTTATCAGAACAGCCAGTTGAATGTAAAATGTGCTACGCACCTGGCAGCTGTTGCTTTTGGAAAGTAATATAACCCAAGTTATGTTTCATTATTATAAATTTACACGACGACAAGGTGCGTAGCACTTTACATGTCAGCTCTTTTCCGCAGCGGCTTGGAGATAGCCCAGTCCCTCATCCAGCGATTTTTGCAGCATCTTTTGCATGGGCTTGTTTAAGAGTTTCACCAGCCAGCCGTCCCACGATTCCGCAGTGTGCACAACCGTAACGCTGTCCTGCGGGGTGAGTCGCCAGACATGGATGGCGTTTATGCCCAACATTTTGCCGCTCCAACTGATAAAATACGGCGGCTGCGCCTGTTGAATGGTCGAGGTGATTTTGGCGGAATCGGCCTGCCATTTGAAAACAGTACCAGGCGTTACCGGGCCATTAATTGTCATTGCCTGCACAGCGGGATTCCAGTCGCGCCAGCGCGCAAAATCCGTCAATATATTCCAAACGCTGTTTGCATCGGCGGCAATGGTTATGGTGGCGGACGCCGCCGCCGCGGCGTTGGCATTGATGGTTGTATAATCCATAGCGTTCATCTCCGTTCCCCGGTTTGGTTCAAAAACGACTCGTACTAGTAAAACAAGTAAAAGTAACACTGCCGCACCCGGCAGCAGCAGTAAAAGCGTGCGTCGTGATGTCATAGTTCCTCCCGTTATCTCTGTTATCGGCCACAGCGCTGTGTGCAGCGCAGTGGTAATATTATGGTTTAAACAGGAAGAATATAACAGCTACAACCGCAAAAAAAATCCCGTCGGGGGGGTTGGGGGTGGGATAATATATCCGGGGAAATGAAACAGAATATGCTAAGTAACTAGGAAAACCCACAGAATTTCGCCGGGATGGGGGATTTAGTATTATTAATAAATAATGAGAAATAGATTATAATATTCAGGGTTTAATTGATTCTATACATATCATAGCTGTGCGAGATAAATCAGGATTTCGACCAGATGATCCAATTGAAGGTTGCATTGTGATTTTTTGAGATACATTTGGTTCATCATAAATCATATAATCAAGAGAACTAACCTCAAAATCGGTTACTGATGCTTGTTCTTTGTGCGCGTTTAAGATACCTTCTCTCAAAAGTTTTGTGTCAGGAACCTCACCTCTGTCAATAATTTGGAGAACACCCCCTGAACGTAGTAATTTATCAGCAAGTACATAAACTTGATTTTGAACGCGTAACCGATAGTCAAAACTTGATTTAATCTTTAAATTAAAAAGATTTTCACATTCATTTCTTAAATGATGAGTACCAATAAGCCAGATTGTTATTGCATCAAAGCATTGTATGCTCATTAGAAAAGATAATAAATCATCGTCACTTAATAATATATCCGATTCAATTAAATTGATACTTGAGGTTTCAAACAGCTTTCCTGATTCTACCCCCAATAAATACTTGTTATTGGTTTTCGGAATAACATGCATTCTATTAATAATTGAAACCTTTAAGCCCTTTGAACGAAGATTTTGTGCAGTAATATTTATACATTCTAAATTTTCCTCTAGGGATAGAATTGTTATTTCCTCAGAATTTAAAATGGAAAGTATAGCAAGTAAACCACTCCCATCACCACAACCAATATCTAAAATACGTTGGGGAGAATAAGCTTTCAGACGTGTAGCCATCCAATTATAACATCCTTGAGATGCATTATAAGCAGCATTTCTTTGCCAATTTTGGCAATATATTTTATGTGCTACATCAACACGTTTTTCGGGGGGCGCTAAATCAATTTCATAATGGCAGTGTTTATATTTTAAACCACTACCGCACCAACATTGATCATTTCTTCCGATTTTCATTTATAAATTTTATAATTTTCCACTTATGGTAGAAATTTTAGATTAAATATAATTTTTTTTCTAATATGTTTGGTTTTATAACTAATTAAGTTCTTTATTAGATTTTTCTTTTAATTCTTCTAATACTACTTTAGCTAATTTTCTAATGCTATCTGATTCATATTGATCATTTGCAATACCTTGTACTACTAGAATAATTGAATTAATTGAATCAGGGTTCGATGCCTGTGAGAGATTTCGTAATGCCAATTCACGTTGAAAAATTTCAGTTGAATGTAAAGCAGCATATGATAATGCTATTAAATATATATTCCATGTTAATTCAACTAAATCATGACGTACATTTTTAATTAACTCTGAATTATTTGAACTTAACCATTTATTAATCTGGAAGAGCATGTTTACAACACGTTCCAGATTTTTTATACCTTTTTTATTTTTTTCTAGGCGTGGAAATTCCCATTTTAAATATTTTTGCTTGCAATAACGCCATAATAAAGGTATCAAAATCCATAAGGACAATGATATATCTTTAAATAACTGCCATATCAATTCCCAATCATTACTTTCAATTAACATCCTGCTCCTTAATTTGTTTATTTTTATTCTTTACTATTAGCAAAACAAGTTTCTATTAAATTTGCAAAATCAGAAGGGGGACATTTTGTTTTTTGAATTATTGTAACAAGAGGTAAATTTCTTAACTTATTTATAGTTTTTTCATGATTCACATTTGTTAAAACGAAGATGGGAGTGTTTGGGCAGATTTTTCTTATGTCTTCAAATAGAAACAGACCTGTATCTAGTCCTTCTCGTGTGTTTACATGTTTATATTTTTCTCCGGGTGAAATCATTATATCTAAAATTATTGTAAAAATTTTTACTTTTTCATTTTGTATAAATTCGAAAGCACTATCTGGTTCTAAAAATTGGATAACTTTGAAGTCTTTTTGTTTTAATGCTATAATGTAGTATTTCATAGGTAATTTATCATCATCAATTAATACAATAAGTTTTTCCATTAATTACACTCCTTTATTAATTGTTAAAGGTTGAAATCTCAATGAATTGGGTAATGAAATTGTAAATTCAGTAGGCCATTTATTATTAGTTAACCTTACATCACCACCATGCGCCTCTACAATTTGCCTTACAATCCACAAACCTAATCCTTGTCCGGTTACATCTATTTTTTCGGCATCTGGTCCTCTGACCCCTTCTTCAAAAATTACTTCTTCTAAATCTTTGTCAATACCAATCCCCCAATCTTTAAATACTATTGTTAGTGTAACTTCATCACCTTCTATCATAACTTGAAATGCTTTAGCATCATCATAAGCATATTTAATTGAATTAATTAAAAGATTAAATATTACCTGTTGAAATAAATTTCTATCAATCCATAAAGGGGGGAAATTTTGTAGTGATTCTTTTGTATAATTAATATTTAATGATGAAAATCCACGTTCATCAAGGAGTACCTTGGATTGTCTTATTGCGGAAGCAATCACATCTCTTAAAATGAAGGTCTGTTTTGGATTAATATTAATTTTATGTTCAGTATATCTCAATGTATTTGCTTTGTCAATCAAAATACTCATTAAATCACTCCAAGACCATATATCTCCTGCATAATCATAAGTGAAAAAATTTTTATATCCTGGTGTTTTTAGTATAAAATCAGCTGCTCCTCTGATGGCGACTATTGGCACTTTTAATTCATGAGTTAGTTTACCCAATTCTTTTACTCTTTTAATTTTTATATTATGGCGAGATAGAACAATAGATAAAACATCTATAATATCAATAAATGTATCAATATAAAATTGTGATATATTTTTTAAGTCATTTTTCAAGCTTATACAAATTAGACCACCTATAATTTTATTCTTAATATCGACAAATGGAAAACCAATTATATTAATATTAGTTAATTTATATGATGAATCAGCAATAATTTCATTAAAAAGATTATCTATATTGCATTTTATTAATTGATCTGAAATATCTATAATTTTAAATTTTTCGTTATATTTACAATTTTTATTGAATAATTTCATAAAATACTTACAAAATATTTCAAAATTTTGTGTCCCTTTAAATATTTTTCTATCAAAAATTTGTATTCTATTAATTTCATATTCTTTCTTGTGTTCTTTTAATTCAAACATCAAATAAGCTTTAATATCAGGAAGAGTGTTTGCTATAGCTTCATCAAGTGTTTTCCAGAATTCTTCAGGTTCCTCACTCAAGTGATCACCTTTATTAGATAATTCTTTTGACATTAAATGAATGTGTACACGCCTTGCTGCTTCAGCTTTGGCTAAATGAATGTCTCTTAATAATTCTTCTATTGTTCTTCCATATTCAATAAACTTTTTGAAACGTTCTAATAACATTTCGATATTAATTTTTTTATTCTTTTCTTCCTCTATTAGATTTAACAATTTATCTTTTTTTATATTATTATTTTTTATTTTGGGAACCTTTTTTATTGCTGCAATTATTTCTTCTATTTGATTACTTTTTGAAGGTAACTCTTGAGTCTGTATATTTTTTAATGGTGCCCATACGACATTTTTTTTATATTTTTTAAGTTCTTTATTCCAATCATCAGGATTTTCTGTAACTATCACTTGTCCACCATATATTATACCTATTAATAAATCTTGAACAAAAATAGGATAAGTCATTTCCCAAAGATTTAAATGGCAATGGAATAATTTAGGCTCAGTCCACTCTTTATTATAGTATTTGAGAGTTATTTCAATATCACATTGTTTACAAATTTTTTCATATTTTGGTTTGTCTTGACGAAAACAGTAACAAATTGGCGAGTTTAATCGCATTTCTTCTTTTCTATCTTTCAATTCAAGCCATTTAACTGTATCAAATGTAGCAGGTAAGATTTTTGAATAATAAACGGTTAATGAAGTTTGTAGAGGGAAACGATAGCTATCCAACAGCCTTTTTAGAATGTCCTGATTAATTATTTCAAAAATATAAATTGGTTGTGTTTTTTCAAAAAACGATTTATTTTCTAACATATAAACATTTCCCATTTTTGAAAAAAATTAATAAAATATATAGTTTTAATCTCTTCGGGGTAAAATCCCAAAAGCTTGTTTCGGATATAAAATAAATTAACAATTGAAATCTCATAACTTGCTGTGAAGTGTTTAAATCATTTTTTCTTTTTTTACTTCATCCGTAATATCAACCTCACCTGTCATAAAGTTATCTTGGTTTTGATAGTTATTTTCTGAAAGGAAAGATATAAATTGTTCAAGTGTTTTCTTCATTGAATTATTGATTTTTAATTTATTTTCTTCTTTTATAACTAAGCCATCAGTAATCATTTTTCCAATAATATATAAAGTTTTATCGATTCTTCTTTTATAGAATATGGGTTTAATATCAGTTCTGTGAGCAAAATCTTGATATTTTCTCTCTTTCTTTTCTTTGATTATAGCATATTTATAACGCAAATTTAAAACCTTTTCACTTGTGATATTTATTTTCATAATATTAAGAATTGCGATATCTTCTTCAATAAATCGGTTAAAAATTGCATCATCCATTTTATTGTAAGAGTATTTTGGATCAACTTTAAAATAGTTAACTAATTTTTTTCGTTTTTTCTTATTTATTTTTTCAGTAATAGCTATGATTAAAATTATTATTATTACAACCATAAATATTAAAATAAGTGTATACCCAAAACCCCTCACTAGTTGAACTAGTATGCCTCCTGAAAATACAATAGAAATGAATGATTCAGTTTCTTTAATTTCCTCTTTATTTAAAACTTGTATAGATTTAATACCCGCGATTTTTCCTATTGGTTGGATTGAAGGTGATGTTTCTAAATTATATTTTATTATTACTTTTAAGATAAAATATTCTGAGGGTTCTAAAATTATATTGGAAAAAGTAACTTTATTTGATGAATCAGAAAATATTTTTAAATTATCTTTCAAATATTGATTAGAAGTTTCATAAATTTCTGGTTTTTTTAAAAGAATTCCATCTGTTATGCAAAACCCTAATGGATCATTATCATCATAAAAAGTCTTTAGGATATCAGTATTCCCAACATTTATTACTCTAAAAGAAATAATTCTTACATTTTCATTTGTTGCTTTTAAACTTTTGCCATCATACAAAATATCAAATTGACTTGCATCCGCTTTTATATCTAGAATATTTGTATTGGATATTATTTCATAATGTAATTTAGTATTCCTTTGTTGAATAAAATAAGAGTAAATTGTAATAATTGCGCCTATAAATCCGACAAAAGAAACAAAAAAAATTATAAACTTACTCCAAAATATTTTTTTTGATATGCTCATATTTTCATTTTTATTTATTCTAGGCAACATAGTATTAATTTTCATAACAATAATAAAATCAAAGATTGTATTTGGGGTAATATATGTTTTTTTACTTCAAAAGAAAAAGTGTCTTAATAAATATCTTTTAATATGGAGTTTAGTATTGCTTGTTTTATAAATGTTAAATTATTAAAGAGTTGCAAATTTTTAAAAATCCTTTCCAAACTCCCACCCACCTCTTTACATCATATAATATACAAAAAATCCCGCCGTACCCGTGTCCTTAGAATCCATATCATAATGGCGCTGAAATTAAAGAAATTTTACGGAAATATGCAAGAACTATTTTAATTTTCCCCAGGAAAATTCAACTTTTTTTAAAAAAATTCTGCTTGGTAAGTACAATTCCCCAATTTCCGGCTAACACACTTCCTCCAACAACCCCGCCCCTCACCCCAGCCTCTTCACCAGCGCGGTTTCGTCGCAGTCCGGGAATTTGGGGCAGTGGATGCAGTCTTTCCAGATCTTGTGCGGCAGGTCTTTCTTGTCCGCCAGGGTAAAGCCGAGCTTGACGAAAAAGTCCGGCTTGTAGGTAAGCGTAAACACCTGCGGCAGTTCCAGGCTGCGGGCTTCGTCGAGCAGGGTTTCCACAATGCGGCGGCCCAGGCCCCGGCCCTGCTTGTCCGGCGCAATCGCCAGGGAGCGCACCTCCGCCAGGTCGCTCCAGATAATCGACAGCGCGCCCACGCCAGCCACTTTGTGCTCCTGCTCGATCACCACAAAATCGCGCAGCACGCTGTATACCTGCACCGGTGTGCGCGGCAGCATTTCGCCCTTTTGCGCGTAATAGTTGATCAGATCGACTATCTCGGGCACATCTTTGATTTTGGCTTTTCGTATCATGTCGTTGTTTCCAGCGCTGATAATGCGGCTTTGAACTTGCCGGTAAATTCATCGATATGTTTATTCGCCACGATCAACGGCGGCAGCAGGCGCACGGCGTTGCTGCCGGTCTTGCAGATCAGCAGTCCCTGCCTGTAACACGCGGCAATCAGTTGCGCCGGATCAATGGTCAGTTCGACGCCGATCATCAGTCCCAGTCCCCGCACCTCTTTGATGGCCGGGAATTGGGCTTGCAGGGCGCGCAGTTTGTTCTGCAAATAGCCGCTTTTTTCGTTGATGGCGGCCAGGAATTGCGACGCGGCGATGCGCTGTAAAATATCCAGGGCCACGCGGGTGGTCAGCGGGCCGCCGCCAAAGGTGCAGCCGTGGTCGCCGGGCTTGATGGCCGCGGCGATTTTGTCCTTGAGCAACACCGCGCCCAGCGGCAGGCCGCCGGCGATGGGTTTGGCGTAGGTGGCAAGATCCGGCTCGACGCCGAAATGCTCATACGCGCAAAACTTGCCGGTGCGGCCGAATCCGCACTGCACTTCATCCAATACCAGCAGCAGGTTACGGTCGTCGCACAGCTTGCGCAGGCCCTGCATAAATTCTGCAGTGGCGGGATAAATGCCGCCTTCGCCCTGCACCGGCTCGGCAATGATGGCGCAGGTCTGGTCGTTGACCAGCTTTTGTACGGATTCCAGGTTGTTGAATTCGGCAAACGCAAAGCCCGGCAGCATGGGCCCGAAATTGTCCTGCAATTTCGTTTGTCCCGTTGCAGAGAGCGCGCCGTAGGTGCGGCCGTGAAAAGACTTGGTGAACGAGATGATCTGCATACACTCCGGCCCGCGGTTTAGTGTTGCCCACTTGCGGCAAAACTTGATGGCGGCTTCGTTGGCTTCCGTGCCGCTGTTGCAAAAGAATACCTTGTCCGCAAAGGTGCGCTCGGTCAGGAACTGTGCCAGCAATACCTGGGGTTCGTTATGGTAGAGGTTGGAGCAATGCCACAGTTTGGCGGCCTGCTCGTGCAGAACCTGCATAGTGCGCTCGTCGCCATAGCCAAAAGCGTTAACGGCGATCCCGGCGACAAAATCGAGGTATTCCTTGCCGTCGGCGTCATACAGGTACATGCCCTTGCCGTGGGTCAAAACAAAATCGGGCCGGGCATAGTTGCCCAGCAGTACATTATTTTTTAGTTCGATCAATTCTTGTGTATTCATGGCTCTCACAGGTGAATGGTTGTGCCGGAGGCGGTTGCGTGAGTTAGATTGTTCTTTAAAGTGTCGGGACCCTGCCAGCAGGTGATGTGCACACGCGCAACGCCGCCGTGCAGCGCGGCAAACGCGGATTCCATTTTCGCCACCATGCCGTCTTTAATAACGCCCTGGCGGATGAGTTGTTCCGCATCGGACATGGACAGGGAGGCCAGTAATTGTTCGCCGGATTTAACGCCGGGGACGTCCGTGAAATACAGCAGATCCGTGCAACCGGCGCCGATGGCCAGGGCTGCGGCGGCGCTGTCCGCATTGACGTTATAGCTGTTACCGGATTCGTCGGCGGAGATGGGGGAGACCACCGGCGTTAGCCCCTGCCGCCATGCCTGCCAGACCACATCCGGGTTGACCTTTTTGATCTGCCCGACATAGCCGTATTGTTGTCCCTGGCGGGCAATCGGCTCGGCGATGAGTAAACCGCCGCTTTTACCGGACAGGCACAGGCAGGAGAGCCCGCCTTCTTCAAGGTAAGCGGTGATGCGGCTGTTGATAGCGCCGGACAGTACCTGTTCGACAATGGCAATGTCTTCGCGTTCGGTGACGCGGATGCCGTCGATAAATTTTGTGGGACGGTTGGCCTGTTTGAGGGCGTTGGTGATTTCCGCGCCGCCGCCGTGCACAATGATCACCGCAGTATCGGCAAGGGCTTTGATAGCCTCGGCCAGTTGCAGGTAGCTGCTTTTATCGTCAAAGGCGCGTCCGCCTATTTTAATCAGTAATTTCGTGTTCATGTCAGTAAGCCGCTCTCCTCCGGCAGGCCCAGCATTATGTTCATGTTTTGAATGGCTTGGGAACTGGCGCCTTTGCCCAGGTTGTCGATTGCGGAAAAGAGAATGATTGTTTTACCGCCAGGGGCTTCCGCGCCGAGGAAGCAGTAATTGCTGTTGGCGGCCATTTTCATAGAGGGATAATCTTCCTGCAGGACATGCACAAACGGTTCGCTGGTATAGGCGTCTTTTAAAACCTGCAACACCTGCGCTTTGTCCATAACGGTTTTGGTCTGTACGTATATTGTGGACAGCATGCCGCGCGTTATGGGCGTTAAATGCGGCGTGAAAATGATGTCTGCCTTTTGGCCGCTGAAATTTTGTAAATGCGTCTCCATTTCGCCGACGTGTCTGTGCCGGCGTCCCGCCTTGTAGGGGGATAGATTCTCGTTGACGGATACGAAATGCGTGGTTTTGGTAGGACTTTTGCCCGCGCCGGAAACGCCCGATTTGGAATCGACAATGATGGCCGCATCGGCAAGCAGTCCCGCTTTGAGGAACGGCAATACCGCAAGCTGCACGCTGGTGGGGTAGCAGCCGGGGTTGCCGACGATGGCGGCGGATCTGATTTTGTCCCGGTTCCACTCCGGCAGGCCATAGACCGACCGGTCGAGCAGGTCGGGAGCGGGATGCTCCATGCCGTACCAGGCTTTATAGACCGCCGGGTCGCTGAAGCGAAAATCCGCGCCCAGGTCAACGACTTTAATATTTTTTGCCACAAACGCGCGCGCCAGGGGAGCGGACTCGCCGGCCGGCAGGCACAGGAATACCAGGTCCACCGCCCGGGCAGCGGCCTGCTGCGCGGTGATCAATTGCAGGTCTTTATAGAGCGGCATGTGCGGGTAGACGCTTGCCAGCGAGGCCCCGGCTTCTTTTTCCGAGGTAACGAATGCTACTTCCGCCTGCGGATGCAGCGCCAGGCAGCGCAGCAGTTCTTCGCCAGTGTAGCCGGTGGCGCCGATAATGCCGATTTGCTTTTTATTGCTCATCAGGAGTTCTTTTCCACATTGTTCTTTTGTTCAAGGAATTGCGACAGTTCACGTGATTTTTGCGTGGCGATCTCGACGGCGCGGATGAGCATGGGGCGCAGGCCGCTCTCTTCCAGTTCCTTGATCGCTTTGATGGTGGTGCCGCCGGGGGTGGTCACCTGGTCTTTGAGCACCGCGGGGTGAACACCGGTCTCTTTGACCAGCTTGGCCGAACCCAGCACGGTTTGCGCCGCCAGGCGGATAGAGACGTCGCGGGGCAGTCCCATCATGACGCCGCCGTCGGTGAGCGCTTCGATGACCATATAGATATAGGCCGGGCCGCTGCCGCTCAGGCCGGTGATGGTATCCATCAGCGATTCGCTGACGATCTCGACCGTACCTACCGCGCCGAGAATGGCCTGGGCTATGTCCTTGTGGATGGTTTTGGCAAAAGAGCCGAGGCAGATGCCGGCCGCGCCTTCATCCACCACCGCGGGAATGTTGGGCATGGCGCGGATGACGGGGTTGTTCTTGCCGATGAATCTTTCGATGGTTTTAGTGGTAATACCGGCCAAAATCGAAATGATGAGCTGCTCGGAACGAATGGTGTCTTTGATGTCGGTCAGCAGGTCGCTGATCGCCTGTGGTTTGACGCAAAAGACGATGACATCGGCAAAAGCCACCGCTTTTATGTTGTCGGTGGTAGTGGTTACTTTCCATTTATTTGCGATGAATTGCAAACGATCTTCGCGCGTGTCGGTGGCGATGATGTTTTCGGGATTGGTGAGGTTGGCTTTGAGCAGCCCGCCGAGCAGGGCTTCGCCCATGTTGCCGACGCCGATAAAGGCGATTTTTCTGCTGAACAGCATAGTTACTCCGGTGTTTGTTTAGAGTTAATAATCATAAATTTTAATTTGTTTGTATACCGGACGGATGTCCGGTTGTATCGTCCGCACCGGATGAATATCCGGCGCGATCAGATTCTCACGTATGATAATCCGCGTTGATGGTAATATAATCATGCGTCAGATCGCAGGTGAACACGGTGGCTGATTCCTGCCCGGCGCCGAGTCCGGCATAGATGCGGATTTCTTCCTGTTGCTGCGCGGCGCGCATCTTGTCCTGGTCGTAGGCAATAGCTGAGCCGTTTTCGGCAACGGTAATGCCGGCGAATTGAATATGAAAATGATCGGCATCAACCTGCACACCGCTGGCGCCGATGGCCTGCACGACCCGGCCCCAGTTGGGGTCCTGGCCGAATATCGCGGTCTTGACCAGCGCGGAATTGGCGATGGCTTTGGCCGCCTTTTCCGCCTCGGCGTGGGACTGCGCCTGATCTACAGTAACCGTAACCAGTTTGGTTGCGCCTTCGCCGTCGCGGGCGATTTTTTTGGTCATTGCAATGGCCAGGGCGTTGAGGGCGTTTTTAAAAATTTGGTAATCGCTGTTGGCCGCGGTGATTTTTTTATTTTTAGCCTGACCGTTGGCAAATAAAAAGATACAGTCGTTGGTGCTCATCTCGCCGTCGATAGTGAGCATGTTAAAAGACACACTGACCGCCTCTCTCAGGGCGGCGAGTAAAAGCGGTTGTTCAATAGCAACATCGCTGGTCATGACACAGATCATAGTCGCCATATTGGGATTGATCATACCGCTGCCTTTGGCAATGGCGCCGATACTGCATGACTTGCCGTCCAGTTCAAAACTAACGACCAGATGCTTGGGTCGGGTATCGGTAGTCATAATGGCGCGCAGGGCATCCATACCGCCGTCGTACGATAGCGCCGCGCCGGCTTGCGGCATGGCGTCGCGGATCAACTGCATGGGCAAATGGTGGCCAATCACGCCGGTGCTGGCCACATACACCAGCGCCGGGTCGATGTGCAGTTCTGCGGCGGCCAGGGCGGCCATTTCCCGGCTGTCGGCCAGGCCCTGCTGACCGGTACAGGCGTTGGCGTTGCCGCTGTTGATGACGATGGCCTGACCGCGGCCGGTTTCGGCTTTTTCGCGGTCGATTATTATGCAAGAGGCCGGCACCCGGTTCGTGGTGAACATGGCGGCCACGCTGCATGGGGTATCGCTGGCGATCAGCGCCAGGTCCGGCCCGGTTTGTTTGATAAAGCAATGCACCCCGGAGGCTTTAAAACCCTGCGGGGTGGTGATGGAACCTTCGGTAATTGTCAACTCGTTATTCATTATAGGGTAAACCTGCAAAGATCAAATTGGTAATATTGGTTAATTCTTGTTCACTTCTTTTTTCATCAGCAGCCAGGTAATGCGGTCAACCAGAGCCTGCCAGCTTGCCTCGATGATGTTTTCGGAAACACCTACGGTGCCCCACGTCATATCGCCGGCTTGCGATTCGATATACACCCGCACTTTGGCGGCCGTGCCTTCGGTGCTGTCCAAAACCCGCACTTTATAGTCGATCAGGTACATATCTTTGAGAGCGGGGTAAAAATGTTCCAGGGCTTTACGCAGCGCACAGTCCAGCGCATCGACCGGGCCGTGACCCTCGGCGGCGGTATGTTCGACCGTGCCGTTCACTTTGACTTTGACCACCGCTTCGGAATAGATCGAGCTTTCCTCGTGTTTGTCGACGATCACCCGCGCGCTTTCCAGTTCAAAATAATTACGATACTGGCCGGTGGATTTGTGGATGAGGATTTCGAACGAACCGTCGGCGCCTTCGTACTGGTAGCCGAGGTTTTCCATTTCTTTCAGTTTGTCCACAATACCTTTAACGACTTCCTGGCTGCTGGACAGATCCAAACCCAATTCTTCAGCTTTTTGCAGAATATTACTTTGTCCGGACTGGTCGGATATGAGTACCCGCTGTTTGTTGCCGATGACCGTCGGGTCTATATGTTCGTAGGTACGGCGGTTGCGGCGCACGGCGCTGACATGGATGCCACCCTTGTGGGCAAAAGCGCTATTGCCGACAAACGGCATTTCTTCGCGGTGCGGCATATTGGCCATTTCGCTGATGTAACGGGACAGCAGGGTCAGTTCCTGTACTTTAAGATTTTTGTTCACCTGCACCGGCATCTTTAAAGCGGCATTGGCAATAATGGAGCATAAATTGGCATTGCCACAGCGTTCGCCATAACCGTTAAAGGTGCCCTGAATGTGCATAACGCCCTGTTCCAGGGCGATAAGGGAGTTGGCTACGGCGACATCGCCGTCATTGTGGGCATGTATGCCGAGTTTTGTTTCCGGGAACAGTTTTTGAATATTTTCAATCACTTCTTTTACCCGCCATGGCAGGGTGCCGCCGTTGGTATCACACAGCACCAGGCAATCCGCGCCGGCTGCTTCCGCAATTTGCAGGGTGAGGATGGCATAATCCGGGTTGTCTCTGTAACCGTCAAAAAAGTGTTCGGCGTCATAAATCACTTCCTTGCCGTTATCTTTGAGATAAGCAATGGAATCCCTGATGAGTTCCAGATTGATTTCCAAAGTGGTGCGCAAGCCTTCGGTAACATGCAGATCCCAGGTTTTGCCGAAAATGGTAACCACCGGGGTTTTGGCGGCCAGCAGCAACTGGATATTTTCATCCTCGGTTACTTTAGCCTTGACGCGCCGGGTGCTGCCGAACGCCGCCAGTTTGGCGTGTTTCCATTCTATATCCATAGCGCGGGTAAAGAACTGCATATCTTTGGGATTCGAACCCGGCCAGCCGCCTTCAATATAATCCATGCCGAAATCATCCAGGCGTTTGGCGATTTTGATTTTATCTTCCGCAGAAAACAGAATGCCTTCACTTTGTGAACCATCGCGCAGGGTGGTGTCATAGAGTACGAGTCGACCCGGCATTATGCGCCTCCATTCAAGTTAATGTTTATGGACTTAGAGCCCGTTAGCCACCAGGTCTCCCACCTCGGTGGTTGAGTAACCCATTTTACCGGCCGCCAGGCTTTTCAGCTTGTTGGCGGTAACGTTCATAACGGATTTTTCGATAGCCTGGGCAGCGGTGGTTTCGCCAAGATGATCCAGCATCATTGCCCCGGAACAGATCGCCGCCAGCGGGTTGATGACATTTTTATTCGTGTACTTGGGCGCTGAACCGCCGATGGGCTCGAACATGCTCACGCCTTCGGGGTTGAGGTTGCCGCCGGCGGCAATGCCCATACCACCCTGGGTAATAGCGCCGAGGTCGGTAATAATATCGCCAAACATGTTGCCGGTAACGATTACGTCGAACCATTCCGGATTCTTAACCATCCACATACAGGTAGCGTCCACATGATAGTATTCGCGTTTAATATCGGGATAGTCTTTTTCGCCGATTTCATGGAAGGCCCGTTCCCACAGGTCATACACGTATGTCAGCACATTGGTCTTGCCGCACAGGGCCAGGGTTTTCTTTTTGTTCCGTTTGCGGGTGTATTCAAACGCATAACGCAGGCAGCGTTCCACCTGGAAGCGGTTGTAAACCATGCTTTGAATCGCTACCTCGCTCGGAGTGCCTTTCATGGTTACGCCGCCGATGCCGGTATAAACATCGCCGGTGTTCTCGCGCACCACCACGTAATCGATATGCTCCGGGCCTTTATCTTTAAGAGGGGTTTCCACGCCGGGATAGAGTTTAACCGGGCGCAGGTTGATGTATTGATCCAGTTCAAAACGCAGGCGCAGCAGAATACCTTTTTCCAGAATTCCGGGTTTGACGTCCGGATGGCCGATGGCGCCGAGAAAGATAGCATCGAATTTTCTGAGTTCATCCGCGGCGGAGTTGGGCAGCACTTCGCCGGTGCGGATATAGCGATCGCCGCCAAAATCAAAGGTTTGATATTCGAGTTTAAAGTTATATGCTTTTGCGGCAGCATCGAGTACTTTAACACCTTCACGCACAACTTCCGGGCCGGTGCCGTCTCCCGGTAATACGGCTATTTTATAACTTTTCACAGTATATCCTTTCAGTTAAACCCTGGTCCGGCAACCGGAACTCCGGGTCATGGTTTTTATAATTCAGCTTTAGTACTATTAGACTGACTTTCCTTATTCTGGATTTGCAGGCTTTTATTTACCGCATTCAAATAAGCGCGAATACTGGCTTCAATAATATCGGTGCTGGCGCCGCGGCCTAAAAATTTATTGCCGTTATTGGCAACCCGCACCAGCACTTCGCCAATGGCATCCTTGCCGCCGGTGACGCCGCGCAGCGAGTATTCCGTCAGCTTGAGCGGCACCTGGATGATCCGGTCGATGGCCTTGAATGCCGCGTCGATCGGCCCGTCGCCTACAGAGGCTTCCTGGATGCTTTTATCCTGGTAATTCAAAACAATCGTCGCCGTGGGAATGGCCTTGTTGCCGCTGAGAATGTGAAAATACTCCAGGCGGTAGGCATCCTTGTCGTCCGCATTTTCATCACCTACCAACGCCATCAGGTCTTCATCAAACACTTCTTTCTTTTTATCGGCAATTTCCAAAAAACGATCGTAAATGTGATTCAATTCATCCTGGCTTAACTGGTAACCCAGTTCGGTCAACCGCTGCTTTAAACCATGCCGGCCGGAATGCCGGCCCAGCACGATCTTGCTGGCGTCCAAACCGACTTCTTTGGGCGTCATGATCTCATAGGTACTGGCATCTTTGATCATCGCATCCTGATGTATGCCGGACTCGTGCGCAAAGGCATTGGCGCCGACTATGGCTTTGTTCGGCTGCACCGGTATACCCATCAGCGTGCTGACCATGCGGCTGGTATTGATGATCTCCCTGGTGTTGATGTTGACGGTTTTGTTATAATAACCTGCCCGGGTCTTTAAAGACATCACCACTTCTTCCAGGGAAGCATTACCGGCCCGTTCGCCAATGCCGTTAATGGTCAATTCAGCTTGCCCTGCACCGTTGCGAATCCCGGCCAGGGTGTTGGCAACCGCCAGACCCAGGTCGTTATGACAATGCACGCTGATGATGGCTTTATCGATGTTCGGTACAGTATTAAAAATTTCCCGTATCAGCGCACCGAATTCATCCGGATTGGAATAACCGACCGTGTCGGGAACATTGATTGTCGTTGCCCCGGATTTGATGGCCGCTTCGATAATACGGAACAAAAATTCCTTGCCGGTACGCGATGAATCTTCCGGGGAAAATTCAATATCGTCAAAATAGCTTTTGGCGCGTTTCACCCCGGCAATGGCCATTTGCAGCACTTCATCTTCCGATTTTCTGAATTTTTTCTCCAGGTGAATTTTGGATGTCGCTACAAAAGTATGAATGCGTGGTTTTTCCGCGCCTTTAAGGGCCTCGGCCGCTTTATCGATATCCAGGTCTACGCAGCGGGCCAGGGCGGCTATGACCGGACCCTTTACTTCATTGGCGATTATTTTTGTTGCATTAAACTGGGCTTCCGATGATACCGGAAAACCAGCTTCTATAATATCCACATTCAAACGCGCCAGTTGATGGGCTATCGCCACTTTTTCAGGCACGCCCAGGCTGGCACCGGGACACTGTTCACCATCACGTAACGTGGTGTCGAATACCAGAACGCGATTTTTATCCATAATAACCTCGGTTATTTTTTAATCCAACTCATCATCCCGCGCAGTTGTACACCGACTTGTTCAAGTTGTGAAGCTGCCAGTAACCGGCGGAGTCCTTTAAAGTATGGGGCTTTGGCCCGATTTTCCAGGATCCATTCCGTTGCGAATGCGCCGGTTTGAATATCGGTCAGCAATTTTTTCATAGCTTTTCTGCTCTCTTCGCCAATCACCAATGGTCCTTTGGCAAGACCGCCGTATTCAGCCGTATCGCTTACGGAATAGTACATCCGGGATAGACCGCCTTCATAGATCAGGTCGACGATGAGTTTTAGCTCGTGCAGGCATTCGAAATAAGCGATTTCCGGTTGATAACCGGCTTCAACCAGGGTATTGAATCCGGCACGGATCAGTTCGGAAACGCCGCCGCAGAGTACGGCTTGTTCGCCAAACAGGTCGGTTTCAGTCTCTTCTTTAAAGGTAGTTTCAATAACGCCGGCGCGGGTGCCGCCAATGCCTTTGGAATAAGCCAGGGCAATGTCTTTGGCCTTACCGGAAGCGTCCTGAAAAATAGCAATCAAATTTGGCACGCCTTTACCTTCCTGGTAAACCCGGCGAACCAGGTGACCGGGGCCTTTGGGCGCAATCATGATCACATCGACAAAATCCGGCGGCTGGATTTGATTGTAATGAATGTTAAATCCGTGTGCAAATGCCAGCACATCGCCTTTTTTCAGGTTGGGCAGAATATCATTTTCGTAAACCATAGGCTGGATCTGATCCGGCACCAGGATCATAATAATGTCGGCTTGTTTGGCGGCTTCCTGGTTTAATATCACTTTCACTCCGGCTTTTTCCGCTTCTTTAATATCGGGATTCCCGGCATTCAGGCCGACAACGACATCGACGCCGCTTTCTTTGAGATTGAGGGCATGGGCATGGCCCTGGCTGCCATAACCGATGATGGCTACTTTTTTGTTCTTTAGCAGGTTTAAATCCGCATCCTGGTCGTAATACAATTTCATGATAAAATCTCCAAGTTAGTATTAAAATTTGATTTATTTTAAAATTCACTGTTGGAATCGCGCAGCATGGCGATGGTGCCAGAGCGGGCGATTTCTTTGATGCCATAGGGACGTAGCGTTTCGATAAAGGCATTGATCTTTGCTTCGCTGCTGCACAGTTCCAGCGTCATAGTCTTGGCGCTGATATCTACCACCTTGGCGCCAAAGATTGTGAGTAGTTGTGAAATTTCACTTCTTTTAGCTGCCAGAGCGGTAACTTTGATCAGTACAAGGTCACGACTGATATAATAGTTTTTGGTCACATCGGTAACCCGGATGACATCGATTAGTTTATTCAACTGTTTGTTGACTTGTTCAATAACATCATCGTTGCCGCGTACTACCAGGGTCATAAGAGAAGTGGCATTCGGTTCGGGTTTTCCGACCGATATGGTTTCAATATTGAAACCCCTGGCGCTGAAAAGTCCGGCTATACGCGCCAGAACCCCGGCATTGTTTTCTACTTCAAGATTAATTATATGTCTCATCAGGCAATACCTCTTATCATTTCGTTCAGTGGCGCACCAGCCGGCACCATCGGATATACATTTTCTTCCGCTTCTATGGCAAACTCTACAATAACCGGGCCCGGCGTTTCCAGCATTTTTTTCAACGTTGGCACAACTTGCTCCTCTTTATCTGCGTACAGGCCGGTGGCGCCATAAGCTTCTGCCAGTTTTACAAAATTGGGTACATATTTGGCCGGGCAGGACTCTTCTGTTTGGTTGCAATGTTCCGGGCATTGGGCATTCTTTAACAGGCAGGTGGAAGAGAACCGCCGGTCATAAAAAATTGCTTGCCATTGTCTTACCATGCCGAGGGAGTGATTATTAAGAATGACTATCTTGACAGGTATCTGGTATAACACCGCAGTTGCCAATTCCTGAATGTTCATCTGAATACTGCCGTCTCCAGCTATATCGATAACAATTTTATCGGGACAGGCAACCTGGGCGCCAATGGCGGCGGGAAAACCGTAACCCATCGTTCCCAAACCGCCGGAGGATAAAAAGGTGCGGGGATTGATAAAGTTGTAAAACTGGGCGGTCCACATCTGGTTCTGTCCAACTTCGGTGGTAATAACAGCTTTGCGTTCCGTCAGTTCCGCAACCTGTTCAATAACATACTGCGGTTTGATGTGGCCGTTTTTCTTGTAACGCAGCGGGTGATTCTTTTTCCAGGTATAAATCGTTTCCAGCCATTCTTTATTTTCTTTGGGCTCGACGATTTTATTCAGCTCCTGTAAAACATGTTTAATGTCGCCGACCACCGGGATATCAACTTCGACATTTTTACGAATTGACGTGGGATCGATATCGATATGGATAATATGCGCATTGGGGGCAAATTTATCTACTTTACCGGTGATCCGGTCATCAAAACGCGCGCCGATAGCAATCAACAAGTCCGCCTCCTGGATTGCATAATTGGCATATTCGGTGCCATGCATGCCCAGCATTTTAAGGGCATTTTTCTCGGTTTCAGGATAAATTCCCAACCCCATCAGGGTTGTGGTAACCGGGGCATTGATTATTTTCGCCAACTCGCGCAATTCCTGGCTGGCATCGCTACTGATGACACCGCCGCCGGCATAGATGACCGTTTTTTTGCTGTCGGCTATAGCCTTGGCGACTTTGACGATTTGTGGCTGATGACCTTTCATGGTCGGTTTGTAACTGGGAATTTCAATTTTATCCGGATACGGTAAGGTGGTTGAAGCCCGTTGTACATCTTTGGGAATATCGACCAAAACCGGCCCGGGCCTGCCGGTACGGGCAATATAAAAAGCTAATTTGAGGATACGCGGCAAATCATTAATATTGCTGACCAGGTAATTGTGTTTGGTGATCGGCCGACTGATGCCGACAATATCCACTTCCTGAAAGGCGTCATTCCCGATCAATTGTGTGGGCACCTGACCGGTAATAGCGACCACCGGTATGGAATCCATGTGGGCTGTGGCCAGGCCGGTAACCAGGTTGGTCGCGCCGGGGCCGGATGTGGCCAGACAGACGCCTACTTCTCCGGAAGCCCGCGCAAAACCGTCGGCGGCGTGGGCGGCGCCTTGTTCATGCCGGGTTAAATAGAACGGAATATCCGATTTATACAGGGCGTCAAAAATATCCAGAACCTGCCCGCCGGGATATCCAAAAACCGCGCGTACTTTTTCCTGTTTCAGCGCGTGGATGATCATTTCTGCACCAGTCATAGGATCCTTTCTTTTATATTATTTAAATCACTCATTTTTTGTTTAAAATTTGCTAATGCAAATAGTAACACAACTGCCTGTTGAGTGAAGAGGAAAATCCAGTTATTCTGTAATCTTTTTCTGAATTGAGAGATTTTTTAAGAGATTTGGGTGGCGATTTCCTCTTGCACCTATTATTACCTTAGCGAACGGAGCAAGAGGTTAATAATAGCGATAGGCAATCGCACCAGGCGCACAACACGCACACCTAGCAATAGCAGATTGGATAGTAGTACGTTTAGCAAAGGCAAGCGGAAGCATAATACACCATTGCCGGCAGTCATATTAACCGGAATTTGTGCAGTGTAGTGTTGATTCAAAAAAGGCGCTTCCATTTTTTTCCTGTACAAAGATTGTTAAGCCTATAATTTAAGCAAAAATATGAAAATGTCAATAAAAAAGTTACCAGTTATGAAGAAAATTCATTTTTTTATTGAACCTTGGTTCTTTCAGTAGTTTTTAACAAGGGTATTGTGTTTTTTAGTTATTATCGGTAATTTACCAGGTAATTAAACTGAATATATTCTGTTTGAAAACAGGTTAACCAGGGTGTTGCAGGAATGAAGATAGTCATTGCGCCGGATTCTTTTAAAGACAGTTTATCGGCAATTTCAGTTTGTGAAATAATCCGTAAAAGTATACTAACCGTTGTGCCCGGCGCGGTTGTTGAGAGTATACCTGTGGCGGATGGCGGCGAAGGTACGGCGCAGATTATGGCGGCGGCAACCGGCGGCAAGCTCGTTCCGTGCTGCGTTACCGGGCCGCTTGGCGATCCGGTTCAGGCGCACTGGGCGCTGCTTGGCGATGGTGAGACCGCCGTTATTGAAATGGCTGCCGCTTCCGGTTTACCGCTTGTGCCGATGGATCAACGAAATCCATTACATACCACTACCTACGGTACAGGGCAGCTTATCCTCGATGCCGTACAGACCGGCTGTAACAAGATCATCGTGGCTATCGGCGGCTCGGCAACCACCGATTTTGGAACCGGCATGGCGCAAGCGCTGGGCGTGCGTTTTATTGATGCTCATGGCGCTGAGATAAAAGAATATATGCGCGGCGGATTAATGGGGAATGTAGCAAGTATAGATATGACCAGCCTGGCCGCAGAATTACACAATGTACAAATCTCCGTCGCCTGCGACGTTACCAATCCGTTGTTAGGCGAGCGGGGCGCGGTGCGCGTCTATTCGCCGCAAAAAGGCGCTTCCCCGACCGATTGTGATGTGCTGGAACATAATATGGCGCATATTTCAGCGCTGGCTGCCGGCGCCCTGCGCGATGTGCGGGCTTTACCGGGCGCCGGCGCCGCCGGTGGATTGGGCGGCGGCTTGATGGCTTTTTTGAACGCCGATTTACGTCCCGGTGTGGAACTAGTGCTGGAAACCGTGGGCTTTATGGAACGTATAAAGGATGCGGATCTGATCATCACCGGCGAAGGAAAAATCGATACGCAAACTGTTTTCGGCAAAACCGTTGCCGGAGTATGTAAAGCGGCGCAATTACAGCACATTCCGGTTATTGCCGTTGCCGGCAGTGTGGACGCTTCGTACGCCGCGCTGCGTGAACTCGGTTTAACGGCTTGTTTTTCGCTGTGCAACCGGCCGATGACGCTTGAAACCGCTATTGATAATGCCGAAAATTTGTTGTATAATGTAACCTGTGAAATTGTGCAGGTTTTTTTTCACAGTTTTAATAAAAGCATGGAAGAAAAATCGATTAACATTGTTTAATAAAAAACACTAGTCCCAAAGGGCTTGAACAAGATGTTATTAATACCGGAGGGTAAATGAACAAAGATATTACGCGACGACGTTTTATTGCTTCAGGCGCAACCGGCGCCGCTGCGGCGCTGGGATTGCCGCTAATGATGCAATCAACTATGGAAAGGGCGCTGGCAATGCCGGATAATACAAATTTAACCTTGGCCGATTATTTGAACCGCTTTGGCATAACGGAACAAATGCTCAATGAGATCATTGCCGTGGGTTTATCGCGCGGCGGCGATTATTGCGATGTTTATTTTCAGCATACCATCGGCAATTATGTGGAACTGGAAGATAATGCCGTTAACCGCGCTTCAACCCAGGTCGATTTGGGCATGGGCGTGCGGGTGCTGTTGGGCGATCAGACCGGCTATTCCTTTACCGAAGAACTGACCCTGGAGGCGATGAAACAGGCGGCCAAGACCGCCGCCAATATTGCCGCTTCCGGTTTAAAAGCGGGGCCGGCGCAATTAAAGCTGCATGAAACCCCCAATTATTATCCCATTCAAAAAAAGTGGGAAGATGTGGCCATCGATAAAAAGATCCCCATGTTATATACAATCAATGACAATGTGTTTACGCTGGATAAGCGGATCATAAAAAATAATATTTATTTGTCGGATGAATCCACCTGGATTCTGCTGGCAACCTCCACCGGGCGCATAGCCTGCGATTACCGGCCACTAACGCGCCTGGGCGTTTCCTGCACCGCTGAAGAAAACGGGCGCCGTGAACAAAACGGTTATAACCTGTCCGGGCGTTACGGGTATGAATTTTATGGAGCGGACAAGCTCGACCTGCTGGCTACCGAAGCGGTTAAACGCACCGTCGATCTGTTTGCGGCGGTTAAACCGGAAGCCGGGGAAATGCCGGTGGTGCTTGGCGCCGGCGGCTCGGGAATTCTACTCCACGAAGCCATCGGTCATGGCATGGAAGCGGACTATAACCGTAAAAAGGTATCCATATTTGCCGACAAGATCAACAAACCGGTGGCGGAGAGTTTTGTGAATATTATCGATGACGGAACCAATCCCAACGTGCGCGGCTCCCTGAATGTGGATGATGAAGGTAACGATACCCAAAAGACCGTATTGGTGGAAAACGGAATTTTACGCAGTTATTTGCATGACCACCTGAGCTCGCAGTATTATAATGTAGCGCCCACCGGCAGCGGCCGGCGGGAATCTTTCCGCTATGCGCCGTTACCGCGTATGCGCAATACCTATATGCAGGCCGGTCCGCATACCCGTGATGAAATAATTGCCAGCGTTAAAAAAGGCTTGTACGCCCAGTCGTTCACCAACGGCCAGGTTATGATCGGCGCCGGGGATTTTACTTTCTATGTCAAATCCGGTTATTTGATCGAAGACGGCAAACTGACCAAACCGGTCAAGGATGTGAATATTATCGGCAACGGCCCCAATGTGTTGCGTGATATTGTCATGGTCGGCAACGATTTTGAAATGGATAAGGGCGGCTGGGTGTGCGGTAAACAGGGACAAGGTGTGCCGGTATCGCTCGGTTTACCTACAATCAAAGTTTCCAAAATTACAGTTGGCGGAGTCAATTCTTGAAATTTACCATAACAGGATGAAAATATGAGCAAAGACGGTTTAAATCTTGCAAAATGGGCAATAGACAAGGCATTAAAATGCGGCGCCAACCAGGCGGCTGTTGCCATTTCCAACCAGCGGGACATTGAAGTGGATTTCCGGGATCGCAAAATGGAAAAATTACAGGAATCTACCCAGAATTCCCTTGCCCTGCGGATTTTTGTCGATAAAAAATATTCACGACATTCAACCTGCGATATGCGCAAGGAATCACTGGAGAAATTTATTCAGGATGCCGTAGCCATGACCAGGTATTTAACACCGGACGAATATCGGTCGTTACCGGATCCCAAATATTATCCGCAGAAAACTAATATCGATCTGGATATAAATGATAAAAAGTATTCCGCAATCGAAACCGAAGACCGGGTGAAAATTGCCGCCGCCATCGAACAAGCGGCGCTGGCGCAAAGCGACAAGATCATTACCGCCTCTGCGGGGTATAGCGATACCCATTACCAGGTTTTCAGAATGCACAGCAACGGCTTTGCCGGGCAGACGGAAGGAACCGCTTTCAGCAGCTACGCCCAGGTAACTGTGAATGACCCCAATGGCGGGCGGCCATCGGACTGGGAAGGCGGCGATACCCGTTACTATAATGAGCTGCCGCCGGTTGAAGAAATCGGTAAAAACGCGGTTCAGCGCGCTCTCAGCCGGATCGGACAAAAGAAAATCGCATCCGGGTTGTATACCATGATCGTCGATAACCGGGTGGCTGCGCGTTTGTTGTCTATGCTCACTTCTGCAATTACCGGGCAAGCATTACAGCAAAAAAGCACCTACCTCGACGGCATGTTGAACAAACCAATTGCCGCTGATAAATTAACGGTAATTGAAGACCCGTTCATCAAACGCGGTGCCTCTTCCCGCATCTATGACGGCGAGGGTTTGGCCGCCAGAAAAAGGACGATCATTGAAAAAGGAGTATTAAAAGAATACCTGATCGATGATTATTACGGCAAAAAAATGGGTATTGCGCCCAATTCCGGTTCGCTGAGTAATGTTGTTTTTGAATATGGCGCCGAATCCCAAACAAGTATGATTAAAAGCGTAAAAAAAGGAATTATTGTCAACAGTTTTATTGGCGGTAATTCCAATACCACAACCGGCGATTTTTCTTTTGGAATTATCGGTCAACTTGTGGAAAATGGTGAAATTATTATGCCGGTTAATGAAATGAATATCTCAGGCAATGGCAAAGAATTCTGGCAAAAACTGACGGTTATGGGTAACGATCCCTATCCTTACTCATCAGTTAAAATACCGACCCTGTTGTTCGAGGATGTTCAATTTAGCGGCATCTGATGCTACCAGACCGGGTCGGCCACCAGCCCCGGAAATACGGAACAGGTTACGCAAAACATACCTTTTGCAGGTATTTTTCTGATTAATTTATTTATTGGTATCAGGATCATTGAATTTGTTTAAAAAAATCTCAACAACTGTGCTAGCGGGAATATGGATTTTATATATCCTGCTGGAAATATTTGTATGGCAAATCAGTTTTCGCGCTTCTCTTTTCCATGATAATGCAGTGGTGGAAATAATTGCCAATGTTCTGAATGATACGATCTGGATACCATTAGCTTTGATATTACCGTTTTATCTTGCTGTTATTGCCACCAAAGTAACCAAGTTTTGGTACATCAAAACAGGTTTTATACTGATCGGGTTCGTTCTGTTCTTTATTGCCTTGTGGAATTTACCGTTATATTTTCAATATATGATCTACCTGCTGGTGCCATTTTTTGCCCTGGTTGTTTATTATATAATTACCTTTCGTAAATTCAAATATAATATCATATTTTTCAGCCTGGCATTATTGGGTATGATCTTGAATTACAAGGGACAATTAGTACATGGTACCCCCGATTTTTTATTCGAAGGCAAAAGCCAACTGCATTTTATTCTTGACCTTATAATAATTCTTTAATTTTCTTAGATTGATGTTGGATAAAATAATTCTTAACGCTTTTGCCAATTTG
>Ga0209311_1000141_pt1 | contig 78893 bp, 71 predicted proteins | sample AD_UKC045_MetaG_FD_184417 | JGI IMG/M metagenome (GOLD analysis project Ga0209311, IMG submission 184417) | Active sludge microbial communities of municipal wastewater-treating anaerobic digesters from USA - AD_UKC045_MetaG (SPAdes) (version 2) | ecosystem: Engineered > Bioreactor > Anaerobic >...
GTAAAAAGGAGCATTAGACCCTGTCAGTTTGGTCGACTTATCCACAACGATGTAGTAATCTACATCCTAAATTCGCCTGGTCAAAATTCAACGCGCACACCTGGTCAATTTTAAATGCGCGCCAACAATTATATGACTGAAGAAGAATTTAAAAAATTAATAAAAACCAAAATTGATGGCAGACTGTTCAAGCGAGAGAACACTACTTTGGAGTTTAAACTTAACTTCAGCCAAGGTTCCATAAGTGACTATGCTAAAACCTTTTGTGCTTTTGCTAACAATTCTGGTGGAGTGGTGGTTTTTGGTATTGGCGACAATCCAAGACTGCCTACTGGTATGACAAATGACAGATTTAGCCAGTTAGAAGTTGAAAAAGTTACTAACTTTTTAAATCAACATTACGCTCCAACCATTGAGTGGGATTCGTTGGAATTTGAAATCGAAGGAAAAAAATTCGGTGTAATTAAAATTCAAGAGTCAAAGAATAAGCCTGTTGTTTGCAAATCAAACACTCCACATGACGTAGCACGTGAAGGTGATATTTTCTATAGGTATAGTGGAAGAAGTGAAAGGATTAAATATCCCGAGTTACGCTCAATACTAGATGAGACAAGAGCCACAGAGCAGAAAAAGTGGGTTGAACACATACAAAATATAGCTAGAATTGGCCCGCAGAATATTGCTGTTGTAGATACCTTGAAGGGTGAAATTGAAGGTAAAGGCGATCAGAAGCTTCTGATTGATTCAAAATTACTTAAAGATATTAAGTTTGTACAAGAAGGCAAGTTCGTTGATAAGGATGGTGCGCCAACTTTAAAACTTGTTGGTACGATTACCCCTATCGAAAAAGTAGAAGTTGTTAAAAATGCCGACAAGCTGAAAATTTACTCACTAACTGCTACCGACTTATATAACGCTGTAAAAGCTGAATGCCCTGCAATTAGGCAGACAAAAGAGTATTACAAAATTATTGCTGACCACAAAATCAAAGATAAAAAGGAGCTTTCTGATTTTGTTTTTAGAAGCAATAAACAACAAGACCAATATGAAAAATTCGGGATTCTTCAAAAAGGCATCACTAGTGTTTACAAACCAGAGACTGTGAATTTTATTGTAGAGATTTATAAGAAGGATTATTTACTCTAAGTAAAACTATTTTTCTAGAAAAAACATATACTTTTTCTAGAATTTTTATTATATTAACTACGTGAAAAACATATCAGAATCAATATTTTACTTTATAGCTGGCCACGGTAGGGGGTGGGCATTCTCATCCAGTGATTTGAGCAGCCGTTTTGCGCGCCAACAAATTGATAATGCACTCTCTGATTTAGCCGAAGCTAACAAAATACGCCGCATTGCGCGCGGCTTGTATGATTACCCGCGTTTTAGCGATTTATTGCAAAAAACCTTATCCCCCGATATTGATCAAGTAGCCAATGCTTATGCACGCAAGTTTAACTGGCGTATTGAGGTTTCTGGTGATTCTGCCCTCAACTTATTGGGGCTCTCCACACAAATACCCGCGCAATATATTTACCTGAGTGACGGCCCGAGCAAAAGCTACGATGTAATGGGCGTACAACTGACTTTTAAAAAATCTAGCTTAAAAGACATTGGCTTTAAGCATCGCGAAAGCACCTTGATTGTGCAAGCACTTAAAGCGTTAGGTAAAGAGCATTTAAGCACTGAAGTGTTTGCAAAGATACGCGAGCAAATTGCTAAAGAGAGCTTTGCCAAGATATTGCGTGATACACAAGGTAGTACGGGTTGGATTTATGAATCTATAAAGCAAATCTGCCAAGAAGGGCCGTTAGAAGATATGCGCAATGGATAAAGTCGCCCATTTATCGCAACAAGATCGTAGCGATTTATTTGCTGAAACAGCAACTGCCATGCGCACAACACCAGCGATTGTTGAAAAAGACTTTTGGGTGGTGTGGGTGTTGAGTCGCATATTTGCCAATGCTGAGCTGGCACGTATTTTGAAGTTTAAGGGTGGTACCAGTTTATCGAAGGTTTTTAATTTGATCGGTCGCTTTTCGGAAGATATAGACCTGATTTTAGATTGGCGTGAGGTGGCGCAAGGCGACCCAGAGGCCGCGCGCAGTAAATCTCAACAAATAAAATTTAACGAGGCTACGAATGCTGAAGCCATAAACTACATTGATACCGTGCTGCTCCCGCAGGTGCAGCAGTGCGTGGGTGATTTATGCACATGTAGTATTGATGTAGCAAACCCGCATGCCATTAATATCCGCTACCCTGCTGCGTTTGGTGATGCTTATTTGCGGCCAGAGATATTATTGGAAATAGGTCCATTGGCCTCTTGGTTGCCTTCTGATGTATTTGCGATTCAACCTTATGCAGCGCAGTACTTTGCACGTGTGTTTGAACGCCCAAGCTGCGATGTGCCAACCATATTGGCCGAGCGCACCTTTTGGGAGAAAGCGACTATTCTGCATCAAGAAGCTCATCGTGCAGAAGATAAGCCGATGCCACCAAGATATTCACGCCATTATTATGATTTGGCGCGTTTGGCGTTATCGGATGTAAAACATATCGCATTAGCTGATTTGGAAATGTTGGCAGCGGTAGTGGCATTTAAACAAAGGTTTTATCCAAGTGCATGGGCGCAATATGAACTGGCAAAAACACCGACTTTAAAATTGATTCCGCCACAGGCTAGAATCAATGAGTTAGCAAAAGATTATCATGCCATGCAAAACATGATTTTTGATAAGCCGCTGAGCTTTGATGAAGTGATGCACACGCTGACTGAATTAGAACAAGAAATTAACGCATTAGGGAGTGCTTAATGGCGGCAAGTTTGACTGAATCAGAAATCGAAACACTTGCCATTGAGCGCCTTCAAGCACTTGGCTTTCATTACATTTACGGCCCCGATATTGCACCTGATGCTGCGCACCCAGAGCGTGAGAGTTTTGCTGATGTGATTTTAGATGAGCGTTTGCGTAAAGCTATTGCCCGTATTAATCCCACCCTGCCTGCGGCCGCTCTAGATGAAGCCATCAAAACCATACAGCGTATTCACTCGCCTGAGCTGCTGGCCAATAATGAGACGTTTCATCGCTTACTTACTGAAGGCGTGAATGTCAGCTACCAAAAAGACGGCAACACACGTGGCGATTTGGTTTGGCTGATTGACTTTGCCAACCCGGACAATAATCAATTTTTAGTGGTGAATCAGTTCACCATTATTGAAAACAACCAGAATAAACGCCCTGATCTGATTCTGTTTGTGAATGGTTTGCCTCTGGTGGTGATTGAGCTTAAAAACGCAGTTGATGAAAACACTACGCTCACTTCAGCTTACAAGCAGTTAGAAACCTACAAACAAACAATCCCCAGCCTGTTTACCTACAACGGCTTTGTAGTGATTTCAGATGGATTAGAAGCCAAAGCAGGTAGTATTTCAGCAGGGTTAAGCCGCTTTATGGCCTGGAAAAGTGCAGATGGTAAAGCCGAAGCATCGCACCTTGTAAGCCAGCTGGAAACGCTGATTAATGGCATGTTGAATAAAGCGACGCTGCTGGATTTAATTCGCCACTTTATCGTGTTTGAAAAATCATCCAGAGAAGACCCTAAAACAGGCCAAATCAGCATCAGCACGGTTAAAAAGTTGGCAGCGTATCATCAGTATTACGCAGTCAATGCGGCGGTGATTTCAACTTTAAGGGCGTCAGCAGAAGCTAACGGTGTGGCACAAGACCCTGCAAGTTACGGATTTTCAGATGTGCGCACGCAACCCAAAGGTGACCGTAAAGCTGGTGTGGTGTGGCATACGCAGGGCAGCGGCAAATCACTGAGCATGGTGTTTTACACCGGCAAGATTGTCTTAGCATTAAATAATCCAACCGTGGTAGTGATTACCGACCGTAACGACCTTGATGACCAGTTGTTTGATACGTTTGCGGCATCGAGCCAGTTGTTACGCCAAGAGCCTAAACAAGTAGAGGATAGGCAACAGCTGAAAGAGCTGCTCAAAGTGGCTTCTGGTGGCGTGATATTCACCACCATACAGAAGTTTCAGCCGGAAGAAGGCAATGTGTACGAAACCTTGTCTGAGCGCCGCAATATTGTAGTGATTGCTGATGAAGCGCACCGTACCCAATATGGCTTTAAGGCTAAAACCGTAGAAGATAAAAACGCAGCCGGTGAGGTGATTGGGCAAAAGATTGTATATGGTTTTGCCAAATATATGCGCGATGCGTTGCCTAATGCGACTTACCTCGGCTTTACAGGCACACCAATAGAAAGCACCGATATAAACACGCCTGCGGTGTTTGGTAACTATGTAGATATTTACGACATTGCCCAGGCAGTTGAAGATGGCGCAACGGTGCGCATTTATTATGAGAGCCGCCTAGCTAAAGTACAACTCTCTGAAGAAGGTCGCAAGCTGGTGGCGGAGTTGGATGAAGAGCTAGATCAAGATGAACTGACCGAAACTCAAAAAGCCAAATCACGCTGGACACAAATTGAAGCATTAATTGGTAGCGAAAAGCGTATTCAAAATATTGCAAAAGACATTGTTCAACACTTTGAGCAACGCCAAGAGGTATTTGCAGGCAAGGGCATGATTGTGAGTATGTCACGCCGCATTGCGGCGGCGCTTTATGAAGAAATTATCAAACTCAAACCTGAGTGGCATTCTGATGATTTAAGTAAAGGTGTAATTAAGGTGGTGATGACCGCTTCATCTAGCGATGGACCGAAACTCGCTAAACACCATACAACGAAGCAGCAACGCCGCAACCTAGCTGAGCGCATGAAAGACCCTGATGATGAATTAAAGCTCGTTATCGTGCGTGATATGTGGCTAACAGGCTTTGACGCGCCAAGCATGCACACGCTTTATATCGACAAGCCTATGAAAGGCCATAATTTGATGCAAGCCATCGCACGTGTAAACCGTGTGTATAAAGATAAGCCTGGTGGTTTGGTGGTGGATTATTTAGGCATTGCCGCAGACTTAAAACAAGCCTTGTCTTTCTATTCGGATGCAGGCGGTAAAGGCGACCCAGCCGAAACGCAAGAACAAGCGGTTGAACTGATGCTAGAAAAGTTAGAGGTGGTTGCGAATATGTATCATGGTTTTGTATACCAAGATTACTTCACAGCAGATACCTCTAAAAAGCTCTCACTCATATTAGCGGCTGAAGAGCATATCCTTAATATTGAAGATGGAAAAAAACGCTATATCAATGAAGTCACCATGCTATCGCAAACCTTTGCCATTGCTATTCCGCATGAAAAAGCTATGGATGTGAAAGATGAAGTGGCGTTCTACCAAGCAGTGAAAGCAAGACTGGCTAAATTTGATGGTACAGGGGAGGGTGGTACAAATGAAGAAATTGAAACTACCATCCGCCAAGTCATCGACAAAGCCTTAGTGTCAGAACAAGTGATCGATATATTTGATGCGGCAGGGATCAAGAAACCAGACATCTCAATCTTAAGTGATGAGTTCTTATTAGAGCTCAAAAACCACCAACACAAAAACATCGCGCTTGAGGTGCTCAAAAAACTACTCAATGAAGAAATCAAAGTCCGTGAACGTTTAAATGTTGTGCAAGGTAAATCCTTAATGGAAATGTTGCAAAACTCCATTAAGCGCTACCAAAATAAAATCATTACGGCGGCTGAGTTGATGGATGAACTCATCAAAGTCAGTAAAGAAATTGTGCATGGGGACAGTGAAGCTGAGCGGCTAAAACTCAGTCCACTTGAGTTTGCTTTTTACACGGCTGTGGCCAATAACGACAGTGCCAAACAGCTTATGCAGCAGGACAAATTACGTGAACTAGCAGTCGTGCTACTTCAAAAAGTGCGGGAAAATGCATCCATTGACTGGACAATTAAAGAAAGCGTAAAAGCCAAACTCAAAGTGATTGTAAAGCGCACACTCAGACAATTTGGCTACCCGCCTGATATGGAAATATTGGCAACAGAAACGGTATTGAGGCAAGCTGAACTCATTGCAAATGAATTATCTGGTCATTCTAAGTAACAAAAAAACAATAAAATACTTGTCAGTTAATGACAACAGAGTTAGATGTTGATGTTTTTTTCGGAATGCCGAAGCAATCACTGGTTTCAAGTTTGAAATTATTTTAATCTTTTACTCTGCGTTGTTGATCCCACAAATGCTGAAATCCTTAAAAACCTTACTAAACAGCATAGACGGCACTTGTCCTTTTCTATGGCGGCCGCTTTTGACTTACCCGAACGCTGAAAGCGGCAGGTTGCTGGGGCAATCGGCCAAGGAGCAAAGCGATTTGTTGCCGACACTTGCGCTTTAGCGCATGTGCCTGAGGGGTAAATTGGATAAATCCGATATATAAATCAATTTTAAATATTGGACTAGTTGTTTACTTTTATTTAAAATCTTTTTACACATCTTCAGAACATTGCATTATCCAAAGAAGCCAATGGCTTAAAGCTATAATAAAAATTGATAGAAAAAGGCAAAGTGCAAAAATTATTTCACCATCAGTCATAAATTTAAATTACTCCTCAATTTCTTACCGTAGCTAAAACGTAGCTAGTTTATTTTATTTTATCTTAATTTACCCTTGTTATTGTTACTTATTGCAAAATGCGAATGATGCAAGGTATTGATTATTAATAATAATATATTTCGACTATAATTTCGACATCCAAGAGGTCACCAGTTCGAATCTGGTACTGCCTACCAGTGTATTTTCCTCGTTGTACTGCTGCATTTTTAGTCTTTTAGTTCATTTAAAGTGTGCCGAGCAAAAAAAGATGCTCTGGAAGCCTTTTTTATAAGGCTCGCAGCCATGCGTAAAAGGTTGGTGATTTTTTTGCAATAAAATGCAATTTTATTTGCCAAGTTGGTGGTGTATGCGACACGCATTTTTCTGACGCTTCAGTCTATTTTGTTTATCTTGATAATTTGCTAAATAATTGATAAAAAATCAAGCGGTTGTAGTAAAATCACAGCTATTGTGAAGGGCGCTTAATTGCGCCTTATTTGTTTGTAAAAGCTTAAAAAAGACCTCATGAAAAACATTCGTAATTTTTCTATCATCGCGCATATTGACCATGGTAAATCTACTTTAGCTGACCGCATTATTCATTTGTGTGGTGGCTTGGCAGACCGTGAAATGGAGGCGCAAGTGCTTGATTCAATGGATATTGAGCGCGAGCGAGGTATTACCATTAAAGCGCAGACGGCGGCTTTGCAATATAAAGCCGATGATGGCCAAATCTACCAATTAAATCTGATTGATACGCCCGGTCATGTGGATTTTAGTTATGAGGTTTCGCGCTCACTTTCAGCCTGTGAGGGTGCGTTGTTGGTGGTGGATGCATCGCAAGGTGTTGAAGCGCAAAGTGTGGCCAATTGCTATACCGCACTGGATTTAGGCGTAGAAGTCACAGCGGTACTCAATAAAATTGATTTGCCATCAGCCGACCCAGAGCGCGTTAAGCAAGAAATTGAGGATGTGATAGGCGTGGATGCGAGTGACGCCGTATTGTGTTCAGCAAAAACGGGCTTAGGTGTGCGTGATGTGTTGGAAGCCGTCATTAAAAAGGTGCCGCCGCCACAAGGCAATATTGATGCGCCGCTGAAGGCCTTGGTGATTGATGCATGGTTTGATAATTACGTGGGTGTGGTGATGTTGGTGCGTGTGGTTGACGGCGTGCTCAAGCCCAAAGATAAAATCCGTTTAATGGCGACGCATAGTGACTTTTTGTGCGAGCAAGTCGGTGTGTTTACACCAAAATCATTGCAAAAAACTTCGCTGTCGGCCGGCGAAGTGGGATTTGTGATTGCTGGCATTAAAGAGTTATCAAGTGCAAAAGTGGGTGATACCGTTACTTTGGCGAATAAGCCAGCCGCAGCGCCATTGGCAGGTTTTAAAGAAGTAAAGCCGCAAGTGTTTGCGGGTTTGTACCCTGTGGAATCTAATCAATTTGAAGCATTGAGAACTGCGCTTGAAAAGTTGAGTCTGAATGATGCTTCGCTTTTGTTTGAAGCTGAAAATTCAACGGCGTTGGGCTTTGGATTTAGATGCGGCTTTTTAGGCTTGTTGCACATGGAAATTGTGCAAGAGCGCCTAGAGCGCGAATATGACATGGATTTAATTACTACCGCGCCGACCGTGGTGTATGAATTATTGCTCAAAGATGGTTCGGTGGTGCAAATTGAAAATCCATCCCGCTTGCCTGAGCCGTCCCGTGTGGAAGAAACGCGCGAACCGATTATTGTGGTGAATTTGCTGATGCCGCAAGATTACGTTGGGCCGGTGATGACGCTGTGTAACAACAAACGCGGCATACAAAAAAACATGCAATATATGGGGCGTCAGGTGATGTTGAGCTATGAAATACCGCTCAACGAAGTGGTTCTCGATTTTTTTGATAAATTAAAATCCGTATCGCGTGGCTATGCGTCCATGGATTATGAGTTTTTGGAATTCCGTGCCGCAGATTTGGTGAAGCTTGATATTATGGTCAATGGTGAGCGTGTGGACGCATTGAGCATGATTGTACATAGGTCAAACAGCGTGCATCGTGGTCGTGAAGTGGCCGCTAAAATGCGCGAGCTGATTCCACGGCAAATGTTTGATGTGGCGATTCAGGCATCAATTGGTGCAAATATTATTGCCCGTGAAACAGTAAAAGCCATGCGCAAAAATGTGATTGCCAAATGTTATGGCGGTGATGTTTCACGTAAACGTAAACTGCTAGATAAACAAAAAGAAGGTAAAAAACGCATGAAGCAAGTGGGTAATGTAGAAATTCCACAAGAAGCATTTTTAGCGATTTTACGTGTTGAAGATAAATAATTTAGAAAGTAAGGATTAAACACAAATGATTGTTTATTTGGTTCTAGGGTTAATGCTTTTTTGCTTAATCTTGTTGATACAGCGCAAGCTCACCGTAGGCTTATTTTTGTTTTCTGTGGCAGGTTTGTTGGGGCTGTTGCTTACGGCAACCAGTATCATCCCGTTTGCCTTATTCATGCTGTTGATGTTGGTGTTAACCGGGGTCATTTGGCTGGTGGACAGTTTGTTCTTTAAGGCAAAACGAGAAAATGCCGGTGAATACCCTGAAGTGGTAGAGTATGCCAGAAGTTTTTTCCCCGTGATCTTGGTGGTATTTTTTGTAAGGTCTTTTATCGTGGAGCCTTTTAAAATTCCATCAGGGTCGATGATGCCAACGCTTTTGGCAGGTGATTTTATTCTGGTTAATAAATTTCACTATGGTTTGCGTGTACCAGTCTTGAACAATACCTTTATTGAGGTGAATCATCCAAAACGTGGAGATGTGTTCGTGTTTCATTATCCACCAGACCCTTCTATTGACTATATTAAGCGAGTGGTGGGGCTGCCGGGGGATAAAATTCGGTATCAAAACAAAAGGCTCACCATTAACGGTCAGTTGCTTGAACTCAATGAGGTTGGTCAATACAATTATGTGAGCGCAGGGTTAAATATGGTCACAGCAACACAATATCGAGAAAAATTGGGGGAGGTGAGCCATGAGATTCTCAATAATGACTGGGTTGGAAATTACGAACATGATTCTATCGGTGCAAAGTTTGCCAACGATGAAGAGATTACTGTGCCTGCTGGACATTATTTAGCGATGGGTGATAATCGCGACAATAGTTCAGATAGTCGTGTCTGGGGATTTGTACCAGAGCATAATTTAGTGGGTAAGGCATTTTTTATTTGGATGAATTTCGACCAAGGTTCTAGAATCGGAAAATCAGTGCAGTAATTTCTTTAGTGTTTAAATGGATAACTTCATCTTCAGGGAGGCTTTATGTTAAATAAAATCAATACTCAGAAACAGTTTTTACAATCGTTACCAGTAAAAAAACAGGCAGGTGCAACGCTCCTAGGCATGATGTTTGTAGGAGGTATGATTGTTTTTGTGGCGCTGATTGCCATGAAGATGTTTCCTGCCTATCAGGAGTATTTTTCAGTTAAAACGATTATTCGCGCGATGAAGCAAGAAGTGGGCAATATGAGCAAAAATGAAATCGCCGCTTCTTTTGATCGCCGTGCTGATACTGGCTATGTCACTGTAATTAGGGGTAAAGATTTAGAAATCGGTAAAAATGCGAGTGGTGATACAACGGTTACTGCGAGGTATCGTGTGGTGACACCACTCTTTGGCAATGTCAGTGTGCTTATGGATTTTGAGACATCCACCGACAGCAAGCTTTAATGCAAGCACCTGATATACCCCGCATGACTCTACAGTTGTTAGCCAAACGCCTAAAACATCAATTTGAAGATGAAAATCTGTTAAGTCAGGCACTCACGCACCGTAGTTATAGCGGTAAAAATAACGAGCGATTAGAGTTTTTAGGCGATGGCGCACTTAATTTTATTATCGCCAACCAGCTTTATCAGCGCTTTCAGACCCTGGATGAAGGCGATTTAAGTCGTTTACGTGCACAACTTGTGAAAGAGGCCACTCTTTGTGAAATTGCCCTATCACTAGGGTTAGGTGATGCACTCAAACTGGGCGAAGGCGAACTCAAAAGCGCTGGCTGGCGCAGGCCTTCAATTTTAGCGGATGCGTTAGAGGCTATCATCGGTGCTACCTATCTTGATGGCGGCTTTGTGGCGGCAGAAGCGCTAGTACTTGACCTGTATGCTGAAAAGCTCAGCACCATTGACCCAAAAGTCATTGATAAAGATCCTAAGTCTTTACTGCAAGAGTTTTTGCAAAGTAAAAAAATTGCGGTGCCAGAATATGCCGTTGTGCAGACGAGTGGTGAAGCGCATGCACAAATATTTGTGGTGGAGTGTTTTATTCAAAAGTTAGATATTCGTACCGTAGGCGAAGGCACGAGCCGTCGTATCGCTGAGCAAAAAGCTGCTCAGCTAGCCATGCAGCAAGTAGAACAACTGAGTATTAGAAAACCTAAGAAATAAAACATTAGAGATGAGAAAACGTTAAAAATGACTCAAACCACAGTTGGATTTAAATGCGGTACCGTAGCCATTGTCGGTCGTCCCAACGTGGGAAAATCGACTTTGCTTAATCATATTTTAGGGATGAAATTAGCCATTACCTCGCGTAAGGCGCAAACTACCCGACATCGCTTACTTGGTATTCATACAACGGATGACACGCAGTTTTTGTTTGTAGATACCCCTGGCTTTCAGCAAAAACATCTTAACACCTTGAATAAAGGTTTAAATAAAACAGTGACACAAGTGTTGACCGAAGTCGATGTCGTGCTGTTTGTGATTGAACCCATGAAATTGGGTGAAGCGGATGAAAAGGTGTTAGCACTGCTACCTAAAGATAAACCCGTGATCTTGGTGGTGAATAAAGCGGATTTGATGGGCGACAAAAATAATTTGCTACCATTGATTCAAGACTTTGATTTGTTGCATCCATTTGTCGGCATTGTGCCGGTAAGTGCAAAAAAATCATTGCATTTAGAAGAGCTGCTTGAAACTACCCGCAAATACTTGCCTGAACAGCCAGCGGTGTATGGTGAAGATGAACTTACCGATAAAAACGAACGGTTCTTAGCCGCGGAGCTGATTCGTGAAAAGATTTTTAGATTGCTAGGCGATGAAGTACCTTATGCAGTAGCAGTTGAAATTGAAAAGTTTGAAGTGGTAGGTAAATTGCGCCGAATTTTTGCTGCGATTATTGTGGATAAAGACAGTCAAAAACCCATGTTGATTGGAAAAAATGGCGAAAAAATGAAGCAAATATCCACCGAAGCCCGCCAAGATATGGAAAAGCTTTTTGGTGGTAAGGTTTACTTGGAAACATGGGTAAAAGTACAAGGCGGCTGGGCTGATAATGCACGTGCGCTGAAAAGCTTGGGTTACTAATTCGCAATAAGTGAAAGCATGGCGTTAGCAAGCAACCTTCGTCAAGATAATCAATCCGTGTATGTGTTGCACAGCTATCCGTTTAAAGAAACCAGTTTAGTTGTAGAGCTCTTTAGCCAGCAGTTTGGCCGTGTTGCAGCAGTTGCAAAAGGTGCGCGCCGGCCACGGTCTGCAATGCGCGGCATGTTGCAATCATTTCAGCTTTTATCTGGCACATGGTCAGGTAAGAATGAGTTAAAAACACTGCATAGTTTGGATTGGGCGCATGGCCTAGTTAATTTACAAGGTGAAGCCCTGATGTGCGGTTTCTACATGAATGAGCTTTTGTTGCGTTTACTCCCCCGTGAAGATGCGCACGAAGCGCTGTTTGATTATTATCAAACAACACTAAGTACGTTAAGTAAATCAACTGATTTGGCTACACATCTACGCCGCTTTGAGCTTAAACTATTGCAAGAGTTGGGCTATGCCGTGCCGCTAATTGCAGATGAACATGGGGAAGTGATTTCAGCCAGTAAGCAATATCGCTATGAAGCTGAATTTGGTGCGAGAGCGCCACATGAAAATCATAATGGCGTACAGTTAAGTGGAAGTACGTTATTGGATATGGCGAAAGATAATTACCAGAATAGCCTGACGCAAGCGCAAAGTAAGCAGCTCATGCGCTATTTATTAGCCCATTACTTGGGTGATAAACCCTTACACACGCGGCAACTTTTAATTGATTTACAGGGTTTTTAAGATGATTAAATTAGGTGTCAATATAGACCACGTAGCCACTATACGTCAGGCGCGCGGAACGAAATATCCCAGTGTAGTTCAGGCCGCGCTTCGCGCTGAGCAATCTGGCGCGGATAGCATTACCCTACATTTACGTGAAGACCGCCGCCACATGCAAGATGCAGACATTTTTGCCTTGCGGCCATTGCTGCAAACTAAAATGAATCTCGAATGCGCGGTGACGGACGAGATGATTGAAATTGCCCTAAAGGTTGCACCGCAAGATGTTTGCTTAGTACCAGAACGCCGCGAGGAGCGTACGACGGAAGGTGGCTTGGATGTCATCGGTCACTTTGATAAAGTAAAAAAGGCCGTGCAAAGATTAGGTGATGCAGGTATTCGTACATCGCTATTTATTGCGCCCGATTTGGCGCAAATTGATGCAGCGGTAAAAACAGGCGCACCAGTCGTTGAACTGCATACAGGTACTTTTGCAGATGCGCACACCGATGCTCTGCAGGATGCAGAACGTAAGCGTATTGAAATTGCACTACATCACGCTAAAGATGCGCATTTGGTGGTGAATGCTGGGCATGGTTTGCATTATCACAACGTGCACCACATTGCTAAGATGTACGGATTTGAAGAACTGAATATCGGCCATGCCATTATTGCGCATGCATTATTTGTGGGTTGGGATAATGCGGTGCGCGAGATGAAAGCGTTAATTAAAGAGTTTTCTCCTAATTAAGCCATGATTTACGGCATTGGCACGGATATTGTAGAAGTGGCGCGAATAGAAGCCTCGATCAACCAATTTGGCGATGACTTAGCGAAACGCATCTTGGCTGAAAGTGAGTTTAAAAGTTATATGGATTCAAATATTAAACCACGTTTTTTAGCCAAACGTTTTGCTGCAAAAGAAGCTTTTTCTAAAGCGTTAGGCACAGGTTTGCGTTCACCAGCCACCATGCAAAATATTGCAGTTTCGCACGATGATTTAGGCAAGCCCATTTTGGTGTTGGCGAATGAATTGCAAGCTTTTTTGCAAGCTAAAGACATCACAAAAACGCACATCAGTATCAGTGATGAAAAAAATTTAGCCGCTGCGTTTGTGGTGTTAGAAAGCACAAATTGAACTACAAATTTTGCCTTAAATATTCATTTTAAAAGCAGCAAAAAACGCCCGAGAGAAAACAATGCCTCTGCGAGCCTTACTTTAAGAGGCTTGCAGAGGTGATGAAAAGGTTTGTATTAAAAATACGTTACTTTTTAAGACTTTTATTATTCAAAAATGACAGCTTTGACCATTGATATTGGCCGCCGTTTTGGCGGCGTTGCGCGGCTTTATGGCGCAGATGGCTTGGCCAACTTGCAAGCTGCACATATTTGCGTTATTGGTATCGGCGGCGTGGGTTCATGGGCAGCAGAAGCCGTGGCGCGCAATGCGGTTGGCACGATTACTTTGATTGATTTGGATAATATTGCGGAGTCTAATGTGAATCGTCAATTACACGCGTTGGATGGCGCGTTTGGCAAAGCAAAAGTTACTGCGATGGCTGAGCGCATCAAGCAGATAAACCCGCATGCAACGGTGATTCAAATTGAAGATTTCGTCAGCCCTGAGAATATCGCGACACTATTGAATCAGCCTTATAGCGGGGTTATCGATTGCATTGATGACGCCAAAGCCAAAGCAGCCATTGCGGATTTTTGCAAAAAAAATGCCATTCCTTTGGTGATGACAGGGGCGGCAGGTGGGCGATTAAACGCCACGCATATCAAACAAGCCGATTTAAGTGTGGTGAGCCACGATAAATTGCTGGCAAAAGTGCGCAACTTGCTACGCCGCGAGTATGGCTTTGCCAAAGCGACTTCAGGTAAAACCTCAAAATTTGGCGTGTTGTGTGTGTATTCCGATGAGTCTGTGATTAAACCTGAAGGTGTTTGTGATACAGAGGACGTTGGCATCACCGGCTTAAATTGTGCGGGCTATGGCTCAAGTGTATGCGTTACCGCGCCATTTGGCTTTGCAGCAGCTGGATTACTACTTCAAGCGATTGCCTTAGTTGGTGGTCAATATCGAGAATGATACAATTACCCTTCATGATTTCGTCCTTGCTTAATTTAAATTTATTATCCTGCGCAGGGTTCTTTAAACCATGTTAGTTGCGCAGGGTTTAGCCTGTTTACGCGGGGATCGCTTGCTGTTCAAAAATGTTGGGTTTGAACTTAATGCGGGTGGTTTGTTGTATGTATTAGGTGAAAACGGCAGTGGAAAAAGTAGTTTATTGCGCATGCTATGCGGTTTGCTGACTCCCGAAGAAGGCGCAGTGTTTTGGAATGGCAAGAAAATTAAAGAAGATGCTGAGCAGTATTTATCCAATCTCACCTACCTTGGCCATTTAAATGGCTTAAAGGACGACCTCACCGCGCTGGAAAATTTGCAGACCAATGCACGGTTAGCAGGTGTTGAAGCAAGTGAGCAAGCCGCAATGGCAGCACTTACGGCGATAGGCATTGCGCGTTGCGCCTATTTGCCCGCACGTGTGCTTTCACAAGGCCAAAAGCGTCGCGTTGCGTTAGCCGGTTTATGGCTGGCTAACACTTCATTGTGGATTTTAGATGAGCCATTTGCCGCATTGGATGTGGCATCCGTTGAAGTGTTGGCCACAAGGTTAGGCGAGCATATTGCCGAAGGTGGCATGGCCATACTCACCACCCATCAAGATGTTACTGTTAACGCAAAACATACGCAAACGTTGAGGTTAAGCAAATGAATGGCGCGTGGTTGACTGTTTTAACGCGGGACTTACTGCAGGCGTACCGCAGGCGGTCAGACATTGCGACGACTTTGTTTTTCTTTGTCATTGTGTCTAGCTTGTTTCCGTTGGGTGTTGGTTCGGATTCAGCCATTTTAAGTACGATTGCACCTGGAGTGCTTTGGGTAGCGGCCTTGCTAGCAGGCATGATTTCATTATCGAGGCTGTTTGCGGCAGATTTTGCCGACGGCGCTTTAGAGCAGATGTTATTATCACCTCAGCCTTTATCATTGTTGGTATCGGCCAAAATTTTGGCGCATTGGCTGGTGTGCGGTTTGCCAGTGGTGTTGCTTGCGCCGATGATTGGTTTGCAATATGCATTGCCAAGCGAAGCGATTGGCATTTTGGTGGTTTCACTCTTGCTGGGTACACCCGCACTTAGCCTGATAGGCGCTATTGGCGCCGCGCTGACCTTGGGCGCACGCGGCAGTGGTTTATTGGTTGCATTGTTGGTGTTGCCGCTGTATATTCCTGTGCTGATATTTGGCTCGCTGGCAGTGTCTGCCAGCCAGCATGGGATGAGTCCACAAGCGCATTTATCTTTGTTGGCAGCAATTTCGCTCTTGGCTGTGGTGCTTGCGCCACTGGCAACGGCTGCGGCCTTACGCATTTCTGTAGAGTAATAAAAACCTATGAGTTTAAAGAAAATTATATTTGCCTTAGGCTTAATCATTGCGGTAAGTGCCGCTGCGCTGATTTTTTTTGCGCACGGTCTTAAATACATCAGTGTGAACGTTGCCTTGTTAGCCTTAGGGGCGGTGCTGATGCGCCAATCTGCCTACTTTTCAGATAATTTTTATCAACATGCCTCACCGCAAACCTTTTACCCTACTGCTGGGCGAATGATTCCGTGGTTTGCTTGGTTGGCGGTAGTATTTGTTATTTATGGCCTCTATATCAGCTTTGCGATTGCCCCGACCGATTTCCAGCAAGGCGAAGCCTACCGCATTATTTTTGTGCATGTGCCAGCGGCCTGGATGTCGATGGTGATTTACTTAGCCATGGCTTTTTGGGCGGGTGTAGGATTGGCGCTAAATTCAAAACTTTCAGCCATGATGGCGCAGGCGCTCGCGCCCACGGGTGCAATATTCACCTTGCTGGCGCTGGTAACGGGGTCACTCTGGGGCAAGCCGATGTGGGGCACTTATTGGGTGTGGGATGCACGTTTAACTTCTGAGCTGATTTTACTATTTCTATATTTAGGCTTTATGGCATTGCAAGCTTCTATTGATGAACCGCGCAAAGCTGACCGCGCGGGTGCGTTATTAGCGCTCGTCGGTGCAGTGAATATCCCGATTATTTATTTTTCAGTTAAGTGGTGGAATACTTTGCATCAAGGGTCCAGCATTAACATGGGCGCCGCACCCAAAATGGCCGCTACGATGTTTGAAGGCATGATTTTAATGGCGCTTGCGTTTTGGATGTACACCATTGCTGTGGCACTCATTCGTGTGCGTTGCATTATTTTAGAACGCGAGCGTAATTCTGGCTGGGTTAAAGAATTGTCACTAAAGGATCACGCATAATGCAGTGGGAAAGTTGGTCTGTTTTTTTTAACATGGGCGGTTACGCATTTTATGTGTGGTTTTCTTTTGGATTAACGGCACTTTGTGTGGTTTGGGAAGTCATAGCCTTGCGTAAACGGAGCAGTGAAGCCTTGCGTTTAACGCGATTACTTTCTCAGAATGATTAACAAGCATACATATAGGTGTAAAAATAATGGCATTAAAAGCACGACATAAACGGTTCATACTTATCGGTATTGGCTTAGGCTTAATTGGGCTAGCTGCAATGCTGATTTTAAATGCGTTTCAAAGTAATATGGTGTTTTTTTATACGCCAACACAAGCGGCACAAGGTGATGTACCAAAAAATACCAGTTTTCGAATAGGCGGATTGGTAGAAGAAAACAGCTTTAAACGTGGCGAAGACGGTTTGAGCGTGCGCTTTGTTATTACAGACACGGCCAAAACGGTGCCGGTACTTTATAAAGGCGTGTTGCCTGATTTGTTTAAAGAAGGCAAGGGTGTTGTCGCGCAGGGTAAACTTGGTGAAGACGGCATGTTTACCGCCAGCGAAGTGTTGGCCAAGCATGATGAAAACTATATGCCGCCAGAGGCTGCGGAAGCATTAAAGCAAGCTCAAACGCAAAGCAATACCGTGGTGATGCCAAAGTAATTTTGGCGTTTAAACAACACTCAAAAATTGTCAAAAAAAGCACAACCCTTTTTAGCTGCTCTGTAAGCCTTATAAATAAAGGCTCACAGAACCGTAAAATTTTCTCGACGTGTTTTGCTTCAGTTTTTTTTGTTTTTTTAAAACATATAAAGTAGTACTTTTTGGTTGCGAATGAGCAATCGCAAAGCAACCGACAAAATTGTGATAAGGATGTAGATGTGATTCCCGAAATTGGTCATTTTTCTTTAATACTCGCGTTACTAACAGCGGTGTTGTTAGGCAGTATTCCTTTAATTGGCGCTGCGCGCGGTAACGCAGTGTGGTTAGGGCTAGCCAAACCTTTGGTGAACGTACAATTTTTGTTGATTGCCTTTGCATTTATTTGTTTGGCCTACGCGTTTGCTACCAATGATTTTTCTGTCGCCTATGTGGCGAAGAATTCAAACTCAAAATTACCCCTGCAATTTCGTATTGCTGCCGTTTGGGGCGGCCATGAAGGCTCATTGTTGTTGTGGGCTTTAATTTTAAGTATGTGGACTGTGGCCGTTGGTTTGTTTTCAAAACATATTCCAGACAATATGCGGGCGCGTATTTTAGGTGTGATGGGCTTGGTGAGCGTTGGCTTTTTGTTATTTATGCTAATCGCATCAAACCCATTTGAGCGGATGATACCAGCCGCATTGGATGGCAGTGACCTCAACCCGTTATTGCAAGACCCGGGCATGATTTTTCATCCGCCAATGTTGTATATGGGTTATGTTGGTTTTTCAGTGGCATTTGCCTTTTCAATTGCGGCATTGCTTGGCGGCCAGTTAGATGCCGCGTGGGCGCGGTGGTCTCGCCCTTGGACAACGTTGGCTTGGGTTTTTCTAACCATCGGCATTATGCTCGGCAGTAACTGGGCGTATTATGAGTTAGGTTGGGGCGGCTGGTGGTTTTGGGATGCCGTTGAAAATGCTTCATTTATGCCGTGGTTAGTTGGCACAGCGCTCATACACTCGTTAGCTGTGACAGAAAAACGCGGCAGCTTTAAAGCGTGGACGGTCTTGCTGGCGATTTGTGCTTTTTCTCTCAGCTTGTTGGGTACTTTTTTAGTGCGCTCCGGCGTGATCACTTCCGTGCATGCTTTTGCAACTGACCCGCGACGCGGCGTGTTTATTCTGGCGTTTTTAGTGGTTGTGATTGGCGGTTCGTTAGCGCTATATGCTTGGCGTGCCCCAAAGATTGGTCGTGGTGGTCAGTTTGATGTAGTTTCGCGCGAGAGCTTTCTTTTGGCAAATAATGTATTGCTGGCGGTTGCGGCCATGGCGGTGTTACTTGGCACGTTGTACCCGTTATTTGTTGATGCGCTAGGCTACGGCAAAATTTCCGTTGGCCCGCCGTATTTTGATGCCGTTTTTGCGCCGCTTATGGCGCCAGCGTTGTTTTTAATGGGCGTTGGGCCAATAGCCCGCTGGAAAGAATCTTCATTGCCAGAATTGGCGACCCGTTTACGCTGGGCCTTAGCTATTAGCCTTATATTGGCCATTGCTTTACCTTTTGCGCTGGGTAACTTTACTGCTTGGATTGGCTTTGGTTTGTTCTTGGCTTTTTGGGTGTTTGTAACGAGTTTCGAATTAATCTATAAGCGCTTAGCCAAGTCTACCGGGTCATTGATGGCACGTATTCAGGCCAATTCAAGGTCATGGTGGGGCATGGTGATTGCGCATCTTGGCATTGCGGTATTTACGCTGGGGGTCACCATCGTAAAAGGCTATGAGTCTGAAATTGCTGTAAAAATGGCGCCGGGTGAAGTGGCGCATTTGGCGGGTTATGACTTTACTTTTGATGGTGTAAAAGCCGTGCAAGGACCAAACTTTGAGGCAAGTGTTGGGCAAATTCATGTAAGTAAAAACGGGAAATTGCGTACCGTGCTTGAGCCGCAAAAACGCATATACACAGTCTCTGGCATGCCGATGACCGAGGCTGGTATCAGCCCGCATTTTATTCATGATTTGTATGCATCATTAGGCGAGCCTTTGGGCGATGGCGCTTGGAGTGTGCGGATTTACCATAAACCGATGGTAGAGTGGATTTGGTTTGGCTGCCTGATGATGGGTTTTGGCGGCATATTAGCGATTGCCGATAAACGGTATCGACTCAGAAATCGCTCCAAAAATGACACGCCATCTAACACAAGCGGGGCCGCTGTATGAAATCCGTATTGCGCGCTTTAATTCCGTTAGCTATATTTTTGGCATTAGTTGGTTTTCTATTTAAAGGCTTATTTCTTAATCCTAAAGAGATTCCATCGCCACTGGTGGGCAAGCCTGCGCCACAGTTTGATTTACCACGTTTAGATAATCCAGAAGCTACGTTTTCACCCAAAGAAATGCTGGGCAAAGTATGGATGTTAAACGCTTGGGCATCTTGGTGCCCATCGTGTGTGGAAGAGCATCCTGTGTTGGTGGAATTAGCAAAAACTGGCATTGTGCCTATTGTGGGCTTGGACTATAAAGATACACGACCAGAGGCTTTGCAATGGTTAGAAAAAGGCGGTAATCCTTATGTGGCCGTGGCCGTTGATGCCGATGGACGCGTCGGTATTGATTATGGGGTGTATGGTGTTCCTGAGACCTATGTAATTGATAAATCAGGGCTGATTGCCTATAAGCAAACTGGGCCGCTCAACGCAAGAAATCTGAATGAGACAATTTTGCCTTTAGTTGAAAAGTTACAAGCACAATGATTATTTCAAATTTTTATCGTTTAGCAATCATCGCATTTTTAATGCAATGGACGCTTGTTCATGCACAAGAGGCGCAACCATTGCAAACCAACAGTGCGGTTGAAGCGCAAGTGCAGCGTCTTTCAGAAGAGTTGCGCTGTTTGGTTTGCCAAAACCAAACACTGGCTGATTCACACGCGGGCCTTGCAGAAGACCTAAAACAAGAAATTCGCGACATGGCCAACAAAGGCATGACAGATCAAGCGATTATTGATTATCTAGTGGCGCGTTATGGCGACTTTGTGCGGTATCGCCCAGCCCTTAATTCTACAACGCTGATTCTTTGGCTTGGGCCATTTGTGCTTTTATTGGCGGGCGGGATTGGGCTTATTTTTATGTTACGGAGGCGTCAAAAAATAAGCACTGATCAACCACTTAGCAATGACGAAGCGCGCCGTGTAAAAGAATTATTAGATTTAGATAGGAAAGCATAATGTGGGGTTTTCTAACAGCAGCACTTTTGTTGATTGGCATGGTGTTGGTCATGCTCATTCCAGCATTATTGCGTCCGCAATCGACTTTGAATCGCGATGATAACGCACAAAGGCGCGAGATTTTTCGCGCGCAGTTTGCCGAGATTGAACAGGATTTAGCCAGCGGCGTGTTAGATGCAGCGCAGTATGAGCTTGCCAAAACCGAGCTAGAACGGCGAATGCTGGATGAAGTCACAAGTAGCCCGCTCGCAGCCACGGTTGCGAAACCAGACCGCCGACTCGCTGTAATACTGGTTTTTTTGGTGCCACTGACAGCTTTTTGGCTGTACGTTAAAATTGGCAACCCAGAAGCCATTGTGAACCCAACGGGGGCTGCCATGATGGATGGCAAGCCGATGACGCAGGCCGATGTGGAAGGTTTGCTGGCATCATTAGCGGCAAAGCTTGAAAAAAATCCTGATGATGGCGCCGGCTGGGTTTTATTGGGGAATTCATATGTCAAAATTGGCAAATATGCGGAGGCCGTAAAAGCCTACGAACAAGCCACCAAAAAAATCACCGATAACGCACAACTCTATGCTGATTATGCAGATGCACTGGCGGCAACCAATGACTATAAGTTAGAAGGCTTGCCTGTTGAGTTGGCTAATCTTGCCCTAAAAATAGATGCACGCAACATTAAAGCAAAGATGTTGCTGGCCACCGCCGCTTATGATCGTCAAGATTATAAAGAGGCCATTGCGCTGTGGGAGAAAATTATCACAGAGTTACCTAAAGAGGCCGAAATTATCCCAGATATCAAAGCGGCAATCGCCAAAGCGCAATCGCTTGCTGGTGAAACAAAATCCACTTCAGTACAAAAAGTGGCAGTGAATGCTGGTATTCGTGGCACTGTGCGTTTGTCTCCCGCCTTGACCAAAGCGTTAGATGCCAATGCTACCCTATTTGTATTTGCCCGTGCGGCGCAGGGCGCACCCATGCCAATTGCGATTGTGCGCGCTAGTGCAAAAGATTTGCCTTATCAGTTTCAGTTAGATGACACATCCGCGATTATGCCCAGCAATAAGCTCTCACAAGCGGATGCAGTGGTAGTAGTGGCGCGCATTTCAAAAAGTGGAGATGCCAAACCGATATCTGGCGATTTGCAGGGCATGTCTGCCGTGATGAAACCGGTTGGTGAAAATGTGGAAATTGAAATCAACGAAGTGTTGAAGTAACCATCAGGCGCGCATGATTAATTGCACAATGATGCAAGTAGTAAAGTCACTAAATTCACTAAATTCACTCGAGAGAAAAAATATGCTCTGGAAGCCTTGTAAATAAAGGCTCGCAGAGCATCGAAAAAGGTTGTGTGTTTAAACAGCAGTTTTATACGCTTTTAAACCCCAGTTTTACGCCTAACAATCTGCCAATTTCCCCAGCCAAATTTCTATTCATGCAACCTTACTTCATGGTCGGCATCACAAATTCAGCACCGCTATTTTTGCTTGGCGAGGGCCAACGCGAGGTGGTGGTTTTTAAGCGCGTGTAAAAACGAATGCCTTCCGTGCCATAAATGTGGTGGTCACCAAAGAGAGAGCGTTTCCAGCCGCCAAAGCTGTGGAAGGCAATCGGCACCGGAATGGCCACATTGACGCCCACCATGCCCGCTTGCACGCGGCTAGTGAATTCGTGCGCGGCTTCGCCATCGCGGGTGAATATCGCTGTGCCGTTGCCAAATTCGTGTTCGTTTACCAACTCAAGTGCCTCTTCAAAGGTTTTTGCCCGCACGATTGCTAACACCGGGCCAAAAATTTCTTCTTTATAGATGCGCATATTTTTGCTGACATTGTCAAACAAGCAGGGTGCTAAAAAGAAGCCTTTTTCAAAGCCTTGTTTGGTGAAATCGCGGCCATCAATCACCAGTTTTGCACCTTCAGCAATGCCTAAATCAACATATTCGCGTACTTTAGCAAAGTGTTGCGGTGTTACTAGCGGGCCCATGTCTGCTTTTTCATTTAAACCTTGGTCAATGACGATGGTGCTGACTTTTTCTTTGAGTTTTTCAACGAGTTGGTCAGCAATATCGCCCACGGTGACGGCTACAGAAATGGCCATGCAGCGCTCGCCCGCAGAGCCGTAGCCTGCGCCAATTAGCGCATCGGCGACTTGGTCTAAATCTGCATCGGGCATCACCACTAAGTGGTTTTTGGCGCCACCCAGCGCTTGTACGCGTTTGCCATTTTTAGTGCCAGTGCTATAAATGTGTTCGGCGATTGGCGTTGAGCCAACAAAGCTGATGGCTTGTACGCGTTTATCGGTTAGCAGCACATCCACGGCTTCTTTATCGCCATTGATGATGTTGAATACGCCAGCAGGCAAGCCAGCTTCTGCCAGTAAATCGGCCAACATTAGGCTGGCGCTTGGTGTTTTTTCAGAAGGTTTCAGCACAAAGGTGTTGCCGGTAGCCATCGCCATCGGAATCATCCATAGCGGTACCATGACCGGAAAATTAAAGGGCGTGATGCCAGCCACTACGCCAAGCGGCTGATGCATGCTGTATGTGTCAATGCCTGTGCCGACTTGTTCGTTATAGTCACCTTTAAGTAAATGCGGCATACCACAAGCGAACTCAACCACTTCAATGCCGCGTGTAACTTCACCGCGTGCATCGGAAATAGTTTTGCCGTGCTCGAGTGAAATGGCTTTGGCTAAATCATTGGCGTGTTCATCGAGTAAGGCTTTAAATTTAAACATAATGCGCGCACGGCGTAAGGCGGGCGTGGCTGCCCAAGCGGGGAAGGCAGCAAGTGCTGCGGCGATTGCTGCTTCAGTTTCAGTGGCCGTAGCATTACATAGTTTGGCAGAGACTTCACCTGTGGCTGGGTTGTAAACGTCACTGAATCTGTTGCTAGTGCCTGTAAGGTGCTGACCATTGACGTAGTGTCCGATTGTGTTCATGTTGAATGCTCCGTAATTTTACGCATTGTTTTTTAATTTCATAGGGTTATAGTAGGTTGGCGATATATTGCGAGCCTACATAAAGGTGTTAAGCATTGGTTGTTTGTTGATGCAATGCCCAAGCCTGCTCATTTTTAAGGTAATTATTTGCATCCAATCCCGCCACACCTTGGCTTGCTACAAATCGAATGGCTTCTGAAAGTATGTTAAAAATACGATCAATTTCGTGTTTTTCGATGGTGAGCGGAGGCGATATTGCAATAATATCGCCGGTGTAGCGTACATGCAGACCTAGCTCAAAACATTTGAGATAAACCGCAAAGGCAAACGCGCCCATTTTGCCGGTAATTGCCTCAAACTCAATGCCTGCCACTAAACCAATGTTGCGAATGTCTTTTACCATGGGCAGGCCTTTTAGGTGATGCACAGCGGCTTCGAGGTGTGGGCTTAAACTGGCCGCGCGGTCTTCTAATTTTTCTTGTTGAAAAATATTTAAGGTGGCAATGGCTGCCGCGCAGGCAATGGGAATGGCGCTATACGTGTAACCATGCGGCAATTCAATTGCGCCAGTTGGCGTGTTTTCCATAAATGCATCATAAATCTCGCGCTTAACAGCCACAGCACCCATTGGCACCACACCATTGGTAAGGCCTTTTGCGCAAGTGAGCATATCAGGAATCACATCAAAATAGTCCGCGCCAAATTTTGTGCCTAGCCTGCCAAAACCGGTAATGACTTCATCAAATATCAGCAAAATGCCGTATTTGGTACAAATTTCGCGCAGGCGTTTTAAATAAGCTGCCGGCGGCACAATCACGCCTGCCGAACCTTGCATCGGTTCAACAATCAGCGTGGCGATGGTGGCTGGGTCATGTAAGGTCAAAATGCGCTGCTCAAATTCATTGGCCAGCGCAATGCCGCCGTCTTGCGGCACGCCTTTCGTAAACGCATTTTTGGCAATGTCGAGCGGGTGGCGAATATGGTCAACACCGCTTAAAGCGTTGCCAAATGCTTTTCGGTTACCGGCAATACCGCCCACTGCAATGCCGCCAAAATTAACCCCGTGATAGCCACGTTCACGACCAATCAGCTTGTTTCTTAACGGGTTGCCGCAGGCGCGATGATACGCCAAGGCAATTTTTAATGCCGTATCGGCTGATTCTGAGCCGGAGTTAGTAAAGAATATACGATCTAAGCCGCTGGGCATATAGTCTGCCACGCGGCTGGCGGCTTCAAACGCTAACGGATGGCTTGATTGAAAAGCTGGGGCGTAATCAAGCGTGAGTAATTGTTTGCCAACAGCACTGGCAATTTCTTCGCGACCATGCCCCGCAGGCACGCACCAAAGCCCTGCTGTGCCATCTAGCACCTGCCGGTCATCCATGGTGGTGTAATAATTGCCGCGCGCAGCCTTAAATAGTCTCGGCATCGTTTTAAATTGCCGATTGGCGGTAAATGGCACCCAGTAGTGCGATAAATCTGGCAAACAATTAGTGCTGGCTTTTGACATTGAAATTCCTGAATCTTACTTTGTAAATGGCTTTAACATGTGCATAGTTAAGTGTTTATCTTACGATGTCAAGTATGGTTAATTAAAATATTAAGTGATTGTTTTAATGTGTTTTATTTATTTGTCTGTTATTGTATATTAAACACTATTAACACAAGAATTGAGGTGAAAAGTGATTGAGCAAGATTTAGGGGCAAGATTACGCATGGTACGGCTGCGGCATCAGCTTTCGCAGCGCGCCCTTGCCAAAAAAGCAGGGGTGGCCAATGCAACGATTTCACTGATTGAGTCAGGTCAGACCAGTCCATCGGTCAGTGCGCTTAAACGCATTCTCGCTGGAGTGCCAATGACTTTGGCGGAGTTTTTTTCAGATGAATTGCCACAGGTTAAAAGTGAAGTGTTTTACCGCGCTGAAGAACTCACTGAAATTAGCGCTGGAGCAGGTATTTCATATCGGCAAATAGGTTCAGCCAAAGCTGGGCATGTGTTGCAGATTTTATATGAAACCTACGCAGTGGGCGCCGATACGGGCTTGGTGATGTTGCAGCATGAGGGCGAAGAGGGCGCAGTGATCCTATCAGGTAAGTTAGAAGTCACGGTGGGTAATCTCACGCGCGTGCTGGGCGCGGGAGATGCTTATTATTTTAATAGCCAAACACCGCACCGCTTTCGCAACGTGGGGAAAACGCCTTGCGTTTTAGTGAGTTCGTGCAGCCCGCCGACGTTTTAATTTGTAATGAAAACGACTTTGCATTTTAAGTTTAATGACAAATTTATGACAAACAGTGTCACTTTTTAAACATTCACTCGCAATGGACTTACCATTATTTTTTGAAACTGCAATTTAAAAATTGCCCATGAATCGGGTTTTTTGCCGGCTGACCATGATTCAGTATAAAAAATCCAACACAATGGCATAACACTTGCATAACATCAGCCATGGAAAGCAAAAAAATATCAAAAATAATTGAAGGAAACAAACGTGAAAAATAGTCTGGTTATTGCATTGCTAGGTGCGCTATTAAGTATGAGTTTTGCCGGTATCAGCGTGGCAAAAGAGGAAGAGAAAGTATTGTATGTGTATAACTGGATTGATTACATTGCGCCAGAAACCATTAAAAACTTTGAGAAAGAAACCGGCATTCAAGTGCGTTATGACACTTACGATGGCAATGAAGTGCTCGATGAAAAATTACGTTCTAAAAAATCCGGCTATGATATTGTTGTTCCATCATCAGATTGGGCTAAAGCGCAAATTAACAGCGGTTTACTACAAAAGCTAGATAAAAGTAAAATTCCAAATTTTAAAAATCTTGACCCGGATGTTTTAGTGAAGCTGAATAAAGCTGACCCTGGCAATGCTTATCTGGCAGGCTGGTTATGGGGTTACACGACCATAGGTCTGGACGTGGATAAAGTGATTCAAGCTTTGGGTAAAACGCCAATGCCGAAAAATCTATGGGAGCTCGTTTTTAATCCAACTTACACCACTAAACTAAAAAGCTGCGGCATTATGTATTTGGATTCGCCCACTGACATTATGCCAATTGCACTTAACTATATTGGAAAGCCAGCCTTTAGTAATAACCCCGCAGATTACGCAGCGGCAACGGCTATGTTAAAAAAAGTGCGCGCTGATATCAAAACCATTACATCAGAAGGTCAAGCGGAAAAACTTGGGGATCAATCCATTTGCGTGGCGATTGGCTGGGGTGGTGATTTTTATCGCGCACGCAGCGAAGCCATCAAAAAAGGCAATGGCTTAAACATTGCGCCAGTGTTTCCTGAAAAAGGCGCATTGTTGTTTTTAGATAGCATGGCGATTCCTAAAGATGCCAAACATCCCAATAATGCCCATCAATATATTAATTATATTCTTCGTCCAGAAGTGCACGCGGGCATTACCAATGCCACAAAATATGCCAACCCGAACAAGGCTTCAACACCTTTAGTCAATGGTGAAATGCGCAATGATCGTTCGCTATTTTTAGCCCCTGAAGACTTTAGTCGCCTCACTGCGCCAGAAACGCTCGATGGCAATCTCATCAACGTGAGGGCGGAAGCGTTTGAAAAATTTAAAGCGGCAAAATGATTTATTAGCAAATTAACAGCATAAAATCTGCACCAACCTTTTTCGATGCTCTGAGAGCCTTATAAATAAAGGCTCTCAGAGCATTATTTTTTTCTCGGGCGAAATTTGACATGATTTCTTGCTTTTTGCCTTGATTAAATTTTAATTCGTTCTACACTAGAATCATTGTCATAAACTGAGTATTTGCGATGAAAGTGCTGGTATTAGGTTCGGGTGTGGTGGGTGTTACTAGTGCATATTATTTAGCCAAAAAAGGGTTTGAGGTCACGGTCATTGACCGCCAGCCAGCCGTCGCATTAGAAACCAGTTTTGCCAATGCCGGACAGATTTCACCCGGTTATTCAGCGCCATGGGCGGCGCCCGGTGTGCCAGCCAAAGCCTTAAAATGGCTGTTTCAGCGCCATTCACCCTTGGCCATTAAGCCAGATGGCACGTTATGGCAACTGCAATGGGTGTTTCAACTTTTACAAAATTGCAACGCCAAAAGTTATGCCCGCAATAAAGAGCGCATGGTGCGCTTGGCTGAATATAGCCGTGATTGCTTAATTCAGCTTCGTGCAGAGTTAGACATTCAGTATGAAGGCCGTGCGCAGGGCACTTTGCAGGTGTTTCGCACGCAACAACAACTCAACGCTGAAGCAAAAGATATTGCCGTGCTAACGCGTATGGGCGTGCCGTTTGAGCACCTTGACCCAGATGGCTGTGTGCGTGCCGAGCCTGCTTTGGCATTGGTAAAAAATCAGTTACTGGGTGGATTACGCTTGCCGGGTGATGAAACCGGTGATTGCCAGCTTTTTACCACTCAATTGGCGATTGAAGCTGAAAAGCTCGGTGTGAAATTCCGTAATGGTGTGGTGATAGAGCGCCTGCTAGAATCCAACGGTAAAATAAACGGTGTAGAAATCAGTACGGCAGAACATCGCGAAACCCTGCAAGCGGACCAATATGTGGTGGCCTTAGGCAGTTACACACGTGCATTGATGCAAGGCTTTGGCTTGCAGATTCCGGTGTATCCGGTCAAAGGTTACTCGCTAACTGTCCCCATTATTAACGCTGAAGCGGCGCCTGTTTCAACCGTGATGGATGAAACCTATAAAGTGGCCATCACCCGTTTTGATCACAGAATTCGCGTAGGTGGTATGGCAGAATTAGCCGGGTTTGATTTAGGCTTGAACCCTCGCCGGCGTGAGACATTGGAGATGGTGTTGAAAGGCTTGTATCCTAATGCGGGGGATACTTCGCAAGCCCTATTTTGGACGGGTCTGCGCCCAATGACTCCCGATGGCACACCGATTATTGGCCAAGCATCGGCCGCGTACCCCAATGTGTGGCTCAACACCGGCCACGGCACCCTAGGCTGGACCATGGCCTGTGGTTCAGGCCAAGTGCTGGCCAATATGATGGTGAATGACGATACGGGCATTCGTATTGATGACCTCAATTTAAGCCGCTACAGTTAGGCACAAAACTGCGTGTTTAATGCATTTACCGGTAAGTGCAATTGGCTAAATAGCCTTTATAATGTGACCACGACGATTGGTTGAATTAGTATGTTAGCACTCATATATTTTAAATAAGAAAGCGAATTTTTATGCACGTTATTCAAACACCTAACGCACCTGCCGCTATTGGCCCTTATTCACAAGCCATGGTGGTGGGGGATTTATTATTTACCTCAGGTCAAATTCCGCTTCGCCCTGATGGCACACTCAATGATGGCGATATTACGGTGCAAACCACGCAGGTGTTGAGTAATCTCAAAGCGGTGATTGAAGCAGCGGGCGCTAATTTAAACAAAGTGGTGAAAACGACGGTTTTTCTCAAAAATTTAGATGACTTTGTGCAAATGAATAAAGTCTATGGCGAAGTGTTTGGCAATCACACACCAGCACGCTCCACCGTGCAAGTGGCTAAATTACCACGTGATGTATTGGTGGAAATTGAGGCGATTGTCTCGCTCGCTTAATTTTTTAGTTTAAGCGGCTAAAATCGCGTCAAGGCAGGCATCAAAATGCTTTATTAGGCGCGCAATATCATCTTGGCTGGTCGCGGGGCTAATAAGCATCATGTTATGAAAAGGCGTGAGCAGTACGCCGCGATTAAGTAAATAAAGATGTATAGCACTTTCTAAAATATCGTTTTGCGCACGGCGCGCTTCTACTGCATTTGTTGGTGAGGTTGCGCAAAATTGCAGTTCTAGACGCGCACCAAGGCGGGTGATATTCCAAGGCAATTTGCGAGTTTTGATCATGGTGCTGAGTTGCAGCGCAAGCGTTTCTGCCAGCGCCAACATGTGCTGATAGGCAACTTCAGTAGCCACTTCAGTTAACGTGGCGTGAATGGCAGCAAGCGTCATCATATTGCCTGATAATGTAGTACCAATACCTGAATGACCAGCAGGTGCCTGATCTTTTTCTGCTTGCATGCGTTTTGCCATGTCGTGACTAAAACCATATGCCGCAGCAGGTAAGCCGCCCGCAATTGGCTTGCCTACCACTAAAAAATCAGGCACAACCTGATGCGCCTTTGCCCAGCCACCTCGGTCGGTAGATATGGTGTGTGTTTCATCGAGCACCAATAGGCTATTATATTGGTTGGTAAGGGCACGTAAGCCCTCGATAAAGCCAGTTTTTGGCAGCACCATGCCGCAGTTGGTGAGCACGGGTTCAGTCAGCACGCAAGCAATGTCACCTTTCGATAACGCTTGTTCAACTGCCGCAAGGTCGTTAAAAGGTACAGAAATCGTATGCAGACCTAAATCGTATACTTGGCCAAGCAAGCTCGGTCGATTAATGGTTTTAGTATTCACTACATCCACCATCGTGTCGTCCACCGTGCCGTGGTAGCATCCATCAAAAACCAATAGCTTATTCCGTTTTGTGACCGCACGCGCCCAACGTAAAACAAAACGATTAGCATCCGTTGCGGTTGTGGCCAGCTGCCAGAAAGGAAGACCAAAAAAGTCAGATAGCGCATCACCTGTGGCAGGTGCCAAGGTTGAGGGTAACATGGCAGTTAAGCCATGATTTGCCTGCTTAGCAATGGCTTGCGCCACGGCTACAGGACTGTGGCCAAACATCGCCCCTGTATCACCCAAACAAAAATCGGTGTAGTCAATGTCATCAGCACAGGTTAAATGTACACCTTGCGCACTTTTAATAAAAAGTGGTGCAGGCGTACTCCAATCGTTCATCCAGTGCATTGGCACACCATATAGAAAATGTGATTGCGTGCGTTTAGCAAGGGCCAGTGATTGTGGATGCAACCGTGAAAAACGCGCCTGCTCTGCAACTAACAGTCGTTTTGCTTGTGAATTGAGTGCGTGCATATCAAAGTTGCAGTGGTTAAAAGTTGGATGTATGAGATATTCTACCTATAATGTTGTCAGTTGACATTGTTGTTTTGGAACTGAACATGGACCACGCATTTGCTTATTTATCAACCAGTGGCTTTCTTGGGTTACCCATTGACAAAACGCCCGCCCACAAGCGCTATGCGATTGCGGGGGTGAATTGGGATGGCAGTTGCACCAATCGGCCAGGGGCGCGTTTTGGCCCCAGTGCCATCCGCCATGCCAGCCAAATGCTGTGTGATGCAACACATCCTTTGTTTGAAATATCTCCAATTGAGAATTTGCAAGATGTGGGCGATTTAGCTTTACCAAACACGAACCTAGACGCGATGCGCAGTGCATTGATGCCGCAAGTCGTTGACCTCATCAAAAAGCAAACATGCATCTGGCTGGGAGGTGACCATTCAATCACGCTGCCGTTACTGCGCGCCTATCATGCCCATTATCAGCAACCCTTAGCCTGTATTCATTTTGATGCGCATTGCGATACGTGGACAGATCATTTTGGCGAACCTTCAGGGCATGGCACGTGGGTGTATGAGGCCATTACCGAAGGCTTGGTTGACCCTAATTGCTTTGTGCAGATTGGCATTCGCTCAGCAGGAGAGCGCACTGCGCGCGAGTTTGTCAGCGACCAAGGCGGAAAAATCTATACCGCGCGCGAATTACGCGGAAAAGATGGTGACGCGCTTAATACAGTGATTGATGAAGTGCGTGCGCGTATGCGTAAAGCCGGCAATCCGCCCTTGTATTTAACTTTTGATATTGATGCGCTAGACCCAGCGTTTGCGCCCGGCACCGGCACGCCTGAAGTGGGCGGCTTAACGACGGCACAAGCCATGACGCTATTGGAAGCTTGGCATGACTTGAATTGGGTAGGCATGGATTTATGCGAAGTTTCGCCACCTTATGACCATGCTGAATTAACTTCAAATGCCGCAGCAACGCTGGTGTGGACTTGGATTTGCGGAAAAATGGCAAATCATGAAGGGAATTAAAAAAGATTAAGTTGGCAATTTTTTTGAGTGAATAAATTCGTACAAGTTAAGTTATCATGCAAGCTCAAGCTAAAATTTGGGCAGTAACCTCAACATACTATAGATAGGGACTAGGAAATATGAGTGAAAAAACAACAACCGCCACACAATACAAGCAAGGCAGCATCATGACCAATATTTTGTTTGGTAGCCGCTGGCTGCAACTGCCGCTATATTTAGGCTTAATCGTTGCGCAGGCGGTGTATGTGTTCTTTTTTGGTGTGGAACTTGTTCACTTGGTGTCTACTGCACACAAAATTAAAGAAGCCGATATCATGTTGATTGTATTAGGTTTAATTGATGTGGTGATGATTTCAAACTTGCTGATTATGGTGATTGTGGGGGGGTATGAAACGTTTGTGTCGCGTCTGAATCTGGAAGGCCACCCTGATGAGCCGGATTGGCTTTCACATGTGAATGCCAATTTGCTGAAAGTGAAACTGGCCACAGCTATTATCGGCATTTCATCCATCCATTTACTCAAAACTTTTATCAATGCAGAAAATTTGACGGATAAAGTGCTTATTTGGCAAACCATTATCCACATGACCTTTGTATTTTCAGCGGTGGCAATTGCCTATATTGATAAATTGATGTCGCATTCATCTGCGCAGCATTAACGGCCAGCCACCAAACCTATGCTGGCCAATGATTTAAAACTCACGCAACATTCTTATTACGTTGCCAGCGCAAATGCGCAGCCAGATTACCCCGTTTTACAGGGTGAAATGCAGGCAGATGTATGCGTGGTGGGCGGTGGTTTTGCCGGGCTATCAGCCGCGATTGAATTGGCTGACCGTGGTTACTCGGTCGTGGTGGTAGAGGCCAACACCATTGGCTTTGGCGCAAGCGGCCGCAATGGCGGGCAACTCATTGCCGGTTTGGCCTGTGAGCAAGCAGTCATTGAAAGCGCGCTGGGCTTTGATGCCGCCAAACAAGTCTGGAATATGTCGTTAGAGGCGCTCAACTTGGTGCGCGAGCGCGTTCAACGCTTTAACATTGATTGCGATTTAACCGATGGCTTTTTGGGCGTTTCAGTCAACCCAAAAAAAGGTGCATCTCTACGCCAGTGGTACGACAACATGGCAACGCGTTACCAGTATGATGCTATTGCTGAATGGATAGCACCGCAAGAAATTGGCCGTTGGATAGACAGCCCGCGCTATTTCAACGGCTATTATGATAAAACTGGTGGGCATGTGCATCCCCTTAATTATTGCCTTGGTTTGGCAAAAGCTGCCGCCAGTTTGGGTGTGCGTATTTTTCAGCATTCTGCTGTTACGCACATGCAACAGGGTGAAACAGTGCAACTTAACACCAAAATTGGCAGCATCAAAGCTCAGTTTGTGGTGCTGGCGGGTAACATGTATTTGCCAGAAGTGTCGCCACAATTAGCGCCAAGTTTGGGCAAACGCATTATGCCGGTAGGTACTTATATTATTGGCACCGAGCCGATTGACGCAACAATCACCAAAACGCTTATCCCCAGCAATGCGGCCGTGTGTGACACCAATTTTATATTGGATTACTTTAGATTTTCTGCTGACCATCGAATGATTTACGGCGGACGCGTTAGCTACAGCGCACTCACGCCGCCTAATTTAACGCAAAGCATGCAAGCGCGGATGGTGGAGACTTTTCCGCAACTTAAATCTACGCCAGTGCAATTTACCTGGGGCGGCTTTGTGGACATCACCATGAGTCGTGCGCCAGACTTTGGAAGATTGTCGCCGAATGTGTTTTATCTGCAAGGTTTTTCTGGCCACGGTGTTGCGCTCACCGGGCTGGCAGGTAAATTAGTGGCAGAAGCCATTTCAGGTCAAGCAGAGCGCTTCGATATTTTTTCCAAAATTCAGCATCATGTCTTTCCAGGTGGAAAATTATTACGTATGCCGGCACTCGTGCTCGGCATGGCGTGGTACAAATTACGCGATGCCTTAGGCTGATTTTTTCAGCATCCAAAACCGAATTTAAAACGTCTGTTTTCCTCCGAGGATTTTTTTTGCCTCTGCGAGCCTTTATTTATAAGGCTCGCAGGGCATCGAAAAAGGTTGCTTGAAAAATTCTTGCATTTTTCTTAGTTTTTTTTGAAAGTATTAAGTGCATCAGCTAGGTCATCAAGCGTTATACTTGTGACTTCAATTTTGTAAAATCTGAACACCATGATCGCCATTCTCGAAGCCAAACATGCGGGCCTGCTATCAAAAGCGCATTGGTTGAATAATATATTGGCAGGCGTCATTGTTGGTGTGGTTGCCTTGCCTTTGGCAATGGCTTTTGCCATTGCATCAGGGGCAAAGCCTGAGCAAGGGCTTTATACCGCAATCGTTGCTGGCGGTTTAACTTCATTATGTGGTGGTAGTCGTTTACAAATCGCAGGTCCAACAGGGGCGTTTATTGTGATTTTAGCGGGCATCACTGCTAAATATGGCATTGAAGGTTTGCAAGTGGCTACGCTAATGGCAGGCGTAATGCTGATTGTAATGGGGTTGACGCGCTTAGGCGGCGTCATCAAGTACATTCCAGATCCTGTGATTGTTGGTTTTACCAGCGGGATAGGGCTGATCATTTTTGTTGGGCAGTGGAAAGACTTTTTTGGCTTGACAGCCATTATCGGCGTTGAGCATTTTCATGAAAAGTTTTGGCATCTCGTTCAGGCATTTCCAACGTTTCAGCTTGAAACCACTTTGCTGGCATTACTGACTGTAATCGTGTTATTAGCTTCACCGCGCGTCTTAAAACGTATTCCATCCCCTTTAGTGGCGATGGTGGTCGCGACGCTTGTTCAATGGTTTTTTCAGTTTGAACAAGTTGCCACCATCGGCAGCGCTTTTGGCGGCATTCCACAGACTTTGCCACATTTTCAGGTACCTTCCATCACTTTTTCTGAGGTGTTAAAGCTGATTGGGCCAGCGTTTACCATTGCACTTTTAGGGGCAATTGAGTCGCTGTTATCGGCTGTCGTGGCAGATGGCATGAGTGGCACAAAGCATGACTCTAATCAGGAGTTGGTGGGGCAAGGGATTGCGAATATTTTCTCACCGTTATTTGGTGGATTTGCCTCTACTGGCGCCATTGCACGTACCGCTACCAATATTCGCAATGGTGGTAACAGCCCGTTAGCGGGTTTGGTACATGTGGCAACACTGGTAGTAATCGTACTTTTGTTGGCGCCACTGGCTTCGCATATTCCGTTGTGCGCACTTTCAGCGATATTGTTTGTGGTGGCTTATAACATGAGTGAGCTACACCGATTTACACACATGGTACTTACAGCACCCAAAGCTGACGTGGCCGTGCTGCTGATTACCTTCTTGCTGACGGTGTTTGGTGATTTAGTGATTGCTGTGAATATTGGTGTATTACTGGCTTGTCTACTTTTTATGAAGCGCATGTCCGAAGCGGTGGTGATTACACAACAATCGCAAGAAACTTTATTTCAGGAAGTAGCCGATGTTGATTTTAAGTTGCCAGAAAATACCGTGGTGTTTGGCATGGAAGGTCCATTCTTTTTCGGGGCCGCCCAGCATTTAGAAAGTGCTTTAGAAAGCGCACACAAGCATGCAGACGTCCTAGTGTTAAGGCTCGACAAAGTACCTTTTATCGATGCTACAGGTATTCAAGCGTTGTGGGATTTGTATGATGCCTGCAAGCGTCATCAAACGCGATTGGTGTTGTGCCAGGCGCGCCCGAATGTGCTTAATAAACTCCAATTGTCAGGCATTACTGGGCAAATGGGTAAAGAGAATGTCATTGACCAACTTCAGCAGATACGTGTGGCTGAATAGCGTTTATCTGACAATACAGTAAATCGATTTATTTCCGGTTATTTTCCTCCGAGGATTTTTTATGCCTCTGCAAGCTTTTATTTACAAGGCTTCCAGAGCATCGAAAAAGGTTTCATTTAATTTTCATGCTATTTCACAATTATCTTTAACCCTGAGTAGAACCAGAAGCCGCTCTTATTGTCTTGTATTGAGTTCAATCATAATATGAAACAAGGAAAGCGATGCAGTTTACAAGCGAGGCCATTAAGTTGGCCGAAAAAGGCTTAATTCCAGATTCAGCGATTCGGTTAGGCATACGCCAACTTTGCAAAACACGGCTAGATGAAATTTCAGCAGCCAATTGTGAAGCCAGTGCGCAAATTGAGGCAGATTTTATTGCAGCCATGCGTCAATCGCCCATTGCCCTGCTGCCTGATTTAGCAAACGCCCAGCACTATGAACTTCCCACGGAATTTTTTGCATTGTGCCTAGGACAACATCGTAAATACAGCAGCTGTTTTTGGTTGCCAGAAACCAAAAAATTAGATGAAGCTGAAGCCTTTGCCCTGCAACTGACTTGTGAACATGCCGAGTTGCAAAACGGCCAACAAATTTTGGAGTTAGGTTGCGGCTGGGGGTCGCTCACGCTATGGATGGCGGAGCGCTTTCCACAAAGTCGCATTACCGCAGTGTCAAATTCAAATTCCCAGCGCGAATACATCACGCAAACGGCACTGGCGCGAGGCTTAAACAATATTCAGGTCATCACTTGCGATATGAATACGTTTAGCCCGAGTACTTTTGGTATTGATGTAATGTTTGACCGCGTTGTATCTGTTGAAATGTTTGAGCACATGCGCAACCACCCAGTGCTGTACGGGAAAATTTACGATTGGTTAGTGCCAGGAGGCAAGTTTTTAATGCACATTTTTGTGCATCGATTAACCCCTTACGCGTTTGAAGTGCAAGGTAGAGATGACTGGATGAGCGAATTTTTCTTCTCTGGCGGCATGATGCCAAGTGATGATTTACCGCTTTATTTTCAGGATAAACTTAAATTGAAGCAACGCTGGCGCTGGGATGGTACACATTATGAAAAAACGGCCAATGCTTGGCTTGTTAATATGGATAAGCAGCAGGCATTGATTACACCAATTTTGGAAGCGACTTATGGGGTAACTGAGGCAACGCGCTGGCGCAATCGCTGGCGCATATTTTTTATGGCGTGCGCTGAATTATTTGGCTACAACCAGGGTCAAGAATGGTGGGTTTCACACTATCAATTTGAACGGCCTATTGAAGGCTAAATTGCACCATGAAGCCATTGCTTAATTTTATTTTATTTCAAGTTTCGTGGTTTGCCTGCGTGCTGGGGGCCGCTAATAGCCTGCCTTGGTTGGGCGTGCTGGTGACTTTGGTGGTGGTATTTTGGCACCTTTTTCGGGCCAAGATGATGCGGCCAGAAATAACACTCATGCTCACCGTGTTGGTGATAGGTGGCTTATTTGACCAAGCCTTGTTATCAACAGGTTTGCTTGATTATGCCCATCATGGCTGGAATAGCGCATTGGTGCCGGTGTGGATTTTAGCCTTATGGCTAGCGTTTGCCAGCGTACTCAATGTGAGCCTGCGTTGGATGCGCGAAAAATATCTTTTGGGAGTGTTGTTTGGTGCAATCGGTGGCCCGCTGGCATATTTAGGCGCAGAAAAATTAGGTGCAGTAACGCTACATAGCTTAGATGCCATGTTGGCGCTATCACTTGGCTGGGCAGTTATTACGCCGATATTATTATTGCTTGCGAAACGTTTTGATGGATTTGTCGAACCGCATGTCGTATTAGCTTCTCAAGGTAGGGCATCATGAATTGGCAACTGTATTTTTATGGTCTGGCAGCAATCAGCACACTGTCCTTTGCTGGCTGGCTGATGAGTTTAGTAAGGAAGAATGTCACCCATGTGGATAGTCTTTGGAGTTTGTTTTTAGCGGTGGCGGCTTACAGTTACGCTTTGAATGCTGAAGTGTTTAACGCACGTATTTACTTAATGCTTTTCTTAGTAACCTTATGGGCCATTCGCTTAAGTGCTTATTTAACATGGCGAAATTGGGGGCCACATGAAGACCATCGCTATGCTGCAATTCGTAAAAATAATGCGCCGCAATTTTGGCTAAAAAGTTTATATATTGTATTTGGTCTGCAAGCTCTGCTGGCTTGGATTATTTCGCTGCCTCTGCTGGGTGTTGCAACCAGTGCACATGGAACGCTCACATTATTAGACGTATCAGGCGCTTTGTTATTTACGTTTGGCTTTGTTTGGCAAACAGTTGCAGACTGGCAGTTAAGTCTTTTTAAGGCAGACCCTAGCCATCGCGGCCAGGTATTGCGTAGTGGGCTGTGGCGCTACAGCAGACACCCCAATTACTTTGGTGAAAGCTGTATTTGGTGGGGTTTTTATTTAATCGCACTGGCCGCTGGTGCATGGTGGAGTGTGGTATCGCCAATACTTATGACCTTACTTTTACTCAAGGTAAGCGGTGTAGCGTTGTTAGAAAAAGATATTGCTGAACGTCGGCCTGACTACGCCAACTATCGCCAACAGACGAACGCATTTCTACCTTGGTGGCCTAAAAAATGACAAGTCTGAAACAACAATGCTACACGTTGAGCTGCGTATTAATCAGTGCGCTGTTTTCAGCAAATTCTATGGCAAGAGAATGGCTGTTTGATGTTTATTTAGACCAATCCAAAATTGGTCAGCATCAGTTTAAGTTAAGTGATGAGGGTGTGCTGACCAGCACTGCAAAATTTAATGTGAAAGTGTTATTTATCAATGCTTATCAATATGATCATCAAGCAGTAGAGCAGTGGCGGGGCGATTGTTTAGAAAAACTAGAAGCACGGACGGTGGAAGATAAGGTAAAAACAAGCGTTAAGGCACAGTTGACGGAACAGCATTTATTGGTGGATGACGGTAAAAAACAGCAGACGTTACCGCGTTGTAGTATGACGTTTGCCTATTGGAACCCGAAGATTATTGAACAGTCCAAGTTGCTCAATCCACAAAATGCAGAATGGCTTGAAACGCAGTTTATTCCGCTAGGCACTGAAAATATCACGGTAAAGAATGAAAAAATAAATGCTGAACGATACAAATTAGAAGGCCGATTTGCAGGTAAGCCTAAACTCAATATTGAGCTTTGGTACAAGGGCGGTAGCGATTGGGTAGCGCTTAAATCAATAACCCCAGAAGGTTATACCATTCGTTATCAGCTACGTTAGGATGACTTCACAATGAAACTTAATATTTTAAAGAGCGTATTTCTAATGACATTTTTAGCCAGTTTTTTAAGTGCTTGTGCAACACAAAAACTCGCCGCTATTCCAACCGTGGCGCAGGTGGATCTGCCAAAATTTATGGGTGATTGGTATGTGATTGCTGCAATTCCAACCTTGATAGAAAAGCAATCTTATAACGCAATTGAACGCTATGAATTGAACCAAGACGGCACCATTGCGACCACGTTTACCTTTAACAAAGGTGCGCTAGATGGAGAATTCAAAACCTACCAACCACGCGGCTTTGTGGTGGAGGATAGCGGTAATGCGTTGTGGGGGATGCAGTTTATCTGGCCCATTAAGGCCGAGTACAGAATCGCTTATTTGAATGCGGATTATACGCAGACGATTATTGCGCGTAATGCCCGTGACTACGTGTGGATTATGGCGCGTACGCCTACAATTAGTGAGGACGACTATCAAGCACTGACGGCTTTAATCGCATCATTTGGCTATGATTTAAGCAAGTTGCGTAAGGTTCCACACAGTGACATATCTAAACCGTAACCGTTTAACGCGACTCAATTTATGTAGCATCATTTTTAAAGATGATTAAAAAACTCATTAAATGGCTAGACAATCATGCGGTGCAAATTGCAGACACACCGTCACAGCAGGCAGATTGGCGACAAATTGATTTGTGGCGCGTGATTCCGTTTGTGTTAATACACCTTGCCTGCTTTGCAGTGTTTTGGGTGGGCTTTAGCTGGTTTGCCGTTGGCTTTGCCATTGCACTTTATGCATTAAGAATGTTTGCAATCACAGGTTTTTATCATCGCTATTTTTCACATAAAACCTTTCGCACTTCGCGCCTATTTCAGTTATTAGGCGCTATTGCGGGGGCTACTGCTGTACAGCGCGGGCCGTTATGGTGGGCATCACATCATCGAAATCACCATGTAAATGCAGATGAATTAGAAGATGCCCATTCACCCGTGCAGCACGGCTTTTTATGGAGTCATTTGGGCTGGTTCTTATCCAATCAGCATTTCGCAACCCGCACAGAGCGCGTTAAAGAGTTGGTGCGGTTTGCCGAGCTACGTTTTTTAGATCGATTTGATGTGCTTGTGCCCCTTGTGTTTGCTGTGTGCATTTATTTATTTGGGTTCTGGCTTGAAGTGAAATATCCCAGTTTACAAACTAACGGCCTGCAATTGCTGGTGTGGGGTTTTGCTATTTCAACGGTGGCCTTGTATCACGCCACCTTTACCGTCAATTCACTGGCCCATGTGTGGGGCAAGCGGCGCTATGCGACGCGTGATCACAGTCGAAATAACGGCTGGATTGCATTTTTGACACTGGGCGAGGGTTGGCATAACAATCATCATCATTTTCCAGGGTCAGCCAGGCAAGGTTTTTACTGGTGGGAAATCGATTTAACCTATTACATTCTCAAATTACTTTCAACTTGCGGTTTGATTTGGGATTTACGAACCATACCAAAAGAAGTGCGTGAATCAAGAAAAATTCAGTCACATGACCATAAAAAATAACCCATTGAAAATTGCCATTATTGGTAGCGGTATTGCGGGTAATACCATTGCCTATCACTTGCATCGGCATCATGACATTACAGTGTATGAGGCCGAAAATCACATTGGCGGCCACACTCACACTCACACAATTCATCATGAAGGTAAAGATTATCAGGTAGATACGGGGTTTATTGTGTTTAATGACCGCACTTACCCAAACTTTATTGCCTTGTTAGATGAGTTAAAAGTGGCTTGGCAGCCGAGTGCCATGAGTTTTAGCGTGCACTGTGAAAAAACTGGTTTAGAGTACAACGGCACAACATTAAATAGTTTATTTGCGCAGCGCAGTAATCTATTTAAGCCGTATTTCTATCAAATGATTCGTGACATTCTGCGCTTTAACAAAAGCGCCCTTGAACTGTTAGAGGCAGGTAGTGAGATTAAGCTGGGGGATTATTTACGCGCTGGTCGCTATTGCCAAAAGTTTATTGATTACTACATTATTCCAATGGGCTCAGCGATTTGGTCAACCGATGCTGTGCAGATGTTAGATTTCCCAGCACGCTTTTTTGTACGGTTTTTTCATCATCATGGCATGCTTACTGTCAACAATAGGCCGCAATGGCGAACCATTACCAATGGCTCGGCGAGTTATGTAAATGCGCTGACTGAACCGTTTAAACATCGTATTCAGCTTAAAACCCCGATTGAAAGTGTGCGGCGCACTGAAAATAGCGTCTACGTGAAGCCTAAACATGGGGAAGAAATAGCCTATGATTATGTATTTTTTGCCTGCCATAGCGACCAAGCACTGAAGATATTAAGCGATCAAACTTCTTCGGAGACTGAAATTCTAAGTGCCATCCCTTTTCAAGAAAACAGTATTTATTTGCACCACGATGCAACGCTGATGCCTAAGCGTTCATTAGCATGGGCGGCGTGGAATTACCATGTCACCAAACAACCTTTGAATCGCGTTGCGGTCACTTACAACATGAACATTTTGCAGAACTTGCAAAGTAGGGAACCTCTGCTGGCCACGCTGAATCACGTTGGGGGAATTAACCCAGCTAAAGTCATTAAACGCCTCACTTATACGCACCCAGTATATACATTGGCAGGAGCTGCTGCCCAGGCCAGACATGCGGAAATCAGTGGTAAAAATAGAACAGGGTATGCAGGCGCCTATTGGCGCAACGGCTTTCATGAAGATGGGGTAGTGAGCGCATTAGAAGCGTTGAAGCACTTTGAGAATGCTATTAAATCAGGCCTACACAATGCCCAATAGTGCAATCTATGAGGGGGTTGTTACGCATCAGCGCTTTAGCCCAAAACCGCATGGCTTTCGCTACCTAGTGTTTATGATGTACTTAGATTTAGATGAGCTTCCGCAATTATTTCGTGGCATGCGTTTTTGGTCGTATGAAAGTAAAAATTTGGCATGTTTTAAGCGCGCGGACTACTATGGCAACCCAGATGTCCCGCTAAAAGAAGAAATTGCTAATTTGGTTTACCAAGCGACAGGCCATGCGCCACGCGGTGCAATAACGATGCTCACCAACATGCGCTACTTTGGACATTGTTTTAATCCCGTGACGTTTTATTATTGTTTTGAGCCAGATGGCACAACACTGCAGGCGATTGTGAGTCATATTACCAACACGCCTTGGGGTGAAGATTATGCTTATGTGCATGATTTTAAATCAGAAAAAACCATCAAAAAAACTAAGCAGGGTGATATTGCAGTGTTTAAGTTAGATAAAAATTTTCACGTCTCGCCCTTTATGCCTATGGATATTGAATATGACTGGGCGTTTAAAATGGAGGGGAATCAATTGCTTGTACACATGAAAAATTTTGAAGAAGGTAAGCAAGTGTTTAACGCTACGCTAGCCTTAGAAAAAAAAGAGATGACAGCGTCATCATTGAATAAACTTTTGCTAAGTTATCCGTTGATGACCATCAAAGTCGTTGCCGCCATTTATTGGAATGCTTTTTTGCTGTGGTGTAAACGCGTGCCTTTTTATTCTCACCCAGCACAAGTCTCTAAATAAATATGTCGAATCCTGTTCAGATACAAGAAACCTTGACTGCCAGTCTTAGGCAAAAAAGTCGCTCAAAATGGGTGGCAAATTTTGCCAAGGCGCAAATACTCAAACGCTTGGAATTTTTGCTAAAGGGCAATTTAACCATTGTTGATGGTGCAGTTCAGCACAAATTTGGTCACACAGAAGACATTCGCGCAACAATCTATGTACATGATACGCGTTTTTATGGCGAAATTGCTTTTGGCGGTAGCATTGGTGCGGGTGAGGCTTATATGCTGGGATATTGGACGACAGATAACCTCACCAATGTGATTCGCATGATGTGCCTGAATCAGGCAGTGATGGATACCATTGAGGGCGGTTACCAGTGGTTCACCAAGCCATTGATGCAGCTACTGCATTGGCTTAATAGCAATACCACAGAAGGAAGCCGCAAAAATATCGCCGCGCATTATGACTTAGGCAATGATTTTTTTGCTTTATTTTTAGACGAAACGCTGATGTATTCCAGCGCTATATTTAATCAACACACCAGCACATTAAAAGACGCTTCCGAACTGAAACTCAAAACCATTTGTGAAAAACTAGACTTGCAAGCCACTGACCATGTCATTGAAATTGGCACAGGTTGGGGTGGTTTTGCAATTTACGCGGCTATGCATTATGGATGTAAAGTTACCACCACTACTATTTCACAGCAGCAATATGCGCTGGCTAAAAGTAGGGTGACGGCTGCTGGCTTACAAGACAAAATCACTTTGCTGTTGGACGATTATAGGCATTTGAGTGGCCAGTTTGATAAGCTCGTTTCAATCGAAATGATTGAAGCAGTCGGCCATCGCTTTTATGACACCTATTTTGCAAAAATCAGCGCACTACTTAAACCAGACGGTTTGGCGCTCATTCAAGCCATTACCATTCAAGACCAGCGTTATGAAAGCGCAAAAAAATCAGTCGATTTCATTCAGCGCTACATTTTTCCTGGCTCGTGCATTCCATCCAACACCGCCATGCTCAACAGTATTACCCGAAACAGTGATTTGCGTTTGTTCGATTTGGAAGATATTGGCCCGCATTACGCCACAACGTTAAAACGCTGGCGAGAAAATTTTTTTGACAAGATTGAAGCCGTACGAAAGCTTGGCTACTCTGAAGAGTTCATCAAGATGTGGGAGTTTTATCTTTGTTATTGCGAAGGCGGTTTTGCAGAACGCGCACTGGGCGACGTGCATTTATTGCTAGCAAAACCAGACAATCGACGCGTTGCTTTAAATGCTTAAATCGGCCTATCAATTCGCCGAGGATTTTTTATGCCTCTGCGAGCCTTTATTTATAAGGCTCACAGGGCATCTAAAAAGATTGGGATTAACTCACGTTTAATTACTCATTCAATACAGTACGATTAAAATTAAAAAGTATTGTTTAGGGTCATAACATAAGAAAGGGGGCTGATGCCCCCTTTCTTATTGATAGCTCATTTGCGCAAAGTTTAATTTAACCGTTTTTGCGCCGGCGCGCTGCAAAACCTACCAAAGCCAATCCCACGAGCATCATGCCATAGGTTTCTGGTTCTGGTACTGCTGCAACCCAGTTCGATGTGCCGCCACTAAAGCCACCTAAAGATATAACCCCATAAATTGGGCTGGGTTTAGGACCACTCGTTGCATAAGTTGTTGTGAAGTTTGTTAATGAAACATCTTTTATTGTCCAGGTACTTGTTTCAGTAAAATCAAAACGGACACCGCCATCACTGTTTTTTGAGAAAAAATCAACTTTTACGTGCTGGTCTTGCGTAGTATAGCCAGCGTCCAAGTTGTTTTGATTTACCTCGTAAGAAAAAGTATCAACCGAAGCACCTGCGTTATAGGCAAAATTTGCCGCAGTTAATACTGCGCCTGAATAAACGAAATCGATAGAATGAACAAAGGTGCTTGTCGCTGGACTTGCACCGGCATTCAATTCATTCGGATCAAGAAAAAATTGCACGTCTGATCCAATTTGCGTCAGTGACAGCGTCGCTACTGATGCATAGGGCGGGCTTTGTGAAGCGACTGCCGTAGAGGGTAAATTAAATGTCCACACCACAGGTGCTGCCATTGCTGAAGGGTTTAACCCAAAGAACAAGCCAGAGGCTACAAATAACATTGAGGTCAATTGACTAATTTTGTTCATTACTTTTAACCTAACTTTCAGTTCGCTTAAGTACACAGAATTGTTAATTATTGTAAGTAAAACTATAGCCTTGTGCGTGGATGTAGCAATCACCCGTTCGGGTCTTGTGCTGACTGTTCGTCAAAGTTTAGTGTTGATATATTAAAGTCAAAAATATCACCAATTTTGTCCGAGAATAAAATTATGCTCTGCGAGCCTTTATTTATAAGGCTTCCAGGGCATCGAAAAAGGTTTGGTTAAAATTACATGCAAAATTACGTTAATTTTTAATAAATTTAAAGTCGTTTGCAATCGGTATTTTAACGAAGACGCTTTTTAAAATTGACCACAATAATTTACATAAACTACTTGCTAGGCGCGTTGCCTAAGGCGTAGTATGTGTTCAAAGTGGTGGATTACTTCAAACATACAATTACAGAAACTTGAAATTATAGAAACAGTTTATTGTGCTGTTGTGGTTTTTATAACAGTGACGGTAAATACGTTTTACTATGAAAAACAAGCAAAAAAAACCAGTAGTTCTCTTGCCGGCGGATGTAAAACCGCTGGGCGACCATCTTTTTCATGCGGTGGGGCAGAAGTATATTTTGGCCGTGGCTGACGCGGCGGAAGCCACACCTTTACTGATTCCTGCCGTAGCAGATGCGCTTGATTTGGAAGCGCTGCTTGAAATGGCCGATGGTATTTTGCTCACCGGGTCAGTTTCAAATGTACACCCTTCGCATTTTAATCAAGATGTGCTTGATCCCTCCCTGCCGCTAGACCCTGCAAGAGACGCGCTCACGTTGAATTTGATTCGTACCGCCATACAAAAAGGCGTGCCCTTGCTTGCGATTTGTCGTGGCTTTCAAGAGTTAAATGTGGCTTTTGGGGGCAGTTTGCATCAGGCTGTGCATGATGTTGATGGGTTGCATGACCACAGAGAAGCCAAGACTGTCGATTTAGCGTTGCAATATGCACCAGTCCACAGCGTACGTTTAACTGAGGGTGGAAAACTAGCCAATATCACACAGTCGAATGAAATGTTCGTGAACTCACTACACGGGCAAGGGATTCAACGTTTGGGCGCAGGGTTAACCATTGAAGCAACTGCGCCGGATGGCTTAGCCGAGGCGGTTTCTGTGGATGCTGCGCAAACATTTGCGCTGGGCGTGCAGTGGCATCCAGAATGGCAAGTCATGCAAAATCCACAATATTTAGCCATTTTTAGCGCTTTTGGTGCTGCTTGCAGGCTAAGAATGCGCCGTCACGAGCCACCCGATTAACTCTGATTGTTTTAATCTTAAATCATTCGGCGTAAATTAGTAAAATCAGGAGCAAAACATGACAGAAGTAAGCGCAAAAAATCATATTGATATGGATAAATGGCTGACGGATAACAACATTACCGAGGTGGAATGTTTGGTGCCCGATTTAACGGGAGTGGCGCGCGGCAAAATTCTTCCACGTGAAAAGTTTTCAACCGAACGCGCCATGCGCCTGCCAGAAGCCGTGTTTGGCATGACGGTAACAGGCGAATCACCTGAAGACAACGAGGGTTACGATCGTGTTTTTGGGTTTACTGATAAAGACATGGTGTTGATTCCTGACCCCAGCACTTTGCGCGTGGTGCCTTGGGCGCAAGACCCGACTGCACAAGTTATCATGGATTGCTTTGACCACCAAGGCCGGCCGGTTAATTTTTCACCTAGAAATGTATTGCGTCGCGTGACTAACTTATATAAAGAACTTGGTTTTACGCCGATTGTGGCCCCTGAGCTAGAGTTTTATTTGCTAGAACGCAATACCGACCCGGACGTAGCACTAAGTCCACCGGTAGGACGAAGTGGGCGTAAAGAAACCAGCCGTCAGCTTTATAGTATTGATGCAGTGAATGAATTTGACCCGTTATTTGAAGATATTTACGACTATTGCGATTTGATGGGGCTAGAGTTAGACACGCTCATTCACGAATTTGGCGCAGGGCAGATGGAAATTAACTTTTTGCACGATGAGCCGATGATTTTGGCGGATAAAACCTTCTTTTTTAAACGCACCTTGCGAGAAGTGGCTATGCGTCACGGCATGTACGCGACCTTTATGGCAAAACCCATGCAAAATGAGCCAGGCTCGGCCATGCACATTCACCAAAGCGTGATAGATTGCAAATCAGGCAATAATATTTTCAGCAAAGCAGATGGTTCTGCTTCGCCACTTTTCTTTCACTATATTGCGGGGCTACAAAAATATTTGCCCGCTGCCATGGTGTTGCTTGCACCCTATGTGAACTCGTATCGCCGCATTGTGCGTAACGGTGCCGCGCCTATCAATATTGAATGGGGTTACGATAATCGTACTGTGGGTATTCGTGTGCCTATTTCTGAACCTGCAGGGCGACGCGTAGAAAATCGCGTAGTGGGTGCCGATGCTAATCCATATTTAGCGATGGCAGTCACGCTGGCTTGTGGTTATTTGGGCATTAAAGAAAAGCTACAACCCACGGCTGAAACTACTGGTAGTGCATATGCTTCTGACTATCAATTGCCGCGTGGGCTTTCAGAGGCTATCCGTGAATTAGAAGTTGCGACCGCTTTACATGAGGTGTTAGGTAAAGATTTCGTTGATGTTTATTTAGCGGTTAAAGATGCAGAACATGATGAATTTATGCGCGTGATTAGCCCTTGGGAGCGTGAACATCTGCTCATGCATGTTTAAGTGAATCAATCATCGAGAATAACATGACAAATACTAAAGAGATTCAGGCGATAGATTCCGCGCATTACATGCACCCATTTACCGACCATAAAAGCCTAGCGGCAAAGGGGTCGCGTATTATCACCAAAGCCGACAATGTCTACATTTGGGATTCTGAAGGCCACAAAATATTTGATGCCATGTCAGGCTTGTGGTGTGTGAATGTAGGTTATGGTCGCAAAGAGCTGGTGGATGCTGCCTGCAAACAAATGACTGAGCTACCTTTTTATAACAGCTTTTTTCAAACGACCAACGTGCCAGCGGTTAAGTTGGCCGAGAAAATTATCTCGCTTGCAGGAGATAATTATTCGCATGTATTTTTTGGCAGCTCAGGGTCTGAGTCAAACGACACCAATGTGCGTATGGTACGTCATTACTGGGCCACCCTAGGCCAGCCAGAACGCACATTTATTATCAGCCGTAAAAATGCTTATCATGGCTCAACAATGGTGGGGTCATCACTTGGCGGCATGGGCGGCATGCACGCACAGGGGGGCGTGATTCCAGGTATTGAGCATATTGAACAACCGTATCATTATGGTTTGGCGCCTGATGAAGATCGGGATGCTTTTGGCCTGCGTGCGGCATCTTGGCTTGAAGAAAAGATTTTAGAAGTTGGTGCAGAAAAGGTTGCGGCTTTTATTGGTGAACCTGTGCAGGGCGCGGGTGGCGTGATTATTCCCCCTCAAACCTATTGGCCAGAAATTCAGCGGATATGTGACAAATACGGCATATTGCTTATTTGTGATGAAGTGATTTGTGGCTTTGGTCGCCTAGGCGCGTGGTTTGGCTCGCAACGCATGGGCGCAAAACCTGATTTGATGACCTTCGCCAAAGGTGTCAGCTCAGGCTATATTCCGCTAGGGGGCGTGGTGGTCGGTAAACGCGTTGCACAAGTGCTGATTGAGCAGGGTGGGGAGTTTAATCATGGTTACACGTATTCTGGGCACCCAACTGCATGTGCTGTGGCGTTAGCGAATCTTGAAATCATCGAGCGTGAAGATTTGGTTAACCAAGTACGCTATGAAACAGGGCCGTATCTGGCTCAAAAATATGCTGAGTTAGCTAAACATCCATTGGTAGGTGGCGCTGAAACATTTGGCTTAGTCGCTGGGTTTGTTCTCATGAAAAACAAAGAAGAGCATGTTCACTTTGATGAGAGTTTAGAAGTAGGTATGATATGTCGCGGGCATTGCTTTGCTAACGGTTTAATTATGCGCGCCGTGGGCGACCGCATGATTATTGCACCACCATTGGTCACGACCAAAGCGCAAATTGATGAAATGATAGGGCTCATTTATTTATGCTTAGACGCTACGCTGGCTGATTTGAAAAGGCTGGGTGTGATGTAATGAATAATATTAAGTTTAAGTTGAGGGTAGGGCACATAACTTGCTTTAGATTCTAAGGCCGGTGTATTTTTGAATGATTAAAAGTTAAGGCAACTTAATCATTTGGTTAGTGCAACAAGTAAATTTGGCTGTTAAAATTGATTCAGATTTTTTACTTTTTCTTGGGAGATATTCGATGCAAATTTTATTGAACAAACGTCTTTTATGTACGATGGTGAGCTTGGCGATTGTTGGCTTTGGTTCAGTATCATGTACTGACAGTAATAAGGAAACCACCAGCGATGCAAAAGTTGCGCAATCAACGGTTGCCAGCGAGGAAGAAAAAATTCTTAATATTTACAACTGGTCTGACTACATTGCGCCCGATACCATAGAAAATTTTGAAAAAGAAACCGGCATCAAAGTACGTTACGATGTATTTGATAGTAATGAAATTTTACATGCCAAATTAATCGCCAAGAACACAGGTTACGACATCGTTGTACCTTCATCCAATTGGGCCAAACAGCAAATTGAGGGCGGTTTGTTTCAAAAGTTAGATAAAACTAAACTCACTAACTGGAAAAATTTAGATGAGGGCATTTTAAAACAAATGGAAGGTGTTGACCCCGGTAACCAATACTTAGTGGACTGGATGTGGAGTTATAACACCGTGGGTATTAATGAAGATAAAGTAAAAGCCGCATTGGGCGACACCCCGATGCCTGAAAATGCATGGGATCTCGTGTTTAATCCAACTTATACCAGTAAGCTAAAGTCATGTGGCATCACGTTTCTGGATACGCCAACGGACGTGTTTCAGGCGGCATTGCATTATTTAGGCAAGCCGGTATTCACCGCATCAAATGATGATTATCAGGCAGCATTTGATATGCTCATGAAAGTGCGCCCACACATTAAAAAGTTTAATTCAGGCGGCCAAATTGAAGATTTGGCAGGTGGTAACGTCTGTGTAACCTATGGATGGGCAGGTGATATCAACTTGGCACGCAAGCGTTCAATAGAAAATAAAGCCGAGCAAAATATTGTAGCCCTTGTACCAAAAACTGGTGGCTTGATTTTTATGGATACCATGGCGATTCCTGCGGATGCAAAACATCCTAATAACGCACATTTATTCATCAATTATGTCATGCGTCCTGAAGTGGCGGCATCTATTACCAATGAGGTGACCTATGCAAACCCTAATAAAGCGGCTACAGAGTTTGTTGATGAAGAAATTAAAAATAATAAGTCCATCTACTTATCTGATGAAGATATTGCAAAACTAGTGCCACCAGGTGTTGAAAGCCAAGAAGCCAAACGGACTTTAACGCGCTTTTACACCAAGTTTAAATCTGGCGTTTAGCTAACAAGTGTGGGCGTATCATACGCCCACACTTAGCTGATTTCTCGTTTACACCATCATCATTTACTAAGGGTTTTTTATGGCAACCGCACCTAAAGAAATCAACCAGCCAGCGCCAGAGGTATTGTTGCGCGTTGAAAATGTCACCAAAATTTACGATGGCACGGTGAAAGCGGTAGATGATGTGTCACTCACCGTGAATAAAGGTGAAATTTTTGCTTTGCTGGGTGGTTCAGGCTGCGGAAAATCAACACTGTTGCGCATGATGGCAGGCTTTGAAATGCCCACAAAAGGCAAAATTTTCTTAGCAGGGCAAGATATAACCAATTTGCCTCCTTACCAGCGTCCTATCAATATGATGTTTCAGTCTTATGCGTTGTTTCCACACTTGAGTGTATGGGAAAACATAGCCTTTGGCTTAAAGCGCGATGGCATGCCAAAAGACCAAATCGCAGAGCGCGTAGAAAAAATGCTCAACCTTGCACAATTGGGTAAATTTGCACAACGTAAGCCACATCAACTTTCTGGTGGGCAACAACAGCGCGTGGCCTTGGTGCGTAGTTTGGCTAAACGCCCACAATTGCTGCTCTTAGATGAACCACTGGGCGCGCTTGATAAAAAATTGCGCGAAACCACGCAACTGGAGTTAGTGAATATTATTGAAGAAGTTGGTGTAACCTGTGTGTTGGTAACGCATGACCAAGAGGAGGCGATGACGATGGCATCGCGTATTGCCGTGATGTCTGAGGGGTATTTCTTACAAGTGGGTGCGCCAGACGCCGTGTATGAAATGCCCAACAGCCGCAAAGTGGCTGACTTCATTGGCAATGTAAATTTATTTGATGGTGTGATTGAAGAAGACGAAGCAGATCATGTGACGGTACGTTGCCCAGAATGTGTGCATTATGTAGGGCACGGTGTAAGCGGGCATACAGGTATGGCGGTGGGCGTGGCGTTACGCCCTGAAAAAATCATGCTTTCAGATAAAAAACCTAAAGGTGAATATAACTGGTGTGAGGGTGAGGTCATCGAAATTGTTTATTTTGGCGCACATACGACATATCACCTCAAGCTTGATTCAGGCAAAGTGATTAAAGCCCAAGAGCTCAACAATACGCGTGATTTAAGCTGCGGTCTTACATGGGGTGATCGCGCTTATGCGCACTGGAATGATTTGGCGATGGTTGTATTAGCACAATAAAAGGAGCGAGAAATGGCGACTAAGCAAGGTTTTTTCACGCGCCTGTTAGATGGAAAGCATGCTGTTATTGGCATTCCATATCTATGGTTTATTTTGCTTGCGGCTGTGCCTATTCTGATTATATTAAAAATCAGCTTATCTGAAATGCAAGGCACTTCAGTTTCAAACATGATTGACTGGAGTAATGGCTGGCCAAAACTTACACTTAACTTTTCAAGTTATCAGTTTATTTTTAGCGACTCTCTCTACCTTAAAACCTATTTATCATCCATTAAGTATGCGCTACTCACCACGCTGATTTGCTTAGTGATTGGCTACCCATTTGCCTACTTTATGGCGCGCTCACCCAAGCACATGCAACCTACGCTGTTGATGCTCATCATGTTGCCTTTTTGGACATCATTTTTACTACGTATTTATGCGTGGAAAACTTTGCTTGAAAACAACGGCATTATCAACAATGTACTGATGAGTTTAGGCGTGATCGATGCGCCATTACAGATGATGAATACCCCATTTTCACTGATGATTGGCATGGTGTACTCATACCTGCCTTTTATGATTTTGCCTTTGTATGCAAATTTATCTAAGCTTGATATGCGTTACTTAGAAGCTGCCGCTGACCTTGGCACAAGCCCGTTTAAGGCGTTTTGGCTCATTACTGTGCCGCTTTCAAAAGCAGGCATCATTGCGGGTTCTATGCTGGTATTCATCCCAACGATTGGTGAATACGTGATTCCGGAGTTATTGGGCGGCTCAAGCACCTTGATGATAGGCCGCGTGTTATGGAATGAATTTTTCAGTAATAACGACTGGCCAATGGCCTCCGCTGTGGCGGTGGTGATGATATTGCTCATATTAGTGCCAATGGCAATATACAATAAATCTCAAGCAGAAGCGGAGATGAAATAATGAGCCAAGCGACCAATAACAAGATATTTTCTAACCTGTGGATGATTGCGGTTTATTTGTTTTTGTATTTGCCTATTTTTACGCTGGTAGTGTACTCGTTTAATGATTCAAAACTCATTTCAACATGGACGCACGCCAGTTTGCGCTGGTACGAAGCTTTAATTAAAGACGATGATTTAATTTCAGCCGTGTTGTTATCCCTTAAAATTGCTGGCATTTCTGCATTGATGTCGGTGTTTTTTGGCACATTTACTGCGTTCGCCCTGAACCGCTATAAACGTTTTAAAGGGCGTACATTGCTGTCGTCTATGTCGAGTATGCCATTGGTGATGCCTGATGTGATTGTGGGTTTATCGTTATTATTGATGATTATTTCAGTGCAACATTGGCTGGGTTTTCCTGAAAAAGGTTTATTTACCATTTTATTAGGCCATGCCTTGTTGGGCACCGCTTATGCAGCGGTGGTGGTCACTTCGCGTTTGCGCGAAATGGATAGTAAATTAGATGAAGCCGCCATGGATTTAGGCTGTAAACCTTGGCAAGTGTTTTATTTGGTCACCTTGCCATTGCTGTTGCCAGCGTTAATTTCTGCCTTTTTATTAACGTTTACACTGTCTTTTGATGATGTGGTGCTGTCATCGTTCTTATCCGGCCCAGGATATTCCACCATGCCGATGGTGATTTTTTCACGCGCACGTTTAGGCTTAAACCCAACCATTAACGCGGTGGCGACGGTGACGATTGTGGTGGTGACTTTTGCGGTGATTGCTTCAAGCTTTTATACCTCGCACCAAGCGCGCAAACGTAAACGTGAAGAAGCGCAGGCGTATAGCGATAGTAATAAATAACATTGGGGTGCAATGATTTTCGCCCCTACACAGCGAATTAGAGAGCATCATGACGCTTCAAATTAAACACAAGTCTTTAATCAAAAATAACCAAACCTTACTCGCTGGCAATTGGGTAGGTGCAGATTCTGGCGAAACTTTCACTGTGACTAATCCTGCTAATGGGCAAGCCATCGCCAATGTACCTCGCATGGGTAAAGCCGAAACTGAGCGTGCGATTATTGACAGTCAAACCGCCCAAAAACAGTGGAAAATGCTTACAGCCAAAGCGCGCGCTGCTATTCTTAAACGCTGGTTTGATTTAATGGTGGAACATCATGAAGATTTAGCCCAAATTTTAACTGCCGAACAAGGTAAGCCGCTGGCAGAGGCGCGTGGCGAAATTACTTATGGCGCAAGCTTTGTGGAGTGGTTTGCTGAAGAAGCTAAGCGTGTATATGGTGAAGTGATTCCAGCACCCACAGCTGACCGTAAATTGCTCGTAATAAAGCAACCCATTGGTGTAACCGCTGCGATTACACCGTGGAATTTTCCTGTGGCGATGATAACCCGTAAAGCCGCACCTGCTTTGGCCGCAGGCTGCAGCATGATTATCAAGCCCGCAGAAAATACGCCGTTATCTGCAATCGCATTAGCCGTGTTGGCAGAAGAAGCTGGCGTGCCTGCAGGCGTGTTGCAAGTGCTCACGGGTAAGGCGCGTGAAATTGGCGCAGTGCTGTGTGAAAGCCCGATTGTAACCAAGTTGTCATTCACAGGCTCAACCGAAGTTGGGCGCATTTTAATGCGTCAATGTGCGGATACGATTAAAAAATTATCACTCGAATTAGGCGGTAACGCACCTTTTATTGTGTTTGACGATGCTGATTTAGATGCGGCGGTTGAAGGCGCGATGGTGAGCAAGTTCAGAAACGCCGGGCAAACTTGCGTATGCGCTAACCGCTTGTTTGTACAAGATGGCGTGTTTGATGCGTTTGCAGCTAAGCTTGCGGCAAAGGTGGCCACATTAAAAGTAGGTGATGGCACGGCAGAAGGTGTGACGCAAGGCCCGCTGATTGATAATGCGGCAGTTGAAAAAGTGGAAAGTCATGTGGCAGATGCGGTGGCCAAGGGCGCAACTTTATTGCAAGGCGGCAAACGTCATGCAAGCGGGGGCACGTTTTATGAACCCACTGTACTTGCAGACGTGAGCCCGAATGCCTTAATTTTTAAAGAAGAAACCTTTGGCCCAGTTGCGCCATTATTCCGCTTTAAAACGGATGAAGATGTGATTGCAATGGCCAATAATACTGAATTTGGCTTGGCCTCATACTTTTATAGCCGCGATATTGGCCGCATTTGGCGCGTGGCAGAAGCGTTGGAATATGGCATGGTGGGTGTGAATACGGGCATGATTTCCAACGAAGTGGCGCCGTTTGGCGGCGTGAAGCAATCTGGCTTGGGGCGCGAAGGTTCGCATCACGGTATAGATGAATATTTAGAAATTAAATATATTGCAATGGCGGGGCTTTAAACAATATGGCTGATACAACAACAGACTGGCATGCACGTGCTAAATCCCTAAAAATTGACGGCCGTGCTTTTATTGGCGGTGTGCGTATGCCCGCTACAGGCGGCCAAACATTTGAATGTTTTTCGCCAATTGATAATCGCAAATTAGCCGATGTAGCCAGTTGCCAAGAAATTGATGTGAATTTAGCCGTGGCCTGCGCGCGCACGGCGTTTAATGACCGCCGATGGGCTGGTTTGAGCCCGCGTGAACGTAAGCAAGCCATGATTCGCTTTGCAGATTTACTCATTACCAATAGAGAAGAATTGGCCTTGTTAGAAACGCTCGATATGGGTAAACCCATCAGAGCCAGTTTGAGTGTGGATGTGAATTCAGCCGCGAATTCGCTACGCTGGTTTGGCGAGGCAATTGACAAAGTGTACGATGAAATTGCACCCACGGCAGATAACACGTTAGGCATGATTACGCGCGAACCGATGGGTGTGGTGGGGGCGATTGTGCCTTGGAATTACCCGATTTTAATGGCGTGTTGGAAAATTGCGCCTGCTTTAGCGTCAGGTAACAGCGTCGTGTTGAAACCTTCAGAAAAATCTCCGCTCACCGCGCTGAGGCTAGGAGATTTGGCATTAGAGGCAGGCATTCCCGCAGGCGTGTTGAATATCACCCCTGGCTTTGGCGAGCAAGCAGGCACACCGCTTGCAATGCACATGGATGTTGATTGCATTGCGTTTACGGGCTCCACAGGTGTGGGCAAAAAAATTCAAATCATGGCTGGGCAAAGCAACTTAAAGCGCGCTTGGTGCGAGCTTGGCGGCAAGTCGCCCAATATTGTATTTGCCGATTGCAAAGATTTAGATAAGGCCGCAGCGGCTTCAATTGGCTCAATTTTTTACAACCAAGGTGAAAGCTGTAATGCGCCATCACGCTTATTGGTTGAGCGCGCTATTAAAGATGCGTTCGTTAAAAAGTTGCTTGCGCATTTGCCTGATTATCAGCCAGGTGACCCGCTGGATGAGAAAACTACTATGGGCGCAATTGTGGACTGTGGGCAGATGGAAAATGTACTGAAATACATTGCCAGTGGTAAAGCGCAGGGCGCAAAACTACTCGCAGGTGGTGCGCAAGTGCGCACTGAAACGGGCGGTTTTTATATTAGCCCGACCGTGTTTGATGCGGTGACGAATGACATGACGATTGCGGCAGAAGAAATTTTCGGCCCTGTATTGTCTATTATTGCCTTTGATAGCGAAGAAGAAGCCATCAAAATAGCCAACGACACACCCTATGGCTTAGCAGCCGCGATTTGGACGCAGGATATCTCGCGCGCGCATTTGGTGGCACAGCGGTTACGCGCAGGCACGGTGCATGTCAATAGTTACGATGAAGACGACATTACTGTGCCGTTTGGCGGCTACAAGCAAAGTGGAAATGGCCGCGATAAATCACTGCATGCGCTAGAAAAATACACAGAATTGAAGACCACATGGATACGGCTGAATTAAGTTGTTTTAAGTGGCAATTTAGCACCAACCTTTTTCGATGCTCTGGAAGCCTTATAAACAAAGGCTTCCAGAGCATATTTTTTCTCTCGTAGATTTTTAAGCCCGCAAATTGCATTAAAACGGCAGATAAAAATGAGAAATTGCATTTATTGAGTGAAGGTTTTTTAATATGACAACGCAACCGCCCAGCAATCAAGATTTACATCAGCGCCGTCTTGCCGCCACACCGCGCGGCATTGGTGTGATGGCCAATTTTTTTATCGAACGCGCGCTAAATTCTGAAGTATGGGATGTTGAAGGTAGGCGCTATATTGATTTTGCAGGGGGGATTGCAGTGCTCAACACCGGGCATCGTCACCCTAAAATGGTCGCCGCCGTTGAAGCACAATTGCAGCAATTTACCCATACTTGTTATCAGGTATTGCCCTATGAAAATTATGTGACATTGGCTGAACGCATCAATCAATTAACGCCTGGTAGTCATGCAAAAAAAACCTGCTTTTTTTCAAGCGGGGCAGAGGCAGTTGAAAATGCAATAAAAATTGCGCGTGCTGCCACCAATCGTTCAGGTGTTATTGCGTTTTCAGGTGCTTTTCATGGTCGCACCATGATGGGTTGCGCGCTCACAGGAAAGGTGGTGCCTTACAAAGTAGGGTTTGGGCCGTTTCCTGCTGAGATTTATCATGTGCCGTTTCCTACGGAGTTGCATGGCGTGAGCGTTGAAGATGCGCTACACGCAATACAAACACTTTTTAAGGCAGATGTTGACCCTATGCGTGTGGCCGCGATTATTATTGAGCCAATACAAGGCGAGGGCGGTTTTTATGTCACACCGCCTGCGCTCATGAATGCACTGCGTAACTTGTGTGATGAGCACGGTATTTTGCTAATTTTTGATGAAGTGCAAACCGGGTTTGGCCGCACAGGAAAATTATTCGCAGCCGAACATTTTAATGTGACCCCCGACATTATGGTAATGGCAAAAAGCTTGGCAGGCGGTATGACGCTCTCGGCTGTTTGTGGTAAGGCTGAAATCATGGATGGCCCAGCGCCCGGTGGTTTGGGCGGAACCTATGCAGGTAATCCGTTAGCTATTGCTGCAGCCCATGCTGTGATTGATATCATTGAAGAAGAGCAATTGGTTGCGCGTGCCAATGTTTTAGGTGCCAAGCTCACAAGCAGATTAAAGGCTATGCAAGTGAATACGCCGGCTCTTAAAGAAATACGTGGCTTGGGTTCGATGATTGCAGCAGAATTTTTTGACCCAGTCACGCAACAGCCTTCACCAGAAATGGCAAAACGCGTGCAACAGGCTGCGCTGGCAGAAGGCTTGGTACTATTAACCTGCGGCGTGTATATGAATGCGATTCGATTTTTGTATCCACTCACCATTCAAGATGCAGTGTTTGAAGAAGCGCTCAGTATCATTGAGCGTGCAATCGCGACAACACGTGAATAACAGGCACAGACAAAAAAATATTGGCATGGCAAAAATTGACTAATATTGTGCATTCACGCATTATCAAAAATTCTAATTGGCCATTACACTAAGCAATCAAACCATGCAATTGAACAACAATAATAGCAATGCGTCAGCCCAGCCTTCATCTTCATTGTTTGAAAAGGTAAAACAGTCATTTTTTCACCGAAAAAAAACTTGGCTCATCGCTGGTTTTTTATTAGCGGGTGCCATTTTAGCCGGTATTTTTTTTAAAATTCCACTCGCAAAAAATAGCCAAAATGGCGTGGCGTTAGCGCGGCCTGATGTGTGGGTGCACAGCCAAAACCTATCATTATTACCCCGCGATTTACTGCAAGTGCCGTTGCTTAAAACATTGTTGACCGAAGATTTTGTATATTTTTATGCGGAAGATGAAGATTGGCTCAGTTTGCAAGGCGCCATGCGCCGCATTAGTTTTGAGCATGCACTGAACTGGTCAGATACCTTACTTAAAAATATTGCAGAAGCGCCAGCCGATATTTACATGTGGCACGATGATAGCCACGCCTTGCGCTATTGGGCGCTTAGTTTAGAGCGTGATCAATTAAGCGCAGTCGCACAAAAATTAGCGACACTAAAACTCACTGCGGATAAGCAATTGCAGAAAATTGGCAGTGTGCGTATTGCTGGGACGAGCGTTCCCGTACTGCAATTGTCGCTCTCATCACGCCGTCAAATGGTTTTGGCAGCACACCAAAATCGGCTGGTGCTGCTGTCAGACATCGACATGGTAAGCCATGCTGATAATGAACTTGACGACCAGACAGCGAAACTTATTTCGCGCCTGCTGTCTGAAGATGCCAATGTGCGGGCAGAAGTGATTGCTGAATTGCAAGTCACCGCGAATGCACAGCCTGTGCATGAATCTAAGCAGACGATTTTAGTTTCTAACCGCTTGTTTGCGCAAGGATACGCGCCTTTTGTTCCCTATTTGGGTGCATTGCGCTTTGATTTTGACGGCAAACAATGGCAAACCCAAGCTAATATTGCTGACAATACATTTAATCCTAATATTTGGAGGCATTTGCCTGCCAATGCCGCGTTTTGCGTAGCTACACCAATTGATTGGGCGCAAGTACAAACCGCTCTGGCGGGAGCAAAAAATTTGAACACCCAATTGAATTTGCCTGCTGAATTTGCATCCAGTGGTGCAATTTGTTGGTATGCCGAAAAAAGTGATGACATTGCCCAGCCCTTATTTGTAGCGCTACGTCAGCCGAACCAGAACAAACAAGAAATGCTGACAGCGCTTTTTGACTGGGGCGTTGCTACCAATCAAGACCATCTGAAAGCGTTAATAGCGCTCAATCGCCAAAAACGTCATTTAAAAAACCAGCTGGAATATGCAGCATCCAATCTTGAAGCAGCTAAGCAAGAAAAAATTGACGGCAAGCTAGACCGCGAGCAGAAAGCAGCACGACAAGCGCAAAAAGAAGCTACTATTGAATCGTCAAAAGCGGAGGTTAAAGTGGCCGAAACCGCCCTAGCCGAACTTGCGCCCGCCATCACCGCGGCAAAACAGGCTGCCGAAGCGCCAGCACTGATTGCAAAAGAAAACGCCATCGTTCAACAGGGTGCTTTTACCGTGGTGTCGCGCAAACTTGCCATAGAGGCTACTTCAGAAAATAATCCTGTACTTGCTTTTGATAATGAAGTGGTCTACTTTTCAACTAACCCTCCGTTAATTCAACGTGCAGTCAGTGTTGGCGAGAAAAAATACCCAAATTTGCAGGAGTCAGCAGTTGTGTTGCAACAATCAACACAGCAATTTCTTTATGTGAATCCAAAAAAACTCTCCACACTGCTCACCACGACGGGCCATGCGGCATTACCACAAGATACAAAAAGCAATTTAAGAGTAGCGTTTGATTACCATATGCCTGCTCGCTTTGCTGCACTATCCCAGCAGCGTCCGTTTAGCTTGGTTTTGGAGTCAAAGGCTTCTAAAACCAAACAGGCTGACAGCAGTGCGCATGACATTGCGCAATGGCAACCACTTGTCTGGCGTACTGCCCCTGAGCGGTAAAATGACATGCAGCAGCATCCGGTTAAATCAAATTTGATGATTGCAAAACACCAGCCTAGCCATGGTCGTCGCGGTGTATTGGGTGGATTTGCTGCGCTGTTGTTAGCACTGGCATCCCCTAAACAAGTTTTTGCATTGATGCCAAAGGATGAGCGACCAAGTTTGGGCTATCCGTCTAATCAGCGTAATAGCAATCAAGTGCGCCTCAATACAAGCCAAATGCAGGCTTTTCGTAGTTGGCTACAACTCATTGTGCATCAGCAATTAAATCTTGGCCCAACACCGCGCTGGCAGCAACGCGACTGTGCTGGCTTAGTACGCTTTGCAAGTGCAGAGGCGCTACGCCAGCATGATGCTACTTGGTTAAAAGCCAATGGTTTTTTGGGGAAAAAAATTCCGCCAGAACTCAACTTAACAGTAGAGCAACGCGCAGCTCTGCGTCATGCCTGGCTGAGAGCTGACGGTAGCCAAGGGGCGTTTGTCAGCGCACTAGAGCTTGTGCAAAACAACACACAGCCTATTGGCCGTGATATGGCGCATGCGGAAGTGGCCGACTTGCTTTTGTTTGACCAAGGTCAAGAGCAGCATTTAATGATTTGGATGGGCCGTTATGTGGCTTATCACACTGGCAAGGTTGCCCCTAATGATAATGGGTTACGTGCCTACCCACTTGCAAAGCTGATGTCATGGAAAGATAACCGCTGGCAGCCTCAAGCAGGGAATCCTAATTTTATAGGCATATTTCGTTTGTTTTTTTTGAGTACATCATGAATTTTAATTTAATAAAAATAATGAGATCAGCATTTATGCTGTTCAACATCGGGCTCGCTATGTGTGTCGCACATGCAAGTGAGAGCAGTGAAAATGCAGGTTTTTTTATACTTTCAGATAGAAGTTATGGCAGCCAAGAGATCGCACAAATTCGATTAGAAGTGCAAGATGTGCAGGCGGTACATCAAAATGCGGGTGTTGATATAGCTGTATATAAAGTACCAAATCCCATTGCATTTTTGCAAAAACAAAGCAATTTGCACCGTATTAACACGCAGGTGCAGCCCGCCCAGCCAGGTGTTTGGAATGCAATAGTTGCTGTTTGGGACTATGTGGCACGTAGCGCGCGACAACTTGCCAGAAAGTTGTTTTCAGAAGAAGCGCGTCAAACGACCGTAGAAGCCGCGCCTGATTTACATATTAAAAAGATTCAGCACCCAGCAACGCGTCATTCAGCATACAAGCCGCTTAAGGGTTATACGTTGACCGCTCGATTTCGATATCCTTTGCAATATGGTAAAGATGTTAAATCAGCAGATGCATTATTAAGTGGCGCAAACGTTGAGGGCAACATTAATTTTGATGATGCGGCGCCAGCCGAGCAAAACGCTCAAGTAGTTGCTGAGCCTGCACAGCAACCAGCATTTCAAACATTGAGCAATGGCAATGTATATATTCCGATTGGTCAATTAACACCTGGTTTGTACATCGTAGAAGCCATGCTCGACGAGCAACGCGCAGTCACGATGGTGTTTGTTGGCGATACCGTAGCTGTCACTAAAACCTCCTCGAATGGATTGTTTGTCTGGACGGTTGACCGTTTGTCAGGCGCACCTGTTGCCAATGTTGCAAGCCATTGGAGTGATGGCGTAGGTGAATTAGCAAAAGGCGTTACCAATCAGCAAGGTTGGGTGCAGTTAAACCATGCAGCCCCTGAGCAAACCTATTTATATGCACAGGATGCAAAAGGTGGTGTGCTGATTTCGGAAAACTATTACTACAATAGTGAAATTTATAATACCAAGTTATACGCAACAACCGACCACCCTTTATATCGCCCAGGGGATAAGGTGAATATCAAAATAGTGGGCCGTGAATTTATCAATGCGAGAGATTCAAAACCGCTAGCTGATGCGCCAATTCAAGTGGCGGTTATAGATCCTAACGGTTTGCCAGTCGCGAATCAAACATTGCAATTTAGCGGTGCAACTGGAGGAGACACTGCTGTAAAACTGCCTGTTGCAAGTGTTGCTGGCGGCTATGATATTCAAATGACTTATTTGGGTGAAGTGTACAGCGCAGCGTTTCGGGTTGCAGAGTTTCAAAAGCCGCATTTTGAAATTAATTTAAATGTAGATGATGATGACATAAAAACAGGCAACGAAATTCCTGTGCAAGTGCAATTACGTTACCCAGATGGTAAACCCGTTAAAAATGCCGAGGTAGATATTGACTTAAAGGCACAGGCTTTGAGTATGGTGGAAGGCGATTTAGGCTATAGCGGGCAATTTCCAATAAAATTAACCAGCCAAAAATATCAAACGGATAACAGTGGTCATGTGAAAGTGAACCTGCCAGAAGTTAAAGAACCAAGCCGCTATATTATCTCCACTCTGGCGACAGATGGTGCAGCTTACCGCGTTAGGCACACGCAAGAGCTGTTAATAGAACGTGCGGTGAGCCAATGGCGCATAAAAGCCAATAGTCGATTTACTTCACCAGACCAATCAATTCACTTTAATGTGAATCAGTTAATTGAATCGCAAACTCCTCAAAAAAATATAGAAACAAAGTCATCGCAACCCACTAAGTGGAAGTGGCTACGATTAGAAGATAGAAGCAGTGCTGAAGGAGAAATCAGCCATGAGGTTGGTAAAGGGTTTGATATTAAGTTTGCAAAATCTGGTTCCTATACTGTGAGTTTGATGAGTAAAGATGGGGCTTTACTCGGGGCGACCAGCCATTGGGTAAGTGGCGCCGATTTAAAAGTACCTGTGGGGCATATAGAAATTGTATGGGACAAAGCCAACTATCAGGTAGGCGACAACGCCAGCGCACTCATTTCATTTTCAGAGCCGATTGACCATGCGCTAGTCACTTTAGAGCGAGAAAATATTGATAAAGCCAGCCTGTTGAATGCCGCTGCATCTTGGCTAAAGACAACCCGCGTTGCACCGCAACAATGGCGCATTTCTGTGGCTGTAACTGAGAATTTTGCACCTAACCTCACGCTATCAGTGGCTTATGTTAAAAATAATGCATTTGTATTTGAAAATGCGGGTATTTTGGTGTCAAACGCAAAAGTGAATGTACGCGTTACAGCCGATAAAAAGCAATATGCGCCTGGCGAAATGGTTAAATTGTCGATTGATACCTCATTAATTTCTGCGGATGGTAAAGCCACGAATCAGGCGGTTTCTGCACTGGTGAGTTTAGGCGTAGTGGATGAAATGCTATACGTCTTACAACCTGAAATTGCACCCAATATTGTGGATTTTTTCTATCATCCACGCCGCAACAATGTCCGCACGCAGTACAGCCAGTCATTTATTGGTTACGATTTATCTACCAATCAACTTGGAAAATCACCTACCAGTCATCGCGCTCAAGAGCGAGCTACCAAAGTGTTGGAACGCCCACGACGTGACGATGTGGATACTGCATTATGGGCGCCAAAAATTATGACGGATGCTAATGGCCATGCTGAAGTCAGTTTTAAGATGCCAGATTCGCTCACGCGTTGGCGTATGACTGCACGTGCAATGACCGCAGATGGCATTGTGGGTCAAAGTGTCAGCGACATTCAGAGTTATAAGGATTTTTATATTAAATGGACCAGCCCAAAGTGGTTGCGAGAAAAAGATAGCGCGATTGGCAACATAGCAATTTTTAATCAGACGAATCAAGACCAAAATGTGCAAATTGAGTTAGAGGGCGCATTGGTACAGAGTGAAAGTATTCGTTTAAAACCCGGCATCAATTTTATTGATGTGTCGCGTAAGGGTGAGCAAATGGGTGAGCTCATTTTAATGTTAAAACACCAAGATAAAATTAAAGATCGTTTAGCTGTAAATTTAAATAATCGTTCGGATAGTTGGCCAGTACACTTCAATAAACTGGTGAGTCCGCAAGAAGGGGTCATTAAACTCGACTTACCATCTGACGCACGCAATATTACGCTGCGCTGGATGGATCATTCACGCGCAGCATTTTATCGCGTCGTCGATGATTTAGTTGATCAGCCTTATGGTTGTGTGGAGCAAACGGCTAGCAGACTTATCCCATTGTCGTTGGCCTACCAATCATTGCTTGAAGATGACCCACGAAAAACATTAATGATGCGGCAGCTCTATACGCACCGTTTGCGTTTGGCCAGTATGGCCGGGCCTGAGGCACATTTTGGCTGGTGGGGGCAAGATATGGCAGTTGACCCTTTTATTACGACTTATGCTTACTATGCTGATTGGCGTACCGCGAATGCACTTAAACTCAATATGCCAGATGAGCATTGGGAGCGATTAACAAAGCTATATAGTGAAAGTGGCTTTGAGCAACCCGTTTGGCAACGTGCATTGATGCTTGATTGGATGACGCAAATTGGCTTGCCTACGCAATCGATGATAACGAATTTGGCGACTGATTTGGCTGTGGCTACCAATGCCACTGAGCGTAAGTATGGCCGTCATGATAGCTGGGTGCTCACTGAAGAGAGTCAGCAAACACGGGATTTAGCTGTTGTACTCACCGCTAAATTGCTTAAGTCAAGTGTTGAGGGCTTTAATGCGCAAATTAGTGATTCAGTAGAGCGGGTGAAAATGCACGATAGTTTGGTGGCAAAAGCGCTTTTACATTATTCAGGGCATGAGCTGGCAGATGTGGATGTGTTATTGCCACTTGCAAGTGCTGATACTGCCACGATTGACCGCTCACTCATGCTCACTTGGGTAAATGGAGCAAAAGTGCCTGACCCAACGTCTAAAGGCATTCCGACACCGCTAGCTAAGCCTTGGCTCACTAAAAGCAGTAGCACTCACGAGACGTTTTTTGTTTGGCCAAATTCAGCGCCATCAACAGCATTACCAAATACAATTGCCAGTGGCAATATCAACGCTGTTGTGAGTTATGACAGCAGCGCTGTGGCTGCTCAAAGTACGTTGCCCGCAACATTAACGCGGCAGCTATTTTTGTTGAACAAACAAGAAGATGGCAGTTTTGAACCAAAGCTTGTTGATGCCAATGATGCCGTCAATACAGATGCACTTTATTTAGAAAGCCTCACGCTCACTCCAACTAAGGCATTACGTTATGTGGTCATTGAAGCAGCGCTTCCGGCTGGCGCGCAGGTGGAGTCAGGCACTTGGGGCATTCAAATTAAAGACCAAAGTGATATGCCAAAGGCGAATTTTCAAGACTTGGCTGACCGTTACGCGGTCCCTGTAGGTTATGTGGACAAGGAAGTTGTGATTCAACATTTGATACGCTTTAGCCAACGTGGGCAATATGTATTGCCCGCTGCGCGAGCTTACAATATGTACAGCCCAGATGCGCAAGTGCTTGAAAGTAGCCCACGAAAAAGCATTCAGGTTAAATAGTGGGTCTTATGCGTGCTAGTTACTGGCATTGGTTTGCAATAATTACGCTGACCTACAGTTTAACAGGGCGCGCTACGCAGGGTAACGATTGGCAAAAAGACTGGTGGCTGGTTAGCCTTAATCCGCAACAGACTGCCCCACAATGGTGGGTGGGTGAGGCGGCTAGTGCTCCAGCAAAAGTGCCAATTGGAAGCTTATGGAAACTTTATGTCTACAACTATAGCTTGGCTCTCGACTTGCCTGACAAACCGTACCAGTGCCATGCTGGCCGGCATGCAAAAGTTGGTGATGAATATTGTTGTAGTCAAGACGAAACTATCACGCGAGATATTGCGCTCGCCCGCTCATGCGGCGCTTATTTTGAACCTCAGCGTTTGCGTATAGATGCAAGGCAATGGCAGCAATATTGGCAGAGAAATGTGCCAGAAATTAAATGGTTAGCCCAGCTTGAAAATATACAGCCACAAACACAAAGTAGTGTGCATGATATTTTGTTGAGTTTAAACCGCCTGTCTGCCAATAGCATTAAGCACACTCGCAAAGCACTATTAGGACGGATACTTCAGCCGCAATGGAGTGCACTGTTGCCGCATTTAGGCGGCGCGTATCGCTTCAAAACATTTACTTGGGTACATCCACAATACAAAGGGGCTTACTTTGGTGGTGCTGCAGGGTGGTTGGCAGATGGTACGGCTTTTTGGGTTGGGGGTACAGGAAGCAGTAAAGTCGTTATAGAGAATGCGGCGCCACTAATTGCTGAAAAATTGCCTATAAAAGGGCAGTCTCAGCAAAGTTTTGATGAAGAGTGTGTGGCGGTTCATTATTTTAAGCGCTACCCCATTCAAACGGTTACGCGGTTAAGTCAGCGTGGTGCTGACTCCACAAAGGTGACAAGCGGCGCATTGCAAGGCCAATATGCAGTTAAATTTAGTAACGGCAATGCGCTGCAAATAATAAGTGACGGTGAGTTAAGCTTAACGCAGCGTGGTAATGCTCTGCAGTTATGGGGGAAATTAAGCATGCAAGAGTATGTTGCACGCGTGCTTGACCGTGAAGGGGATGCGACAAAAACAGAGGCAGCAAAAGCACTGAGTATTGCTGCGCGTAGTTACGTTTATCAAAACGCGCACTTTCATCTGGGTTGTTGGCAGATTGATGATGATAGCCGTAAGCAGCGGGTTTCACCAAACCCGGCGAGCGTCAGGGCAAGTCAGGTGGTAGGGTTTACTGAAGACTTGAGTTTAGTGGGTAGCCCGATTTATTTTCATCAAAATCAGACAAAACCAAATACGCTAAATTGGCAGCATGCTGTGAATCGTGCGGCACTTGGCGATGATTATTTAGCATTGCTACATGAAGCCTATCCCAATGCCAGCTGGCGACTGAATAATCAAGCTCAACAGTGCCAGCGTTTGCCACAGGCCGAACTTTATTTGCGGCAGAGTTTTCCACAAGCAAAGCAACATTTGCGCGAAGTAAAAGGGGTTGAAGTGGTACAAGGATTAAAAGTTTGTCAGTTAGACTATGGTAATCCGTATGCAGATCAGCATAGTACGAGCATTTATGTGCGCGATTGGCGAAGTGAAAATGACCGGGTGACGTTGTGGCATGAGTATTTACATTTAGCACTTCGTTATCATCCGAATGGGCATGATGAAGCCTTGATTGAGCAAAATGCACGACGACTGGCGAGTCAATTATCGCTGGGAAAATATACAAGTAGCACTAAAAGAAAGATACGTGCTGCGCAATAGTAAATGTGTTAGAAATACTTTAGGTAAACATATGAAAAATATAGGTTGGTATTCAATAGTGTTATTAACCAGTGTGAGCTTTTACGGCCATGCTGAAGAAGGCCAAGCGCCAAGTCGTCCAATGGGGGGGTGGCGTTATAGTCCGTCAAATCAAGCGAATTTTTCACAAACAGTCAATTACCCCGCCACACGCAGTAACAGTGGCAGTCACGCTTTGAGCGCGCTGATTATCGGCAACATAAAAGCACGTCCAAAAAACAGCCAAAATCCGCATCAACTTGTGGTGAACGGTGCCAATATGCCGCTCGCGGTAGATGAATCTGGCCATTACGAGCGACCTTATGCCTTTGGCGCAGGAAGCAACAGTGTAGAAGTTATCGACCCACAGGGTAAAAGCGTCGTAAAACGCCAATTTTATGAAGCAAATGCAGGTAAAGCGCCTGCAAAATTAAGAATTGTGTTGGCATGGGATTCTGATCATACCGATGTGGATTTGCATGTGGTCACGCCAAATGGTGAGCACGCTTGGTATGGGCAACGCACGATTCCGAGTGGTGGCTCGATTGATATTGATGCCACCGATGGGTTTGGCCCAGAGATTTTTGCAACCCCCAACGCAATACGTGGTGCGTATCAAGTGTATGCGAATTATTACGGCGGGAATAGCGACCAACAAGTTATTACGCGCTGTAAAATTGCCATTATCAGTGATGAAAATACACCCAATGAAAAACAGCAAAACTTTATTGTTCCGCTACGAAAAGCGGGCGAGTTGACGTTGGTGAAGAGTTTTATTTATTGAAATTTTGCACTTAAAATTTACCGAGCAAAAATCACTGCCCTGCAAGCCTTGTAAATTAAGGCTTTCAGGGCAGCTGAAATATAGACATGCGAATTTAATCAATACAGCAGTATAATTAACGTTATTCTAGTGACGATTTTCCAAAAGGCATTTTATGCAAATTCAAACGATTCAAACCCAAGCTTTTAATGACCAAAAACCTGGCACTTCTGGCTTACGCAAAAAAGTAAAAGTGTTTCAGCAGGCGCATTATTTAGAAAATTTTGTGCAAAGTATTTTTGATACCCTGCGTGAAAAAGAGGGCATTTCTGCTGGGGCAGTTTTAGCGTTGGGTGGCGATGGCCGTTACCATAATCGAGAGGCGATTCAAACCATTATTTGCATGGCGGCGGCCAACGGTTTTGCAAAGGTAATAGTGGGGCAGGCGGGCATTTTATCAACGCCTGCGGCTTCGCATGTGATTCGCAAATATAAAACATTTGGCGGTTTAGTGCTGTCTGCCAGCCATAATCAAGGCGGTGTGGATGGCGATTTTGGCATTAAATATAATATGAGCAATGGTGGGCCTGCGCCTGAAAAAATCACCGATAGTATTTTTGAAAAAAGCAAAACGATTAGCACTTATAAAATGGCTGATTTGCCACAAGTGAACATTGACGAAATTGGCGAAACGTCGTTTGACGGCGGCTTTAGTGTGCAAGTGTTTGATGCGGTGGTGGATTACGCGGATTTAATGCAAGAAATTTTTGATTTTTCTGCTATCAAAACGTTATTAGCCAGCGGCTTTGCCATGCAGTTTGATGCCATGTACGCCGTGACTGGCCCATATGCCAAAGAAATTTTTATCAATCGCTTAGGCGCCCCTGCCAGCAGCTTGATGAACTGTGAACCCTCAGAAGATTTTGGTGGCGGTCACCCAGATCCGAACTTAACTTATGCCGAAGATTTAGTCAAAATAATGTTTGCTGGCGAAAACTCACCTGATTTTGGCGCGGCATCCGATGGCGATGGCGACCGCAATATGATTTTAGGCAAAAACTTTTTTGTGACACCTTCTGACAGCTTGGCGGTGTTGGCAGCGAATGCAACGTTAATCCCCGCTTACAAAAATGGTATTGCAGGCGTGGCGCGCTCGATGCCCACCAGTGGCGCGGCCGACCGCGTAGCCGCAAAATTAAATATCCCCAGTTATGAAACACCCACAGGCTGGAAATTTTTTGGAAACTTGATGGACGCGGGCAAAGTAACGCTTTGTGGTGAAGAAAGTTTTGGCACCAGCTCTAGCCACGTGCGCGAAAAAGATGGGCTTTGGGCGGTGCTGTTTTGGCTGAATATTTTAGCCAAAAAAGGCACTTCAGTTGAGCAAGTGTTGATGTCACACTGGGCAGAATTTGGCCGCAATGTGTATTCACGTCATGATTATGAGAATATTCCAACAGATGCTGCGAATAGCGTGATTGCCCATATCAAAGCGCAATTTACCAGCTTGCCCAACCAAAAGCTGGGTTCATATACCGTGAAGTCCTGCGATGATTTTAGTTACCACGACCCAATTGACGGCTCAATAAGCAATAACCAAGGTATTCGCATTTTATTTACTGACGGCTCACGCATTGTGTTTAGGCTTTCAGGCACGGGTACTGAGGGCGCGACGATTCGTATTTACCTAGAAGCGTTTGAGCCTGACACTAAAAACCACCATTTAGATGCGCAAGTGGCGCTAGCTGAGATGATTAAAATTGCCTTGCAAATTTCGCTACTGAAAGAAAAAACCGGACGCGATGCCCCAACAGTGATTACTTAAAATAAGCGCCGAATGAAGCATTTCATTTTAAAGGTAGGCATGAAAAAAACGGTGTTATTGGTCACTGTTTTTTCTGTTTTAGTGTCAATCGCACTGTCTTTTTTGGTTGCAACATTGATTCCTTCTATTTCAGTGAAAGTCTCGCTGATAATGTCGGTAATTGTGCCGCTTATCATCGCGCCTTTAGTGAGTTTTCCTTTTGTTAACTTATTGTTTCAATTAAATGCACTTGAAGTGGAAATGCGAGCGCTGGCCACTTACGATGCGCTTACCAAGTTGCTCAATCGGCGTGCATTTTTAGAGCGTGCAGACTTTGCTTACAATATTGCAAAGCGAGAAAAGCAACCTTTTTGTATTTTGGCGGTAGATTTAGATTTTTTTAAGTCTATTAATGACCAGTACGGCCATGCAACAGGGGATGAAGTGCTGGCGCAATTTGGTCTAATCACCAATCAAATTTCGCGAGAGAGCGATATCTGTGGCCGAACCGGGGGCGAAGAGTTTTCATTTTTCTTAGCCAATACCACGATTGATGAAGCCGAGAATTTTACCAATCGCTTGCATACAGCGATAAGGTCAGCTTCAGTAAATTATAAAGGCTTACCAATTCACTTTACCGTGAGTATCGGGCTGGCCGCTTTTACTGGTTATAACATCAGTCAATTAGATGCATTGTTGCAATTTGCTGATGCCGCTTTGTACGAGGCGAAAAAAAGTGGTCGAAATCAAACGGTTAAATCAGTAGGGTTGTAGTCATTGTAGCAAGCTGGCTGATAAATGAGCCTTTTTACTCATGAACTTGCTTTATCGTCATCTCGCCTTTATAAAGCCGCACATCCATACGGCCTAAAAAAGACATGCCAAGCAGCACATCACCATCTAAGCCGGGGGCAATCATCGCGGCAACATTTTCAGCATGTACGCCACCAATTTGTATTGATTTCAAGCGCACCATATAACCCACGCTGTTGCCATTGGCGGTATTGGTGCGAACAGCATCAATACTTTGTAGTTTGAGTTTATCTGCCACGCGTTGCGATATGGCCACGCCAGTCGCACCGGTATCTACTAATACATCGGCTTTTTGTCCGTTGATGAGCGCTTCACTTCGGTAGTGGCCGTCTAAGCCTCGTTTAAGTACTACGGTGCTGGCATCGCCCAGCTTGCTTATTTTATTCGGGTTTTGAATGCCATCGGCGATGTAATAAATGACGCCCGCCAGCGCAATCCAAATGGTGGCAAATATTAGCGTGTGACGAGACATGGCGCTAAAGCAACTTAAACGCGAAAGCCACAATGCCGAAATAGGTGAGGTGGTGCAGCAGTTGATCAAACCCTAAAGAAATCCAGAACCATTCGCTGCTATCGGGCTTGAGGTTGAAATAGCGGTTGGTATTCATTTTAGCCCAGTCAATGTGGTAGTGAATCATAGTCTCAGCCATTGCATAAACCCAGGCATGCAATCCCAGCCAGTAAAATAGTATGACAAAAGTGCCAATGCCATGCAGGGCCGAATGTGCCAAGCCGCCTGCATGCCCATAAGTGCCTTTGTTGCGATACATCCAAGGGGTGGCCTGTAGTGGAAAGTCGCAAATAAAATGCTTAACAAATAACCATATTAAGGCGATGAATGCTGCTTCAGGCATGTTAATTACGCTGCTTCATCTATCCAAGCAAGTTGAATGGCTTCTAGAATTTTTTCACCGCAATGTTCGGGCAAATCATTAAAACCTTCCAGTGCCAACACCCATTGCATCAAGTCGGTAAAACGAATGGTTTTTGGGTCAATATCAGGGTGCGTGTCATAGAGCATTTCGGCAATGGTGCTTGTGTCTGTCCATTTCATCGGGAGATTTCCTTACAGGTGGTTGAACCTTATTATAACGCTGTGACCTAAACGCGGCAAAGTTATTCAATTGCGCGTAAGATTTGAGAATTGGTTAGCACTCAATGATTTTAACCCCGTCAAATTCTGCCAATAACTTGGGTTGAAAAAACATCTTTTTTACTTTCATTTGCGTGCGAGAAAAAATCGCTGCCCTGCGAGCCTTTATTTATAAGGCTCGCAGGGCATGTCAAAAGGGTTGCTGTAAAATAATGGAAAAAACACGTGAATTTTGCTTTGCAACAACTTGTGAAAATAGGTGCCGAACTGGGCGCCATTGGTTTTATTTTTTAACCTTTAATCTTCAACCTAGAGCGTGGTAAAATACCGCATCAATTTATTTAAGTATTTGGAAAACTTTTCTTATGACTTCTACAACCATACATCCAGCCCCATTCCATTTTGCTAACACCTTAAACCAAGTGGATCCAGCCTTAGACGCCATGATTAAAGGTGAAGTGGTGCGCCAGCTTGAGCATATTGAGCTGATTGCTTCAGAAAACTACACCAGCCCAGCGGTGATGCAGGCGCAAGGTTCGCAGCTCACCAATAAATATGCTGAAGGCTATCCTGGCAAACGTTTTTACGGTGGCTGTGAATATGTAGACCAAGTAGAGCAATTGGCGATAGACCGCTTAAAAGCATTGTATGGCGCAGAGTACGCGAACGTGCAGCCGCATTCTGGCTCGCAAGCGAATCAAGCCGTATATTTTTCAATATTGAAACCTGGCGATACAGTCATGGGCATGAATTTAGGTCATGGTGGGCATTTAACGCACGGATCACCGGCTAATTTATCAGGTAAATTATTCAACATTGTGCCTTATGGCTTGAACGCCAATGAAGAAATCGATTACGACGAAATGGAGCGCATTGCGGTGGAATGCAAACCAAAATTGTTAATCGGCGGTGCATCGGCATATGCGCTACGTTTTGATTGGGCGCGTATGGCGGAAATTGCCAAAAAAGTGGGCGCCTATTTTATGGTGGACATGGCGCATTACTCAGGCCTCATTGCAGCGGGCGTTTATCCAAACCCTGTGCCGCATGCTGATTTTGTAACTTCAACCACCCACAAAACTTTGCGCGGCCCACGTGGCGGCATTATTTTGGCCAAAGCAGAATTTGAAAAATCACTCAACTCCAGCGTGTTCCCTGCATTGCAAGGCGGTCCTTTAATGCATGTGATTGCGGCAAAAGCCACGGCATTTTTAGAAGCCTCACAGCCGGAATTTAAAGCTTATCAAGCACAAGTGATTAAAAATGCCCAAGCAATGGCACAAGCGTTAACAGCGCGCGGTTTACGAATTATTTCAGGCCGTACAGAATCGCACATGTTCTTGGTGGATTTACGTCCAAAAGGGTTAACCGGCAAAGCGGCTGATGCGGCACTTGGTTTGGCGCACATTACCGTGAACAAAAACTCGATTCCAAACGATCCTGAAAGCCCGTTTGTAACTTCTGGTATCCGCATTGGCGCGCCAGCCATTACCACGCGTGGCTTTAAAGAAGAGGAAGCAAAATTGGTGGCGAATTTGATTGCGGATGTGTTGGATAACCCAACAGATGAAACAGTCATTGCGGCAGTTAAAGCTAAAGTACATGCTTTGACGGCGCGTTTTCCTGTGTATCAATAAAACTATGAAAAGTGAAATGAGTAACGTGAAAAGTAAAAACGCCACATTGCAAAATGTGCAGATTGGTTTTCGTTTCGCCATTCACCTTTCACCTTTCACCGGTTCACCATCATGAAATGCCCCTTCTGCGGCGCAGTTGATACGCAAGTGATTGATTCACGCGTGAACGACGAAGGCGATTCGATTCGCCGTCGGCGCAAGTGCGGGGCTTGCGACAAACGGTTTACTACCTATGAAACCGCTGAATTGTACATGCCGCAAGTGGTGAAAACCAATGGTACGCGTGAAGAATTCAACCGTGAAAAATTACGTTTGTCTTTTTCACGTGCCTTGCATAAACGCCCCGTGCCGACTGAATATGTTGACCGCGCCCTCGATAAAATCTCGCAAAAATTGCTAAGTTTGGGCGTGCGAGAAATCCCCGCACGCGATTTAGGCGAGAGCGTGATGCATGAGCTTAAACTCATGGATAAAGTCGCTTATATTCGCTTTGCATCGGTGTATCGCAGCTTTTCGGATGTGGACGATTTTAATGATGCGATTCGTGATTTGTAACACATTCAATAATCATCAATAACAGGCTCACGTTAAAGGAAATATAAGCATGAAGTTAATCAACTGGCTTACGATTGGTTTTGCGGTGTTTACGCTCATATTGACCATTGTGTTTTTTGGTTGGTGGACAATGAAAGATAGTGTGGTGTTTGGCAGTGAACAGTTTGACCAAGTGAAATGGATGCAACATGCGGCCACCATTGAGCAAGAATGCAAGCGTGGCGACATGGCCTATGATTTACAGCAAAATGTATTGTCAAAAGGTACCGCGCGTGAAGCTGTGAGCGTGTTATTGGGCCGCCCAAGCTATGAGGATGAAAAATCCATGGAGTATGATTTAGGTAAATGCATGCATGTTTACCACGGCTTACTGCTGTTTTTTGATAAAAATAACCGTTTAATCAACAGCCGAATTTCTTCACACTAATCGCACATCCCATGCGCGAATGGTTTAACACTTTTGTTCTCCGCCGCTGACCATAGTTACATGACCTTAGCGCTGCAACTAGCAGAGCAAGGTTTGTATACGACAACACCCAACCCGCGTGTGGGTTGTGTCATTGTTAAAAATAATCGAATCATCGGCCAGGGCGCACATCTCAAAGCAGGCGAGCCGCATGCCGAAGTGCTGGCTTTGCGCACGGCTGGGGAACGTGCAAAAGGCGCCGATGTGTATGTAACGCTTGAACCTTGCAATCATCACGGCCGAACGCCGCCTTGTGTGGATGCTTTAATTCAAGCAGGGGTGGGGCGCGTTGTGGTGGCGATGCAAGACCCTAATCCATTGGTGGCGGGCAATGGCGTTAAGCGGTTGCAAGCCAGCGGTATTCAGGTGGAAGTAGGGCTTATGGAATCGGTGGCGTTTAACCTGAATTCAGGCTTTATTGCACGAATGACATGTGGCTTGCCTTATGTGCGTTGCAAAATTGCGGCGAGCTTAGATGGCCGCACGGCACTTAACAATTATCAAAGCCAGTGGATTACAGGTGAAGCAGCAAGGGCAGATGTACAGCACTGGCGCGCGCAGTCTTGCGCCATTATTACCGGCATTGGCACGGTATTGGCCGATAATCCTAGCATGAATGTGCGGCTATCTGATATTTCGCGTCAGCCTTTGCGGGTGATTGTTGATAGCCAACTGCAAACTCCACCAGACTGCAAGTTGCTGAGTACAAGTCACCCGCAATCTGCCCCCATGTTAATTGCCTATGCGAATGATGCAAATCAACAGCAGCAATCGCTCATGGCTAAAGGGGTGCGTTTGTTGCAGTTGCCAAATCAAAACGGCAACGTTGATTTAACGGCGTTACTTGCAACTTTGGCCCAACAAGGCGTGAATGAAGTGTTGCTAGAGGCGGGGCAGGGTTTGAATGGCGCGTTCTTGCAGGCTGGCTTGATTGATGAACTAATCCTGTACTATGCGCCTAAACTGATGGGAACTGACGCTAAAGGCATGTTTGCTGTGCCTGAATTAACGAACATGCAACAAGTGACGCATTTGCAGATCATAGACGTGCGTCAGTTTGGCCAAGATATTCGCTTACGCGCCAAGCCAAAAAAGTAAAGCGGTCAATTTGATGCTAATCGACACTCATTGCCACCTAGATGCTGCCGAATTTAACGCTGACCGCGATGCAGTGGCGTTATCTGCCCTGCAAGCCGGGGTTGAAAAAATTGTGATTCCAGCCGTGGAACGGGCAAATTTTGATGCAGTGATTGCGGCCTGCCAGCGGCACCCCCATTGTGCCTTTGCCTTGGGCGTTCACCCCATGTATGTGGACCACGCAACAGAAGACGATTTAGCAACGCTTAAAACTTATGTGGCCAAGCATCAACCGGTGGCGATTGGTGAAATTGGCCTCGATTATTTTGTAAAAAATGCCAAAGAACACCCAGCACATATTGAAAAACAACTATATTTTTTTACCGAGCAGCTAAAAATTGCCAATCAATTTCATTTACCGGTGATTTTGCATGTAAGAAATGCCATTGACGATGTTTTAAAATATCTGCGTAAAGCTAAGGTCAATGGCGGCATTGCGCATGCGTTTAACGGTAGTTTTCAGCAAGCGGAACAGTTAATAGCGTTAGGTTTTAAACTGGGTTTTGGTGGCGCAATGACCTATAGCCGTGCGCTGCATATTCAGGCGCTGGCGAAACAATTACCGCTAGAAGCCATCGTGTTAGAGACGGATTCACCCGATATTCCGCCAGAATGGCTGGGAAGACAGGCCAGAAATACGCCCGCTCAGACGGTTAAAGTCGCCCAGTTTTTGGCAGATTTACGTCAAGTAAATGTGTCGCAAGTGCTTGATATTACTAGTGCCAATGCGCTACAAATTTTGCCAAAATTAGCTTAGTTATACACATCACTTCAAGTGCTACTTTAACTATGGCTAGTAACCCTGATAAAAGCATGGAATGTTTGTAACTAATTGATTTAAAACATAAAAATAAAAGTTCAAAAATTAAGCGATTTAAAAAAACCCTTATAAATTGGTATGTTACATTCTTGAGTCACAGTTATTCACAGAGTTATCCACAGATATTGTGAATAGCCCTTTTGGGTGAATTTTGTGCAATTTTAAACGTAAAAAAATTAGGCGTGTCAAGTGAAAATTGAAGGAAAAAACTATCGTACGATTTGGCCAAGTGCAGACACAAGTGCAGACAAACCAATTGTTAACATTATTGACCAAACCAAGCTGCCGCACGTGTTTGAAATTACAGAAATCAGCACATTGCCGCAAATGCTACACGCCATTAAAACCATGCAAGTGCGTGGCGCGCCGCTCATAGGCGCTGCTGCTGCTTATGGAATGGCACTAGCAGCGTTGCATCATGATGATTTACAAGATGCCGCCAAATTATTAATCCATAGTCGTCCCACCGCACTCAATTTGCGCTGGGCAGTTGAGCGTATGCGCAGTGTGTTGTTGCCGCTGTCGCCAGAAAGTTGTAAGTCGGCCGCATGGCTTGAGGCGGCCCGTATTTGTGATGAAGATGTGCAGATGAATCGCCAGATTGGCCGGCACGGCTTAAACGTTATTCAGCAGATTGCGGCATCGCGCAAAGCAAATCAAGCTGTGGTAAATATTTTAACGCACTGCAATGCAGGTTGGCTGGCAACGGTGGATGGCGGCACAGCTCTCGCGCCTATTTACGCCGCGCATGATGCCGGGCTTCGCGTGCACGTGTGGGTGGGTGAAACGCGCCCGCGCAACCAAGGGGCCAGTCTCACCGCTTGGGAGCTGGGCCAGCATGGTGTGCCGCATACCGTGGTGGCCGATAACGCGATTGGCCATTTGATGCAAATTGGCGCAGTAGATATGGTGATTGTGGGGGCAGACCGCGTGACGGCCTTGGGCGATGTGTGCAATAAAATTGGCACCTATTTACGTGCGCTGGCGGCTAAAGACAACCATATTCCGTTTTACGCGGCCGTACCCAGCCCCACTATTGATTGGTCTATCAGTGATGCAAATCTCATTGAAATTGAGCACCGATCAAGTGAGGAGGTCAGCCACATGCAAGGGCTAAGTGAGGCTGGGCACTTGCAAAGTGTATGCATTTTGCCAGCAGGTTCGCCTGCATTTAACCCGGCTTTTGATATTACGCCAGCGCAACTGGTGACAGGGATTATGACCGAGCATGGTGTTTACCCGCCAGCGGAACTCGAGCCGGCATTACAGCCAAAAATCAGCTTATGATTAAAATGTATAAAGAAGGATATTCATCTTGAGAAAAAATATATGCTCTGCGAGCCTTTATTTATAAGGCTTGCAGAGCATCAAAAAAGGTTAGTGTGAATTTAAGCGTTTATTGAATCAAAAATACACTTAAAACGCGCCAAATGGACTGAGAAATAACATGCAACATTTATTTGAACAATTATTGCGTACCAGCCAAAAGCTCTCTGCGTTAGGCTTAAACGTAGGCACGGCAGGCAATTGCAGTGTGCGCTTAAATGCGGCAACTTTTTTAATTACGCCTTCAGGCGTGGCAACGGAGGCGATGTCGGCCAATAGCATGGTGCGCATGCAGTTTGATGGCACTGTTGAACCGAATAAAACCCCTTCAAGCGAGTGGCGTTTTCATCGTGATATTTTGCAAAATCGTCCAGAAATCAACGCGGTGGTGCATACGCACAGCATGTTTGCCACCACGCTGGCTTGTTTGCATATTGAAATACCCGCGTTTCATTACATGATTGCCGTGGCCGGTGGCGATAGTGTTCGCTGTGCGCCTTATGCTCTGTTTGGCTCGCAAGCACTCTCTGATGCAGCACTGACGGCCTTGTTTGAGCGCAAAGCCTGCCTGCTGGCAAACCACGGCATGATAGCCCTTGGACGTGATTTGGATGATGCGCTGGCAGTGGCACTGGAAGTAGAAAACTTGTGCGCACAATATTGGCGCACACTGCAAATTGGTAAGCCGCATATTTTAAATGCACAAGACATGCGGGACGTTTTTCAGCAATTTAAAGGCTATGGTAACTGGGGTGAAAATAAGTAACTTTGCGTTGCAAAACAACGAAAATGACTAAAAAATGTGTAAATTCTGATACTTATGTAAATTTTTTATCAATTTATAGTGGATTTTCAAAAATAAATACTGTTACAATTAGTCCGTCATAAAAACAAAAAAAGGAATCATTCAGTGAAACGCAATACGATTGCAGGGTTTGTACTCTTAAGCTTAGCGCCAGCACTCAGCCATGCAGGCGCAGTAAACTGGACGTCACAAGAATATAATCTTTACGCTTACTTAGATATTGATACGCCAGAACAACCCGTTGGTTCACCACAACTCAACATATCGGCATTTAGCCTTGCTGGCTTGCCAAATATAAATACCGCTAGTCTTACAAGCGCTAACGGAGTGGCGAGTGCAGACTTAGGGATTAAAAATTTATCAGATTCAACGCAGGATATTCTTGAGTTGTCACTCAACGCTTTTTCAAGCTATAACGGTGGTACTAGTGCTGGTTCACAATATAGTTACGTGGTGCCGAGTGTCTCAGTTGGGAATCAGTTTGTAGCAGATTCAAATATACTCACCGTCACTTATGACTTTAGTTCTCTTATCAACCTTACATCGCCTACGGCAAGTCAATTGTCCTACAATGGTTTGTTTATGGGTCTTAGCGTTGTAGAAGACACTTTTGGTGCCACAGAACAGGAATTGAAATTTGTAGATAACAACTTTGAAACAGGCACTACCGTTGATAAGTTATTTTCTGGTAGTGGCACGGCGTTCTTTAATGTGACACCTGGCAAAACTTACAACGTCTTTGCTGACATCTCGCACGATTTGTTTACCAGTGGCACAGTCTCAGAAAACAGCTCAAACTCCGTCTTAACACTAGGCTTTTCAAATGTAGCAGTGGCTGCGGTACCTGAACCAGAAACCTATGCCATGCTGTTAGCGGGCTTGGTATTAGTCGGTTTTAGTGCAAGACGACAAATGCAAGCTTAATTTTTTAGCAAGTTTAGTTGAATGAAAAGCATCCGCAAGTGAACTGCACCCCAAAAGTTGGACACTTTGTCCAACTCATTAAGGTGCAGTTTTCATGTCTAAATACACAAAAGAATTCAAACTTGAAGTCGTTCAAGACTACGAATCGTTCAATGTTGGTTATACA
>Ga0209311_1000146_pt1 | contig 77947 bp, 102 predicted proteins | sample AD_UKC045_MetaG_FD_184417 | JGI IMG/M metagenome (GOLD analysis project Ga0209311, IMG submission 184417) | Active sludge microbial communities of municipal wastewater-treating anaerobic digesters from USA - AD_UKC045_MetaG (SPAdes) (version 2) | ecosystem: Engineered > Bioreactor > Anaerobic >...
TTTTAGAACATTAGCTAGTCTAGTTTCAATGGAGGAAATTTTTCTTTGAGAATGACATCCTTTAAGACTATACCTAAGTAATTCTTCACGATGCTCTTCTGCCCATTTTTTTGATGCAATACTTTTTTCTTGTCTACAGATAATTCCTTCTTCTGTATTATAATACCAATTTTTTATATAATCTCTTGCTTTTTGTTTAGTTTCTTCAGAATGTTTTTTACCGAAAAAAGGATTATTTTCACCGCTATGATATTTTAAATAACATTCTCGACATATGGTATATTGTATTATTTTAATTTCCTTAGTTAATCTATTCTCGATACTCCTAGTAATTAAATTTTCTGTAGTTCCACAATATTTACAAGTTTTAGGAAGTTTTGATTCTTCTTGTCTTTTTAAAAAATCTTCATAATCGAGGCCACGAGATTCTATTTGTTTTCTTTTATTTTCTGGATCTTCAAGCCATTTTAAACTTGCTTCTTTAAGTTTCTGTTTTGTTTCTTCTGATTTAGACTTCCCCTTAGTTCTTTCACTTATTTGTTTACCAAAACAAGTATTACAGACATTTTGAATTACTGTTTTGGTTTCTTCCATAAATTGATTTTTTATAGTTATTGTTTTTAAATCTTCTGTAGTTCCACAATATTTGCAATACTTAATAGTAAAAGATTCTGCTTTATATCCATTAAGTTGTTTTTGTCTCCATTCTTTAGAATTATTGACATAACAATCCTGACAGATGTTACATACGTATGTTTTTCCTTTTATGGTAGTAGTGTGCAAATTTTCTATTGTTCCACACTTTTTACATTTTTTGACTTTAATCATACTATCTTCCTTTTCATTTCATATATTATTATATATAATAGTACATTAAAGTGGTGTATTGCTTCTAATGTTAAATCCTAACATTGAGGTTAATGGAATAGTACCACTATGTTCTATCATACCTAAAGCAGAACCGAAAATTCCCCCCGCCGCAAACGGCAAACTTCCTAAACCAACCCCCGCATGATTTGCGTAGTTCATTTTGGTTAAACCCATTTGTTGGGTATAAGAAGTTAAAAGTCTATCATACCAACTTTGTACATGTCCAACTTTATCATAAGTAATAGTAAGTCCTGCGTCGGATGTAGAAAAGTTTAAATCTACTTCTAAAATACCCCAGCTCATTAAAGCTCGAATCATTGCACCTTGTACAATTAAATCTACAAAATTATAAGGAACAGCATAACCTGTACTTCTTAAATAAGGATTATTTATTCTATCAGTATCTGCTGTAGTAAATTCCCAATAAAAACTTGTTACAGGAGGATAAAAGTTAATTTCTATTAATGAACCTTCTATATATCGCATAAGTTCGCTAATAGCGAATTTCTTATAATATCCTCCTGCAACTGATGCAACACCATTATCACCAAATCCATCTACGTCTTCTATAATAGTTCCAGGATTAGGTAATCTTTTTCTAACTAAATCCAATCTATCAATAACATTCATTAAAATTTGATGTTCTTGGCTAGTTAGCATATAAAATAGAAAAGGATTTAATTCACTATAATCTGTAATAGGAGGAGTTAATCTAGGATATAAACAATTATTATTTATTACTAAACCCACAGCATCTGTAAGACCAGTAGAAGTATATGTATCAGCTCTCCATACATAGTAATCTCTTAGAGTGGTATAACCTGTAGATGTATCATATACAATATAGCAACGATAATCATCTTCTGTTAATGTTTCTGTTGTAAAAGTTATACCATCTGATAATTGTTCTACTATATCAAAGTCTAGTAACATTGTATAATCCTATTTTAGATCTTAAAGATCTTGTTTTTTAGAATAAACAAACATACGAATATCTTTATCATCTACGCCGCTAAGAATATAATCTAATTCATCAGCGGTTAGTTTTTCTGTATTGACCCATTGGATAAATTCTACAGGAGAAATACCTTTATGAGGTTGATCAGAATAACTTAGTTGTAATTGTAGAAGTTTAGCTTCAATTACTGGACGAATCGGTTTTTTAGGTTTTGCTTGACCACTTGCAGCTTTAAGTTCGGACATCACTTTAAACTGTTCAATTTTCTCTTTGTTTTCTGCTAGAATAGTAATTTCTTTTAAATATTCTTCTGGTGTAAGTCTTTGTAGAAGAACCTTACCATCTCTACTCGACATAGCTACACGAAGTTCTCTGGATTTTTTAAGTGTTTCTAGATCGTATTGTTCGAGAAGATCAACTATTGCTCCACGAGCAATTTTATTTTCACCAGATACACCGTTTTGTCCTCTATCAAGATCGGAGATAACGACATGCCCATTACTTACGTTTTTAACATAATAGGTTTCTTCACCAAATTCATCGAAGAATGATCTAAGTTGAGGTGATAGAGATTTTTTAGAATTAAATCCAATATCACCATCTAATCTAGCTTTCATTTCCTGAATTTTTTGTTTTGTAGATTTAGCAGGTGCACCTTGAGTAGTAACAATTTTATCTTGTACTTCGTCATTGTTATAATCTGTTAATTCTTTTGCTTGCTTCATCTGAGGATATTCTACATATTCTACTTTTTTTGAAGCAGGGATTTCTGGTTCTTGATCAAAAGAACTGGAATCTTTAATAGGCTGAAAGTTTTTAGTTCTAGTACTCAATTCTTCTAATCTTCTTTTAGCATATTCTTTTTCTGCTTCTTGTTGTACGGCTAATTTTTCCATAATAGCTTCTGGTGCTATAGGATTGACATTTCTTAGATTCTTATCAAATTGAGGTGCATTCAATTGTGAATCAATGTCTGGATTGAAGACGTTTTGTTGTTCTTTCATTTCATTTAAACTCCTTACCCTTCTGGGTATATAATTTTACAAAAAATATAGAAAGTTTTAATAGTATTTTAAGTATAAAAAAATAGGATGCTCTTTTGGAGCATCCTATCATTGAAGAGTATATATTGCTAAAAAATCTTACGCTGTCATCCAAGTTGGGACGGTAGCGCTGGATTTCATTGCAACAGCAACTGCTCTTGGGTTAAGAACGATCTGGCTAATTTGTTCTAGGAATAACCAACCATAGGAGGGATATCCAAATACGAACTGATCAGCTGGGAATACGCTTAACTCAACGCGGACTGGCATTGCACCAAGGTAACGGCCTTCAGTTACTGCAAAAATCATACCAGCAGGAACGGAAACGCTTTCAATACCGGCTTCGTCAACACCAGCAGTTACGTAAACATTGACTCCCCAAATTGAACCAAAAATACCAGTTAGAAGTAGATCTCTTGAAGTAATAGGATCGAAATCTATAGCATTGATATTTTTCTTCAAATCGCCTAATTCAGCACGATTCATGAGGAACTTGTCTACTTGTAATCTCCAACGCTCAACTTCATATTGGAGAGTTTCTAGAGCAGACTTTGAAACTGTTCCAGTTATATTAACAACATCGTTGTTTAGAGTAGAAGCTGCATAGAGCTCTTTTAAGCCCTGGCGGTCTTCTTTTAACATAATCTGGAATGTAGTTTTGTCATGAGTACGCTCAACAACATCAAATTGTCTTTGAGCAATCTCAGACACAGTGATCTTAGGTAGTGCAGTTACGAGAAATTCGGGTGGGAATACTCTCTGGCCGCGTACTTGAGATCCAATTGTTTGACCATCTTCGTTAGTTACAAGAGCAACTACGTTAATATCTTTTTCGTACGAGTTAACCTGGCCTTGAGCTAAGTTATGTGTACGGAATACCTGACGAATAAATCCTTCATAGTCTAGACGATCTAGAACAAGAGGAATCATCTCTGCACCAAAGCGAAGTCTTTCTTCAGGAAGTCCAGAAAGAGCAGCTTGGATGATTTGTTGTTTTTCTTCTGGTGTATAGTATGCCTTGTCGTGGGCAACACGTTTTTCTCTTAGTGCAGCAAAATGCTGTAATTGAGTTAGTGCATCTTTCTTGTCATAAGCTCTTAGTTGACCTTGGTCATCGAAAAGTCTGCTTGAACCTTTTTGTGCTCTACCATCAGAGGATACGCCACCATATCCTTTGGGTTCTAATAGTTCTTCACTATAAAGTCTGCTTGCTACTTTCTTGGTTTTTTCTTCAGCGGTTTTATTCATAACTTCTTTCTTTTCCAAACCTTCATTCCATATATTTGCCATGGTTTAATTCCTCCCTACCTTATACCAAATCTAGTTTTATATAAAGTTCGGGATCGTCGGCAGTTGGAACTTTAGTAATAAAACCTATTGCTGAAGAACCGCTAGTAGCAGTAAAATAACCAGAACTGTTATAATAAATAGAACCATTAAGAGCATAAGCTGTGGCTGATGTAGTATCGTACTGTAGAGTAGCGATCTCACCGAAATCTTCTAATAGAGCTGCTTTGCCTGACCCAAGAGTTTGATTAATACCAGAAAGGTTAATATCTTTATACATATAAGTTACATATACAGTAGCAGTTGCACCAATACCGACTAGAGTATTTGTAATTGCGCCGCTTGTAACATCGATAGTAAAATCTGTAGTTTCGGTATATCTGCTTGCAGTAGCAGTGTCGGCTGCATTGCAAACAACATATGAACTAGCTTTTACATATGGATTTACATAGATAACATTGGGAGTGGCTGCGTTCTCACCAAATGTGTGTTCTTCTGCATAAGCTGAACGATAAAAAGTAGTAGTGTTATCAGTAAAGAAAACGCCTATAACTTTATCGCCTGTGCTATTTACAGTTTCAACAACTACTTTACCGTTTGAATCGGTAGCTAGAGTTGCTAATTGACCTGCTACGAAAGTAGCAGTTGGGGATACATCTCTCCAACCAGTTACTGGCATATTAGAAAGGCGTCTTACACCTGTTCCATTGTTAATACCAGTTCTTCCTATTGGAGGTAGTACACTAAAATCTGACATTATACATTTCTCCTATAATTACTTTCCTGATCTCTGTTCTGCGTAAGCATTACGCCAGAAATCGCGATAAGTTGTGTCACTTTGTTTGGTGACTTGAGATCCACGGAGAGCGACTGAACCTTTTTCGCTCGCAGTTTTTACTTGCGGTTTAGTTTCTTCAGCTTCTTTTACAGAAGCGTTGAATTCACCGGAGTATTTCTTTGTAAAAGATGCTACTTTAATAAACTCGTCAATGTTTTGTTTTGCGAGATGATTAAAAGCTTCTGATATAACTTCTTCTTGAGCTTTTTGATATCCATCTAAGAATGAGTTATGTGCAATAGCTTCTGCAGCTTCTTTTACTATACCAGCTTCTACCATATTTTTAACCATTGCTTCTTTTAAAGGATTAGAAATAAGATCCTTTAACTGTTGTACTGAAGCAACTTCCATTGCAAGCTTAATTTTAGCAACAGCTTCTTCTACTTCTTGAGCTGTTTTAGTATTAGCTTGCTTTATTGTAATCATTTGTTCTTCTGCAGCTTTATTTGCAGGTTTAGAAATCTCCATTCCAGGATCCTTAGGTTGATTTCCGCCTTTCTCTCTTCCCTGACCTAGGAATTTCTCTTTTTTATCTTTAGTCATTTCTCCAGATTTCATATCTGAATCAATTTCTGTTTTTTGTTTTCCTGCCATTTCAGCATTAATATCTGAAAATTGGTATTCTTTAGGCTGCTTGAAAGGATATAGATTAGCTTTTCTAGCTTCAGCTAGTTTTGTCATTCTTTCTTTAATTTTCTCTAGAATTTCTTCTTTAGCTTCTTTTTTACCCATTGTAGCTTTCATTGGATCTCCGCCTTCTCCTTTTCCTTGTTCAGGCTCACCTGCTTGAGCAGAAGAAACATTTACTTTTTTACCACCAGCAGCCGCATCCATAGCCATCTTTTCTGCTTTTTCTTCTACTGGTTCTTCTTTTTCTTCTTTCTCTTCTTTCTTTTCAAAAGGTTTGAGACCTTCTTCTTTCTTTTCTTCTTTAGGCTTTCCAATACCGGAAAGCATATCTTTTCCTTTTCCTATTTCGTCTTTTGCTTTGCCAATCATAGCATCGCTTTTAATAGCAGAATCTGCATCAAGTTTGCTTGAACCTCTTTCATCAAGAAACTTTTTAAGAACGTCAGTTAGCATTTTTAATGCATCTTTCAAATCGCCTTCTTTAGATCCCATTGCAAGAGGATCAGTTTCTGGCATTTCTTCTTCCATTCCTTTACCTAAACCTAGACCCATTCCTAATGAATCTAGACCGGCTTTTTTAATTACTGCATCTGCATAGGCTTTTCTTGCTTGAGAAGCGCTATCTATAGCATAAGATAGTTGATTTAGAGAATCTGTAATGTTAGTAACAGATTCTAGCTTTCCGCTGTTTACAAGAATTTCTTCTTTTGACATAATATAAGTACTCCTAACACTATTTGTTTTACCTATACTAGCTGCTTTAGGTGACTGCATCTGTGGTTGTATATTAGGCGCATGCATTGGTTGCATTTGAACAGGTGCATTTTTAGGAGTAGCAGGTGCACTTGCTTGGCCACCAATTGGCGCTTTTGCCATAGACGGAGCACTTGGCATTGGCATAGGCGGTGTTAATGGTTTTTGATTTACATCACTTGTTGTATCAGATTTTTTACGACCTTCTAAGAGATCTTGAAAATATTGTATTATACCTTTTTCGTCTCTAGACGGTAAAAGTTCTTTTAGGCGATCTACACGCCATCCTTTTTCATCTACTAGTTTTCGTATTAAAATATCTAAACCAAGATCTTCTAAAGATATAATATCTTCAGAGTCTTCTAGTTTTTCTAGAATTAAAATATCTTTTATATCCTGTTCTAATCTTTTTTCAGAGCGTTCATCTAATAATTGCTCAGGTGTTTTTACTGGCATTGGAGCAGCAGGACCTTTTGCTGCAGGTGGTACTCCACCACCTCCGCCGCCACCGATAGGAGGTATTGCCCCTCCACCACCCGGCAATGGTGGTCTACCAGTACCGGCAACTCCCTTTGCATCTACATTAGTACCACCCATACCAACAGGTGTATGATCTTGAGGCATTTTATCAGGACTTAGACTTCCTTCGCCTTCTGTTGGTGTAATGGGTAATGGTTCTGCCATTTATATGCCTATAGGTGTTCTAACTTGTAAAAATAGAAAAACGACCATATTTTTTAAGTTAAAAAAATCAAATTTTCTGGTCTATTCTTTGAGAATATCTAAAAGTGTTCTGTTTTCTTGAGTAGGTACAGAAGATTCCTGATCAACAAGAGGAATTTTTTGTGACGCTATCTCGGTAGATTCAGGTATAGGTGCATTATCTTCTTGTTCTTTAATTATAGATGGTTCTTCAGATTCACCTTCATTAATAATAATAGTAGTTGCTTTTCTATAATTATCAATTACAGAGTTAAAAGCATACTTATGAATTTCTTCTTTTCTAGAAGTTTTGATATAACCTTCTATGCTATTTAATACATAAGATTTTAAAATAGGATTCATATCTTGATTAATTACTAATGGATTAACTTTCTTTTGCCATTCACTATAGACTTTATTTAATGTATTTATTCCCTTATAATTCTTTAGATATTTCCAAAAATCATCTGCTGCATATCTAAACATTTCTTCTAAATCATCTAGATACTGTTCAGAACTTAGTTTAGAAAGAAGAGTTTCTGCTTCATTTTTATTTTCTTTTTTAGCAATATTTTCGATAAGATCATCTGCATTTTCTGTGTTTTCTAAAGTATTTTTAATAGATAAGGATTCCTTATCAGTATTTATTTTAGAAACAAGCTTATCTTCTTCTATTCCAGCAGTTTTAAATAAAACATTCCATCCAGGAAGACCAGAATCTTTAAAGATATGTTTTAATGATTCTACTACTTCGTCTAGATTAAATGTTGTATGACTTGGATCTTCTGCATTAATAATATCTTTTATTTTAGAGAAATACTTAGAAATTACATTTTCAGGATTTTCGCCTGGTGCATATGCTTTTTTCTCTGTATGTACAGATGCCTGAACATTAGATTGTTGTGTCATCCTAGAATCAGGAGTTACATTAGTAGGATCTGAGAAATATTCTACAAGCTCATTCTTAATAAATTCTATTAATTGTTCATTAGAAGTAATTTCTTCACCAGAATTATCTAATTGTATTGAAGGTGATTTAGGTTGTGTTGATTGCATTGCAGGATCTAATGCAATTTTTTCTTTTCTTGGGATTTTGGGATCTTCTAAAGATGCAACTAAATTGTTTATTTTAGCTGCTTTTTCATAAAGAATTTGATCAATATCCATTTTTATTTCTCCTTGTGAAGATCCTTGATGTTGAAAACCTTGACCACCTGGTGATTTATAAGTAACATGAAGCTTTAATTCTTCTTCAAATGCTTTATTAGTATTATATCTAGATTTCTGTTCTTTAACAAGTTCCATAACCTGTTTTTTGGTTTGAACAAATCTTTCATCTACTTTTTGACCATAATCAAATATTTCTACAATATATCCTTGTCCAAATTCTGAACCAGGAGCTACTTTCATAACATGAATATCTGTTCCTTGTCCAGTAGAATGAGGATTTGCAGCTGATTTAATAGGTTTGATTACTAAATACGTATCTGCACTTATTTTTATAGTAAACATATTTATTAAACAAGTTTTTCAAGATTAGAAATTATTCTATCAAATTGATTAGCTATTCTTCTCTTCTCTTCTGAAGTTTTTGCCCTATCAATCATTCCATATACTATATTAGAAATTTCTTTTGCATAAGTAGCATTTTCATCTGCTACTTTTAATAATCTACCCGGTACAAGTTCTGATATAGCATCTATAACATAGGCTTTGACTGCAGCGGGTGAAGTTACTACTGATAACTCAAAAAAATCAACACCCTTAAGAAGTTCTGCTACTTTTTTTCCGTTTCTTCTTCTACCGCGGTGATATTTTAAACATTCACAAATTTCTGCTTCTTTAAGTATTTCTTTTCCACATGCAGTACATACAGAATGAGTTATGGAACAACCCATAGAAACAGGTACTCGAGTAGGGTACTTTATTAAATCTCTTGCTATTTTTGGTGCTTTAATGCTATCTATTCCAAATAAAGTTGTTACATGCATATCTTCATAAGGTTTATTTATTAATACAGCGTCGAATACCAATCCAATTGAATTTTCTATTTTATCTGATTCATGATTCTTATACATTGCTGCTGTTCTGAATGAATAATACCTTTTGATATTTTTATCTGAATTTAGATCTTCAAGTTCTGTTATATCAAAGTAATCTGAATTTTTATTTACTGCATGTTCCCATAGCGCAGATTTATTTACTTTTCCATAATAATCACCTGCATCTAATGCCCGTGTAGTAGCATATACATAATCTTCTACTGCTTTAGAAATAATCATATGATCTTTCTGGGATTCAATTATAGAAGCAATCTTTTCTTTATCTTTAGAACTAAATTGCTTAAATTCTTGCGGCTTTAATTCACCCATTTTGTACGTAGAAGTATTCACAGTAATCTCCAGATTATAGAATATTAAAAAAATATAAAATTATATAAAATTTTTTTAAGTTAAGTTAATACATTGTTGAGCTAATTCTAGAAACTCAGAAATAATATCAGATGTTGTATTATTAGTTTCCAAAACTATAGCTACACAATCATCTAATATAGAATTTACTTCTTCGACAGAAGAGCTATTTAATGCTAATTCTTTACTTATTTCTTTTACTTGAGTTTCTTGCTCAATAGAGAGACCATCTGGGAGGGCTTTATAGTAAAGTGTTTCTGCATGTTCAAAATCTAAATCGAACTTAGATTGTATAAAATCAAGAATATTATATTTATCATTATTGGAAGAAGGATCTTGTAATCTAATCCATACAATAATTTCTTTTTCTTTATCTGATGATATAAATGCAATTCTTTTCATGATAGCAATTAAATAAAATTCATCACATTCAAAATGGCCAAAAGTTCCACTTCGCCTTTTTCTATCAAGATGCTTGTCATTTCTTTAGTAATTTCAATATCGTATGTTGCTAATAGGTTTAAGAGTTCTTGTAGATATGCTACCAGTAGAAATCTTTCATAATATTCTGTTCCATTTAAAACATCTGCACATAATGTATAGTTCATAGTAGCAATGTATTCATTATGTTTTTCACATAACCACTCAGCTTTTTCAATATCAGTCATTTTAGAAACAAGTTTCACTTGTTCTTTAAGTTTTAATTCCTCTTTAGCTAATATTTCTATTAAATCTAATTCAGTATTATCTTCTTTTGTGGAAGATTCTTTATTAGATTTTTTATTTTTCTTCTCTTCCCTAATAAACTTTTTTAATTCTTTTTGAACTTGAAGTTGTAATTCTTCTTTGGAACTTAATTTGAAATCTTCATTTTTCTTCTTAGCCATAATGCCTCCAATAGACTACTTATGGGTATGCATATCCCTTAAATGTTTTTTAGCTTCTTCTTCTGTTTTATGAGAAGATATAATATGTCCATCATTGTGATCTTTGATGCACCACTCAGCTTTTTCTCCTTGACTATTCTTATGTCCAGGGCAATGAGATACAAAACTATATTTATAAATTTGAGATGTAAGATAAGCTATCTTTCTTTTTAGAAGATTTTCGTATACAGAAGCGTAATTATATTGAGTATCTTCTTTTTCCTTTATGAATTGATCTGTATTTTTTTGCATTTCTAAACCTTCCTCTAAATTAGTAAGAGAGATAGGCGATTGGTTAGAAGAAATAGGATTATTTTGCGGTTCTTCTGTTTGACTTATTTCTGCTAATTTCTTGTATATCTTATTTACTAGATTAATATGATTATACATAATTTAAACAATATATGCTTATACTACCACTAGCGCTGCCGCTTACACCTTTTATAAGTAAATAAGAAGGTTGTGGTTCTAGAAATTCTTTTCCAATAAGATCTCTTTGTATAAAAAAATCATCATTTAAGATTCTAACACCTGCAAAATTAGTTTGGCTTGTTTGAAATTCTTTTAATTCTTGTCTAGTTATAAAATTGAATTCTACTGTTATACCAGAAGTATTTTTAAAATAAATAACAGTTGGTTTTGTACCTTGACTCCAACGACCAGTAGACGTTATTTCCATTTCGCAGTTGTATACCTGATAAGTATGAGTACTTAATCCTGTACTAGTAACAGTTATAATTTTATTCTTCACAATTAATCTCCTAATCTATCGAATGATTCTTGAAGTTCTTTATCTAAAAGATGTGGGTAATCTATCCACTTGGTAAAATTTTCTCTAAATCTTTGTAATTGATCAGATCCTTCTTTATTTAAACATTTACCTTGATTATCCCAAACTTTCCCTTTAATAAGTTTGTCGTCTATACTTCCTTGTTTAATTCTTTGTTCATTTAATTCATATCCTACTATCTCTTGATTTGAATAAATAGGATATAATATTTGGTATAATTTATATGTATCTAATTCTTCAGAAGAAAGATTATAATCAGGTTCTTTAAAAGCTTTTCTGATCTTCTTCTCCAGATCTTCGTTTATAAACTCAAAATTCCTTAAAAAGATATTACTTATAGAATCGTTTTCTTGCGCAATCCATTTAGATGCATATAATATATTATTATGTAAAAAGAAAGGAACATATCCTCTATATTTTATTTTTTCTTGCTGCATTCTAGCAGTTATTAGCATTTCTTGCAATTGAGCAGATTTAGATTCTTTGTCTTCTTCAGTAGAAGAAAACTGCTTTGCAAGTTTTTCTCTTTCTATTTTTTCCCATTCAGGAATATCAATAATATCTGCAACAAATTCTACTTTATCAAATCTAGCTTTTTTATGTAACTTGGATATTTTAGATATTAATCGTCTAGTAGGATCTATTAAATCTACTGGACAAGAACCAACTCTAATATCTCCAACATAAAAATCTTTATAACGTCTTATTTGAGAATCTAATTTATTGCCGAATTCTTCATCACATCCTTCAGTAGCTGGTGATAATAAACATACTTCTAAAGTAGGTGATAATAAAAATGCAAGATTTCTTCCTTTGCTTAATAATTCATCAGTTGGAAAGATTTGTCCTTCTTTTGTTAATATATTTTCTACTTTTACATTATAAATACCTTGTTCATTAAATCCTTTTAATTGCCCAAAACAAAAAGCAGTTACACCTAATCCTTTTATCTTAGAACAAAAATTAGATTGTTTAATATCAGCTTGTTTACTAAAAAAGAATTCTTTTGCCCAACCTTCTAGTTCATTAGAGATTAATAAATCTGTAAATCCTTGATATTCTTTATTTTGTGTATACGGAACAAAACCTGTTTTTCCATATGCAAATAGTTTTCCTTGTATATATAGCTTTTTAAAATTATCAATAAGATCTTCAACAGGTTTATTTTTAGATAGATTTTCTCCTATCTTATAAAAAAGTAAGGAAACAGGACCAGGAATTTCTTGTGCTTTTAAATTTTTATTCCAAGTTTCTTCTTCTACTGCATCCATATACTTAGAAGTAGATAACTCTATATTTGCTTCTTTCTGTCTAACTTGATCTGGATGTAATAATACTTCTTCTTGTATTACTTCTGCAGTTTTAGATTCGCTTATAAATTCATTATCTTGTGCAATATGCTCGATATCTAAATTAACTTGTTCTCTAGGTTTAGAGAGACCAAATTTATTTCTTAATCCTTTAAAAGCTGAACCTAATGCTGACATCGGAGCACTTATACTACCAGCTGCAGGAGGTTGTGCATATATACCAATTCTTTCTTCTAATTCTTTTTGTTGTTTCTTCTTAATTAATTCTTCTTCTAGATCGAAACCCATTGATTGTAGTAGTGTTAATGCAGAAAGAGGACCTTTACCCTGTGCATAAACATTATTCATAAAAGTTAAAAATGCTTGATCATCTCTAAGCATTAGTTTTTTATGCCAAGCTAATTTTGGTATAATTAAGCGCTCTTCTAATTCTTTTCCTTTTCTAGCTATTCTATATTGTCCGACAATTTCTCTTTTATCTCTTCTATACCAACCATTTCTTTTTGCCATTCCGCGTAGAAACTTATTCTGAATCCAACGAACTTCAAATAAATCTCTTTTAGCTTTATATCTAGCTAATTGTGTTTGTAATCCAACATTGGCAGAAGCATATGTAGCTTCTCCTGTCATAAATTGTTGACTTACACCTAATGCTATCATTTTCTTTTTAGCAATTTCATCCCACTCTCTGTCTAATTTCATTACTTTATCTGCTACTGTAAGAAATTCTACATTTAGGGCATAATGATAGATTAGAGCAAAGTTAGGATCAAAGGTAGCTTGTTGTAACATTTGAGCTAATGCTATCTGATGATCTGCACTTGGTATCCAACCTTTTTGTGGATCTCCTAATTTAAATAGCTTTAAAGGATAAATAAAATTATCAGCAATAGTAATCTGAGATTCTCGTAACTTATCCTCATACATGAGAAGCCTGAAAATGCGATCTAAGATTGAAGTTCCACGTAAATCATACGGATTACTTCTTCTTGCTATATGCGTTATTTCGTCTGGATCTAATATTAAATTTTTACCAGATAATACTCGTTTAATGATTTCATGAGGTAATCTTTTCTTGAGTTCTTGGTCTTGGGGTTTAGTAGAATTTACTAGATGTTTTAATTCATCGTCAGGGATTAATTCTACTGAATATTCTTGATCTGCGAATGGGCTAGCAGATAATTCAACGAAATCAGGATTATGAATAATGATGTGTTTCCACATTCCTTTTTCATCATCCCAAGGTGTGTTAATAAATACTTCGCCTATCTTGAGATATTCAAGATCAATAGCAGGAAGCATAGAAAAGAATTGTGTTTGATCGAAGCAATCTTGTACATGTTGCTTAATAATTTTATCATCACAAACTACTTCTGCTTTAGAATACGGAAGCTCTGCATGCATGTCGAGAACAGCACCAACAACCTCATCATGATCATAAAACCATCTACGCCATCTATTTTTTTGTTTAATAGATCTAGGTAGATAAATAGCAGTAGTAGTAATTTCTGGATCATAGAAACGTCTTGAGGAGTTTCTAAGAATATTTAATCCGCCATTTGCTAATCCAGAGGATAGGCCTAATGTTGCTAAACTACCAAAATTAGTAGAATTATACGTAGCGGCAGTTTTCTCTCTAGCACCGGATTCAGAAGAATCGCCTAACCAAGCTCTAGAGTTAATAGAGCTAGGATACATGCTTTCAAAATTCTTTTCGTAAGTTGAACTCATTATTTACCTTCAAAAAATATTCATTTCATTTAATTAAAACAATAATTAGATAACTTAGATAGTAGTACCATGTAGATTTATAATATCTTTTCCTTTTTCTACTATCTGACGTACTAATTCTAGTTCGTCACCTTCGGTATAATCCATTGAATCATGCATATCTATTAAAGTTTTTGCATCATTATAAATAGCTTGTAGTTTACTAATTTCTTCTTCTTCGCTATATCCTTCTTCTTCTAATTCTTCATACATTTCTGCTACTTTTTTAAGACCTTCTTTAACAGAACTCATTTTTCCAGAAGCAATTTGTTCAGGAGTTAAATTACCATAAGGATTTGTAGCTTTAGTTTCACCAGTATAAGGATCTACATAAGTTCCTTCTTGTGCTTGAAATTCACCGGCTTGAAAAGGTGTTCCTGTTACCAAAGTCTCTTCTCCTTCTAATTGACTTTTAGCAGAAGAAAGTTCATTTTCTAGCATGGTTTTATAATCACCAGTTGTTCCTGGAATAGCTTCTTCTAGTTCTTGAATTCTAGCTTTTAATTGACCAGTTGGAAGACTACCTGTATCAATACCTTCAGAAGTTCCAATTCCTTCTGCTACTTTAAAAGATATAAATCCATTATCTTTTGTAACAGCTAATGAAGCTTGTTTAATATTACTAATATTATTTTCTTCAGCAATTTTAGTTATTACATTTTCTAGTTCTTTATAAAGATCTGATTCTTTTGCAAGAACTATTGTGTTTGAATTGATTTTCATGATAAAATTTCTCCTTTTGATATTACATAATAATATTTAAATTTTTTTAAGAAGTTTTCCTAAAATAAAACTTAATGTACATGCTGAAAAAGTTATTAAACCTGCTTGTAAATCATATTGAACTGTTATACCAATACAAGCACTTAAACAAATAAGAATAAGAATTATCTTCAATGAATTATAAAGAAATTTAACAAATTTATGAAATTTACTTGCTGTTTCTTGCATATTTTAATAACTCATCTATATTTTTAAACGTTGCTAAAGAAATATCTTTTTTCATTTTCTCTTCCATCGGAATAAGATAATCTTCATAATAATTAGGTTCTTCTGTATATTTCTCTGCTTCTGTTTCATGATCCAAAGCTATATCTTTTTGTGCGTCAAGAAGTTCAGTTTCTGAAGGATCTCGATTATCTAATTCATTAAAAATATCTGTTATAGTATTATCGTGCTCACTTTCTATTTCAATACCCTTAAGCAATTCATCTTTAGGTACATCTTCTTCTTTTATTTGATCTTCAATAGAGGATTTTCTAAATGTTTGTTTCTTTTCTGGTATCTTAACTACTTCTTTGGGTAGGTTTTTTTGTTCTTCATACCATTTAAGTTTACCACCTTCTGTTCTAGGTTCCGGATCTTTAATAGGTGATATCTCTGTGATTCCTTCTGGTTTCCATTGCTCTCTACCTTCCCATCCACCGGCAGGAGTATTACCTTTACCCCAACCCTTCCAATCTGTATATGCACCAGACCACTGTGGAGTTATTTTTTGCTTAGGTTTTTGTGGTAAACCTTTTTCTATGTTTTCTTGCTTGTAAAATTCTCTATATTGATCTAATTCATCATACCAGTTTTGTAATATTTCACGTTCTTCAGGTGAAACTAAAAGCATTCTTTTAGCAATTAAAGCTTGTTGTTTTGCTAATTCTTTAGTAGGATCCTCATAAAAACTGAATTCTTGTGGATCGATATAATCTACACCTGCTACAGTTTCTGCGTATTTAGTTGTAAGATTAACTTCTGCTACAATATCTTTTTCATTTTCATCTATAAGTAAATCAAATAAAGATTCTTCTTCTTCAGGATCAGCTTCTTCTGGATTATGCCCAATAATATCTAATATTCTTTCTACAACATTAAACATAGAATTAAGTTTTTTAGATACTCCGCCTTTACCAGAAAAATCTAGCATATCAAGATATAATTTACGAAATGATTCAGATTCTTTTTTAAATTCTTCTAAAGAAATATTACCGTTTTCTTCTATAGCTTGAGCAATTTCTTCCCAAGTTCTGGGGTAAGGCATTTTTTCAATAATATCTAACCAGGATTGTGCTTGAGCAAATTTTTCCATTCTTAGTACTCCGAAACTTATTCTTTTGTATCTAAACCAGGTTGTTGTGTTTCTTCATTAGAAGTTTCTGTTGGGCCTAAATCGTTTTTTTCAGCCAGATTCCCAAACTCACCTGCGTGTTTAAGAAGATCATCTATACTTGTAAAAGAAGATATTCTAGTACCATCTATCATTGATACATCATTAGGATTCTGCTGTTCTTGAAGGGTAGATGTTACCGGTGGTTGATCTTGTTCGCTAACTTCATATGGTTGAAAAGGATGTGAAGTATTATCGTCCGCTTGCTTATTAACATTAGATCCTTTTTCTTCTTTAGAATGAAGTTTTCCTTCTTGATCATATACAGGATTAGATTTTGGTTTATTTTCTTCTTCACCATATTTTAAAAACTCATCTAGATTTTTAAATCTAGCATACATTCCTTTTGTTTGTACTTCGCTTACAATATTTAAATTCATACCATAAGGAATAAAATATTGTTGCAATTCGTCTAAAGTAGTAAATCCTTGTTGCATGTTGATTAGACTATTTAAAAGAACTTGAACTTCGTCATTAGATTGTGAAGGAATGGAATTATATACTCTAAATCTACCAAGACCGACAGGTGCTGTTTTTAATAATCCCATCCAAATAACTGAAGGTTGTCCATTTGCATCCGGTCTTGTTATTTCTGCATTTAAGGATTGATCTCTATTGGGGTCTATTTCGATAGCATATTTATTTTTTAAAGAACTTTCACTTGTTCTTAAAAATTCTTTCGCTAGTTGAAATAATTCTTCTGTTAATTCAGAATATTCGCTTTCTTCAGGAATATCTTTAGAAGCATCTAATACTTCTATTATTGCAAATTCTTCTGGTTCTTCGCCACACATATCACAACAAGCAGCTTTTTGAAGAGCTTTAAGAAATTTAGCTTCTTTATCGCATAACTCGATGTCTAAAGCTTCTTTGCTAGTTTCGGGTAAGGTTTTTTCTTCTAGATCTTTTTCTTTAATATATTCTTCTGGAAGTTCTAGTTGATTAAAACTTTGATTATATAATCTATATTCTTCTTGGTTAATATTTGCAGATTTATCTAATTCTTTTGCTTGTCGTATATAAGCATTCATTATATTCACCTTTTGTCTTTTTATCCAGGTATCTACAGATTTTGCATAAATATCTTCATTTTCTTGTACTTCACCTGGATATTCTACTTTTGCAACACTATAAGGTATAATTTCTTTAAATTTACCAGTAGGTTTATTTTGTTCATCAAGTATTTCTACAATCATCCAAGGTACTTGAAATTTTTCTAATTCATTATTATACATTTCTTTGGAAAGAGCATAGAAATCAAATTTGTTGGGACCTAATGCTTTTTCTATTTGATAAATCATTTTACTATTAATTACTTTATTAGCTTCAACTTGAAAAGTATCAGGATCTAATTTCTTTTTAAGTTCTAATAATTGAGGTTTATTTTTTTCAATAATATCTTTTCGTAGTTGTTGCACATCTACTTTGTAAAAATCTTGAAGAAGTTCATTATCTATTTGTTTTTTTAGATCTTTCTTGTAAGCTTCAAAATCTTGTCTTTCTTTTTCTTCAAAAATTACTTCTGGATTAAAATCAGAAACAAAGTATCTTACTATCGCTCTCTTAATAGCAGAAGATGGGGCATTTTGAATTAAAGCTGAACTTACTTCTTCGTATGCTTCTTGTGGAACTAAACCGTGCGATATTAAAAACTCTAGTACAGAAATTAGATTAGGTAACGATCCTGTATTAGTATTAATCATTTCTGCTTTAATATCTGTATCTTCAGTAATACCATAATTGATAGATAAATAATCTGCTATATTTTTATTATATGTACCATTATGTTTAAGAACTTGTATTAAAGATTGTCCTGAAGTTACAAGATCAGATTTAACTTTATCATATGCTTCTGGTGCTATTAGATTTTCTGATACTAACTCTCCCACTATTAGCATAATATCGTCTAAAATAGATATTTTAGTATTTATATCACCTTCTGCTTCTGTTTGTCTAGTAATACCAAAATATTTTTCAACAAAAGCTTCTACTTCTGGTGTAAGATAGCCTTTACTTTTTAATATTTGAAGAAGAGGTCTTGAAAATCTTTGAGTATAAGAAAAATCACCAATTAAATCTACAATATCACCTGCAACAATATCTTCTCCGTTTACATCTTGTACGGAAGTAATAGAATCATCTTCTTCAAAATATTTGTATTTACTTTCATCTTCGGGTGCTTGATCGTCTTTAACATAACCAGTATCTTCACCTGTTGGAAAGTAATTAAATTCGTAATCTAATGTTAATGCTATCTTAGTTTTCATGCTTTAGCCTCTAGACTTTACTTGCTTTTTGATAACTATGGAATTTGAGTGTTGATTATACATTTCATCAGAAACTGCTTTACTGGTTTTTAATACCACATCAACAGTATGATCATGATTAAGCATGCATTTTTCCGCAATATGAATTTGCATTTGCGGATATTTATCTTGATAAACTTTTGCAGCAGCATCTTGAAAGGGTGTGTCTAAAAGAAGACCTTTTTTTCCAATACCTTTAAATGATGTTCGTATATATCTATCTAGATTTAGATCTATTAGATCTTGAAAAGAGAACTTTACTAAACCTCTTTTAGAATTTATTTGAATAATTTCTGGCATGATAATGCACCTCAGTTATAAGTATTTACTGAATATAATTTCTAAAGAAAAATTAAAAATATGAAGGTAGTTTTTAAGGTAATATCTAAAACAACAAAAAGTTATATAAAGTTGTAGAATATTACATTACTTTTTGAAGTTTGTAGTCTAAATTCTTTAAAATTATCTAAAGAATTCCTGTACTTACATTTGCAGGATTTGAAAAAATTAAATGCTTTTTGCCAAGTTAAATCTTCAATTGCTAAATTTAAAATGTTTTTTGAATTACTTCCAGTCATATCTTGAACATCTCTCATTTGATTTTTAATCAAATTACTCATAGTGTCAAGATCCTTGAAAGTTAATTCTGGAAAAAATTTACCTTTTTCAAACTTGTAAATTCCTCTTCTACAAATTTCCAAAGAGGCACTTACAGGATCGAAAAAAGTATGTTGAATATTACCAATAAAGCTTGAATATGCAGGCATTACTTCTATTTTGTGAATTCCTAGTGAATTACAATATTTATTTATTAAACTAGTTGTTAATGTTCTGTGCCAAATATTTTTTATCTTTCTATTAAATTCTCTATTTTCTTGATTTATAGTTTTTTCGTTAAATTGTAATTCTTCACAAACAAAATAAGCTACTTTATAGTGAATTGCTTTTTTAAATAAATCTTTCCAAACAATAGAAATTTCATATTTTCTTTTATTATTTTGATACTTTTGTTTTTCGTCTTCAGAAGATATTTTTAACTTTACAGAAAGTTTAGATAGATCATAACATCCCTTATTTATAATTTTAGTTGTATCTTTTAATTTATCACAGATACACCAACCAATATATTGTGGATTTAAATCAACTGCAAGATATCTATTTCTTTTTTTATTCTTTAATTTTCTTTCTTTCTGTTCTTGATAAAATTCTTTTGTTATTTGTTTTCTTACTTCTTTATTTTCTTTTGGAATCTTGCTAAGTTCTCTTAACCAAGAATTTTTATTAAAAGCAAATCCATTTAACAACTCTTCATCAAAAGTTAACCAAATAAATTCAGTTGAAATTCTAACAGATATAGGAATTTTATTTTGATTTATTAAATACTGAAGTTTTGTTAATTCAGTTTTTTGTTTCTTAGAACATTTAAATTCGATCCAACACTTTTCTGCTAGTGTTGGTTTAAAAAGAATTTTTTGATTTTCAAGATCAAAATCTACCTTTTCATTCCCTGAATGATATGCTGCTCCATGTAGATAAATTGATCGTATTCGATTTTTCTTATATTCTTCTTTAAGTAGATATATATCTTCTTTATTATTAGATTTTGTATCATTCGATAGAACTGATATTCTTTGAAGAAGAGTTTTTCCACCTAAAACTATATCTTTTGAAAGGGAGTTTTCTAATTCTTGAAGTTTTTTAGTTAGTTTAAATTTTCTAGTTTTATTTGTACAGTTGTTTAGTTCTTCTTTAATATTTTCTTGTTTTTCTATATTTTGATTTTTAAAAGTAATAACTTGTTTAACTTTAGTTTCTATTTCTTCATTTAAACTAGAATAAATATAATCATTGATTTTAAACTTTTTCTTTATTTTATTTTTGAAATCTTTGTTAGTTAAAAGTTTATAATTTTTAAACATTTTTCTATAAGCATAGGAATATCTATTTTGATATTCTTTTATCAAATCTATATTATCTGTTTTATGTATTTTTAATTTATAAGTTATCATAAGTTTTATTTAGGAAATAATAATTCTTAAATAAAACTTTTAATATAGTTTTTACAGATTTTGTAAAATTTTAGATTGTTTAGATTATTATGAGGGTATAATTAGCTGTTTAGAGGTATCACCTGAATCTATCCATTGTATTATTCTAGGTATTTTAGATCTAATTTCAAAGAAATTACACCAATCTTGTAATCTAAGTAATCTTCTCTTCACATCATTTATACTTTCTTGCGTAGGAGGAGTCATTCTGCATAAAGCACCTTTAGTGCCGTCTAGCTTTATCATTTTCCAATATCTACCACGTAATCTATTAGTAAGATGTGAAGGTTTAGTTATATCTTTAGGAAGCATAAATCTAATTAATTCAAAATCACATGAGAAACTATGAAAATTATGAATTGTACATCTTCCATTAGTTTTATCTAATTGTTCGCATCTATCTGAATATTTAACAGTTCTTTTAACAGCTTTAAGGGTATATGTTTTATTATTAAAATCTACTGGTTTATCTATTACTTCAATACTGGGAGGTGTTTGTTCTGAAGGTAGATAATCTATAGAAACAAATCTACAACATGCTCCGCAGTTTTCTGGGCAAGTAAAACCGCGCAAAAGACCAGGAGAAACAGTAAGCGTAATAGGATGATATTCTTGTCCCTGATATACAAATGGAACTTCAGTTACAGAACTGAAAAATTGAGTTATTATTCTAGGTATTGAGTCATTTTCTTTTGAATAATTTGAATTCATTTCTTTTCCTTTAGTAAATAAATATATTATAGTAATATCATCCTGCTTATAAAATAAGCAGGTACTATATTTTACTCTATATTTATATTCTCTATATATTCTCTATTATATAGAACCAAGGCGTTTGCCTTGTTTAACCAAGGCGGGCACGCTGTTTAACCAAGGCGTTTGCCTTGTTTAACCAAGGCGTTTGCCTTGTTTACATTGATTGTTCTTTATGATAAATAGATATAAGTTTATCATTCTTTTTTCTTTTTAATGTTAATTCTAAAGATTTTTTACGATCTTCTTCTATATCCTTTTCTTTCTGTAATTCCTGTAATTTTTTAGCTACTACTTCCTCTTTAATACATCTTTCTTTATCTAAACTCGATATGTATTCATCTTTAAATAACGATGGAAATAAATCTATATATACTTCTTCTAAAGGAAAATTAATAGTTAATAAACTTCCTATAATTCTTTTAATATTTACTCTATATTCATAAGTATTTTTACTTTGTGCAGAATACTGTTTAGATTTTCTTCTTTTAATATATCCTAAATAAGTTAGTTCTGTTAATTCTTTACGTATTGTTGCTTCATCAGACTTTAGCATAGTTTCTTGTTTAAATATATTACCTGATTTATGTATCCAGCAACATTCTTTGATTTCTTTATCAGTAAATTCCTCTTCAAGATATTCTTGTATTTCTTTTTCTTTAAATCCTCTATCTGTCCAATATAATAAATGATTTAACAAAATTGCTTTATTATTAGACCCACTAATATCTATTAACTCTTTTCGTATAACGGTTACTGGCCATTTTTTAAAATGATTTTGTTGTAATTTTTTTGTTTTTTTCTTATCCTGCATATACTCTCTCTTTTTATTATATGTATAGTATAAATATAAATATATAGAAAAACTATAAAATTCTATATATATTATACCATATGAAAACTATTACTACTGAATTTAAAGAATTATGTATTTCTAAGCTAGGTCAAAATAATGGAGAAAGAGTATACTTTTTTTATATGAAATTATCTAAAAAAAGTTATTCTACTGAAAAAGGTTTAAATTTAACTACAAGAAGATCTAAAAGCTTAAATTATTTATTAGATAATTATGGAGAAGAAGCTCTTTTAAAAACGATCGATATTTTTGAAAAGAAAATAGAGTCTGGTTCTGCTACGGTTTTAACTATACCTTATTTTAATAAATGTGTTGAAAATTACAAACCAGAGATTTCTGTTCAATCTAATCCTTTATTTAATTCACAAGGATCACAAGAACAAATTTATCCTATAAAACTTAAACAACTATATGATAATCCAATTGAAGCATTAAAATGGTTATATAAATGCTCAGGATGTAATACAGAATTTGATGGATTTAATGAAACATGCCCTAGTTGTAAGAAACTAATTAATTGGAAACTGGTTATTAACAATGTTTAAAATCATCTCTAAAAGACAATATGAATTATATTCTAAGCTAGAACAAAGCATTGATTTACTCTTGCAACAACCACCAGATCCTTTACTTGCAGAAGATATGGATGAAGAACCTATTTCTACATCCCAACGAATAGATTTACTAAAAATTTTTTATAAGAGATTAACTCTTGGAATTTATGGAAGTTCTTTGAAAAATAAGTTATTTAATTCTTCTCCAAAATCTAAGGATATTAAATGATTTTATTCTTTGCAGATCTACATTTAGGTATTAAAACTTACTCTTCTTATGATAATAAAGGACTAACTACCGCTGAATACGAAGCTAGAAAAGTCTTAGAAGCAATTTATTCTAGATCACAAGCTTCTGATATTACATCAATTATTTGTGGTGGTGATTTCTTTCATACTAACCAACCTAGTTCAGAAAATATAAGTTTTGCTATTTCTTGGTTTCTTAAAATGGATAAGTTAAATAAACCATTTTATATTATACCTGGAAATCACGATGCAGCACTATATTCTAATAGCTTAATATTCTTAAATTCTTTGAATACTAAAAATATTAAACTTATTCTTCAACCTACAGAGTATAAATGGAATGAATGGAATCTTAATTTTATTCCATATATTTATTCTGATACTATGAAGAGTAAAGAAAAAGAATTTGAATCTAATATTTTACAAGCTATATCTTCTGCAGATACTAAAACTATTATAATATCTCACATTCAAGAATGTACTGCAAAAATAGGAACTGAATCTATAATGATATCAAAAGGTGTAGATATTATTGACATAAATAATATTCATTATTCTAAAGATTTATATTTACTTTCTGGTCACATGCACAAACAGCAATCATATAAAAAAGGACATATGACAGTTGCTTATCCAGGAAGTTGTTTTTACCAAGACATAACAGATTGTAATATATTAAAAGGATTTTTATTATTTAATGCACAAGGTAATATTTCTTTTGAAGAAATATCTTCTATTAGAAAGTTTATTTCTATTTATATTCCTAAAGATATGGATTATGAAAGAATTATTGAAATGCGAAGATTACAAAATAATTCTGTAATTTTTCTTTCTTTAGAACAAGAAAAAGATATAAATACAGAAGACCATATTAAACAATTATTATCTATTAAGAATTGCTTACTTGGTAATATAAAGTGGAATCAAAGTGCTTCTTCAGATGAAATTATATCTTCTTTTTTAACAAATTGTGATCCCTATCTACTGCTAAAAGAAGATATTGATAGTAAAGAAGATTTATCTATGGATATAAAGAAAGATTTAATTAATAAAGGTTTTTCTTATCTAGATTTAATTACTGGTAATACACGTTGATTATACAAGAGATTATTTTAAAAGGCTTCGGTTCTTACCGTGATTTAACTCATATTAAAATACCACTAGGTTTAACTGGTATTGTAGGTTCTTATTGTAGTAATGAAGTTAAATCTGTAGGTGCAGGTAAAACTACTATTGTATCTGCTTTAAACTATGCATTTTTTGGAAAAGGTGAATTTGATAAGATAGAAGAAATAATTAATGATCAATTATCACCTAAAGATGGATTTTTTGTTAAAGTTATTTTTTCTCAAGGTAATACTGTTTATGAAGTAGAAAGAGGAAAGAATCCAGATTCTTATTTAGAGTTTACTGAAAATGGAATTTCTAGAGGAGATCCTAAGATAGATAAAAGAACAGAAGAAATTCAGAAAGTAATTGGTATGGATTATCAAATGTTCACAGCTTCTATTTTCTTTGAACAAGATAGATTAAATAAACTTGTAGATACAGATCCTTCTACTAGGAGAAATTATATTGAAAAAGTTTTAGGTATAGATATTTGGTCTTCTGCTTCTAAACTTATAATAAAAGATAAAAATTCTATTAAAAAAGATCTAGAGTCTTTATCTGAATCTATTTCTTCTCTAAATCTACTTATAAATGATTATACTATTCAGATATCTAATTTAGAAGATATTGCTAAAGATCTTTCTTATAAAGAAATTAGAAAACAAGAATTATTAGAAAAGCTTACATCTTTACAAGATTTTAAAAATAATAGGGAATTATTAAGAGATTATACCTCAGAAAAGCATGTTATTGAAACTAAGAAACAATATTATTCTAGTAAATTAGAACAACTAGCTTTACAAGATGCTAATGACGCAAAAGAATTACTCCCTTTAGAAAAAAAATTAGTAATATGCAATCAGGATTTACTGAAAATAAAACAAGAAAGAAGTAAATTAAAAGTAGATTTAGATATAGTAAATATTGCTGTAGAAAAACTTAATGAAGAAATTCATTCTTTAACTTCAGATTTAGCAGGGCATAATGTTGCATTAAATCATTTAAGGCAGTTAAAAAAAGAACTAAAGGAAGGTATTTGTCCAACTTGTACTCAAGAAATCTCAAAAGAATTCATAATAGCTAAACATCTTTCCTTAGATAAAGAAATCCAGTGTATAGTAAATAATATTAATAATATTTTTGAAAAACAAGCATTTCTTAAACAAGAGATAGATAATTTAAATCAAAAAAATCTAAAGATTTTATTAACAGATAAAGATAAGATATTAGATAATCTTATTAACGAGGAAACAATATTATCTAAACAAATATCTACTATAACTTCAAGGATTACAACTAAAGATTCTTTGCATCAAGAATTTTCTGAACATCTAAAAGAATTAGAAGAAAAAGAAAAATTCATAGATTTAAAAATTGCAGAACTTGAAAAATTACTTACTTCTTCTATTAGTATAGAAATACTTTCAGATTTAGAAAAAGAATCTAGAGAAATAGAAGAAAGTATTAATAAATTACATCAAGATATAGGTAGATTAAATAAAATACGAGAAGATCTTGTTATATTACAAACAGAAAAAGATGTAAAAGAAAAAACTTTAAAAGAAAAAGAACAAGATTTTTCTATCTCCAAAATTCTAGAAGAAGAATTTACAAGAATACCAAGCAGTATTTTAACATCTTCTGTTTCTTGTATAGAAAAAGAAGCAGGTAATATTATTCATTCATTTTTTCCTGAAATGAATATTATAGTTCAAGAAGATCTAACTAAAGTTAATAAACCTCTTCAAGTATTTTTTACTATAGATGGAAAAAGAAGAAATTATAAAAGATTATCAGGTGGTCAACGTACTATAGCTAATCTGGCATTAAGGTTAGGTTTTTCTAAAGTTATTTCATCCAGAGTAGGTGTGCAATTAAATTTTCTAATTTTAGATGAGCCTTTTGCTTTTCTAGATAATCATAATAGAGAAATCGTGAAAAAAATATTAATGGAACTTAAAAAATCGTTTTCTCAAATCATTGTTATATCACATGTGGATAATATCCAAGATTTTCCTAATTTGATAAAAGTAATGATGGGAGAAGATGGTGTGAGTAGAATATCTACTAATTAATTAAGGAGCAGTACAAATGATATTAACTAAATTATATGAGGAGTTTCTTAAAAATACAAATCTAACAGACTCTACTTATAAAACAACCTTCGTTAGAATTCAAGATATATTTGATTACCTAAATCAGATTTCTTTTAAAACATTTAAGTATACATTAAACGACGATTCTTTTATATATGATTTCGAAGAATCCTCGTCTAAAGTTCCTTCTTATGTGATTGAAACGATGAAGAATATGTTTGATAAATTCTTCTCTTTTCCTGTAGGAACTTCTATAACTTTAGAAGTATACTACAACAATTTAGTTTATCGTGTGGTACACGAAGACGGTAGAATTATAATTCCACCACAATTAGAGTTTATGGAAAAATATAAGCTATTTCCTTTCTTTATTGCTACATTACAAGAAAAAGACGCATACGATACTTTTGAATATCTTTTTAGATTTTTATATATCAAAGAAGCACAAAAGAATTCATTTACACCTTTAAGAAATTTGTTTGAAAGAAAAGATGCAATACAGGAAATAGATGATGGAGAAATATCTGAAAAATCTATTAGTTCTTATAGCCTAGTAATAGAAGATTTGCAAGATAATAAAGAAAAAATTATAAAACAAATAGAAAAGAATAAAAAGAAACGAGAAGAACTACGTGATTTGAAGAATAATTTAATTCAATTCGCCCATTTTAAAGATAAGTACGAATTAGAGTATAATTCTCTAACAGACGATTTTAAATATCTTAAAGAACAAAAAAATAGTTATCTAAAAAAATATCAAGAAATCCTAGAACTTATTAAAGAAATAGACGGTCATTTATCTGATATTAATGCAGCAGAAGAAAAAGATAATACACAACTCAAATATTACCTAGATCAAAAGAAATTTTTACAAGATAAAGGTGCTATGTTTACTAATACTATAAAAGAATTAGGAGATATGCAAGAAACAACTAAATTTAGATTAGAAGAATTAGATGTTACATTTCAAAAATATAAATCTTTTAATTTACAAGATTTAGATAAGCTTTCTAAAGATTTAGAAAAGTTGGAAATTAAAGAAGAAAAATTACATATGTCTCTTATAGAAATAGACGGTAATATAAAACATGCAAAAGAAGCACAAAATGATACTGCAATAAAACTAGAAAAATCTAGTTATGCGGATCACGTAGTAAATAGTAGTATGATACAAGCAATACCTGATTTTCTTGCTAAACCTGATTTTCCACAATCTGTAACAATTGTTAGAAACTATCTAAAACAATATTTTGTATATCTTTGTGAAAAAGCTATTCAAGAATTGGATATTAAAGAATTAACTACTTCTATTATATTTAATATATTAAGAGACAGTTTTGGATTTAATCCTTTAATATTATTTTCAGCAGAAGAATTAAAAGGATTTTCTAATATAATTGAGATAGAAAATTAACATGAATTTTGAGATACGAAAAGCATTTTCTTTTCTAAAGAAGTTTAAGAAATTAAAAAATCAAATAGAAGTATCTAATCAACACACTCAAGCTATAAATGAACAAAAAGAAAAGTTAGATCTATTTGAATTTGAAATTCTAAAAGAAAAATCTGAAGAGTATTATATATCTTTTCAAGATTTTCTTTTCTTTATAGAAAACGAACAATATTCGTTAAGAGATATTTTGTCTAGATTTAAGCATATAGGCGAATTAGATAAAAAGAAATTTTCTTATCTTGAAGCTTATGCTATACCAACAGAAGATGGAATTTTATTAACAACTAATCAACCTGAGGGAAAGAAAGTAAACAAAGTAAAAATTGTTTCCTGTTCTACAAAACAATGAATAAAGAATTAGAAGTTAAAGAAGCTGAAATTATTGAACAATCTATAGATTCAACAGCTGTAGTACCTGCATGTTCTTCTGCAGTAAGTGTATCTAACTCACAAGATACACTAGAGGATCTATATGGATACTATGCAGGTGGTAAATCGCATCTTTGTCCTATCTGTCAAAAATCTAATCATATGGAAATCAATCTTCTTCGTGCTAGAGATCATTTAAGTTATGATGAAATAGCTAGAAGAATGAAATCTGCTGCAGTAACACCTTCTAATCTAGAAAAACATTTTAAAAATCATTTTATAATTGCGGAAAGGCAAAGAAAACTTATAGCATTAAAAGAGGATAGCACTAGTTCTGCAGATCTTGCTTTGGTGAATAAAATCTTTGAAGGAGAAATGGATATCTTTGCTGCTACACAAGCAATTCTAGAATCTAAATCTAGAAGGCATTTAGCAGTAATGAATAGATTAGAATTTTTAAAAGCGCATTTAGAAGTAGATACTGCTGATGATATAGATAAACAAGAATTTATTCAATTAAATAAAACAGCGGGTGAAATAGAGGATTCAATGGAGAAGATAGTCTCGTTACGAGATAAAAAATTATTTCCTGCTTCTCAAGTAGAATTATCCAATGCTATACTCAAATGGAAATTAAATACTTTTGCTAAATTAATAGATAGTTTGCAATTTGCACTTCTTAAACTAGAAAAAGATCCAAGACATACTTTAATTATTGCAGAAATAAGATCAGAATTAGCAAAAAATTTAAGTCCAATAGAAGATGAAATATTAAGATCCGGTGGAATATTAGGTAACAAGTAGGTATTAATTATGGCAAAGAACTCAATTGATGCAATTATAAACGATGCTTCTATGGCTACTATATATCTTCAAGCTTTATTATCTAATAAATCCAAATCTGAAAGTCAAAGGTTGTCAGAAAGTATTGAAGAACTTTTAGCAGATATTCTTGTTCAAGCACAAATAGCACTACAACATCTTATAGACAGAGAAAACGCAATACAAAAACTTCAAGGTACTATTATTGGTATAGAAGATGAATTAGATAGCGAAGAATATGCAGCAAAGGAAAGGCCTACACCTAGAAACAAAACTCCAAGAGTTGCTTCACCTGTAAGTAGACCTAATTATTTTCAACAAGAATTTGTTGCTGAAGAACCCAAGCAAGAACAACAAGAAAACTCTACGAATAAACCCTCGTATTTAGTCAATATTTCTGAAAAAGAATCAACTACTAAACCTTAATTTTTATCGAAACTATTTATTATTTTAAAACAGTAATGAATAGTTATGAATATTCTTAATCTAACACAACAAAACTCTGAAAGAATCTTTATCGTTGGTGCTTTGGAAGGTGATTATAAAGCACTAATTAATATTCTGTATGAACAGAATTTTAATTATAAAGATATCTTAATACTAACAGGTAATTTTATAGATAACGAGAACTATAAGAATTTGCTAGATATTATTTATTTTTTGAAAGATAATAAAAACTGTTATTCAGTAAAGGGAAAGAAAGAAATAGATTTTCTTGAAGATTATAATGAAGATAAATTACCTGATTTCTTAAAAGAACTTTGTACTTTAGAAGTAATATCTTATTTAGATAAATTACCCTTATGTATTCAAATTAATGATTATATAGTTGTAAGTAAGGGTTTAGAGCCTAATATTTCGTTATCACAGCAACAAGAAGAAGCATTATATTTTATACCACATTACGATAAAGAATCTAAATTTTATCAATTTGATAATCCAGAAAAGAAATCATGGTTTGATTTTGAATTTCAAGAAGGAAAGATTTGTTTCAGCGATATAGAATTAGAAGAAATTATAGTAACAGCAGGATATAATCTTAAGAATAGTGAAGCAATTTTATCTGCTGTAATCATATTAGATAATGATCAGCCAATAATTATTAATTAGGAGAATAGAATGAAAATAAATAAGGATATTGAAGATTTTTATAATAGATTAGCAGCGCAAGATGCATTACATTTATATCATGATGAACAACCCTTTGATATTGAATATGAAGGATATATTTCTGCAGAAGTAAATCTTTATTTCGTATTGGATAATCAAAGATTTATTGCAATATGTAATCCTTATGCTAATACAGTAAAATATATTATGACAGATTCTGGAACTACTGTAGAGGATAAAGATATAATAGAAAAAATAAAAATTGCAGCTTCTCATTTGCTAGAAGCAGGTAGATATTTAAAATAACAGGAGAATTACGATGGGAATTGAACAAGAATATTACGTACCTCTTTACAGGATAGCTATATCAAATATACCTGAAGAATACCGTCTTGAAAAAATGACAGAATGGTTAGCTAAAAACGCTCTAAAAGTTTCTAATCAAATGGTTAGAAGAACGCTTAAAAAAGCAGGAAGAGAAGATCTTGCAGATTATTTTATACAACAAGAAGACATCGGCATTGGTGATAGTGTTAAATCAAGAATGACAGGAAGATTTGGTACTGTAGTAAAAGAACATTGGGATGGAGAAACTGTTTGTGTGCAATGGGAAACAGGTGGAATGCAACCTATTTCTAAGGGTGCATTATTTAAAATGCATACAAAGAAAAGAGATGATTATGAGAAAAAAGATTTTGCTATAGCTAAATCAGAAATGGATGAATATGAATCCATGACAGATAAAAAGAAGGTTATTCAAGAACCTAAAGAAACAGAAGAACCTTTAAAAGAAGGAAAAAAAGCTTCTACTGAAGAATATGAATCTTGGATAAAAGAAAAATTAGCTAAAACACAAGAATAAAATATTTAGAATTTCGTGAAAAAATATAGTTCTATATTAGATTATCAAAAATCTATTCTTTCGCCAGAAATTTGGAATTCTGATTTTTCTTTGAAAGAAGAAGTTAAAGAATTTCTTGGTGCATGTTTAAAAAATTTTTTTGATTATCTTAATATTAAAGGTTCAAATAAGTGGATATTGGAAGCTATGATTGCTTCTTCTCTTGCCACCTATTTTTACACTGATTATTCTGATTTAGATGTTAAGCTTTTTATTGATATAGATTTATTTTTAGAATATAACCCAGATTTTTCTACTTTAAGTGACGAACAACTTCTTAAATGGTTAAAAGAAAAAGGAAGAGAATCTTACTGGTTAACCCAAAAAGTACCAAATACTGATCATAGAATAGATATTTATTTTTTGTCTGGCAAGCATTTAGAAAGATTAAATACTATTAAATACGATTCTATTTATTTTCTTTCTACAGACGATTGGTTGAAATTACCTGAAAAGCCGGATTATTCTAATCCAAGTTTTATTTTAGAAATAGCGAAAAGAAAAGCACAACCATATTTAGATATAATAATAGATGATATAGAACAAACAAAACAAGATTGTATAGATTTTTTAGTTCTACAAGACTTTCTAAAATCTTTAGAAGCAGACGATTTATATAATCTTCAACAAGAATTTCTAACTCAACTAGACTATGTTCATAGAGATTTAGAACAATTAATTATAGATAAAAATGCTATTAAACAATTAAGGGAAATAGCTTTTGATAAAAATTATCTAGATACAGAATTAGAAAAGTTAATGGGTTCTTTAAATTATTCAGATGGTAATCTTATTTTTAAGCTTTTACAAAGATACGGATACTTAAGTATACTTGTAGAAGTTAGTAAATACTTCAAAGAAAAAGATACAGTTCCAAACGAAGTAGAAAAACTATTGATGCTACTTAATCAAGTAAATGAAACAGAAATACAGTTATAGTAAGATATCTACTTATTTAGAATGTCCTTTTAGATATAAAAAGCAATATATAGAAAAGATAAAAGAAAAACCTAAATGGCAGATATTCTTTGGTATAACAGCAGCAGATATTTTAGAGAAAGTATATAAAGAAGAAAGTTTTCATAATTCTCTTTTAGAAGATAGTAAATTAAAAGAACTAATAAATTATTACTGGATACCTAATCAATACAAGAAAGAATATTCAGAAATAAATCAAGAAAGTTATTTATTTTTAAACTATAAATCAAAGAAAGAAGAAGAAACACAAAAAGAAAATCTTTTTAAATATCTAAAATTTTACTTTCAGAATAATAAAATAGAAAGAAAATTTGGTATTGAAGTTCCTTTTGAAGTAGAATTTGATGATTTTTTATTGACAGGAAAAATAGATAAATTAGAACTTATTAATAATAAAATATATATTATTGATAACAAAGTAACAAGTAATTTTTTAAACGATCTTTTTGAAAGTATACAGTTAGGAATCTATATATTTGCAATAGAAAATTTAATCAAAAGATTTTCTGTAGAAAAAATAGGATATTATTATATCAAACAAAGTAAAGAACAATTAATAGATAGAACAGATTTTAATGATTATAGTGTTCATCAAAAACTACGACAAGCTGTTAGTGGAATACGAGATAACATTTTTCCTGCTTGTTCTAATCAATTTTGTAATTGGTGTCAATTTAAGAAAGAGTGCGGGTTATGAGAAGTAAAATATTACAAGATTTTTATACAGAACTAAAATTTTCAGATATTATTTCCGATCTTCTTAAGAAGTATTCAAAATGGTTTACACAAGAAGAATTAACTCTTATTCAACAAGAAGTTCCAAGAAGTTATATTCCTTGGATATTTAAACAATATGAGGCTATGATTAAGAGTATTGATAGAATAAAAAATACTAATCCAAATCTTGCAAGAAATTCATATATACAAGCTAAATTTACTTTTCTTGAGGATATACCTAATTATCTTCAATATCTTAAAGAATTTGAAAATCATAAACAAGATTTAAGAACTAAAGGATATTCAGCCGATATTAATGATTATTCAATTGAAAGCTTGAAAAATTTAATTAATTCTGAATATCAATCTAACGTAAAATACACAAAATATGTAGATATAAATGAACTAAAACAAAATATACCAATAGCGTATGAAGATGAAAATTGGATCATTTTTACCCCACAAACAGAAGAACAAGCTTGTGAAGTAGGTAAGGGTACAGATTGGTGTACTACTAGAGATAGTTTTAATACATATTTTTCTAATGGTCCTATTTACAATCTTATTAATAAGAATGATAATAGAAGATGGCAATACGATAAATTTTCTGGTATGTTTTTTACAGAAGATGATAATGATATAGATATTGAGAACTTTTTAATTAAATATGAGAATCAGCTTACGCAAGACTTATTCTTGTTTTTAACACAAACGTCTGGAAATTTATCTTTTCTATATTCAGATACAGATTCCCCAGAATTTATAGCATCTCAAGATTTTGATCCTGATGCAAATCATCCGAGTGAATTACCTTATTATCTTTATAATAGTTATCCGCTTTTTCAAGAGAAAGGAGATACAGCTTATAAGAACTTTGTACTTACTGCATTATCTGTTGCAGATCTTTCTGTAGAGACAATTCAAGAATATTATTTACTTTTAAAAAATACACCAGAACAAGAAAGAAAAAAATATCAAACACTAGAACCTCTAGAATTTATTTTATCTTTACTAGACGCATTACCATAACTTAACTAGAAATAGATATGAATAATTTATCTCTAAAAAAGAAAACAGCTATTCTTCCAGAGATTCTTGAAAACATAAATGAAAATATGTTTGAATCTCAAGATCCTGAAGAAAAAAAAGAAATATCTGCACCTGCAGAAGAATCTAAACTTCTTCCAATAGATCAACCCTATCATAAACCAGAAGAAACAGGTTTACCACCTATACCTACAGATATTCATCTCTGGACATTACCTATTCCAGATGATTACAATATGAAAAATGATCATTCTTATAATGTCTTTAAATATCTCGATTCATTAGGATACAGAGATGTTATTTGGCATCTAGCTGAATCCCATCCGAAAGTAGATGTTTGCGATGAATTAGAAGGTTTATCTTTTACTACTGATTGGTTACTATTTGCTTCTCAGCATAATCCTCCTTCACCTATTTTTAGTAGAAGTCACCCAGATTGTAGATGCTATGTAGAATGTCATCCTCCTTTTACTTATCAAGAAATACCAGATAATGCTCCTGGTTTACCTATCTATGCAAATCAAGATACTCTAGATGAATATAAACGACAAATATTTTCTAATTTGTTTGTTATTTATGTAGATTCTCAAACTCTTGCTCCACCGCAGGATACCCTACAGTTACCTATTTACAGTTATTTATATTCTAATAGAACAAAATTTGCTAAAGAATCCAGAAAATGGGTAGAAGATATTAAACCTATTAAAACACTAAAAACATTTAGATTATTACAACCTTTAGGTATTTATAGACCTATGATAGATAGTTATGAAGGAATACAGATAAGTATTTCTGATAACATAAGTCAAATATTCTTTCCTTTATTAAACAGAACAGCACAAGTTCCTACTGAGCTAGTAGAAGAACTTTCTTTAAAGCAATCTACTGAAGAACCCAAAGTAGATCAATATGTGTATGTAGATGAAGAGAAAACTATAGGTGTTATAACAAGAATATTAAATGATAAGATTTATTGCTACATTCCAGAATTTGATGATACTTTTGAAGTATCTTCTGTCACTCCTTTAAGTTTTTAAAAAAATTTAAGAATCTTTTTATTAGTTTATATTATAAGAACTAATAGAGGTATAATCATGCCTAGAATTCCTATTAGTCAAGAAAAAGATCCTTTCTCTAGTTTTATAGAAGAATTTAAGCAACCAGAAGATGGGCTGGATTATGAAGATCTGCAATCCTATGCAGTTAGCTTTGATTCAAAAGATATTCAATTAATAGATCCACATAATCTAGAACAGATTATACTCGAATTAAATAACATACCTAGAACTTTATTTAGATACAAAATGATTGCTGATACACAAACAAAACTTGTACAGCAATTAGAAGACGAATATAACAAGTGGTATGCAGAAAAATGGATAGAAATAGATAATGAAAAAGAACCTAAATATGATAGATCCGGTAATCAAGTAGGAGAGACAAAAGTAGTAAGAACAGAAGGTGCAAAAGAAAAGATTATTATTACTACATATAGCGAAGAATATTCTCTTTTTCAGCATAGATTAAGAGAAGAAAAATATAGATTAGCAATTATACGATCAGCAGCTGCATCCATAGATAACTATTCTTATAAGCTGCATGCAATACTTGGATACCAAGAAATGCTCATACAGAGAAAGGTGCAATAACATGAATGGAAAAAATCTAAGAGAAAAATTTACAGAAAATAGCTTAGCAAGTAAAGTTTTAAGAGAAGTAGATCCATCTGGAAGTATATATTTCGAAAAAGATAAGAATATACCTTCAATCAAAGCAATTCAACTAGAAGATAAAGTAATTAAAATTTGTGTAGAGGATAAAGAAAAAACTGTTTCATTTTTGGAAGATATTATTTTAAGTACTTCGGGAACAACTGAAGAGGAAGCTTTAAAAAAAGTAATTGCACAAGAAGATAGAATATTCAAACACATGCTGCTAAAAGCAAGTGAACAAAATAATGAAGTTATTTCTGATGATTTTACATATAAAGGAATTACCAAATCTAATTTAGAAACTGTGCAATACGAAGTAGAAAGACATCGACTTGTTGTAGATAAATTTTTAATGAGCACTTTGGCTAGTAATGACATACTAGAAAATAAAGAAAACTTTCCAGCACAGGATTTTGATAAAATAACAGAACAGATATTACTAGATTATTCGTTGATAGGAAGTATTTGGGGTGTTAATATATTTGATATGGGTTTTGATCTTTTACCTTTAAGAGCTATATTCGCAGTGACAGACGGTAGATATTTAGGTGGTAAAAGAATTAATTCTATTACATCTACTACGTTAGATAATTCTAATGTTAAGGTAACTGTAAACGAAAGTTTATCCATAATTAACCCCAGAGCTGTAGCATGTTTGTTAGATGATTCCTATACAAGTAATCGCTTGCATTTAAAAAAGATTAAAGAAATAGATAAGAAATATAAAGAATTATATCTTAATAAGAAAGCATAACTAGCCATATAATAAGGCCAGATAGCTAATATAAATTAAGGAGTTTTAAAATGACAGATGTAAATGATAAAATGAGTCGGTATGCCTCACAAATTGATGAATTTGATGGATCTAAAAAAACTGATTATAACATCAGGGAAATTAAAATTCAAAAAGAAGTACCTAATCCTATCAGATTAGTAGATACACCTAATGGTGTTGAACGTTATTATGTATCTTGGATTATCTGCGATGATGATAAGAAAAGACCTTTTATTCTTGAAAACGATTTTGAAGGTAAAAGTATTCTTCTTAAACTTTTAGGTGATAAAGAGAATTTTTATAAAGGCGGTATTCTAGAATCAGTAAAAGATCCTGTTACTAACAAAGGAAAATATGTATGGGAGGATAAAGATCCAGAGCTTCTACTCAGAGTTGCTTACAATAATGATCCTACCGGTGATGCAGGATCTTGGAAGCCCAGAGAAGAATATATTTTTAATGCTATTCAAAGAAATCCCGATAAAGATGAGAGTGGTACTCTTTATTTTTGGTGTAAAGAAAATAAGCAAACTAAGCTTCTAAAAATGGGAGTTATGGCATATAAAAATCTACAAGATGTTCGTCTTAATGATGGTGAATTATCAGAATATGATATCAACTATCTTAAGAAAGGAACAGGTTATGGAACAAAACATAATATTCTAAAAGCCGGTGCAAATGTTCCTAATGTAGTTATCGGCCCATTAACAGAAGATGAAAAATCTTATACAAGAAATGATCTACAGAAAGAAGCAAAACTAACATCATCTTCTGATATCTTGAAGTATCTAAGAAATACAATATCCAGAATAGATACAATCAAAGGTACCAACTGGATTATGCAACTAGAATCTCTAGCAAGACAACAAGAAGGACAAGTTGAAGTGCAACAACCTGCACCTCAAGTAGCAGTTCCACCTCAAGCAGCCACACCTTCTAGAGTAGCTTCTAGAGTAGCAGCCCCAGTAGCTAAGGAGATTTGTGGTTATTGTAAAAAAGAAATTCCAATGAATTCTGTAACTTGCCCTGCTTGTAATAATGTTCTTCAAGAACCTTGTGCTAAATGCGGCACACTGTTTTCAGTTTTTGAAACAATATGTCCGAGCTGTAAAACAGAGTATAAAGTAGGTTAAATACATGTGCTATTATCTGGGGGCGGATCTTTCTTTGAATTCCAGTGGTCTAGTAATTCTAGATAAATCTGCAAACATAGTAAAACAATATCTTTTGACGCCTCCTGATGGTTCTAGAGGCGTTGAAAGATTATTTTTTTTAGAACAATCTTTAATAGAATTTTTAGATCAGAATCATATATTATATTGTTGTATTGAGAGTCCCGCATTAGGCACAGAACAAGGTAGATTATTTGATTTAGGTGAATGGGCTGGAATTTTTAAATTACATCTCTTTAAAAGAAACATAGAATATCTTTTAATAGCACCTAATCAGTTAAAAAAATATGCTTCTGGTCAAGGACAAAGTAGAAAAGATACAATAATGTTAGATATCTATAAAAATTACAATATAGAAATTAGACAGAACGATTTAGCAGACGCATATATTCTTGCAAGAATTTGCAGAGATTATCAGATATATAACACACCCAATTCGTCTTTAGAGCTTAAGAAATATCAAGAAGAAGTTTTATTATCTATAAGAAAAAAATATCAAGATATAAATCTTTTAATATGAAAAGATTCGATTTAACCTTAATTGTGGAAGGAGTAATTATAAGTTACTCCTTTTTTGATAGGGATAAGATGCTTTCTTATCTACAAACTGCCTTGGATACTGGAAAAGTAGAGACCCATTATATTTCTGAAGCAGAAGTTAGCCCAATAGGACCTAAGAGATAAATGTATCATAATAGTTTATGTGAAAAATGTGGATTATGGAAGGATGCTAAGCATCCTTGTGTTACAGGAAGAGGCGATCCATCAGCAAAATTACTTATTTTAGGAGAAGCCTTAGGAGAACAAGAGGACTTACAAGGATTACCTTTTGTAGGTTCTTCTGGACAAAGACTACAAGCATATCTCGATAGATTAAATATCAAATATTATATAAGTAATGCTGTAAAATGTAGACCTACTTCTAAAAGTTTAAATAGAAAAGGTGAAACTATTCTTCATAATAGAACACCTACTGCTAAAGAAATAAAATTATGTTCAGCAAAAACATATCAGTTAATAGATAAAATAAAACCTACTGTAATATTAACTCTAGGATCTATACCTGTAACTCAATTATTACATTTGGGTCTAAGTATGACATCTGTTCGTGGAAGAACGTATTATCATCCACAATTAGAATGTCATATTGTACCTACTTGGCATCCTGCTTATTTAGGATACAGTGGAGATAAACTTGTAGAAAAGCAATTTATGCAAGATCTTCATCAGGCTATAGAATTATTAAAAGCACCCAGAGTAAGACAAATTAACTCTAATCCGAGATCACTTCAGGATCCTGTAGAAATTAAGGAATATCTGGAGTATTTAAATACTATTGAAGAATGTGCCATTGACTTAGAAACAACAGGGTTAAATCCTAGAAAAGATAGGATAACAGATATCTCTTTATGTGCAAAATGCGGTGAAGGTGTACATATAAGATGGATAGATATACTTCCATATTTTGAGTGCTTAAAAAAACTTCTAGAAAAACCAGAATTAAAATGTGTATTTCAAAACGGCAAGTTTGATACTGCTTTTCTAAAAGCTATTGGTATTAATGTAGCAAATTTTTATTTTGATACCCAATTGGCTTATCATACAACTACAATGACTTTTGAAGGTGAAGGAAAATCTCTTTATAGTTTGGAGGTTATGTCTTGGCTTTTAACAAGAGAAGGAAATTACAAAGCAATTCTAGAAGAATTTGGTGGAATAGCAGGTCATCAAAATGGAATATTGCAGAAGAAAGCAGAGAAGAAAGAAAAGGAGATAAAGAAGGAACAAGAGAAGAAGGAAGAAAAGAAAAAAGAACAGAAGTCAGAGAAAACTAAACAAGTAATCAGAGTTCCAGTAGTAGAATGTAATTCTTTATTTGATGATATGGCAGAACCAGTAGTTAAAACTAATATCGCAAATGAATATTTTTCTCATTTATCTACTGAAGAAGATGGTAAATTTCTTGAAAAGTTTACACCAGCAAAGAAATTAAGAAGAACATTATTAGAAGAAGATCCAAATATTTTTATAATAAATGAAGAACAAGAAAAAGAATTACAGACTTATGTAACCTTTGTTTCAGACAAGCTTAAAAAGAAATTAGAATCTACAAAACTAACAGCTTTAGAGTATTATTCAGCAATGGATGCGGATGTTACCTTTCAAATTTATAAGAGATTGAAACCACAGATAGATTCAGAATTTAAAGAGGTATTTTATGATTTAATTATGCCTCTTTCTTCTACACTACAACGATTAGAACAGAACGGTATTCTTCTAGATACTCCTTACATAGATATGCTTTTAGACGAGAATCGTGCTAGAACAGCAGAAATAAAAAATTCTTTTTTTAAGAAAGTAAAGAAAGAATTTAATATGGATTCACCAAAAGAATTAAGAGAAGTTATTTATGATCATTTAAGAATTCCAGTAGAAGAAGAATATATGACTAATGGTGGAAAAAGTGGAGTAAAAATGCCTTCCACCGATAAAAATGCTATAGAGTATTTAGCTAAAAAACATCCTATTTTAAATGGAATTGTAGAATACAGAAAACTCGAGAAAGAAAATTCTACATACTTGGATGGATTTAAAAATCATGTAGATCCTGTTACTGGAAGAATTCATACATCTTTTTTGCAGCATGCTACCGCAACTGGCAGATTATCTTGTATAGCTGAAGGTACCAAGATTGCTATAGTAGGAGAAGAAAAAAATATAGAAGATGTCCAACCAGGAGATTTTGTTTATAATTATGATAATGATGGAAATTTAACTATTTCTAAAGTATTAAATAAATCATATAGCGGATACGGTGATTGTGTAAGAGTTAAATGGCAAAGTTCAGGAAATGGAAAAATAGGTGAATTAATTTGTACACCTGAACATAGAATACTACATAAGTATAATGGCTGGACAGAAGCTAAAGATTTAAAACATTATGATAAGGTATATCACCTAAGAAAAGGAAAAACTTACTCTTATGATCCTCGTCCACGACTATATGGTACAAATTCTTTTTGTGAAGACGAACAAAGATTTATAAAAAGAGTATATTTTAAGGCAGATCCTAAAAAGACACATATTCATCATATAGATCACAATCCTTCTAATAACAGAATTTCTAATTTGGAAATTTTAGATAGTGCTGAACATAATAGATATCATTCTAGATTGCTATACGAAAAAGGAATAGTTAGTGAAAGGCACATGCATACATCAGAAGCGCATGCAAAACGATTACAATCTTTAAAATATGGTAAAGATAATCCAACATATATTTATAAAACTAAAGAAGAACTTATTCAAATGTTAAAGGATGCCAAAGGTATAGTTACGCATATTCCAATGGATTTTTTAACATATAAACAAAAATGTGAAACAGAAGGTATCAATCTTAAAGAACTTTGTGACTGTTTCTCAAGAGGTAAGTTTTTTATTTCTCAAGAAGATGTTTTTAAAGTATGGGATAAATATAAAGATTATGAATATCCTATATATAGATGTGCAGGTGAATTGCATATAAGTCAAGATAAGTTTAAAAGATTATTAAAGTATTATGATATATCAACTAATCATGTAATTCTATCAGTTAAACCTGCAGGTAAATATCATGTTTGGGATTTAGAGATAGAAAATTATCCAAATTTTATTGCTAATGAAATCTGTGTTCATAATTCTAGTGCACCTAATACACAAAATATACCTAGAGATAACCGTATTCGTAATATGATTATTCCTAGAGAGGGATGCAAACTTGTAACTGCTGACTTATCACAAGCAGAATTAAGAATTCTAGCTATGATGGCAGACGATAAGAAAATGATAGATGCTTTTGCATCTGGATATGACTTCCATGCTTATACTGCATGTGCAATGTTTGGTATAAAACCAGAGATATTTGATAAAGAAAATAATCCAGATCATAAAGCAAAACGATCTCTAGCAAAAAATATTAATTTCGGTATTGCGTATCAAATGTCAGCAAATTCATTAGCTTCAGATGTGAATATTTCATTAAAAGAAGCACAAGATTTTATTGACAAATTTTACAATACTTATTTTAATGTAAAAAGATGGATAGATAAAACAAAATCTTTTGCTTTAAAGAATGGATATGTACAAACATTGCACGGAAGACGTAGATATTTGCCGTATGTACACAGTTCAGATCAAAAAGTTCGTGAAGGTGCATTAAGGCAAGCCGTAAATACACCAATTCAAGGCACTGCTAGTGATTGTGCTTGTTTTGGTCTTATTAGAATTCAAAAGTTTATAGACGAGAAACAGTTAAAAACAAAACCTATCATGATTATACATGATGAAATTGTTCTAGAAACGCCTTTTGAAGAAGTAGAGTTAATGGTAGAAAAATTACCATATTTTATGACACAAAATTTACCAAAAGTAACAATTCCATTAGTAGCAGACGCAGAAGTTTTAACGAGATGGAAGAAATAGGAGGATATTTTATATGAAAGTTTTACTTGAAACTCAAAATCTAAGAAATTGCTTAAATTATATTAGCAAAATAACAACGAAAAGCAAGAAAAGTGGTGGATCACCTTTATACTCACAAGTTCAATTGGATTTTAAGAATAATAATTTAACATTATACGCTTACGATTCAAGTTATGGTCTACAAATTTCATACGGAGAAGTAAATTGCGAAGATTCTCGTTATCTTATTGATGCAGAAGGCATTTCTCATGTCGTAAAATATAGTGAACAAGAGAAATTAGATTTTGATTTTAAAGAAACTCGTTTAGTTGTAAAAGATGGTAATAGTTCTTATAAATTTAACTATTTTTCTTCTGAAAATTCTTTAAGTTACATTTTTGAAAATATATCAGAACAATCTGAAGTATTATTAACTACTAATGCAGCAGAATTTAGTAAAATTTTTAAGTTTTTGGATCCTTGCATTGCGAATGATGCGGCAAGACCTTTTTTAAATGGCATTCAGTTTGATGGTAATTTTGTAGCAGCAGACGGAAACATATGCGGGGTATATTCTAATGATATAAAGCAAGAAAATACAGTATTTTTACTGAGTGAGAGTCTTGATTTGATATCATCATTACCAGAGAATAAAGATATTCTAATTTACAAAGCAAATAATCTTAATATTATAGAATGCGATAATTTAAAAATGATTACTCCACAAATCAATGGTGCTTTTCCAAATTATAATAAAATCATAGATATAACTTCTAATTATTCGTACAAATTTGCAGTGGAGAAATCTAGATTGCAAAAAGTCAGTGAAAAACTAACACCATTTGCAGATATACACCAACGATTAATGGCTTCTGCAGTATTTACTAAAGATGGTAATCTACAATTAGCAGCAGCTTCTGAAGGTACAAAGGAAGGATTAGAGATTATAAATAGTATTGAAGCAGTTTCACCGAAAGAAGATATTACATTTTATTTAAATATTAGATTACTAGCAAGTTTGGTTAGATCCATACCTAGTGATTTAATTTATATCAAATATAGTGATAATGTAAAAGCACCATTATTAATTACGGATGAAGGACAATTTTCTAATTTTCTAAGTGTTTATAACTATATTAAAAATAGCTAGAAATATCTAATAGTTTTATATTATAATTAATTAATAGGATAAAAGTAGAATGAAAATACAAAAAAAATTTACTACTGAAACAGCCCATATAGTAAGAGAAGCTTCATCGATTCGTTGCAAGAATAATATACATGGTCATAGCTATACTTGGATAGTAACAATACAAGGTGGTCTAGATCATGCAGGAATGATTATAGATTTTAAAGATTTAAAACCTATTAAGGATTTTATAGATCTTTTTGATCACGCAACTGTTTTTTGGTCTAAGGAACCGGATTGTGAAATTCTAGCTTTTTTTCAAGATAAATTTTCAAGAGTTCTTATCATGAAACAAAATCCTACAGCAGAAAATATGGCAAGATCACTTTTCAAATTTACTAAAGATTGGTTACAAAAAGATTATCCTACACTTTCTGTTGCAGAGGTAGCGGTATGGGAAACCGCTACAGGATGTGGTATTGCTACCGAATGCAATGGGAATGATATTTTAGTTTACACTCATTCAGATACTAACTAAGTGTGGTGATTTTTAATGTCTTTTAAAAAGGCTAATTTTGTTAATTGGGATGATATTGCTGCCTATTGTAGAGAATTAAGAGTACAAGAAACACCAGATGTAATTTTAGCAGTCCATCGTGGTGGTCTTCCTATAGGAGTTCTTCTAAGTCATAAATTTCATGTTCCAGTAGAAATACTATATTTTTCTAGATATGATAGTAATACAAAGATTAAATGTAATCTTTCTAGAAAAGAAGAATATAATAGAATATTAGTAGTAGACGATGTATCTGATAAAGGAGAATCCTTAGAAAGAATTACAGAATTTTTATCAAAGAAGTATTATATTAAAGAATTAACTACACTTACATATGCAATAAAAAATAAAACACAATTTAAACCAAATTATTTCAAAAAAGAATATGACGATCATATTTGGTTAATCTTTCCTTGGGAGGCAATATGACAGAAAAAGAATGGAATTTAGATATTACAGAAAGCTTCACGTCCATACAGGGAGAAGGAATTCATGAAGGGGTTCCTTCCCATTTTATTCGACTTGCAAAATGTAATGCTTCATGTCCTTTCTGTGATTCTAAATATAGCTGGAAATCTGGAGATAAATATGATTATCAAGGTATTTCAGCACATTTAAGTATGATGTATATTGCAAATCCAAAAGTTAATATGCTAACTATAACAGGTGGTGAGCCAACTTTACAAGATTTAAACCCACTAACATCTTTAGTTAAAGATTTTTATAATTGGTTTATAGAAGTAGAAACAAATGGTTTGATTCATAAAGATAGAGAATTGGAAAAAGACGTAGATTTATGGATTGTTTCACCAAAACTATACTCAGAAGATATAATAAAAAGATATAATCAAGAAATTTTAGATAGATTTTTATATACGAATCATATCTTTAAATTTGTTATAGGAACAGAAGAAGAACTAAGTATTGTTTTAGATTTTATAAAATCATATAAATTGGATCTAGATAATAATATTTGGTTAATGCCTAAAGGTACTTCAATAGAAGAAATTAGAAAATCAAGCAAACTACTTGTCCCTGTTTGCCTAAGAAAAGGATGGAATTTATCTTCCAGACAACAGATAGTTATTTGGGGCAATAAAAAAGGAGTATAATGTTATGAATTATTATTGTAAAAATGGTGCATATCATACCTATAAGTGCTGCAATACATGCTGGAATTTACATCCAAAAGCAGAGAAAAATAAAATGTTTTTCGGTAGTGAGACCTTTAATAAAGTATTAGATCAAAATTTTATTCAAAAAGCAAAACAAGTAGGATTTACTGAGCAACAAATAGAATTCTTATCACAGATTATTTCTACAAGATTAAGTGTAGTTATGGAGTAAGAAGGATGAAAATAATTACAACTTCTGATGGTAAGTGTAAAATACTTTCTTTTCTTTCTGAAAAGAATATAGCAGCATTTACACTCGATTCTGGTGATTGTCATAATGCAGAACCTATTAAATTAACGTTAAACACATATATCTCCGATTTAGATATTATTGCAAGATGTGAGGGTCTTGATAAAGATTTAAGAATTTTTACTGTTTGTTCTTCTTGCCGTAAAACTTATAATGATTGTAGCTGTGATCATCTTCATTCTATTGCTTCTAATTATCAATTATGTGTTAGAGATCTAGAAGGAAAATTACTAGGTTATATACAAAGAATAGAAATTTTTGGTAGTGCAGATCAAGATAAACCTATTGTTAAAATATATAAATATGAAATAGATAATAGTAATACAGAAGATATAGTAGTTAAAAGAGATGAAAATGGACAACCTAAACTTTTTATATATTAGAATTTTAAGGAAGAAATATCAACAGAAATGTTGTTTGACCGTTTCCTAATTTATTTTCTTAGGAGAAAAGATTATGGGTAGAGATACAAATTGCGTAGTACTTCTTTCTGGTGGTTTAGATTCAACAGTTATGCTGTATTGGGTGAAAGAGAGATATGATAAGGTATTTCCTCTTTATATTAACTATGGATCAAGTCATAAAGAAAAAGAATTTTATGCCGCACAACAAACATGTAAGGAATTAGGATTATTTCTAGAAGAAGTAAAGTTAACTGGCAATATACTTTCAGATTCTTCTCTAGTAGACAAATCTATTAGAACTCCAGATGATTTAAAAGATACAATTAATACAGTTGTTCCATTTAGAAATATTATGATGATTAGTATCGCAGCTAGTTATGCAGATAAAGTAAATGCCGGTGTAATTGCAACTAGTCCAACACGAGAAGATTTCGATGTTTTCAGAGATTGTAGAAGAGAATTTCATGATGCATTAGAAAAAACTTTACAGATTGCTGCAAAGTACGATCAACCCTATCAAATTTTAACACCTTTTATTACTAATACTAAAGAAGATGTTATTCGTATTGGTGTTGATATGGATGTAGATTTTTCAAAAACCTGGTCTTGTTATAATCCACAAAGAGACGAACCCTGTGGTGTATGTCCAGCATGTAGGGTTAGAGAAAAAGGATTTATGCTAGCTGGTGTAAAAGATCCACTTAGGAGAAATTAATGCTTAGTTCATTAGATACGTTTTATTACACAGATGAAAATATAGATTATATAGGTGATCAACTTCATAGTCTATTCAATTTTAAAACTGCTAATATGATAGGAGATTCTGTTTTTGCTTTTGAAGGAAAAATGGATGTAAAAACTGATCATATGGTAGATATTGAAGATGTAAAAGAAAATGATTATATCTGGTCGCCTAAAGCTCTTAACTTTATTATAGAGATCTTTAACATCAATATAGAAACTGCAGTACTATATCAAAGAGCTTTTATGCAGATTTGTACAAATGTTCTTAAAGATATATTAGCAGAATCAAATATTATAGTTTATTTAGTTAAACTGAAAGGTGATGATATTCTAGTTAAAACATTGGATGGAGAAGTTTGGAAGAAGCTTTCTGTATCTATTGCTACAGTAAGTCATATTTCTGGTTTAATCCACGTAGGTATTAATATAGATACAGATATGAATATACCTGTTCCAGCAATAGGATTACAAGAACTTATCGATTTGCATGTATACGAATTTGGTGTTCGTGTACTAGAACAATTTAAAGACTTTCATAAATCTATAAAATTTGCTTCAGTTAAAATAAAAGGTGTTTAATATATGGAAGAACAACTAATTAAATTACTCCAAAAAGAATCGTTTAAGAAAATGGAAGAAGGAGCAAGACTTCTTCTTGAGGGTTTAGGTGAAGTAACAGCACCAGAATCTACCAGTCCCTTAACAACATATTCGACAATTTCTTTGGATGATCCTAATTTTAAGAAAACACCTTATAGGATAGCAAAAGCTTGGGTAGAAATGTGTATAGGTCTTTCGCAAAAACACGAAGTAACAAAAATATTAGAAACCAATTTTCCAAGTAATTATACAGGAATGATAATTATTGATTCAATTAATTGTTATTCAATGTGTCCACATCATGCACTTCCTGTAGCTTATCGTGTAGATTTTGGATATATACCTTCTGATAAAATGTTGGGTCTTTCGAAGATTCCTAGATTTATAAAACTCTTAGCTAAACAACCCATACTTCAAGAGGATTTTACTAAACAATGTATTGAACAATTTGTCGAACATGTTAAACCTGAAGGTGCTATTTGTGTGGTAAAAGGTGTACATAATTGCATGGTTTGCAGAGGCGTTGGTGCTATTAATTCAAGTGCTACTACGTCAGAAGTCTACGGAAGTTTTGAAAAACTAGAAACTAGAACAGAATTTTTAAATTTAGTTAAAAAGAATACATAATGGTATATACTAAACAACAAAATATAGAGATATCTAAAAAAAGATATCAGTATGTTCAACAAATCATTAAACTGCTTCCTTCTAAAACTTATTTACATGAATGTTCTTTTGAAGAAGACAAGTTTGGTGGATCTGATTTTATAATCATTCAAAAAGCAATTAATGTCAGTTATGCATGTAGATTATTAAATGATAAACCGCATTGGGATCGTATAACTTTTCGTGTGCATACTTATGATCATACTGATGTACCTAATCAAAAATATAGTGAATACTATAAAATTCAAAGAGATGAAGTAACTTGGGATAGGTATTTCTTTGGTCATATAAATACTAGTAATATAATAACAAAGTGGTTAATTTTTGATAGAAGAAAAGCTATAGATAGTGGCATTTTTAATATGCCAGTTCAGCTTAATAACTTCAACTATCCCAGAAATCTAAAATGGAATGATTCAAAAAAAGAAGATGATAGAACAGGATTTATTTCTTGTAGGATGTCTGATTTTTTTAAAGTTGGTGCAGTATTACATAGTTACGATAAGAAAGGTACTTTAGATGTTTAATAATTTTTTTAGAAAGAAAGAAAAAGTAATAATGGATACTATACGAGATGATGATACAGTACATTTTCTAACCACACAAAGAATTATTGAAATATTAAATGATCCCAAACTGGCATCAGAAGATGAGATTAGAAATTTAGCTTATACTGTTTTAGAAACTTTAGATATTTTAAGTAATGCAATTATGCAAAGTATCACTGATAAAGGTGATCCTTCAAATTTACATTAAGGAAGTATGTATGAGTAATATAATAGAATTTATATCTAAATGTTTTGCTTTTAAAAAACTCAGAAAAGCAAATTATAAATGTGAATTTACTGGTGTAGAACTTTCAGGAAGTACTGGATTTGCAGTATATTCTATTTATAATATTGCAGAAATAGAAGAGTATGTAAAATCATATGAAAATAAAGATGAGATTATTTACTGGGTTTTCGATAGAATGTGGGAAGATTGGCTTTTGATAATTTCAAAAGATGTTCACTTCGAGCAAGAAGAAAAGGTTAGACAATCAATTAAATCGTTAGATGACTATGCAAAAAAGATTATAGATAAAGTTATAGATAATCTAAAAACTCCTCTAGGTTCTAGAACAGCATATATTAATGAGTACGATCCTACTCTGCTTCTTCCAGTTAAAAGACAACCTACACGTGAAGCAATTGGATATGAGTATATTCCTTTTGTAGGTCTAGATGTATGGAATGGTTATGAATTATCTTATCTGGATAGAAATGGAAAACCTGTAAATAAAATGATTCGTATTGCTTATGATTCAGATAGTGAATCTATTATAGAATCTAAATCGTTAAAACTTTATTTTAATTCTTTTAATAACACTATAGTAGAAAAATTAGGTAAAGGTAATATAATAGATATTATTAAGCAAGATTTAAAACAAGCAATTAAATGTAATTCTATAGAAGCATACTTTATAGAAACAAATTATATTCATGATTTTGCTAAGTATTACTATCCTATAGATCAATTACGTTGTGATAAGTATTCATATGATTATGACCCAGATTTGCTTGAAATTCAACCTTCATTATATAATTATCCTATTTTTCTAAAGACAGATTTACTTAAATCTAACTGTAGACACAGTGGTTTACCAGATTGGGGAACTGCTTATATTTCTTATGAACCAAATTCTGCGCAATTGGATCCTTATTCTGTTTTAAAATATATAATTTCTTTCAGAAATCACAGAGAATTTCATGAAGAGTGTTGTGAAAGAATTATGCACGATATCATGTTTAAAATTAACCCAAAATGGTTACGTGTAGAACTTCGGTACACACGTAGGGGCGGTTTAGATATCAACCCAATTCGTGTATTTGATTCAATAGGTGAGTATAATTATGATTTTCATGTTGAATTTTCTAGATATGCAAGGGAGATAAGGCAATAGATGGAGAGATTAGTTCTTTCTGCTTTCATACGCTATTATCATATCTGCAAATACTTAGGAGCCAAGAACTTACTTGGCTCCAAGCATTATCCAGAGCAGATAGTAAAAGCTTTGGATTATGTTCAAGGCACAGATGCTATTAATCCTATAACAGGAGAAAGAGATAAAGGTATAGATGGCGTAAATCTTATTATAGATTCTGGAGCTTTTTCTGTTTGGAATGCAGGTGGTAAATTAGATGTAATGGAATATATTGAATTTTTACGAAAATTTGAAAAAGAACACAGATCTAAATTTAATGAAGTATGGTATGTTAATTTAGACGTTATTCCAGGAAAACAAGGTGAATCACCTACTATGCAGCAAATTAATGATGCAATAGAGGAAGGATTTAAGAATTATGATATCATGCGAAATGAATTTGATAATGTAATTCATGTATTCCACCAAGGTGATTCAGAAGAAGCATTATTACGATTATTAGATACAAAACCTGCTTATATTGGTATATCTCCTTCTAATGATGTTATGACACCTCAGAGAACCATTTGGTTGGACGAAACTTTTAAGAAAGTACCGAAGGAAGTTAGAACTCATGGATTTGCTGTAACATCTTTTGATTTAATGAAATCATTCGATTGGTTTAGTGTAGATTCAACTTCTTGGTTTATGATAGGAATGTATGGAAAGTTATCTATACCTTTTAATTCTAAAGGAAAGGTTGTGTTAGGTGACGACGATGTATATTCCAAAAAAGAAATTAGTGTTTCTGTAGAAAAAGCAAGTAAAGGTCCAGATGGATATAAATTTTTAATGCAATCACATAAAAAAGGTAATAAAGCTTTTCTTGAACAAGTAAATCAATATATAGAATATCTGTGCAAGAGATATCCATTTATAACACCTTCAGATTTATTTGGTGAAAGAAATCAAGCAAGAGTATTTGCTAATTTAAATGTGTTTTTAGATTTCGAAAGACAAGGTAAAAGAACCTGTAATGTAGAAGTAAATTCATTGTTCTAAAGGAGAAGGATATTTATGGTAATATATAATCCTCCACCTCAAAACCAGAGTAGAAAAAAAAGAATTCTTGGTAGAATAGTAAGATTATTATTTTGGATTTGGTTATTTGGAGCAATACCTATAGGTGTTCTTATTAATAGTACCGCTGCACTGTATTGGATTTTAAGCCCATTTATAGTTATAGTAATATTAGGAATCGCCAATCATATTTGGAATGGATAATTAAATTAAAATTAGAGGAAAATATGGAGACACTTGGTAAAATAACATTTGAAAAGGATGTATTAAATAGTTTAAAATTTTATACCATGTTATCAATTTTTCTTGGTAGTCAGGGTATGTCTGAAGAAAGATGTTCTAGAGCTCTTACAGAATATATTCATATGTTAAAAGAAAATGATGATCATTTTAAAGATCCAGAAGTTATGTGTGCTTATTTACAAGAAGCTTATAATAAGTTACCAGCTGATTTTCTAGAATTATTCGAAATACCTTCTGGGCTGGGTGATGGGATACGAATACTTGATAAAACCTATAATTGGATAAAATAACTTAAGGAGTAGATATGGCAGACGTAAAAGTTAAAGAAAAGAAAGAAAGTACATTTGTTGCGGATAAAGAACTATCTCCAGTAATTAATCAAATAAATAAAGAATTTGGTACCACCAAAATTACTACTCTTACTAAAGCTAAATCTTTTGCAGTTAAAAGATATTTTAGTGGTTCTTTTGGTATTGATCACATTACTGGTGGTGGATATACCTATAAAAGAATTCTTTTATTATATGGTCATAAAAGTAGCGGAAAGAATAGTCAGCTTTACCAAATGCTTGCTTATAATCAGAGACTATGCAGACATTGTAAAGGTGTTCTTCCTGAATATTTTGAAGCAAAAACATACGATAGATGGACAAATATTTTAGTTAATTATAAAAATATACCTGTGTGTAATTGTGGAAAAGCACAAGGTAAGATATTTCTTCTTCTAGATTATGAAAAGTCGCTAGGTGTAGAAGAACCAAGACCTACTATAGTTAGATCTATTACAAATAGAAATACTGGCGATGAAATCAATGAAAATGATTTTAATCAACAGGTAGATATTCTAAAAGATCTTAAAGCTAAAGATAAACTAACAGATGTAGAACAATCTATGATAAAAAACATAGAAACTTGGCTACAAAATCTAGATATAAAAGAACAAGAAATTACTAAGATACCAGAAACCGATTATATGTCAGCTTGTGGAATTAATATCGATAATCTTTTGGTTGCAGAACCCAAGTTTATGGACGAAGGTATTGATATTGTTAAGAAGATTGTTAAATCTAGAGAAGTAGATGGAATTATTTGGGATTCTATCCAAGCTGCAATTCCAATGTATGTGGAAAAACGAGATGCAGAAGAAGCAACAATGGGTGTTGAAGCAAAATTAACAGGTCTTTTAATGAGACAGATTGGTGCAGCATTTGCAGCAGATGATCTTCTTGATCCTGGCGAAGCATATAAACCTACAGTATTTATTACTTCACAAGTTAGAAGTGAATTAGGTACAATGTATGCTAAACCAGATTCATACTCTGGCGGTAATGCTTTAGCTCATCATATTTCTCTTGCTCTAGAAGTTAAAAGAGATAAGTTTCTAGATCAAAACGGAAGAGAGGCTGCTTGGGGGACTGTTTATTATGGTCAGCAAACTAGAGTTAGAGCAGAAAAAAGTAAAATAAGTTCACCAGGTGAAATGTTCACATATGATTATTACTTTAAGGCAACTCCACAATTTCCTGTTGGTACTATAGATCATATTAAAGAGATAATGGATTTAGGTATCGCTTTTTCACTAATAAAGCAAAGAGGACCTTATTTCGATTGCAACGGAAAAACGTTTCAAGGTAAAAATGCTTTACGAGAAGCTCTTGCAATGGATCCTTCTTTCACTTCACAATTATATAATGATATTATAAAAAGGTGCTAGATGAATTATAAGAAGATATCCACCAAGAGAGAAAAAGAAATTGCAAAAGATATTTCAGGACAAAGACATGTAGGTTCTGGAAATGTCTGGTTTAAAAGAGGCGATGCAAGTAATGAATTTCTTCTTATAGAAGATAAATTTGTTATATCAGATAGATACAGTATTAAGTTAGATATAATAGATAAATTAACATCACAAGCACATAAACAAGGAAAATTACCTATTTTGAGATTTGGATTTAGTAATAGATCCATATTTCAGAACTATGCATGTATAGAATCTTGTTATTGTAACCAAGAAGCAGAAGTAGGCTCTATTATGTTCTATACTTCTAGTAAGAAAAGTAAAACTATTAAATATAATGATTTATACGCTGCATTAACTACCTTTCAAGGTGATCCCATTGTATTAAAGTTGGTATTCTATGAAGAAAGAAGAACCTTCTATATAATAGAATGGCAAGATTTTTTAAAATCTCAAGAAAATCTTATTGTTTCTTTTTAGAAAAACTATATAATATAATATTATATAGTATAATACCATTTAAAGGGTTAATATATTGAAATGTCCTTACGGAATCTGTAGCGGAACGGGCTTTATGCCAGTAATCTCTGCAACAGGTGAGCAAGAATTTACTCCGTGTAAATGCCGCCTGGAAAGAATACAGAAAGAATCGTTAAGAAAAAAAAGAATAGAAGCCAGAATCCCGGTTCGATACTGGGATTATTCTTTTGATAATTATAAAGCTCTAGCAAAAATGCTAGAGCCTAAGTTATTACCAGCAGTTATTGCTTCAAATGCAGAATATCTTAAAGTTTTAGAAAATTATATAGATAACCCTCAAAAATTATTAGAAGGTCCTCAGGTTCTATGGATTTGGGGTACAGATGATAATGCTTGTCATACAACCCTAGCTACTGTTTTAGCAGATAGCTTATTAAAAGTTAATGTGAAAGTTCTTTTTCTTGAATTTTATAAACTAATGGAGATGTTTACAAATTTTTCTTCAAGATCTGAATATTTTCAGCAATTACAAGGGTATCAAGTATACATTTTAGATGACGCATTCGATACCACTAGATGTAATCCTACAAATTATAAACAATCTCAGTTATTTGGGTTTGTTAATGATTTATTAAATGATAATAAGCATATAATCTGTACATCTAATATTAGTGCTAAAAGTATTGACAATATTTTTAGTCAATTAAGAATAATTATTAATAGATCTGTGGAAGAAGTTAGACTTCAAGGATCTTTTACACCTATTCTTCAACATCTTAAATAAATATGGCAAAATTATTAACCTTCAAGTGTGAAGATGTAATTTTTGATGTTTATGATACTGAAAGAGTTCCTATGGACTCAAGTAAATATCAATATTTTATCACACCAAGAAGATTTGCACGAATAGAAGCCTGGAGAATTCAAAATAACTTAAATTCTCCAATTTCTACTAAAGAACAATTAGATTATCTTATACAAAATGATATGATAGGGACGTATAAATAGAATCTATGTCAGATACCTTTGCACTACCAGAATTGCCAATAGATTTAGATAATGAAGCATTAATTTTATCTAATGCTCTTAAAAATAAAAAGAATAGAGATCTTTTTATAAGAAAAACAGATTATCTTGATTTTAGATACAAAGAAAATCAAGTGGTAGCATGGGCAATTAAAGCAGTAGAAGAACAGAAGATGGATATTAATTCTGATGCTGTTTTATTAAAGTCAAAATCCTGTCCTGTAAGATATAATGTAGATTACAACTTTATTGATAGTTTAATTCAAAACTTTCCAGAAGTTGGTGAAGTAAACTATGACACTCATATTTCTAAACTACAATTAGATAAGATTAAATCTGAATTAGTAACAACATTCCATAAATCCATATATACTGCATGTTTAAATCCTAGATCAGATTTAAACTTTTTAGCAGCAAGAATGCAAAACGTAAATGATATCCTTCAAAAAGGATATTCCTATAGTCAAGTTCAATTCAAAGATATGAAGCAAGTCGTAGACGAATATAGAGAATATCGCAAACATTCTCAAGGTTTTTATACTACTGGATTTACACAATTGGATGCATATTTAACTGAAGGATATAAACCAAAGGGTATCTGTATTATTGCAGGTTTGCCTGGGATGGGTAAAAGCTCTCTGTGTTTAAGTTCAATGAATAACCTTGCTAATCAAGGTATTTATTCTGCACAGTTTGCATTAGAAATGGATAATAATGCATTAGCCAGTAAACTAGCTTCTTACAATTCGAGAATAAGTGTAGAAAGAATTATAAAGCACTATGATAAATTAACAGATGAAGAAAAGAAACTATTAGAATATGAACTTGATAGATTAGCTACTAATAAGTATCTACGATTTAATGATACGCCATCACAAAATCTGGATACTATTCGAGAACAAATAATGGTATTACAAGATCATTTGAAACAAGAATATATAGTAGTTTCAATAGACTTATTTGGTAAAATAAGAGAGTTTCAAGATAGTGATAGTTTTGCTACAGATTATGAAAAGAAATTAAATGAAGTACAGATTATGGCAAAGGAAACAGGTGTATGTATTATACCTGTTGCACAGATACATAGATTAGAATCTGGAAGAAAATTTAAAAGACCAAAAATGAGTGATTTGAAAAACTCAGGTGCCTGGGAAGAAGTAGCAGATTTAATTTTAGCAGTGCATAGACCGTGGTATGACCCAGAAACAGCAATGAAGAAACAGATAGCTGAAAATGAATATAGATACGGAACAGGAGAAGAACCAGAAGAATTAGAGGACGATCCTAATGAATCTATTGCGGAAGTAATTATTCTTAAACAGAGGATGGGTGAAGGGAATAAGATTATTAATTTCTTTTTTGATAAAATAACAACTAGATATAGTGCTATTACACCAGAATTTCAAGATACTTTGAATGCCCAAAAAGATATAGATCCTGAGGACGTACCCATATGAATATAATTGATGTAGATATATGTAAATCCTGTAAAAATTTAAATCTCTTGACAAAAGAATTTCATCTTTATTATCTAGATTGCAAGATTAATGGAAATAAATTTATTTTGGAAAAAGAATTATTTAACTGTGATTCTTTTAAACCCATCATAGAACAGAAGAAAGAAGGATTCTTTAAAAAATTATTTAAATAGATATGCAAAACTATAACGTAGAAAAAATACTTAAAGATCTTAATATAGCATATAAAAAATCTGGTAATAATGCTAGAATTAAATGTTTAAATCCTCATCACAACGAAAAAGAACCCTCCATGTTTGTTCATTTAGATGACGGAAAGTTTCACTGCTTTGGTTGCGGAACTAAAGGTAATATTTTTACTCTAGCAAAAATGGAATTAAAGCTAGATGATAATGAAGCAAAAAAATATGTAATTGAGCAGACAAAAGGTGGTAATACCGAAGAAGAGGTATACAATCATCTTATAGAAGAAATGTCAAAGAGATCTCAGAAAAAAGAATGCTCTGAATTTACAGAAGTTAGAGAATTAGATACACTACCGATTACTTCTAATTTTTATCTAGAATACCAAAGAGGATTTACTAAAGAAGAAATTCATAGATGGAATATACGGCAGGTTAATACTCCTAGACAACCCTATCATAACTGGATTTATATTCCTATTTATTATAAAGGAAAGCTAAGAACTTGGTTTATTAGAAGTCCTCTTTCTAATAGAAAAGTATATGGTTATCATAAAGAAGGTGATACAGTAGTAGGATATCCAAGAAAGGATATCTTATTTGGATACGATACAATTCCTTTTAATACGGAAGAAGTTTATGGATTTGAAGGAATTTTTGATAAAATTTGGTTTGAAAGAACCAGACGGCAATCTCTAGCGTTTTTGGGTAATAGAATTTCTAAAGAACAGCGAGAAGCATTAAAAAGATTTAAAACTCTAGTTTTAGGGTTAGACAATGATAATGCTAGTTTACAGTTAATAGAAGATGCATTACAGCTATCTTCTGTTTTAGAGGTACGAGTATGGTGCCCACCCGTATCTAAAAAAGATGCAAACGAATGCACACTAGAAGAAATGCTAGAATCTATATTTAAAGAAGTAGATATAGCAGAATTTATAAAATCAGAGAGGTTTTTACAATGGTCCTTGAGCAAGTAGATTCATCTAATATCGATGCAGCAGGATATGATTCAACTAGTAGCAAAATGATTATCAGATTCAAAACTGGTATATATTACGAGTATCTAAAAGTTCCAGAAGTTATTTATAACAGATTTAAAGAAGCACAATCTAAAGGTAGTTTTTTTAATCAAAATATAAGAAATTCTTATAATTGTAATAGAATAGATACCTTATAAGTTTAAATGGTAGTTGTTGCATTATAAGAAATATATTATATTTAAATTACGGAATCAAATAATGAAATTAAAAATAAATTTAGAAAAATTACCTCCTACATATGACTCACTTATTATAGACAGATTAGAAAAGAAAAATCTACCTTCTTGTATGGGTGGAATGCTTCTTCCTATTTTAAATCAGATAGAAGAAATAGAAGACACAGATATTATAGCACCTACTGAAAGTATACCAGAAATCAATCGAGCGAATGTAGATCTAACAGAAGTTTGTGCTAATTCTGACAAAGTCCTTACAGGAAATAGTATGACTGTTTCTGGTTTAAAACATATACTAGCATTTAAAGAATCTAAGGCAAATGCTTTTGTAGACCAATGTGAAAAATGCATTAATTGTACGTATATAGAAGTATGTAATAATCTAACACGCAATACACTACAATCATTTGCAATAATGCAATCTTTATCAATTAAAGGAGTATCGAATGAATAAATTCTTTAGATTTATAGGTTTGGGTCAATGCGGTCTACGAATATCTCAAGAATTTGAAAAAATGGGATTTTATACGTCTATTATTAATTCTGACGAAATAGATGAAAGAGGATATGAGATAGAATCCGATAGATTGCTTGTTTTAAAAGGAACAGGAACAGGTAAATCTTTAAAGATAGGAAAACAAATTATAGAAAATAATAAAAGTAAATTTGAATCCTTTATCAGAAAGAATTGCAATAAGAATGGTGTTACAATCTTTATTGCAGGAGGTGGTGGAGGAACAGGTGGATCTTTTATTGCTCCTGCAGTAGAATATACAAAAAGTTTAGGGTATAAAGTAGGCGTAATTTATACTCTTCCACCTAAAATGCTAGGCATCGTAACAGCAAAAAATTCCTTGATTACTTTAAAAGAACTTTTAAAACTTGAAACAGATTTCTTTATGCTGGTAGATAATGAATTATTAATAGAAGAAGTAGGAAAAGATGATACTTGGTGGGGTAAGATAAATAGAATGATATTATCTACTTTCTATTCATCTACTGAAATTATACGTGAAAATAAAACAGCTCAACAAGGTTTAGGTTCTATAGATAGAGGTGAGGTAATTAGAAGTTTAACTTATGGAAAAGGTTATACAGATATTAGAAGATACTATCTAACCACAGAAGATTGTGGAAAAAGTGAAGAGGAGCTAAGTACTTTACTTTTTCATCCTCAACTTGTAGAAGGATATAATTATAAAGAATCCAAATGTTATTTGGTATCGATAGACGTACCACAATCTGGAAATTATAGCTTGATATCAAAGAAAATATTTGATATTATAAAGCATCGCGTAGGTAATGCTATATCAATATTGGGTATGTTTACAGATCCACTTTTAAAAGATTCTGTTAAAGTAACAATTATAAATTCTGGATTACAATTACCTAAAATACTCCAATCTAGAATAAAGAATCTAAGAAGAGATGAAAATGCTTTTCAACATAAACAAGAAAAGGAGGATCAAACTATTCAAGTTATTTCAGAATTAACATTTGATGAAGATCTCTCACTAGATAAAGACTTTCAACTATAATAGCTATCAAATTATACGGAGGCTTTACATGAATTCTAATGTAGAAACATTATATGTAGAATATACGCAAGAAAAAAATACTTTTAAGAAAGAAAGAATTCTAGGTAAAATATTTAAATGTTATGAACCTTTATCTAATAAACTTTCTTATAAATATTCCAGGATTTTCCCATCATATGAAGCAGAGGATTGGAAAATCTTGGTAAATCTAGGAATATGGGAAGGAGTTAATAAAACTCCTACTAAAGAATTAGTTAGAAAATATATCTACTTTAGAATAAAGCATCAAATTGCAAAAGAAATACAACTTATAACAGCTAGAAAGCAAACTTATTTTCATGAGGTAGAATTAGATTCTGTTATTATTTGTCCAGAAAATTCTGAAGAAACTCGTAAGATTACTAAATTAGATATAGAAGCTGCTATAAATAAATTACCAGATAAAACAAAACAGATTATTAAATTATGGATGGATGATGTTCCAGTATGTCCTGATTCAGCCAAATCATCTTTAATGCAAGCATCAATATGTGATGAAGTTAATCTTTCTTTTCCAGCAGTTTACTTTAGATTAGAAAGAGCATTTGAATTGTTGTATTGTTATCTATCAGATTATAAGGAAAGTATTTATGAGGAATGGTAGAAATATTTGTATCTATATGTCTGATTATAACCTTTATTGTTCTTTAGATAAAGAGGTTAGAGAACTATATTATAAAAAATATGGTCAAGCTCTTTCCAAAAGCGAAGTGATTAATAAAGGATTAGCAGTTTTAAAAGATACATTAACTAAATCAGAAAATCTTTCTGAGCTACCCAAATATAGCAGGATATTCAAGTGATAATTTCAGATAAAATATATATTCCATTATGTAAGTTAGGTGCTAAAGCAAATGATTTAGCTAAGATTTTTACCTATCAAAATCCAGAATATTTTGAAAAATCTAAAATGGGTTTTAGCACCACAAAATGCAGTCCTTTTCTTGCACATTATGCTTTTCAAGAATCCGAAACAAAGGAAAAATGCATAGTAGTACCTAGAGGTGCTATTAAGAAAGTTAAAACTTTTCTAGAAAAGAATAATATATCCTTACGCCACTTAGATAACAGAAATGAAGGTAAAGATATAGATATCGAGTTAACAGACACAAGATTAGAACCCCAGCAGTTAGAAATCATAGAGCTTTTAAAAGCTAATGAGGGTGGATTGATAGAAATGCTACCGGGCGGTGGGAAGACAATTGCTGCTTTGGGTTTTATCTCAAAAGTAAAAAAATCTACTCTTATTCTAGTACATGAACATAGACTTAGAACACAATGGGAAGAAGAAATTAAAAGAAGACTTCAAGGAGATTTTACTCTAGGAAGATTAGATGGTGACGAGAAACGGGAAGGTGATATAACAATCGGAATTATTAATTCCGTTTATCTGATGTATAAAGAAAATAAAGATATCTTTTCAAAATATGGTGTAGTTATAGTCGATGAATGCTTTCCTTGGTATTCTAAAGTATTAACTAATTCTGGATATAAAAATATTAAAGATGTACAAAAAGGAGATATTGTTCTAACTACGAATGAGACTACTAAAGAATTAGAATGGAAATCTGTAGTTAACAATATACAAAAAAAATCAAGAAAAAATCTTATAAGTATAAAACTTAATAATGGTAAAAGTATTGTTTGTACAGAAGATCATAACATATATACTACTAAAGGATGGATATCAGCTAAAAATCTTGTATTAAATGATGAACTTATTACTGTGGATACTATTATTTATGGAAGAACTATCGAGAAGAAAAAAGAAAAACAAAGTGATTGCAATTATTCCCTGTTACATTTGTGGAAAAGATGTGGAAATATTATCTGGAACTCAAACAAAGGAAACTTACAGACTGACAGGAAGAGCATATTGTTCAAGGGAATGTTCAAAAGCTTATGTCAGAAAAACGAGCAGCGAGACAATGACAAGAACAAATTTGAAATATCGAGATATTATTGTCAAAAGAATGTTGGAAAACAATCCTTCAAAGGATCCAGAGATAGCAAAAAAAGCTGTACAAAAAAATCGAGAAAATGGTACTTACGATTTAAATTGTTTCGAACATTGCGGAAATGGGCGGGCATGTTCAAAAGAACATCAATCTTTATTAGATTCTCTGAATTTCATACAAGATATTTGGATAAAAGAATGTCCAGTTCCTACCAAAATGGGAAGAACTTCAGGATATCCAACTTGTTACAAATTGGATATTGGTTGCAAAGAATTAAAAATTGGAATAGAAGTAGATGGGGATACTCATTTAAACAAACAACAGATACAATTAGACAAAAAGAAGGATATATTCTTACAAGGATTGGGGTGGAAAGTATTACGCTTTACTCACTCGCAGATTCACGAAAACTTGACATCTTGCGTGGCGAAGATTATGTCTATGATCTTACAATAGAAGATAATCATAACTATTTTGTGGAAAATATATTAGTACATAATTGCCATCATACACCAGCAAAAATGTTTGAATTAGTAGTAAATAATATACCTGCTAAATATAGAATAGGTTTAACAGGTACTGTTAAAAGAAAAGATCAAAAAGAAATATTAATGTTCGATATTTTAGGCCCTGTTCTTATTTCTATAGGAGCAGAGGACTTGAAACATCGTGTTACTTCTTTTACCTATGAAATAGTAGAGACTAATTGTAAAATAGATGCACCTACAAGAAAACTATGGGCTGATGGTGCAAGAGTAACAAAAGTAGATTATGTTTCTCTTTTAAGCCTACTGGTTAAAAATCAGCAAAGAAATACTATAATTTTAGAAAAAATTATAGAATCCATAAAAGAAGGATATAAGCCTTTAATATTATCAGATAGAGTAGATCATTGTAAATATCTTTATCAATATTTATTAGATTTAGGATATAATGTTGTATTATTAATAGGAGCTACACGCAAGCAATCTAATTGGGAAGAAATCAGACAAGATAATAGCATACAAGCTATTGTAGCACAGCGAAGCATCGCTGAAGAAGGTCTAGATTACCCTTCTCTATCCGCACTGCATTTAACCTGTCCATCTACTAATTTACCAAAACTAAAACAAAGAATAGGACGTATTAGACGTGTAGCAGAAGATAAGATATTACTACCTAAAGTATACGATTATGCAGATAATGCAGTACAATTAAAAGATCAATTTGGAAAGCTTCAGTTTCCATTAAAGAGATCGGCAAGATCTCGTGAAAGTTTTTATAAAAAGTTACAAGAGGAATATGAAAGTGCTTAATATATACATGAGCACATATTTGGAGAAGAGATCTATAATTAAATGGATACGCAAGAACAACAAATTTCTCTCAATGAGAAATCATTAGATAAAAATGCAAAAGTAAGTAGAAATTTTGAAAATAGAACAGAATTGGAAACACAAGAGTTATATGATACAATAAAAGAAGCAGTATTGTGTGCTCAAGATCCTCAAAACGATGATTCTGATAAAGCACTGGCCTTTATTGTATTTGTATTTGATCCTCTTATCAGAAAGATAGCAGGAAAGATCTACTTTTATATCAAAGATTGTGAAGAATATGAGGATATTCTTCAAGAAACTTACGCTACCTTTATACGATTAGTATATGGGTATAATCCTTCCATTTCCGCCTTCCCTTATTACATTAGAAATATGTTACCAAGACAAGTTAAAGCATGGAGTCAAAGAACAAAAAGAAAATCTTACATTCCAGTAGATACTGTTATAGTTGATAATGCAATAGCAGATCCTTTTATGAATAGTAAGGATAGTGTTTATGAGAGATATAATAGCTATGTAATGCAAGAAGAATATAAAGAATTTATTATGCAAAGAGCAGAAAGAAAAACAAAGAGTAATACAGTAAAAGAAGTTTGCTATAATTACTTTTTGGGATCTTCCTCGTGTACTCAACTTGCAAAAAAATTAGGAATTTCATACCACGCAGTCTACGAAATTATACAAAGAATTAAACTGGAACTTCAAGTATTTTTAGAAGAAAATACTCTTACAGAACTTGAAGCTAGCAGTATGTTTCAGGATGAGACAAAAATAGATATAGAAAAATGATAAAAAGTATATTAGTATTAATCTCCAGTGAAATTCATTGGAAAGTAAAACAAAAGTGTAAGCATAATAAATTGACTATTCAAGAAGTTACAGCTACACTCTTAGAAGAATTTTCTAAAGGAACTTTTGATAGTTTACTAAATATCAAATAATACCTTAAAGATTATATTTGTATTATTATTTTTATAACAATGTCAGATTTATTAACTAGCAGATTATTAGATCCCTCGTATTCTCCTTCAACTACTACTCTACCCACGTTTTTAACTCCTAGTAAAAAAGAATGCCCAGTACGTTTTACTACAGATATTGTCGAATTCTGTGAGCACGAAGAATTTTTGGGTACTAAGCTAAGACCACTACAAAAAAACTTTCTTGTCGATTTATATTCATTAGACGATTCCGGATATCCAAAATACGATACAGGTGTTTTTATAGCAGGTATGCGTGGTGGTAAATCTGCTTTAGCAGCATTTATAGCTGCATTTCAAGTGCACAGATTACTATCTATGAAGGAACCAGCATTAGAGCTGCATCAGATTAAAGGGCAACGTCTTACTATACAATTTATTGCTAACTCCGAAGCACAAGCGAAAGAAACGGCGTATGCTACCTTTGAAACACTTATTACAGATTCATTTTGGTATCAAAAGTATATAGGATGGTTAAAAGAGAGAGAAAGAGAAGAACATCTTCCTGTAAATTCATTATTTGAACATAAAGCACAAAGTATAGAATTTTATGAAAAGAATGTTGCTATTTTATCGCTAAATTCTAACTCCGCAACTGCAGTAGGTAAAACTTCAGCATGCTGTATATTTGATGAGCTTTCTCGTTTTGATGTAGCGGAGAATGATATACAAGCTAAATCACAAAAGCGTGTTGCACAAGCTATTTATGACGGTGTAGCTAAAGCAGCAACATCTCTAATGCCTTTTTCTAAGGTTGTTACTATTACATCTCCTATGTATGAAGATGATTATGGCATGAGATTATTATATCAATCTGGTACATTTAAAGGCGGAGAACAAAGTGGTATTATTCATACTCTAAGAAGGCAATACCCTGATAAAGCAGAAAGAATGCTAGGATATCATTATACTACTTTTGAAATGAATCCTCTAAAGGATGCAAATGGCAATATTATACCAGGTGGATTTAGCCCAGAACAAAGCTTTTTCAAGAGTAAAAGAAATGAGAGTCCAGAAGGTTTTAGAAGAGACTTTCTTGCTATACCACCCTCAGCAGTAAGTCCTTTCTTTGAATATCCTGAAAGAATAGAATCCTGTATTGTCAAGAATTCACAAGCAGTAATTTTCTTTGATAGGGAATTTCAAGAATCTGTAGACAGAGATGGATTACCACTAAGTGTTAGACATTATATAGGTAAATCTTTGGAAATAGTTAAGCCCAATAAAATGAAAGATTACTATATATCATGTGACCAGGGTGAAAAGAAAGATGCGTTTGTTGTAGCAATGGCACACGGAGAAACTATAGCTTATAGAACAGTAAATACAGAAGGAAAAGAAATAGAATATACTAGATATAAAGTTATAATAGATTTTATTGAATGTTGGGTTCCAGATCGAGAAAAACGTGTAACAGTATACTTTCCTAATGTAGAAGAAATCATATTTAAACTCCACCAAAATTTTAATATTAAGAAAGTAGTATTTGACCAGTGGAATAGTACAGAATCTATTCAAAGATTATTTAGTAAAGGAATAATGACAGAAAAAACTAATCCTTCTGAAAATCTAAAGAAATATGAGATTCTTAAGACATTATTTTATAATGGTCTTATAGAAATGCCTCAAAACGATAGGCTACTTAAAGAATTACGACAACTTAATTTGATACGTGGTCAGAAAGTTGATCACAGTTCTTCGGGAAGTTCGGATGCCTCCGATGCTCTAGCTAGAGTCGTATTCGAAGTATATATAAATGTATTGCAACAAGCGGTGCAAGGTAATGTTATTACTAATCCTATGCAGGTAGGCTTGCCCACATTAAGGGGCATTGCAGGGATGCAAGAATATATGAAGTCTCCTATGATAGCACCTACTGCTGGTTTACCTATTAATAGAACGCCAGGTAGTATAGGAGTAAGCAGTGTTTTTAGTAAAGGAACTAAAGCCCCAGAACAAAATGTCTTCCCAAATTTTCTACTTAAATAAAGGAGATTAAGAAAATGAGCGTTTCCAAACAACGATTACAGGAAATAATGGAATTTTGCTTAGAACAAGGAGAAGAAAAAACTAGAGAATCTTTTAATATTACAGTATCTACATTGGAAAAGTATAAAAGATTATATAAAGAACAGGTAAGTGATGATATAAATAAAAAGATTTATCTTGGACAGATTTTTGAAAGATTTAGCGAAGCAGAACTTAAATCTATAGCAGAAGGATCAAGGATTATACCAGGTGAACATTCATCTCCAAAATTAAATTTTGATGGTGAGAAAGTAACATTTGGTGCGATGGGTGATACACATATTGGAAGTGTCTATTTCAAAGAAGAATTACTAGAACAAGCAATAGAGGAATGTGATAAGCAAAATTGTCAGTTTATTTGTCATACAGGCGATCTAACAGACGGAATGTCTAGAAGACCAGGTCATGTATACGAACTCAAGGATATAGGATATCAAAGGCAGAAAGAAAGAGCTGTACGATGCTTTTCACAATGGAGAAAACACTGGTACTTCATAGATGGCAATCATGACCGTTGGTATGTCGAAAATAATAATTCTGGTGCAATTATAGCAAAAGATATTTGTAATGAATTAAATCACTTTGAACAAGGAGCCACTTTTCTAGGGCATGATGAAGGAATTATTACACTAGGTGATATTAAGATTATGTTATGGCATGGAATAGATTCTTCTAGCTATGCTACTTCTTATCGACTGCAAAAACTAGTTGAAGCTTTTTCTGGCGGTGAGAAACCTAATGTTTTATTGGCAGGGCATGTACATAAACAAGGATACTTTTTTGAAAGAAATATTCATTGTATTAGTACTGGAGCAATATGTTTACAAAGCAGATGGATGCGAGGAAAGAGGCTGGCAAATCACAGCGGATTTTGGATCATTACGATGTGGATGAATGAAAAAGGAGTAAGTAAATTTCAACCAACTTGGTATCCATTTTACATGTAAGTAATCTATAAAACAAAATGCAGTAGTTAACTACTGCATTTTGTTTGTTTAGCATATCTTATCACAACTTGACGGATCTTATCTCAACCCAACCCAACGTAATAAATTGAAACTCATTATACTATACCTTATCTGATATACAATTTTTTTCTAATAGAAAACTATTCTCGTTTATTTCTGACTCTTCTTGAAAAACAGGAATAGTAATAATCTTTTTCTTTCTTAAAGAAAGAAGATCCGAATCACTAATTTCAATAGTTTTAGAAACTATTTTTGTAGAAAAGAAAAATCCTGGATATTTCATTCCATTTTCTGTTTCAAATACTTGAAGATAAACATTATCGTGATCTCTCCAGTAATATTCATCTTTATTGAGATTTAAATCTTTATAATCTTTTTTAACACTAAAACTAGCAGGAACTTTTTTCATTATTTTAACAATCTCCTTAACTTAATATAACTTAATATAACTGAACGTAACCCAACGTAACTCAACTCAACTGAATTAAACATAACCTAACTTACTCTTCTATATACTCAATAGATTTAACATTAAATCTACCGTAGTATCCATTTTGACTTGGTCTGAATCTTAATAATCCTATAAATTTACCTGCTACATCTAAATGCCTTTCAAATACCTTTCCACCTTGGGTGGTAGCAATAGATTCATCAACTATAAAAAACTTTGCTTTTCCAGACCAAGATTCTATCTTTGGAAAAATTCTAGGTACACGTGTTGTACCACCTCTTGTTCCATCTGCAGGAACAAGCAATCTTTCACCTTGAACATCCTCTTTCTTAATAGAAAGAACAATGGGATCTACCACCATAAGACCTGCTTCAAATTTCTTGGTCCAAGTCTTCTTACCTTCGCCTTCAATTCTTTCAGACAAATACTTTGCTGCATTTGTCAGACAGTTTTTTAGAGCCATTGGAGGAATAATTACATAACCTTCGTCATTGTAATGCATTCTTTCCTTCCAAGTTCTCTCTTCATAATCTGCATTCTTCTCTCCTTCTTTCTTTGGAACTTCATAATACTTTGAAAAACTTAAAGGACTTGCTCCTTCAATTTCAACTATTGCTGCTTTCATTTACTTTTACCTCATTTATTTTAAAATATTTTACCTTACTATACCGAAATCCAACTCAACGAAACGCAACCCAACACAACTTAACTCAACGAAACGCAACGCAACCAAACTTAATTAGTTTATAAGTTCTAGTGCAAATACTTTACAGATTCTTTTTCTATTTTTGCTCTAACAATTTGACATTCTTCTATTTCTAAAGAATAATCATATTTAGAAAATAGAGAAGTAACATTAACATATATCCACCAAAAGAAATTTTGTATTCTTGTAGGATAGTATCCTTTATCTAACATATCTTTATAATATTGTAGTTTCTTTTTTATATTCATATAATTCTTACCTTAACTGAACTCAACTCAACAAAACTCAACAAAACTTAACATAACACAACCCAACACAACTTAACAGAACCGACTACAACATATCACTTTATTTCTTTCTAAATAAAGAACTAGAAGAAATTTCTGGAAATTTAATCTCTTTCTTCTTTTCTTCTTTTCGTTTTTCTACTGCAATCGAAGGAAGAGAAAGATTTTGAATACTATCTTCTTTTTTAATTTCTTGTCTAATTTTTTCTATTGTAACTTTTGGTATCTCCTTAAATTTTTTGGATAACTTTTCTACTTCTTTTTTATTTTGTTCCACTTCTATTTTTCTTAATTCAGTTTCTCTTTCTAAAGAAATATCTTCCCAATGTTGCATATCTTCAAATAATTCTTGGGGACGAATATATTCTATAAATTCGTGTTTAATAGTTTTTTGATCGATATCTACTTGAATTAATGTAGCACCAATATCCACAGGGTTATCAGATCCCATAAATGCTGTTTCCCACTGCCAACAGGGTGTATGAATAATTTTCACTCCATCATGCGCCTCATATATTCTATGAAGATGAGAAGCAACAATCATTCCTATTTTTGCAGTGTTAGTTTTATAATATCTTTTAAAAGCAGCAGTAATTTCAGAAGATGGTGTTTTCCCTTGATGTCTGAAGTTAATACTTGGCATATTATATTTACTTAAGGATAAATTAAATTCCTTTTTATAATGATTTCCTTTTACATTATGTAATGTAATTAAATTTTGTGTAATTTGTCTATCTGCATCGAACCCCGTTCCTTTACCTGTATGATATCCTGAACCGCTGCATCCATAGATTATAGTATTTTTACCTACTAAAGGAGATAATAATTCTACAGCAGAGTTTACTTGATCCTCCATATCAGGAATACAGAGTGTAGTAGCATCTTTTCCACCAGGACCATCCACTATATCACCATTAAGAATTAGATAATCAGGATATTTATATTTTTGAATAAATTCTTCCCATTTGTTTATTGCCCATAATTGATAAGAATTTGTATGTTCATTAAAATACTTTCTAGGCGTTAGACCATAAATAGAACCCACATGAACATCTGCTAAAACTAGTAATTTAATAATCATATATACTTAAACCTCTTTTTAATATAATTTACCTTAACATAATAAAACGCAGTATAACCCAACAAAACTCAACAAATCTGAACGTAACCCAACGAAACGAAATATACCTTAATAAATATTCTTTTCATAATAATCTTCTCCTACATCTATTTAAAACTTTTATAATATTTTGTAAAGATAATTGTTTTAATAATTGATATAAAGCTTTAGATACATAAATTCTATTTTTATAATACAAACCGTCTATATTTATAGCATATTCTATATTGTTAAAAGAAGAATTTATTAATATAAAAGTGTTTTCTTTATCTAGATGCATTATTTTATCATGTATTATAATCACATATTGCCTCTTTTCTTCATCAGTTTTGAAGCTTCGTCTTTCATATGTTCTAATATCATTTTAATTATAGAATCACATTGTGATTGTTTGACTCTATGAATACAAATAGAAGTATCAAAAGATTTTAATCTTCTTTGTTCAAATTCAAATCCAGATATTTCTTTACATCTTTTTAGAACCTTTAAAATACTTTCGTTTGATAAATTATTACAGATATCATATAGTTCAACGGAAAGATATACACAAGGATATATACTACTCTGATTTTCATAGTATTCAGAATGTTGTAATAGTAGGCTACTAGTAATACTAAAAGGTTTCATTAGTCATCTTTGTTGTAATACAATTATTTGCTTTTCCATCTTTCAAATGTTCTTGTCCAAACTTCATCCGCAATTTTTTGTAATCTACTTTTTTCTTTTCTTTTCTCTGCTTCTTTTTGTAAATCTTTTAAAATTTCTTCGTCTTCATGCTTTATCATTTCTCTTGTTACTATATCAAATTGTCTTTCAGCAATATCTTTCATAGATATATTAGGCATAGAATTAACAGTAAATGTAGGAGGATATACTCTTTGTGCACATATACCTGTTGCACCTGTAGAACTCATAGTCCCAATAGGAGTACCTAGCTTTCTTCGGTCATAATCAATTTTATGTATTTCTGTACATTTCTTTAAAAGATTTGTAATACCTTCTTTATTTAATTTTTTACATATTTTACTTAATTCAGGTGATGTAAGTATAATTGTATGATCATATCTATCACTATCTATATAATACTCTGAATTCTTTAATAATGTATCAGATATAACAGAAAAGTTATTTCTATCTGTAAGTGTAATATTAGTTAGATGAACACTAGGTAAATGATATGCCATTTTAATTATACCTTTAACTTCTTAATTTTCTTTTTTGAAACTTTGTTTGATTTAAAAGTATCCCAGAATCCTTTAGAATTATTAACACTAGCTGATAACTGTGTATAAAAACCTGTTTGACCTGTTTGATTAGTAGAAACAGTATTTTGTGGAGTATACGAATTTGTAGAAACCCATACAGGTCCTATCATAGTTGTACCAGAAGCAGATACATTTGCAGGCTTGGTACCTGGAAGAGAAGTCCAGGTACGATTATCAAATATTCTAGATCCAAGAATACTGGGACTTACCCTGATACACTTTCTTAGCAAGGTCTGCATTCCTTCTTTTGATAAGTGACTACATATATCATATAATTCTTTTGAAAGAAAGATAACACCATTATCAAAAATTGATGTAGCATCTATATTAATACAATATTCTTGTTGATATAAATGTTCTGAAATTTCAAGTTTTATTTTAAATGTTATTTCCATAATAGTTCAAGAATATAATAAATTAAATCTACCTGATCATCCGTGAATTTCCATCTTTTATTTATTCTGCTATCAGCCCATTCAAAAGGATTATTTCGTTTCTCCTCTGACATAGCACACCAATCACAACACATTTCTGCTATATCTAATTCAGTCATATTAGTAGAATCTACTATTTTAGAAGGATTCTTATCACGATCTTCTATATTTATAGTAGAAGAAGAATCAAAGTATTCCGGATGATGACTATTGGTATGAACGTGGTGTTCAGTAGCATCATTCATTTCCTTTCTTTGTGCTTTTGAAACTGCACATTCCTTTCCTTCATCTTTATCTTTATATTCCCAAGATATAAGAAGATACGGATCTAGCTCAGGTTCTTTATATTTACTTAAATCGTGATCTTCACCTCTTTTTGTCATTTCTTTAAAAGTAATAGGATCTATTTCAAATAACTTATTACAGTATTTTTGAACTAATTCTCTATGCAGATCTGTCCTTTTCTGAAAATATTTTAATAATTCTGATTTATCATTTGGAAACATTATTTTCCTCATTTAAAGAATTTAAAAATGCTGTTAATTTTAATCTTTCTTCTTTTCTTAATAATATTTGATCAGACCAGGGTGTTCCTTTTGTTATAATATGCCAGATATGGCGTAATTTAGATCTTAATGGTCTTTTAAAATCATTAACACCTAGATTATAAAAAGAGATATAAAGAAATCTATTATCAATCTCTTCATTTACTTCTTCTTCATTTTCAAATTCTAACTGTAGTAATTCTGTATGACAATCACATTCAATATATTCTGTTTTCATTATGTTTTATCCTCCATTCTTCTATATAATTGTTTTGGTCCTTTATACAATCTCCAGAATAAAATAGCCTCAGATTTTACTGCCTGTTTTTCTGTTAATTTCTCATCTACTATTTTATCGTTATTACGATTAAAAAGCGTAGCCCATTTTTTATAATCTTTTTGATATAATAAATTTCTCGCAGCCCATGTAAAATCGAACCTATTACAATACTTATCTATAACTGTCCTTGTTAATAATACTTGTTCACCGAAAGCTTTTTTAAATCTATTTAATTCTACTTGACAAGCATTTAGATGATTAAGCTGATCATAAGTGATATATTTTTTCATATATTATCCTCTACAAAAATATTTTATATTTTTACTACATACCTTCTCCTGCATAAGGTCTTTCACCACAGTTTCTGCATTTTCCATAAATAAATTTATAGCTATGATATCCATGTTTGCAATCTTTTATATCACAATCTGTATAAATATAAAGTTCTTTTCCAGTATTCGGATCATAACCAGATTGAATTTTTTGTTTCTCCTTTCCACATATTGAACAATATCTAGAATAGATCATTTCTATCCTCCTTAAAGATAATTAGAACAAAAATATTTTATTAATTTTTTGGTATGTCTATCAAATGCCAAAGGAATTATTTTATATGTATCATAATATTTTAGATAATGCAATCCCCAAGTCATATATATTAGATCATAATTGCTTAACCTTACCAAGTTAAGATCTATATGATCTATAAAAACAGCATGCAAATTGTTTTTATCACAATAGCATCTAAGTTTTTTAATATAGCTTTTGGAAAAGCTATTACCTATTTGTATATAAATTCTATATATGTTACTTAAATCTTTAAATTGTTTTAATTGTCTTAAAATAGCTTTTTTTGGATCTAAACCTCCACCATATAAATATACTTTTATAGGTTTAAAAGAAGATTTTGTATAACATCTAATTCCTAATCTTTCTTTCCAATGCGGTATATATACTCTAATTTCTCTATTAAATAGTCTAGCACCTAAACCAAAATCATCTATAAATATCAGATGATGTGTTTTTCTATATAACTTATAAGCTAGAAGGAATGAACATTTCTTTACATCTATATATACTACGTCACCTTGTTTAATCTTAATAGAAGAAATATTATTTTTTGCTATTGCTTTAAAAGAAGGGTATTTGGCAATGTGATCTAACGCTCTTTTATAATGTCCTGTACCATACCTTTTGCATACAGGAGCATATATATAATATGCATTAAATATTTTCATGCTGCTATATCCTTTCCTTCTAATTTATAAGTTTTAACTAAATACTTTCTTAAATGTTCAAGTATTCTAACTCTATTTTTTTCTATATAACTAATAGAGATACCAAGCTTTTGAGAAACTTGAGGATAAGATAATCCTTCTACATGATACGAAAGAATTAATTGTTTATCCTTTTCTGATAGAGTATTTAAAGCAGAATCCAGCATTCTCATATCTTCTTCTTTCATGAAATTTTCTTCTAAATCATTTTTAGAATGCTTATCTACATATTCTAGAAAACCAACTATATTACTTTCTATACTTTCTGTAGAATAAATATGTTCTCCTTCTTCGTTCTTAGATCGAGAAAGAGTACCTTCTTTTCTTAATCCATCTATTATCGCACCAGATAGCCTTTTAGAAGCATAAGTGCTAAAAGTATACCCTAATGTAGGATTATATTGTTCTACAGCATGAATTAATCCTATATAAGAATGCGATAGAATAACACTGGGATCTGCAGTAAAGAACTTTCTTGACATAATCTCTGCAGTCTTTTTTGCTAATTGAATATTATCTACTATCAATTCATTACGAAGATCTATATCTTTTGATTTATAATAAGCAAACCACTTATCATTTATTGTCATCATAATCCTCAAAAAGATTATATTGGATATTAAATTCAACATCATTTTTGGACCCACAAGACGGACAAGTGGAATCTTTTATTTTTGAATTCCAACATCTTTCACATTTATTACATCTATAAATATATTCTTCCATATATCATACCTTCTTTTTTGGAAATTGAACTACGCTTGGTTCTTCTCTGCTTATAATACAATTTTCAAATTTAGCTTGTTCTCTTTTAAACTTTTTAACAAGAGATGCTTTGTCACTTTCTTTTTGATTTTCAAGATATTTTGGAACAGCAATTTTCATTTTATTTATAGTGCTATCTCTTTTGGCAAGAGCTCTTTCAAAAGCAATAGATTCACCCAATTTTTCATCATATGTATCACCATCAATAATATTAAGCTTGGCGGTACCTACATAAATTCTATCTAGATCATAATCAAGAATCCAGCATTTAGTTCTTGGTCTAGCTGTAAGATAATGTCTAAAATTAACAAAATAAAGTCTACCATTTACTGTGTATTTAAAGTAATTCATTTTTCTACCTCTTCCTCTTGTTTTTCTTCTTTTCTTTTAATTATAGGTTTTCCCCAAATATTAGAATTAATTATTTTCACTAAAAGCTCAAAAATTAATATTGCAGGGCTAATAAGTGCTATAAGAACAAGAATAGCTAATTCACCTAAAGAGATAAATTCTTTATCTACTAACTCTTTTTTAATCGTATTATATAAATAGACACAGGCACAGATAAACCAAATCAATAAAAATATTTTAAACATATTCAAGCTCCTTAGATTTTAAATTCAAATAAAAAAAGTGATCCGATACTTTTAGGGGTGCAGGAGGTCTTTGAGATGAACTAAAAATTGGAGGGTTTTTGTCATTTCAAGTATCGGACCACTTTTAAATTTATTATATAAATAATAAACTATTTCTTATTTACAGCACGCATTACTTCCATCACAATTTGAGGGACCTGTCATACAAGTTTTACCTAAACTTGCACAATCAACTACTGGTTGACAATTGGAAGGCTCTAAACAAACTATAACTTTATCATTGCTATCACAACCCAAAGAAACAGAACCAGTTACATTAGTAACTAAGAAAAGAGGTATTTCTTTTTCTGCATCACAAGCAGCAAATATAACAAGACAAATTATTACTAAACTCATATAAATTTTTTTCATTTTATTTAAATCTCCTCGATTGATTTGCTAGTAATTTATGCCAAAATTTTGTTGGAAGAAATATATTTTCTATTGTAGCTGCTTCTTGAAACAATGGAGATATATCCTTATGTGAGTGCCCTGCTAATCCACAACCTATTTCTGTTACTAAGAAAATATTTTCTGGATGTTGCTTTGCATATTGTATAAATCTATCAACATATACTTTAATCTTCTCAATAGTCAGTTTATTAGAGATAGAAGCATTTACTGTAGGAATACCATATGTTCTACCTTGAATACCCTCACCTTGACCATATTTAGCACCCCAAGACATAGCAGTTTTAGCAGCACCCTTTCCATGTCTACCAGAAATGTTAGAACCAAATACAAATATTTGATTAGGTTCTAGAGAAATTATATTATTGGGTGTTGTTCTATCCATATACATTACATATCAAGTATATCATTCATAAATCTATCAATAACTTCTTGGTTTACTTGAAACTCTTCACCCTCTTCCTTTAACTTAGTAAATCTTGATATGATACTCTTAGCTTCTTTCTGTGTGAGAATACCAGATTCTTCTGCTTTTTCAACCTCTCGACGAAATTTATACATGGGGTAATTAGCTGCTTTAATTAGCCGATCCGCTTCTTCATCTGTTAAGCGCTGCCCTTTAAAATAGTACATCATCTACCTACTATACTACTTATTTCACAAAACTTGGTTTCATTATATTTCCATAATTTTTAATTTTCTTTTTTTCCACCCCTAAATCTTTTCTTTAGGAATTGAAACTTTTGGAACTTTTATACCTACATCTTGTTTATATTCTTTTGTGTTGCACTTTCCTAAACCTCTTCCAGTACCTGGCCCTTTACCTTCCGGTCCTGTTCCATCTTGTCTTGGCATAATATTACTCCTTATTATAATTATTCAATTTATCTTCTAACCAACAAATATATTCTTCAGTATAAGGAACATTAGGATCATTCCAATTTCTTGAAGGTTTATTTGTTTCATTTTCATATTGTTTTTCATATTTACAATTTATATTACTCATTTCACAAAACTAGGTTTTCCTTCACTTATTTCTTTTGATTTATACGTTGGTGGAAGAATTAACATTTTATAATTTACCCACAAGTTTCATTGTGCTATCTATAAATTTCATTATACTGTCTGTAATGTTTCTTATTCTTTTAACTTCTTCTTCAAGATCTTTTTTCTCTTGTTCAAGAATTATTATTCTTTCTTTAAGATCTTGTACTGTAAGTTCTATATCCATTTATTTTTCATCCTTCTTTTTTGTTATAGTATAATCACTTTCTATACCAGAAATAGCTTTCTTCCACTCAGGCCAAGAATTAACTTCTTCAGCTGCTTTGTAAATAGATTCAATCATAGCATTGTTTAATTAGAACTCCCACCACCAAATTCTTCCAGAAAATTGTCCATAATAATCACCAGAATTTAGAATAACTTTTTTAAATCCCATATTTTGCATTTCAGTTATTAAAGATCCTTTCGAAAACTCATGAACCCATACTTCTGTAAATAATACATAATACAAAGTTATAGTTGTATTTCTATATCCAGAAACAACTACAAAAATATTAAGATGCTTATCTAGATAAGATTCTCTAAGTCGTTCTCCATATTCTTTTCTGTTGATTATCATTTCTAATTCTTTTTGTTCTTTTTCTTTTTCTTTTAAAACTTTTATTTCTGGGGTTTCATCAATTATATTTTCAGCTTCTCTAAAAATAACTCTATTTTCCAAATACCAACTAGGTTGATTATTTATATAATTTGATACATTTGAAATAATACACAATAGACCAACTATACCAAAGAAAACAGTAAAAATTATTTTTGGGCCTTTGTTTGTACCGGAATAAAATTTACTTATTTTTTGTTGAATAAGTCTTAATAAAGATACTAAAAAATTTTTCATATTATTTACACTCCTTACAATAAGCAATACCTTTACCACCATTAACAAGTTCTTCTACAGGAACAGATCTACCACATTTAGAACAATTACTAAATCCTTCAACTAAAATAGGTCTTAATTCACCTTGTCTCCAATTTTTACAATTTAAACCTTCTTCTTCAGAAAAAGATTTCTTCATACCGTAATCACCATTAGGATGAAAACAATGATAGATACTAATAAAGACGCAGTTATTACAATGTTTTATTTCTTTAGAATCCATTTTAAAATTTCTATCTCTCTATCTATTTTAATGTATTCATCAAAGTTAAAAAAAGGACTACCTATATTTTTATAAGATCCATCTTTTAATTTTTCTTGTAATTTCTTTATTCTATCTTTAATTTGTTTTTCAGTTTTCATATTTTATCTTTATGCTCTGGTGACTGGGTTCGAACCAGTGACCATTCGGTTAACAGCCGAAGGCTCTTCCAACTGAGCTACACCAGAATATATTATACACCTATTTCTTTTACTTCAGCTTCCAGTTCAATTTCTTTCTTTTTGAAATACCAATCTATACCTTTTTTACTAAAATATACTGCTAATCCAGAGATACTTGTTATAATAGCATCTATAATGATATTTCCTGTATGAATTTGTATTCCATTAGATGTAACTTCTATAGATGAAGAAGTTTCTTTTTTTGCATCTTTCATCATATATATTTCATGTGTTATTTCTGGCTTTGATTTAAAGAAATAGGAGTGATTTATCACTCCTATTCCTAATCCACCAAAAATAATTATTAAAAACGAAGAAAAGTATATTACTCTCTTCTTGATTTTCATACCGCTCCTTCTTCAAATAGAGTATTTTGCTCTACTTTCTTTTCAGATTTCTTATTTTGAATTTTAATAGGCTTATATTTAATAGTTACAAGTTTAGATTCCCTAATTATCTCACGATATTGTGAAAGTTTGGCTTCTAACTGGGGCATATGCCTCTGAATGATAAGCATATTTTTGTCCCAAAGATCTGCAGTATATTCATTTTCCACTAACTCAATAGAATGACCGAATTTGTTAAACCTCTCCCAAACTTTTTCAAAAGAACCTTCATTTAAAAGAGATAACTGATAAATACAAAGTGTTTTTCCTGTCGCAGTTTTGTGCAAAAGCTCCCCTGACAGTTGAATACCTAAAGATGGAAGAAGAAACTTTCTTTGTTCTTCATTATCACCTACAATAGTATCTTCAAACAATCTTCTACCTTCTAAAATGCTTTGAAAGATAGTAGAGCAATATAAAGCTGTTCCAATACCTTGTCTTCTATATTCTGGAACAGTTCCAACACTACCAAATTTCAAAATATGACTTTGAGGACGTCCAGCAGCCATCATTGCACCAAGAATATTACCAGAAGTATCTTCACAATGCCAGCAGCTGATAGTATTTCCTTTTATTTTATCTTTAATTCCCTCAAGAAAAGTAAATCCACCGAGAGCACAACTAATTTTGGGATGATTAAATATTAACTGTACTTTTTCAGCTTGCGATGATTCACTAATACAAATCTTATACATGATATCTCCTTTAAAAAAGAATGTGGAGACGTGAGGTCTCGAACCTCAGTCCATGCTAGACTGTAGTCTAGCCGCTCTCCCTGTTGAGCTACGCCCCCGATATGCTTAATTATATGAATTGGATAGAATTACTCTATTATTTTTTTTCATCGACAGATTTATTATCTATCAATGCTAATCCTAATAAAGCACTCTCTAAAACGGTGATTTTATTATGTGGAAGTTTTAATTCATATATATAATTGATAAATTCAACTACTTCATGAATAAAAGTAGAATATCTCATAGCAGGAGGAGCAGATTTGTTTATTAGAATTTCTAATGTAGCAAATCTAGCTTCTCCCATATCATTATCTATCTTTTTACCATTAACTAATTTAACTGTAATAACATGAGGTCCAATAATAATTCTTTTTGGTACCTTATTTCTCTTTACACTATTTTTAGTTATTCTTATCATATTTTAATTTTTGTTCTTTCTGTTATTGCAGCAGTTTCACAATTTTTTAATATTTCTGGACAATCTTCTTGTTTTAATATATATTCTCGAATTGCTCTAATTGATTCTAAATCTATCTTTTTTAATTCTTCTTTTGCTTCTTTATCTGCTATATCTGCTAAAACATCCGGAGTAAAAATTTCATCTTTAGTTTTTTCTACAATTTTTTCTCCATCCCATTTTAATTTATA